>RCUS01001628.1_pt1 | contig 11240 bp, 10 predicted proteins | sample 2166221 | NCBI WGS metagenome assembly RCUS01 (sample SAMN09932758, study PRJNA488358) | compost metagenome | isolation source: compost soil in cyclohexanecarboxylic | place: Germany: Experimental Botanical Garden | reverse complement strand
ACCAAGGTCAAGCTGACCGGTGAAGTCGAGAAGCACCTGATGAGCCGTGAAGTGGATGTTGATCTGATTGAAGTGATCAACTGATCCAAGCGCCCCATCGCTGGCCTTGCCGGCGATGGGCCGCACAGCGGCCCCTGTTGTTCAGGCTTTAGCCGGCAACCTGCTCAGGTGCAACGCCACGAGCAACGCCAGCACCAGCAAACTGCCAATGAACAGCCCGATCCCGTTCCACCCTGCCTGATGCCAGAACACCCCACCGGCTGTCCCAGCCACACTCGACCCCGCGTAATAGCTGAACAGGTACAGCGACGATGCCTGACCCTTGGCCTTGGTCGCCCGCCGTCCAATCCAGCTGCTAGCTACCGAATGCGCGCCAAAGAAGCCGAAAGTGAATACCAGCATGCCGACGATCACCAGCAGCAGGGGACTGAATAGCGTCATCAGCAAACCACCGAACATCAGCACGATGGTGCCCCAGAACACGTTGCGCCGCCCCAGCTTGTCAGCCAGGGCACCAATCTGTGCCGAGCTGTAGATACCCGACAAGTACACTACTGAGAGCAAGCCGACCAAGGCCTGGCTCATATGGTAGGGTTCGGCCAGCAGGCGATAGCCGATATAGTTGAACAGGGTGACGAAGGCCCCCATCAGCAGGAAGGCTTCGAGGAACAGCCAAGGCAATCCTGCATCGCGAAAGTGCAGCGTGAAGCCTTCCAGCAGGCTGCGCGGGTGCAGGGAGCGCGGACGGAAGTTGCGTGATTCGGGGAGGATCTTCCAGAACACCACGGCGGCGATCAATGCCAGGCTGCCGATCACCAGCAGCGCCGTGTGCCAGCTGACGAAGTCGATCAATACCCCAGTGATCAATCGGCCGCTCATTCCGCCAATGGCGTTGCCACCGATATACAAACCCATGGCCAGGCCAATGTGTTGCGGGTGGATCTCTTCGCTCAGGTAGGTCATCGCTACCGCCGCCAGGCCACTCAGCGACAAGCCCAGCAGTGCGCGGGTCAGCAGCACGCCCTGCCAGCTTGGCATCAGGGCGCTGACGAGGGTGCACAGCGCCGCGCAGAACAAGGCAAAGACCATCACCGGCTTGCGCCCGATGCGGTCGGAGATCGGCCCGGTGACCAGCAGTCCGACAGCCAACATGCCGGTCGACACCGAGAGGATCAGGCTGCTTTGCGCCGCGCTGATGGCAAACTCTTGCGACAGCATTGGCATCATCGGTTGTACACAGTAGAGCAGGGCAAACGTGGCAAAGCCGCCGCAGAACAGCGCCAGTACAGTGCGCAGGAAGGCTGGTGTGCCTTTCTCGATCCAGCGTTCAGCCACAGCGGTGCGGTCGTCGACAGGGAAAGCGGGGATTTCGTGGGCGTGGGGCGCAACAGCAGTTTTCACGGGTGACCTCGGGCGTCACAACCTGGCAGGCAGTGAAAAAAGCATATAGCTGGCTAATGATCATTTCCAATATATTGTTCGACCTGTTTAAGAGGTTTTACGACCTATAGGAGTGCTCAATGGAATTGCGTCACCTGCGCTACTTCATTGCCGTCGCCCAAGAGCTGCATTTTGGCCGGGCTGCGCAGAATCTGGGGATCTCCCAGCCGCCGCTGAGCCAGCAAATCCAGGCCCTTGAACAGGAACTGGGCGCACGTTTGTTCGAACGTACCAATCGTCGGGTCGAGCTCAGTGAAGCGGGGCGGCTGTTTCTCGAAGAAGCGCGCCTGGTCCTGGCTCAGGTCGACAAGGCCGCCGACGTTGCCCGGCGTGCGCAGCTGGGTGAGCTGGGCGAGATGAAAATCGGCTTCACTTCTTCGGCGCCGTTCAATTCCAGTATCCCCAAGGCCATCTACACCTTCCGCCAGCGCTTTGCGGCCGTTCACCTTAACCTCAGTGAAATGAGCAGCCAGGCGGTAGCCGATGCCTTGGTCGACGAAACCATAGAGGTCGGCCTGATTCGGCCGTTGACGCTGCCCGATAGCCTAGTCGCCACCGAGTTGTTCCGTGAGCCTTTGGTCGCGGTGATCAATGCCACGCATCCACTGGCTCAAGGCAGTGAAGCCGGGTTGCACATGGCGTCATTAGCTAACGAGCCGTTCGTGTTCTTCCCCCGCAGTTATGGCAGTGGCCTGTACGCACAATTGCTGAGCCTGGCCCGGCAGGCCGGCTTCAGCCCGCACTTTGCCCAGGAGGCCAGCGAAGCGATGACCATCATCGGTCTGGTCTCGGCAGGCTTGGGGGTGTCGGTGTTACCGGCCTCGTTCCAGCGCATGCGCATTGACGGCGTGGTTTACCGCACGCTGCTGGATGAGGGCGCAGACACAGCGGTGTGGCTGGTGCAGCGGCGTGAGTCGTCATCGCCGATGGCCAATGCCTTTGCTGCGTTGCTGTGTGCCGAACAGGCAGGTCGTAACGAAGAGCCGGATGGTGCTGGCTAAACCGGCGCGGCGTCGACATACTCGGTCATTCCCTGACACACGGAGGTTTATTCATGCGGCGCGTGGTGTTCAATCAGAAAGGTGGTGTGGGCAAATCGAGCATCGCTTGCAACCTGGCGGCGGTGAGTGCCAATGAAGGCTATCGAACCTTGCTGATCGACCTGGATGCCCAGGCCAACTCGACCCAGTACCTCACCGGGCTGACCGGCGAGGATATCCCCATGGGCATTGCCGATTTCTTCAAGCAGACCCTGTCTTCCGGGCCGTTTGCCAAGAAGAACAAGGTCGACATCTACGAAACCCCGTTCGACAACCTGCATGTGGTGACCGCCACCGCCGAGTTGGCTGACCTGCAGCCCAAGCTTGAGGCCAAACACAAGATCAACAAGCTGCGCAAATTGCTCGATGAGCTGGACGAAGACTACGACCGGATCTACCTGGATACTCCACCTGCGCTCAACTTTTACGCGGTTTCCGCGCTGATCGCCGCTGATCGTGTGTTGATCCCCTTCGACTGCGACAGCTTCTCTCGCCAGGCGCTGTATGGTCTGCTGGCTGAGATCGAAGAGCTCAAGGAGGACCACAACGAAGACCTGCAGGTTGAAGGGATCGTTGTTAACCAGTTTCAGCCCCGGGCCAGCCTGCCCCAGCAGATGCTCGATGAACTCTTGGCTGAGGGCTTGCCGGTGTTGCCGGTGTACCTCAACAGCTCGGTAAAAATGCGCGAATCGCATGAGGCCAACCGGCCGCTGATTCACCTGGAGCCGCGGCACAAGCTGACCCAGCAGTTTGTCGAGCTGCATGCGTTGCTCGAAGACAACGCGTAAAACCCTTGGCTTATCGCGGCTGCGAGGTTTTTTGGCTGGCCAATTTCGGTCCTAGGAAATAACCTACGCAGTCTGTCGATCCCCCAATGCTTGCCCCGGGAAGCCAGTCCTTCTAGGCTCCGTGGGTCGCTGTCGGTTCAGCGATCGGGTGTGGAAACCCGAGTGACGCATTGTGGAAGCTGTCGTCATGGCAGCTGTGCGCGGGAGACCCTCGGGTCTGCCGGGTTTTCCACATGCCCCGGTTTTCCACCCTGCGTACAGCTGCCACCATTCGTGTGGAAACGAATAGTTGCAGCTAAACCCCATGTGGAAGCTGCCATGAAAAAAATCGTTCCCGATCCACCTCCCTCGCTTTACGCCACTCTCGACAAACCCTTCGGTGATTGTGACGCTGGTCATCCGCAATTGTTTTCCGTGAACCCCGGCATCGCACCCCATGATGCCCTGGTGCATATCTCGCTGTACCTTCGTTGCGCTTATGACACGGCCTACAAGTCTTTCGACGGCGTCGATGAGTCGGCCAAGGGCTTTCTCTGGTCGACATTACATTCGGTGGAGATGGCCAAGGGGCTGGTTGAGGCCTTGCTCGATGCCCTTGAGAATCGAGAGTTGAGTCCGCTTTAGACCTTCCGTAGCCGCAGCCTGGCGGCAGCGGCTACAACGTTGGCCAGGTAAGACAATGTCCCTCTGGAATCAGTCGGAAAAACGCGTGATATTCAGGACGTCTGTGGTGAGCGTTGCTACGGGGTGCGACCACCAAGTATCAGGCGTTGTACGTTAGAAACAACTCCAGATCTCTGGGTAGCTCCAGCGAACAAAGCTGCTCTATAGCGCTAATTTGCTCGGAAGTAAGTCGGTAGTCGTATACGTAATCACCGTCTTTTTCCCAGCCCATTATCGCTTTAAGGTCCGCGACAGAAACGGGAATCTCCTTTTCAAAGGAGGCGAAGTCCTCACCTTTAGGAACTCCCATAATCACATGCTTCATGGTTCTACTTTCCTTGTCGGGTCTGCTGCTTTGTTTTGCGTGCCAGTTTCGTGATCGAACTCGCCGAGGTGCTTGCCGCGTTTATTGTATTTTTCAACGGCACCATGCTGAAAATCCCATTCGTAGATTGTGCCGTCTTTACTCTTCCAACGTGGACGTAAGCCTCCTCCACCTTGAACTGAAGTTTTTGATTTGGCCCCAAAATCCGCGACCATCTGATCGCTGTAGACCTCGGCCTTAATCACCGGCACCTTCTGCCATTCCCGTTTTGTCCCGGTATAGAACCCATACAGGCTTACAGAATCGTCTGGCAGGTGTTTAACGTTCACCCGTACTCGCTATTGGCTTCGGTGAGTTCGGCGTACTGCTCGGTCGTGTAGAACGCGCTGTCGGGTGAAGTTGTGTTTGGCAACACCATACCTACCATGATCTTCACATTGGGAGGAGCTAGCATCGACAAGACGCCACCCAGGCGTTTAACGAGTTCCATGGCGCTACCGGAACCGCCAATCCACCCCAACGCGGTCTCTGTCGTAGAGACCGCTGTGCCCATGCCCAATACAGCATACACACCGTACTGGTCGAGTAACTCCAGCGGGATAAAACCGTTCGGGTTGCTGTGGTTGATAAACGAAGCCTACTGTTTATCGACTACGCCAAATTGGCTTTTAACGAAGTAAATGATTTTCCAAAAAGTTGAAGCGATTGTTATTTATACCGTGGGGCTTGCGTGCTCGAACAGCTCACTCAGCCGTGTATCGGCGAGCTCTACCTTTGCCGCTAGGCGACGCAGCCCAACCAGTCTTGATGGGGCTGACGGCCGTTTCACGCCCGATCGCAGCCTCACGGCAGCGGCTACAGGGGGCAACCACGACAGTTGGTCCCCACTCGGATCAGCCCAGGCCGTGGCTGCGCAGCCACTGCAGTAACTGCTGAAGTGGAAACGCGCCGCTCTGGCGCGCTACTTCTCGGCCATTCTTGAACAGGATCAGGCTGGGAATCGAACGAATCGCCAATTGCCCCGCCAGTTGTTGGTTGGCCTCGCTGTCGAGCTTGGCCAAGCGGCAGCGCCCGCTCAGCTGGCTAGCAGCTTGTTCGAAGATTGGTGCAAACGACTTGCACGGCCCACACCAGTCCGCCCAGACGTCGATCAGCAATGGCAGGTCGCCCTTGATTTGGCTGGCATAGTCAGCTTGTTTAAGGTCGAACGGTTTGCTCAGGAGTACCGGGCTTTTGCAGCGGCCGCATTTGGGTGTGTCGCCGAGGCGCTCGGCGGGGATGCGGTTCAGGCCATTGCAGTGTGGGCAGGGGATCAGCAGTGGTTCGGTCATCAAAAACTCCGGATGTTGCAGTGTGGGAGCCGGTCTTGCCGGCGATGGGGTGCCTAGCACCCCAAAAGCCATGTCAGGACGAGCAACTGATCTCCAGGTGCTTGCCCCACTCCGGCGGCCGCTCGGCATAGGCCTCCATACCTGGCTGCTCTTCGAACGGCTTGCACAGCACCTGGTGCAGGCGCCGCACTTCTTCGTAATCGCCACCTTGAGCCGCTTCGATAGCGCGTTGCGCCAGATAGTTGCGCAGGATGTACAGCGGGTTGACCGCATGCATGCGGTCGCGGCGGCCTTCGGCATTGCCGGGCTCGCGGTTGACTCGCGCCAGATAGTCCAGCGCCCAGCGGTCAAATCCGGCCAGGTCGACGAAATCATCACGCACTACCTGTAACGCCTGTTCAGCAGGTTGATCGCCGAGCTTACGGAAGAACAAGGTGTAATCCACCGCGCCCGGTTGCATCAGCTGCAACAAGCGCTCGATCAACACCTTGTCGTCATCCTCGGCGTTGAGCAGGCCCAGGCGAGCGCGCATCAGGTGCAGGTAATGAGCCTCATACAACGGCAGGAACAGCGCCAGAGTGTCCTGCAGCGCTTGAACACTAATGAACGGCGTCAGTGCCTGAGCCAGGGCGCTGAGGTTCCAGTGGGCAATCGGCACCTGATTGCTGTAGCTGTATCGTCCTTGGTCATCGGAGTGGTTGCAGATGAAGTTGGCGTCGAAGTCGTCAAGGAAGGCGAATGGGCCAAAGTCGAAGGTGATGCCCAGAATCGACATGTTGTCGGTGTTCATCACTCCATGGCAGAAGCCATAGGCCTGCCACAGGGCTATCAGTTCGGCGTTGCGTTCAACGATGCTGCGAAACATCGCCAGGTAAGGCTCGGGCTCAGTCTGGCATTCGGAAAAATGCTGATTGAGCACATGCTCGGCAAGGATGCGCTGCTGTTCGGGCTGGCGGGTGTAATAGAAATACTCAAAATGACCAAAGCGCACATGGCTCGGCGCCAGGCGCAGGAGCATGGCGGCACGCTCCTGGGTTTCACGCCAGACCGGCGTGCTGGAACCGATCACGCACAGTGCGCGGCTGCTGGGGATGCCCAGTGCGTACAGCGCCTCGCTGGCGAGAAACTCACGAATCGAGGAGCGCAGCACCGCGCGGCCGTCGCCCATGCGTGAGTAGGGGGTCTGGCCGGCACCCTTGAGGTGCAAGTCCCAGTGCTCGCCAGCGTCGTTGAATACCTCACCCAACAGCAGGCCACGCCCATCGCCCAGGCGCGGGTTATAGCCGCCGAACTGGTGCCCGGAATAGACCATCGCTCGCGGCTCGGCCTCGCTCCACAGTTTGTGCCCGCCAAACAGTTCGGCGAATACCGCTGAGTGCGCTTCGGTGGGTTCCAGATCAAGCAGGGCCATGGCCGCATCGCTGGCCACTACCAGGCGTGGCTCGGCGATGGGCTCGGGTAACACCGAGGTTGAGAACGCATCGCCCAGGCGGGCAAAGCGGTTGTCGAAGGTCAGTTCGTCGAGGGCTTTCAACGGCCATCTCCAGGAGAATATCCGATCATTCTGCAAGGGTATGGCCGTTGTCGTCCAGTCAGGCCGGTTTACCTGGTGCCTGGTCGTTGGGCTTGCTGCTGTCAGGCACGCCTGGCAGTACGGTTCTGTCCAGATTCTCGACCGGTACCATCTTGTACTCCTGACCCTGCATGTTCTTCAGGTAGACCTCCATCTGCCGGAAGGAGATGTTGATCTTCTGCTTCTTGAATTCCTTGTTGATGAAGCGGTTGATCTCATCGAGCACTGGGTTGCGGTCGCCCAGGTCACGCACGTGCATGCGCAACTCGTGGTCCAGGGTGCTTTCGCCGAAGTTCAGGAAGTACACAATCGGCTCAGGCTCCTTGAGCACCCGCGGGTTTTCGTGAGCAGCCTTGAGCAGCAGTTCGCGCACCAGGTCCAGGTCCGAGCCATAGTCGACACCAAGCTTGAGGGTCACGCGAGTGATGGTGTCGGTTAGCGACCAGTTGATCAGTTGCCCGGTGATGAAGGTCTTGTTCGGGACAATGATGTCCTTGCGGTCGAAGTCGGTAATGGTCGTGGCACGGATACGGATCTTGCTCACCGTGCCGGACAGGTTGCCGATGGTGATGGTGTCGCCGATACGCACTGGGCGCTCGAACAGGATCATGATGCCGGAGATGAAGTTGGCGAAAATCTCCTGCATGCCAAAGCCCAGGCCCACCGACAGTGCGGCCACCAGCCATTGCAGTTTGTCCCAGCTGACGCCGAGGGCCGAGAGGGTCGAGACAAAACCGACCCCGGCAATCACATAGGACAGCAAGGTAGTGGTGGCGTAGGCGCTGCCCTGGGCCAGGTTCAGGCGTGACAGCACCAGCACTTCCAGCAGGCCCGGCAAGTTACCGGCCAGGGCGATGGTGATACCGATGATCACCAGAGCGCCGAGCATGTCACTGAGGCTGATCGGGACCATACTCATGGTCGCGCCGGTGCCGCTGGTGTATTCATACAAGGTGATGTTGTCGAGGTAGGCGACCACGCTGATCAGGTCAGACCAAACCCAGTACAAGGCGGCGATAAAGCCACCGAGCAGCGCCAGGCGGATCAGGCGCAGCGACTGCTGGTTGACCTGTTCGATGTCCAGGGTTGGCTCTTCAATGATGACTTCGCCATCGAGGCCTTCCTTGGTGGTCTGCTGGCGTTTGCTCAGTGCGCGCTGGTAAGCCAGGCGTCGGGCTGCAACGGCCAGGCCACGGACGAAGGCCGCCTCAATCACCAGCCAGAACATCAGCAGATAGAGGGTGTCGATCAAGCGGTCGGTAAGCTTCAGTGCGGTGTAGTAGTAGCCGAAGCACACGGCGATGAACAAGGCGATTGGCAGGGCGGTGAAGGCCACCCCCACCGCTTGGCGGAACAGTGAGGTATTGCTGTGCGCCGGGCTGCTGAGCAGTAGGCGGCTGAGCAGCCAAGCCATCAAGGCGTAACAGGTCAGGACCACGCCGATACCCAGCACATCTTCTGCCAGTGCCGACGGCTGGTGTTCAGCGACGGCTACCACGCCGACCAACGCCAACACCACGGTGCCGAGGCGGCGAATCCAGCCGCGCAGGAATTCGACCTGGGGGCGCTCCCAGCGGAAGTGCAACTCGGCCACGCCACCCGGTGCCAGAATCCGGTAGGCGGTATAGAACACCAGCCAGGCCTGAGCGATTTGCAGCAGCGCGGCGCCGAGGTTGGCGTTCTGGCCACGGGCGTCGATCTGCAGGGCCAGGCCGCACAAGGCCAGGCCCAGGCTCACGGGCATGGCCAGGAGGATGTTGACCAGAATGGCCTGTGGTGTGTGCCACTGGCTGTCACGTTTGAAGTGGCCGACGTCCTGGTGAACCTTGCTCAGCCGGGCGTACAGGTATTTGCGCCGCCAGAGCAGGGCACCAATCAACAGCAGCAGCGGCAGGAACAGCAGCGGACGCTGTGTCAGGCCATCGCCCAGCTCCTTCAGGCCAGATCCCCACGGCAGGCTGACGACTTGTTTCTGCAGGCGCTCGGGGACGCTGCGCAACCATTCGAGATCCAGTGGCTTGTTGCTTGGGATCCAGAACATCTGTTCATCGAGTGTGGTGCGCAGGTTCTGGGAAGTGCTGAGCAGTTGCTTCTGGTTCAGTTGCAGAGTGATGGATTCGTTAAGCAGCGCGCTCAGTTCGCGGTTCAGGCGCTCAAGCAGATCGCTGCGGGTGATCGCTACCTCCAGAAGGGCCTTGCGTAGTTGTGGTGTGACGTCTTCCTGCGGCTGGTTGGCCAGTAGTTTGTCAACGTAGCTGCTCGGGCTGCTGATTTGTTCACGCTGTTGATTGATTTCGAATTGATACAGACGGATATCAGCAATCTGGTCGGCCAGGTCGCGATCAACTTTCAGGTGCGGCAGGGCCTGCTTCTGCTTATAGAGGATCTTGGACAACAGCAGGCTGCCCTTGAGCACGCTGATTTGCTCGTCCAGGGCTTGATCGGCCTGAGTGAGGCTGTCGAGTTGCTGTTTGGTCTTGAGGTTTTGCTGGGTCAGCTCGTTGAGGCGGTCAGTGCTGCGCAGTAGATAGTCGGAGAGTTTAAGGTTGGCCGCACTTTCGGTGGCCAGTAGCGTACTCCCACCGGCCTTCTGCGCTTCCAGCGATTGCTCGGTGACGGTTTGCTGCGACTGGGCCAAGCGTTTTTGGTTGATCAGGGTCTGCAGGTCCTGAATTTCCTGCTCCATGCGCGTAACGCGCTCGATCAGCAGGTCATGCTGGCTGTTGCCCAGGTCTTGGAGCAGGCTGTTGCCGGCCAGTTCCTGACGGCGCAGCAGGGTCAAGGCATTGAGGGAGGCCAGTTCGGCATTGAGCTTGTTGCGCTGGTCAGCCGTCAGCGATTTGCCCGCCTCCTTACCCGCCTTGAGGCTGTTGTTGATCTGTAGGGCGCGGGTCTGGTTGGCGCTGATTTCGGCTTGGGCCCGTTCCGGGCGGGTTTGCGAGGTGATGGTCAGGCTGTTGGCTTCTGACAGGGCCTTTTGCAGTTCGCCTTGCTCGGTGGTGCGCTCGGCCAACAGTTGTTCAAGCTGCGGTACGCTCAGCGCGGCATAGCGCTGGGTTACAGGGATCACTTTGCTGGCATTGAGCTTGGCCAGCTCTCGCTGGTTTTCGCTGGTCTGGCGCGGCGCATCATTGAGTTGCTTCTTCAGCGCGGCGAGCTTCTTCTCACTGTCTTCTTTGTCACCAAGGAAGGTCAGCGTCTGTTCGAGCACCTGCTGCAGCGCTTTCTGCTCGGCTTCGGGCAATTTGCGCTCGGCAATCTTGTCCAGGCTGGACTGAACTGACGCGCTGGTAGGCGGTTCGGCCGCATCGGCGAAGGAGAGGGACAGGCACAGCCCGAGCAGGGCTGCGCAAACATAAGTGCGCAGAGACATAGGCAGAAAATTCATGCAACCAGAGGCGAAGTTCGGAGTTTAAAGGAACAATCCGGGGCCGGGTCGAGTTCCTTCGGGGAATTTGACGCCCACTTTGAGGATCTTGTTCCCTTCCATCACGGCTACCGTCCACAGTGTGTTGTTCCATTCGATCTGGTCACCGACCACCGGTGCGCCGCCAACCTTCTGCGCGATGAAGCGACTGAGTGGCATATGCGGGTCCTGGCCATCGAGTTGCAAACCGTACAACGCCGCTACAGCCCCCAGTTCTGCGTCCCCTTCGAGCACAAAGTCGCCGAAGAAACGCAAATCCAGTCCACGTTGCGGCGCCTGGCTGAACAGCTTGCCGAGGGCCGGCAGGTTGTGTTCGTGACCAATTACACAGAGCAAATCATCGACTTCGAGGGTGGTACTTCCCGACGGATGGAGCAGTTGTTGGCCGCGAAACAGGGCCGCGATACGGGTGCCTTCGGGCATTTTCAGTTCACGCAGGGCTGCGCCGATGCACCATTTTTCGGCACCGAGGCGGTACACGAACAGTTCCCACTCACTGGTGATGTGCACTTCCAGGGCCGAACGCGAAATCGGCGCCGGATCCGGCGGCACTGTCACTTTCAGCAGCTTGGCCATCCACGGCAGGCTGGTGCCTTGTACCAACAGCGAGACCAGGACGATAAAGAACGCCAGGTTGAAGAACAGCTGGGCAT
>RCUS01001627.1_pt1 | contig 11241 bp, 17 predicted proteins | sample 2166221 | NCBI WGS metagenome assembly RCUS01 (sample SAMN09932758, study PRJNA488358) | compost metagenome | isolation source: compost soil in cyclohexanecarboxylic | place: Germany: Experimental Botanical Garden | reverse complement strand
ATGCTTGGAAACGTAATGTTATCCAAGTAGGTGTCGATCTCCACCGTGTTGTGAAACGACCAACCAAACCGGTTGTCAATCCAAAGAAAGCGGAGCTAGAACGTGGACCGATTAATCAAGCCAATCAAGGCGTTCATTAACAAGTACGTTGAGATAGAACAGATCAGGAATGAACCTGGTAACGAAATGTATCGAATTGGTGGTGGCTGGAACAACTACCGTAAATTCTTTCGTATCGATGTAGGGAATACCGGATACCGCATTGTTCCTAAAGGTGCTGCCAAATGAGTGAAGTATTCTTAGGTGGTACCTGTGCAGGACCAGATTACCGTACGCAATTGATTCCTCTATTAACTGTGCCTTATTTCAATCCAGTCGTAGCTGATTGGAAACCAGAAGATGCAGTGCGAGAAGATCGAGCTAAGGCCGAGGCATCGGCTAACGTCTTCGTTATTACACCAGCTGCTATCGGAATGTATTCGGTGGCAGAATTGACTGAACTGGCTATCGAATCCGAGAAGCCTTTGTTTGTCATGTTTATGGAAGTCGAAGGCTTTACCTGGAATGAACACCAGATCAAATCAAATACACAGATCAAGAAACTATTGGCTAAATATAATGCCCTAGTATTTGAAGACCTAGTACAAATGGCTAACACCATTAACTACATGGTTAACAAAGTTGTAAGTGTTTGATTTGTATACAACTATATGTGGTTGGGTCAGCGCAATAGTGCAGCCCAATCACAGTTGTCTTTGCCCCAAAGTAAAATAATACTTTGTATGTAATAGTATACGAGAGCAGTTGTCGCAAGTACCAAGCCTCCTAATAGAGCGCATGGAAAACCGATGATTGTTCTTGACGCTTGATGGTGAATGTAGTTCAGCTGGTTAGAATATCCGGATGTGACCCGGATGGTCAGGGGTTCGAGCCCCCTCATTCACACCATTTCTTTTCTTGGAGTGTATATGAAAGTCAAGATTAAACCTCGTCCATTAGATGATTTTGGTCCAGCCGATTGTCGCTGCTGCAGCCGACTCAGTTGGAAGAACTTGAAGCTTGATCGTCAAGCACTTAAAGAAGCCGTAAACGATGCTGAATACATCATCGAGAAACGGCAAGCCGCATAGATTTCACAGTTTTGAAATTAACTTACAACGACGGTAAGGTACAGCCCGATCCACATTAAAGGAGCCGCCCGGTGGATCATAATGGGTGCATGGGTACAAGTCAGGAGATAAAACGAGCCGCCTTTCTCCAAAGTTAATTTCAAATGTTTTACGGATGCGTTGGGGAGTGGTCAAACCCAGGAGATTGTAAATCTCCCGCCGCTGGCTTCGCAGGTTCGAATCCTGCAGCATCCACCATACATACAGCACAGAAGAGTTAAAACCTCATGACCGGGTGGACCGGCTGCTGCTGTACTAGGCTGTGATTACACAGCCGATAATTATCGCCCCTTAGCTCAGTCTGGTAGAGCAACGCCCGATTCAATCGGAAGAGGTCGCTGGTTCAAATCCGGCAGGGGCGCGCTGAGCAGAAGGCACTTAGGTGCAGAACTAAAACACGGCGTCGCTACACGCCGACCTAATAGACGAACGACCTGACGCGCAGGGTAATCAACTATTAGGGAACTGCTCAGGTAAAGATTTAAATACTTGGTGTGTAATAATATAGACCAAGTACGTTTCATTGCCTTGTAGCTCAGTTGGTAGAGCGCAGAACTGTTAATTCTGATGTCGTTGATTCGAATTCAACCGGGGCAGCCAATTCGCATGAGAAGCCTTCGGGCTTCTCTTATGCCGCATAATAGAATTTCAAAATGACTACTACAATTAAAAAAGCATTTGGACCAGATTACAATGTAGTATTGGTTCAAGAAGAAAGTCTTAACGGATTTGATTATCGTTACTTCAATATTAGTGATTTCCCTAACTTCCACTTTACTATGGTTAAACCAATGCATGGCGAACTAGGGGAATACTTTCTAGTTGCCGAAGATGCAACCGTATTCTCCTTACGTACGAATCGGATTATTAGGAAAGCAACAACCGACCGCGGATACCACAGCGTAGCTACGAAGATAGGTGGGCGTAATGGAAGGGATGTAGCATTCAAAGTTCACCGCGCTGTCGCCGAAGCCTTCATAGAAAACCCACAAAATAAACCAGATGTAAACCACATCGATGGTGATAAACAAAACAACAATAAGACTAATCTTGAATGGGTTACCAGCATTGAAAATATAGAACACGCTGTAGTCAATCAATTGATGGTGCGCAACGACAATGTGTACAAGACATCGATGCTTTCACCAGAACAGATAGAAGAGGCAAGAGCAACAAAGAATGTAATGAGCGCAAGGAAACTAGCTAGGAAGTTTGGCGTTTCTAGGCAAGTGATCGATAATGTTAGACGTGGTGTAAAGTCGACATTGGTTTTCCCAAGTAACTCAACTAAAAGTGCAAAATACCAGCTACTATTAGAACTATGTAACATCTAATACAAAAGAGGAAATTACAATGTGTGTACCATGTTGCGAAAGTGCAGCTCAATACCTAGATACTGAAGGCAATCCAAAACCAGAATGGATTGCACAACAGTTTGGTGAAAGCGCTGTAGTTAGTAAAGAAGTTGATAGTGAAACAGATTGGGGGAAATGGGTCTTTAAGAAACATGGCCACTATCCTACAGATACAATTGTAACAATGCTTGGTACTCCTCTCAAGTTGTGTACTTGTCCATGTCATGTCGAAGGCTCACAGGTGATGCACTAATGGCTACAGAAGATCCATTATTCCACGGTAAACATACTGCCACCGGTAAACGAGTTCTAGAATACCCCACTTATCACATCTGTCGAGAAGGGCGGTATTGGAATGTAATATGTAGTGCGTTCGGCAACTCTGGTTATCTGGCTACGCATGAAGCGGCATTAGACTGGGTCGAGCGACACATTCGTAATTATGTTAGATTAGAAGATTATCTAGCATTAGAACAAGAGAACCGGATGCTTAAAGAAAAGTTAGCTAAGCTCGAGCTAACTGCAGTCGAACACACAGGGGATTAATAATGAAATGTATGTGTAGTAAACAAATGCACATGGTGGCATGCGATGATCGCAACCAACAGTCAGAACCTGATTATTGCTATAACCTGTATAATTGCGAATGTGGCATGATTATGAAAGATGATGTCCATAATCGTAAGCAGGTATGGATCAATGTAAACTCAGAGGTAGTAACTCTTAATGAGTAATAAAGAAGTTCTAGATCGACTGTATAACAAGATCGTTGCTGCCTCTGGGCTAACCCACGAACAATTCCAAGCCAGACACAGAGCACGCACTCGCGTCATGTCTGCCATACTTAAGGCGCAAGCTGAAAGCCAGAAGATGACTGATGAGATCCTCAATAAAAGGTGCACCATATGAGTCTAGAGAACTTAGTTAAAGAAGTTCGTTTAAGGATGGGTCCTACTAAGGAAGCGCGTCTAGCAAATGCACGAGAACGTTCTCGGATATTCAATGAACGAGCAGCTGAGGACTTCGAGCGTCAGAAGATGACTCCTGAATTATTAGCCAAGAGGTGTACGCTATGAGCCTGCAAACGATACAAGACCTTATTGACTATCGTCGGTTACATGAGCCACCTGAAGAAAAGGCAGAGCGGTTAAGGAAGCAAGCAGTGCGTTTAGCCGAGATAGATCGTCGCTGCCACAAGATATTCCAAGACTCTATTCCTTCAGAAGCTTTGTTAAATAAGGTAATCTCTTTATGAACCTAGCTACTTTGATTGCTTTGTCAAAAGCACCTATCGACATGAATGATCCTGACGTAATTGCTCGATTTGCTAAGGCACGTAAGAGAATGGCTGAGTTCGATAAGCGTATAGAAGAAGAAACTCGTCGTCGTATTCCCACACAAGAACAACTGAACAAGGTTGTTAACTGGGGAACACTCTATGGATAAAATTACTTGGAGTGTAATAGTATACGAGAGACTGCCGTTAAAGTCTCCAAACGAGCGTAAGAGTAAGACTCCCCTAGAGCTTACTCGATAGGGACCAGGGATATCGGTTAGCCTGGTTTAACAAAAACCCGACCAAGTTTCAGGGTGTGTAGTTCAATTGGCAGAACGCCGGCCTCCAAAGCCGGATGTTATTGGTTCGAGTCCAGTCATGCCCGCCAACATAGAGGGAAACATCGGTTCGACCCCGTTACTGTCCTTCGGGGCGGTTCGTCTAGTGGCCTAGGACACCCTCGCCTATTTAAAGAGAGCAGCAATGTTCGTTGATATCAGTAACTATTTGATTGCCACTCCCTTACCGGTTTCCGAAACGAATCCGGTTGCACTGGAATTACTAGGCTCAGAAGCTTTGGTAAGATGTCCAGAAGTGATTAGCCAATTGGAAGATGGATCTATCCAACTCTCTGCGCCCACACTAGGGGCGTCCAGCAAAAGTACACATCGTACACGGTGTGAATGGAAAGAACCAGCTTACTGGTCTTTAACAAGTGCAGCTCATCACTGGTCTCGCCAGCGGATAGCGGTTACTAAAGTCAATGCTGCTCGCAAAGTAGTCATTGCACAAGTCCATGTCAAAGGTGCAACTACACCACCACTGAAAGTCTTCTGGAATAAAGGGAAGATCACAGCTGGTTTCCGTAGTAGTTTCATCGACACAACTATCAATAACTTTACGCTAATGGAAGATGTTCCACTTGGCGTACCATTCAAGATTAGTTTGCACGTTACAGCTGCTGGTTCAGTATCTGTATCTCTAATCTGTGATATTCGTAAGTACACCAGTCCAACGTTGAAACTGGATAGTTCCTGGAAAAATCAAACCTTCCAGTTCCATGGTGGTGTTTACAACCAGATCGATTACTCTGATACCACTCCGGTTGATGACGGTTCGATCTGCGTGATCAGTGAGTTATCAACTACTCACGAATAAAGAGCATGTGAAACAGAATGGCAGGATGTTGGGTAAGTGCACTCCACCCCACTGTGCTGAAAAGGTCGCCTGAGTCCGAATAGATGAAGGTAGAGGATCGTACTATTAACTTCGCATACACTGAGCCCCTTGGCTTGGTGAAGACCTAGCCCGGAAGGGATAGGCTCGGAACAACACAGGTGTCTGATAATCCTCAGACTAGGGCGCAGAGTTGCACTTGTGATGATCTACGAATGATGCCCTACGACACTCCACAAAAGACTAGAATAGTGGCGTATCAGGGAAACTCAAAGCCCGACTAAACGACTACCCCAAAGACCAGATAGTCCTGGTTATTAAGGCGCACCGCCGAAGAAGCGTAATAGCACGGCTGCAACGGATCAGTTTTCCGTCACAGGTTACGAGAACTAGTTGAGAAACTAGACCATAGAAGGCGATAGTCCCGTATCGGTAACCTACATAGATGGCGAAAGCCCTGCCAGTGAGACAGCATCTCACCACGCACATGGGCGTATCCACTTAGGGATTGCTTGATGTGCACAAATTCTCAATTACTTGCCCTCCATCGTACTGAAGCTTTGCATGGCGAGTAAGTAGATAGACCTAGCGAAACGGTTTGACCTCTAGCGGAATGCCGCAACGAGCACTTACTGTACATTAGGATGAAAAGCTCGCCCAGCGGCGATCTACATCATACCCGCATATAGCAGGAATGGATAACTGGTGCTGCACCAGATGCTGGGAACATTTAGCCCGAATGGTGGAATTGGCTATACACTGGAGACTTAAAATCTCCCGCCTTTTTAGGATTGCGAGTTCGACTCTCGCTTCGGGCACCATACAACAGCGGACATGGCGGAATTGGTAGACGCCTCAGTTTTAGGTACTGATATCTACGGGTGTGAGAGTTCGAGTCTCTCTGTCCGCACCAAACATAGCAACACAGGAAGCATGGCCGAGTGGCTTAAGGCAACGGTCTTGAAAACCGTCGGGTGTAACAGCCCCTAGAGTTCGAATCTCTATGCTTCCGCCAAATTAGCCGGTATAGCTCAGTTGGTAGAGCAACTGACTTGTAATCAGTAGGTCACGGGTTCGATTCCTGTTGCCGGCACCATATTGGCCTTAGAGCCCCACGCATTGGCTCACCTTTGGGTGAGCTTTATGCCCGCAATCAATCAATAGGAATATCAAATGTATCCAAACAGATTTCGCCATCGTCAACGAGCAATAGTTGAAAGGCTCAATGAAGGCATAGCTCATCGAGAAGCAATAGCGAAACTTGATGCTATTGAAGCTGAGATGACTCGGTTCAAAGGACCACAACCAATTAATGAAGCTGTGGTGGCATACGGATCAGCACTACAACAATGCTTCAACGAGATGCGCGGAGACAGCACCTACGGCACACTGAAAATATGTGCTAAATTAGAAATGGCAATGCGCGATATTCGTAACGGGTTTACTGAACGGCAAAAAGCTTATCGGGTATATGAACCAACTGCGGTGTATGTAGAAGAAGGCCGAAAAGGTTATATCTCACTGCGTCTAGATGGCTGGGAAATAGGAACAATTCAATAATGGAAAATCTAATCTTCAAACAACATAATTCTCAACTCGATCAATCAGTTAACTTCGAACACCGCTTTGATGACCATCTAGGCATGCTAGAAGCGCGATACGTACGTCGGACTGACGAGTACTTCATTGTTTATCTCTCGTCTCAGACAGGCTGTAAGCAGGCTTGCCGGATGTGCTGGTTGACTGCTACAGGACAGACACAACTAAAAGACACCACCATCGAGCAGTACTGGCAGCAAGCTGATGAAGTCCTGCGATACTACGCTGATAAAGCTCCTGCTAAAATGGTACACTTTAACTTCATGGCACGTGGAGAACCACTAGCTAATCAAATCTTCCTAGATAATGCTGATGTTATCCTGCGCGGCCTAGCTGATCGTGCAAAGGCTCTTGGACTGGAATATAAGTTCCTGATCTCTACGATCTTCCCGCAATCATGGCATTATGAAGGATTGTTGGATATCTTTAAAGATCCGGCCCTGTACCCAGAGATCTACTACTCTGCATATTCCATGGACCCTACTTTTCGAAAGCGCTGGTTACCTAAAGCTAAACAGGTAGAAGTCGGAATACAGATCCTTAAAGAGTGGCAAGAACATACTGGCAAGGTACCAAAGATACATTACGCGTTCATTCGTAACGAGAACGACGACCTGATTGATGTAAAGAAGATCTGTGATACCGTGGCACACTACGGATTGGATGTTAACTGGAATATAGTACGATACAATCCACCAGTGGGACATTCCTCGCAAGAATCTCTTGCTGGGCAAATCTACTACCTGGCTGGCTATATTCGTAGCAGATTACCTAATGCTCGGGTAAAAGTAATTCCACGAGTTGGTACAGATGTACAAGCAAGCTGTGGTACGTTCCTGAAATAAAATACTACACTTGTAATAGTATGAAAACAGAGTTGATCTTAGCGGTTTATCAACCCAGGCGAAAAGCCACTACAAACGGAGTCTGTCAAACTCTATACCGCAGCTTGTCTTGAAGGATGACACCTTCTTTACGGGTAATGTCGTGTTGGGATTCCCTACTGGCCGTCAATGGTGCGCTAAAGCATGGCGTTTAGACTGAGTCCAGTACTACCCCAAGGCGGTACCCAGTCTTACTCTTAACGTCACGGTGGACGCACTGTGTCAGTAAGAGTATCCGCTGGATTACTTAAGTATATCGGGAGGCTCATGCCTTCCTTTATGCTGTCTCAACCAGATAAAGAAATACTGCTGTCGATATAATGTACAGGACTATACGTTCAAGCACTTGAAAGATTACGAGCATCGTAATTAACGCTTGGAAGGTATAAAAATGTTTTACAATGAATGGTCCGAAAGTGGTATCGAAGGCATGATGTCTGATTTCCGAATCTGTGAAAAGGATTTGGAAGGTGTAACAATCGTTCACGCTTATTACAACGATGACAGGGAGAACTATTGCGGTGACGCATACGTACTCTTTGCCAAAGATGATAAGTATTATGAAGTCCATGGTTCACACTGCTCCTGCATGGAATTAGAAGAACAATGGGAACCTGAAGAATGCACATACGAAGAACTAACAGCAATGTTAGAACGACGTGGTGCTGATACAGACCTAATTAAAGACCTTCGTGCTTACATCGGGGAATGAGCTGTAGTTCTGTAAGTATTCGAGTTCCCTTCGGGGAACTCTTATGCCGTTTAATAATACTGGCTGAGTCAGTGTATGTAACAACTCCTCTTTCCATCCGCGTGAGGCTTTATATGAAACAGAAAACATTTGAACTGATCGGTGATACAGTAGAAGCTGGATCGAAACCAATCAAGGGCTGGACCGTTGGTGTCCCAGTCGAGAAAGAAGCAATTGCTCAATTGAAAAACATTGCTGCACTCCCATTCATCTATTCACACATTGCTGTGATGCCTGATGTACACTTAGGTAAAGGTGCTACTGTAGGATCTGTGGTTGCCACTAAAGGTGCAATCATTCCTGCGGCTGTAGGAGTGGACATCGGGTGCGTGGATAAAGAAACAGAATTCCTTTCACCTGATGGTTGGAAGCGAATTGATCAATGGAACGGCGAACAAGTTCTTCAGTACGATGAACAGACCGGCGTAGCTAATTGGGTAATACCACAAGCGTACATCCGTAAACCAGCAACTACATTCTTTCACTTGAAAACCAAGTACGGTATTGACCAGATGCTGTCTCCTGATCACCGTGTCTTCTATCGCGGTACGTCACGTATTAAAGGAGCAGGTCAACTCAAGATTGCAACTGCCCAGGAAGTTTATGATCGTCACGAAAACAATATTCTTGGTTGGGGTGGTACTTTCCTAACCAGCTTTAACCTAGCCGCACAGAAATCTGGAATCGGTCTTACCGATGAAGAGATCCGTGTAATGGTTATGGTAATGGCTGATGGATCGTTTAACTCATCTGGAATCAGCAATCTTTGCACACTACGCTTCCGTAAAGAACGTAAGATTGCAAAAGCTTTGCAACTACTGACAGAAGCTGAAATCGATTACAGATATCATGTTTCAGAAGAAGCTGCTGGTGACACAACTGTTATCCGATTTGAAGCACCACTCCGTGAGAAAACTATGGAAGTATTCTGGGCAGCCAATCCAGACCAACTTCGCATTATTGCTGACGAAGCACTCGACTGGGATGGTACCCGCGATCTGAATGTTTACTTCACTCGGGATAAAACATCTGCTGATTTCATGCAGTACGCAATGTCGGCTTCTGGTGCCCGTGCACGACTTCTGGTAGACAATCGTCAAGATGGTGGAATCGATTACCGTGTGTTCGCTAACCCGAATACCGAAGTTGGATTGAAAGCTACGCCAAAAGGAAACATTAAAGTTATCGATGCCACAGGCGAAGAGCAATTCTGTTTTACTGTGCCAACTGGTCTGTGGGTAATGCGTCGTAATGGATGTGTTGTTATCACAGGTAACTGTGGTATGGCAGCCCAGCGGCTTACTTTCAAGTCCACAGCACTACCGACCTCTCTTGGCCATTTGCGTGCTGTTATCGAAGCCTCAGTGCCTCATGGCCGTACTGATAACGGTGGCGCGAACGATCGTGGTGCATTTGGTAAAGTGCAGGTGTTCACACATTACTCACAAGCTATCCGTGATGAAGCAGAGAAGCTGCGTAAGCATTTGGATCGTATTGTAGAACGCCATCCGAAGTTGGCTAAAGCTGCACAACGTGCATGGAACCACGTAGGTACTCTCGGAACAGGTAACCACTTCATCGAACTCTGCCTTGACGAATCTGATCAAGTATGGGTAATGTTGCACTCTGGCTCTCGTGGTATCGGTAATGCCATTGGTACTTACTTCATCACGAAAGCAAAAGAAGAAATGAAGCGTTTCTTCATCCATCTCCCAGACGGTGATCTTGCTTATCTACCAGAAGGTTCTCAGTACTACAATGATTACATCGAAGCAGTGTCCTGGGCACAACGCTTTGCTGCACTAAACCGTTCGATCATGATGCACGCTACTCTGGGTGCGATCCATAAGACACTAGGTCTGCCAGTCGATTCGGATATGTCGGCAATCAACTGCCACCACAACTACGTATCGGAAGAACGTCACTTCGGTCAGAACGTTCTGGTTACACGTAAGGGTGCAGTTAACGCTGAGAAAGGTACTCTGGGTATTATCCCTGGTTCGATGGGAGCTAAGTCTTTCATCGTTCGTGGTAAAGGTCATCGTGAATCATTCTGCTCGTGTTCGCACGGTGCAGGTCGTGTGATGTCACGTACTCAAGCAGCCAAGACCTTCACTCTGGAAGACCACATCCGTGATACTGCCGGTGTTGAATGCCGTAAGGATATTGCAGTCATCGATGAAACACCAAAGGCTTACAAGAACATCGAAGACGTAATGTCTGCGCAAGAAGAACTTGTGGAAGTCGTCCACACTCTCAAACAAATTCTCTGTGTGAAAGGTTAATACATGAGTACTCTAGCTTACACTCTGTTTGATGTACAGTTACAAGAAATCGTCAATGAAGTTGCAGTACTTGCTGAACAACAAACACAGACAGATGCCTATGCACAACGAGAATTTGTTGCAGACGAAATTCTCAAACGACTGCGTAAAGAATATCCGAGCAAAGGGATTAACATCAGTGTGGCCCTAACTTGGAAAGGTGTGCACGCTATTTACGAGGTTACCGTTATTGTCGGTAACCCAGTGGATCAAGACCACTATACCACAACTGTTTATGCTGAACTAAATGGCCAGAAGAAACTAGTGGTAAATAAAGAAGAAGATGGATTTGCAGATGTCGTAAAAGCTATCTCCGATAAGGCTTTCAAGTTCCTGATGGAAGTGGCGGTATACTCCACGCATGAAATGGTTCTGCGTAGCGAGGAGCTCATCAAGAAAGGTCTGGCTGACCATTACGAAGGTCTGGAAGAAGACTTCGAAGTGAATGTCACTGCCGGCGTAGGTAAAGATCTATCGTTCCGTATTAACGTAGAAGATGTACGCATCGGCCAAATCCATGAATACACCATCATCTACAGCGATTACGAAAAACAGGAACATCCAATGCAACCAACTGTAAAAGAAACAATCGATCCGACACCGATCACTCAGAAGCAACGTGGCCGCAGTGAAAAGACACTGATCCTAACTATGGCTACTAACCGGGCATTTACCGATGCTTTCTTGGAACATGAACATGATAGTAC
>RCUS01001623.1_pt1 | contig 11275 bp, 6 predicted proteins | sample 2166221 | NCBI WGS metagenome assembly RCUS01 (sample SAMN09932758, study PRJNA488358) | compost metagenome | isolation source: compost soil in cyclohexanecarboxylic | place: Germany: Experimental Botanical Garden | reverse complement strand
TCGCCGGGTCGTTGCCGAACAGGCTCAGTTGCTGGCCGTAGTCGGAGTCGAGCACATAATCGATCACCTCCTGCAGGTCGCGGTAGGGCACCACCGGCACCAGTGGCCCGAACTGCTCTTCATGGTAGACACGCATGTCACGCGAAACCGGATAAAGCAGCGCCGGGTAGAAGAACGAGCCTCGGCTGAGCCCGCCGCCTTCGTTGAGCACTCGGGCACCCTTGCCGGTGGCATCGGCCACCAGGCCATCGAGGTAGTCGAGCTTGCCCGCCTCCGGCAACGGTGTCAGTGCCACGCCAGGCTCCCACGGCATACCCGGTTTGAGCGCGGCCAGCTTGCGCTGGAACTTGTCGAGGAAAGCGTCGACCACCGCTTCGTGGACGAACAGAATCTTCAGCGCGGTGCAGCGTTGGCCGTTGAACGACAGGGCGCCGGTGACCGCCTCTTCCACGGCGTTGTCGAGGTCGACCTGGGGCAACACGATGCCCGGGTTCTTGGCGTCCAGGCCGAGTGCGGCGCGCAGGCGGTGCGGGCGCGGATGAAGTTTCTTCAGGTCGCTGGCGGCCTTGTGGGTGCCGATGAAGGCGAACACATCGACCTTGCCGCTGGCCATCAGCGCGCTGACCGTCTCACGGCCGCGGCCATAGATCACGTTGATCACCCCTGGCGGGAAACTGTCGCGGAAGGCTTCGAGCAGCGGGCGGATCAGCAGCACGCCGAACTTGGCGGGCTTGAACACCACGGTATTGCCCATGATCAATGCCGGGATCAGGGTCGTGAAGGTTTCGTTCAGCGGGTAGTTGTAAGGCCCCATGCACAGCGCCACGCCCAGCGGCGCACGACGGATCTGGCCGAGCGTGCCCTGTTCCAGTTCGAAGCGGCTGGAGCGGCGGTCGAGGTCCTTGAGGGCATTGATGGTGTCGACGATGTAGTCGCAGGTGCGGTCGAATTCCTTCTCGGAGTCCTTGAGGTTCTTGCCGATCTCCCACATCAGCAGCTTGACCACGGCTTCGCGCTGTTCGCGCATGCGCGCGAGGAACGTCTCGACGTGCTGGATGCGTTCGGCCACGCGCATGTTCGGCCAGGCCCCGCGCCCCTTGTCGTAGGCGTGCACGGCGGCGTCGAGGGCGGTGAGGGCGGTGTCGGCGTCGAGCAGCGGGGCGCTGCCGAGGATCACCTGCTGCTCGCCGTCGGCCTGCTTCAGCCACACCGGGCTGCGCACGGTGGCCAGGGGGCCGTCCCAGCGCTTGAGCTGGCCGTTGACCAGGTAGTCGCGTTGTTCCAGGGGTTCGCCCAGGCGCCAGGTTTCGGGGATCTCTTCAGCAGTGGGAAACAGCGAATCGAGCAGACGGTCCATGGGTACTGCACCTCACAGGTTTAGGCTAGGTGAAACGCTTCAGCTAGGAGCATGCACCTGGCAGAGGAAAAATGCCAGTCTGGCTCATGATTGCCTACTCTGCGCTGCTGGAGGGTGGCGGTGCCTGGCACGTCCATGACCGGCACCGCTGCGAGCGAACCTCAGATAATCAGCCTGAACAGGTCCTGCGGCGCATGCGCGAACGTTTGATCACGATCGATCAGCGCCAGGCGGCGCCAGAATTCCTCACGGCTTTGTTGCGGGTAGGTCAGGAAGGGCTCCTCGTCGATCAGCGGCCTCAAGTCACGGCGGTACTGCAGCGGCAGGCGCTGCCACAGGGCCGCTTGCTCTGGGCCTGTGCCTTCGAAGAACTCGAGGTAATCGCTGTCGCTGACCAGCAAGTCGACCTGATGGGCAGCGTTGTAGGCGTCGATCTCGGCGAGCATGTCCTGGCTCAGCCAGTCGCTCTCCAGACGCAGCTCCTGGGCCACCGGGCGAGGGATCTCAAAGCCTTCGGGCAGACTGCGGAACTGGTTGGCGGACAGGTCGAGGGCGATGGGGGCCGGGATGTGTTCAAGGCCCTGTGGCAATTCCGTCAGCGCACACTCGGAGAGGAACACCGTGTTCAACCAGGGCAACTGCCGCAGGTCGGGGGCGCGCAGCAGCGGATTGCTGCTCAGGTCCAGCACGGCCAGGAATGCAAAGTGTTCCAGGGCGTCCTGGGCGGGGTCGTCCCAGGTGATACGGTTGCCGTCCAGATCAAGCCATGCCAGCCGTTCGGGCCTGGCCAGTCGAGGCAAGCGGCTGAAGCGGCAGCCGCTCAACAGCACGCGCCTGAGGTTTGGAAAACGTTCGTGAAACTCCGCGGGTAACTCGCTGATCGCCGGGTTGTCCCGCAATGACAGGTGTTCGACATGCTGGAAGTCGTCCGGCAACGCCAGCGTGGCCAGGTCCTGGTCCTCAAGGCCAAGCGCGGACAGGTCCAGGCTGTGAAGATGCTCGCCAGTGATCAGCGGCACCGTCGATAGGCGCCGCCAGGCGTTGATGATGGGGCGAATAGCCTGTTGGCGCAGGTGCAGGCGCTGCGCAACAGGCCTGGCCCATTCATTCAAATGGCGGCGCAGTGCGTCGAGACGGGTTTGCCGATCACGCAGTTCGGCAGTGGGCGAGCGAAGTGCCCGGCGCCACCGTCGCAGATCATCCTCGATTTCATCCTCGGTAGCATTGGGATACAACCGGCGATAATTGCCGGCCAGCGAGGTGTGCAGACGGGGCATGGCGGGTGAAGGGTCGAGCGGCGTGCCACCGCGCAGTGCCGCTGGCTGCGCGCCGCGAAGTGCGCGGTGCCCCCAGAGGCGCTGGGCCAGATCGCTGCGCTGGCTGTCGATCCAGGTGTGCAGGCGTTGACGCAGGGTGTTGCCGTCTGCCTGGGTTATGCCCAGGGCATCTCGATCTGTGGTGGGCAGCGCGTGCTCCAGTGCCCGACACAGGTCGTGATCGCGGGTCGTTGGTGCTGGGCGCTCACCCAGATCGGCCTCGTAACCCTCGGCTGTTTTCAAGAGCCGGCTGAGGCGACTGGCCTGGCGACTGCCGACACTGCCGAGCAAGGGGCCATCGGGGCCACCTGCGCGAAGTTCCAGGCGTAGATCGACAGGCCAATCCTCCAGAGCATCGAGCGCGCTTAGCAGCAGGCGTTCACTGTCGGGGTTGGCGCGAGCAGGCACAAAGATGCCTTCAACCGCCCGCAGCAGCGGCAAGTCGCCGTGGACCTGCTCGATCTGCTGACGCAGCGCTGCAGGTAGCACGTCGTGGTCTTCCCACGCTCGCAACTGGGCCTCATCCAGCGCTGCCAGCAGGCGCCGAGCCAGGCGCGGAGACAGCCGTGGATAGGCACTGAGCAGACGCTGCAGCGCAGGGTCGACGGCATCGACAGCATTGTAGAAGCCATCGAACAGCTGCTGGGGCGCTTCGCTGTGCAACGCTTGCACCCGTTCTTCAATGGCCAGACGCTCCAGCGTATCCAGCAACAGGGGAGGGGCTGGCGTGCCTTCGAGGTGAACCTGGCGCAAGCGCGCTGAGTCGACGCCCGTGATGCGTCCGGCCAGTTCGAACTGGGCCGCGGTGAAGTGCGCATAGGCCTCCCCCAGCCGGCGTGCCAGCACCTTGAATGACCAGTCATTCGGTTGTTCGTGGCTGCAACGCCAAGCGCCCTGCCCATTGTGCTCCAGAGGCGGTTGCCAGGCGCTTTCGCTTTCTGGGTGAACGATACGCCACTGTTGCTTGGCAGCGTCGAATCGCTGCTCGTAGAGTTGGCCGTCCATGCGGATGTACTGCTTGCCATCGTGCAGGTACTGGCCACGGCTGTTGGGCAGAAGATCTTCGGGCAGTACCTGTTGGCTGCGGTAGGCTGTCAGGTCCGGTTGCCAGAGGCGATACTGGCCGTCAGTGCTGCGCACCTCCTGCACGCGTTCCATCAATGGGCTAGTGAACAGTTTCGGAACCAGGCGCCCGGCGACGACCAGGCCGCCGATCAGCGCCAGGTTGGAGCCGACGGCCTGCAGATGACGCAATGCCAAGTGACGATCGCCTTGCTGCCACGCCTCATAGCCTTCGAACACTTCACCCAGTAACTGGCAGGCAGTGACGGCAAGCATCAGCGTGCCCACGGCCGGAATGAAGAACCCGGCCACGTTGAGGGCATCCATCCCCAGGTTTTCCCACGTTTGCAGACGCCGAGCACGCGCCTGGGCATCGGCGCTGGCGGTGGGCACGGCAAGTTGGCTGGCTTCGGCCTTGAGACGGGCGAGGTGCGCATCCTGATAGTAGCCAAAGGGCTCCTCGGTGATGAGCTGGCGGCTGGGCCGCAAGTCGGCAAGCGGCGCGCGCAACCAGGCTTGGTCGTCGGCGCCATGGCCGGACGCGTCGAGGTTTTGTTGCAGCAGATCCAGGAAATGCGCCTGCTGGTCCTGCTCCAGGTAGCACAGAAACGTCTTGCGCGCAGTGGGGTCAAGCAGCAGGGTCAGCAGAGCGTCGTGCACTCTGTCGAGGTCACTGCATTGGCGCAGGGCCGGCGTATGGCCGGGCAGATACAGCAGCAGGCCGGTCGTGCCGGTGTCGATCAGCATCACCTCGTGCAAGGTGATGTCGAACAGTGCCAATTGCCAACAGGCCACGGCGCCGCCTTCGAGCAACTGGCCGATGCAGTCGTGAGCAGCACCGTTGAGGTGCTGGCGCAGGGAGGCCAGGTCTGCCGCCAGACGTAGCCGGTCGTGCTGCACGGCTATCGCTTGGGTGCGTACCTGGGGCGCCGCAAAGCAGTGTTCGAGATGGCGTTGGTACCGCTCCCCCAGGTCGAGTTCACGGCAGAGCGCGGCGAACGTGGCGGGTGCTAGCGGTAGAGGCGTCACCTGATAGGTTTCAGAAGCCAGCGGAAAATGCGCGACCGGTGATTGCATGCCAATCAAGGTAGTACCTAGCACCTGGACTTCGCTCACCTGGATCTGGGTACTCAGGGCAATGGCACTCTGGGCACTGAAGGTTTCGTCGTCGGCGAAGTTCTGCAGGCCTGCCTGCAACAGGTTGTCACGGCGGTGGCTGTTGAGAAACTGCAGTCCGAGCCAGTGCCAAGCACGCTCGACCCGCAGTAGCTCGCAGGAACGCAGGGGGGCGGTGAAACCTCGCTGGGCGAGCTGTGCCTGCAGCAGCGGCTCGGCGAACTCGGTGATCTGTTGCAGCCCCTTGAGTGAACGGGCCAAGGCCGCCTGTGAGCGCAGCAGGCGTGACTGACTGGCCTGGACCGCTTCACGCAGGTCGGGGGCGGCATTGGCGAACCAGTCCTGGTGGTACTGATCAGCGCTCTGACTCTGCTTCAAGGCCTGCCATTGGCCGTCGTTGGCGTGATGGGTCCATTCCGGTAGGCGGGTTTCGATCAGGTTGTGATGAGGGTTGAGCGGGGAGGGCGTGGGCATGCTGGCGTTCCTTTTTTTGGAAGTCAGCATCGAGCGGCATTTTTGGCTGATGGGGGTGGTGTACGGTTATAGCTTTCGCATTAGATCCAATTTGTATTTCAGAGGAATTCTGGCGTCATAAAATACTCAGTGGTGCCATCAAAGTGCCGCTTGCAAACTTGGGACCTTGCGTCTTAAATTGTTACTGAATGTGATGCCGATATTTCGTAAGCGATCTTCTATTTATCAAAACGTTAAGTGTGTTTCTTGCAGTTCCATATGAACTTTTTCTGATCTGCCCATAGGCATCATCAAAGGACGTCGAAAAAGAAATGAAAGCGCACTTGGCGGCAGTCGCACGAAAACTCATCTCTCCCTCCATGCGTTATGAACTTCGACTTGTTTCAAGCCAGTTACGCGAGCTGCTGGGGCGTGCGTGCTTCTGGCGTTGGGAGGTCGCCAGGTTCAGGCTGCAACAGGAGAGCCCGTACGAAATCCTCTACATCGGCCGCAAGCAGCAACGTGAGATGGCCAAGCTGCTCATCGGCGGCAAGACCCCGGGTGTTTCCCCGGCAGGCGACGGCAGCACGGTGGCTGGGGAGTCCAGTCACGTGGTGGTGGTGAGCGAAATGCCCACCTCCGGCGCCTTGTCCGTGCCCCATTACCTCAGCGCCGTGGTGCCGCTGGGGCGCTCGCTTGACGACATCACCGGCCGCTACGACAGCGAGTTGCGCCGCAGCATTCGCAAGAACCGGCCGCTCTACCAGATGAGGCAGACGCTGTCGGATGACGAGATCGCCATGGCCGACCGGGACCTGCTGCGCCCTTACGCCACTGCAAGGCAAGGCATCCATGCGGCGCAGTTCCCCTCCGACGAAGTGTTGCGCATCGCCAAGAGCGTGGGCCGGCTCGACTTGATCACCCTTGGCGATGAAGTGATCGGCTGCCACCTTGGTTGTGAAGTCACGCGCGGCGGCAAACGCTATTGGAGCACCCTGCGATTTGGTTACTGCGAGGCCGTGTTCTCCGATGCCAAGAAGCTGCGCGAAGTGAACTCCATCACCACCTTCATGGCGCTGGAATGGGCCTTGGCCCACGGTTATGACTATTACGACATCGGCCTGTGCCTGGCACGGCCAGATGACGGGCTGCTGAAGTGGAAGCGACGGCGCGGTGGCGACATCGATTCGCTGGGCAACCACGCCTACCTGTTTGTCCGCCTGCCCAAGACCGGCACCGCCAGGTTTCTCTGGGACACGCCGATGTTTGCCGTGGAAGGCAACAAGCTGACCCTGCACCTGGGCTTGCCTGAGGGGCCCAGTGATGAAGAGGTCGCCAGCCGCTACCACGAAATGGTGTTTGGCGGACTGGACAAGATCTACCTGTATGGCACCCAGCATTCCGGCGCAGCATTTCTCGAAACCTTGCGCAGTCGCTACGCCAATTTGCAGTCGCCACCGACAATGGAGCGGATCATGTCCAACTGAGCCACCGGCAGGCAGCAATCGACACGGCGCCCCGCGCCGAGCTATTGAACCGTCACCCAGGGAGGACGCTTCATGGGAAGCGACATCTCGAAATTCAGCGCCCCGCCTGCCACCAAGCGGCCCAAGTGGACCCTCGCTGCCTATCGCTACATGGCACGCAAACGCCTCGCGCGAAACAGCGAAATCAATTTGAAGAGCATCGCCACGAAAAGCTGGGATATCGCTCCGGGCGAAACCACCTGTTCGCCTGCGGCATTCTACCTGCCCGGGCAGTTGGAGCGCGTAACCGGCTGGGAGGCGAAACGCTTCTACCCCTACGTGCACCCCGCTCGCACGATGGAAGGTGGGTTGAGCATTGCGCAGGGGCCGACGCGGGGTTACCTGATCAAGGATGTCTGGCTGATCGATGGGGCTCTCTATAAAGGCAAGGCCAGCCATTGGTTATCGTTGAAGCCCAGTACATTCCCGCGGATCATCGTGGAAAACGAGATCGAGCGCGCGGCAGTCTATTGCACGCAGAATGGCAACTCGTGGTTTGGCACCTGGTTGATGGAAGATTGTGTGACCTACGCGCTGGCCTGCAACGAAGGTGTACCCGTCACCACCGCGCCTTCGGCGAGGTTTCCGCTGTTTACCCAGGCGCCTGCCTATGAAGACTGGCTGGGCATGAAGCCGCTTCGGTTGCGCAGCGCGTTCTTCCGCGAGCTGGTGTTGTTCGATGACCACAGCAACAATCGCAGCCGACACCAGCGCTACCGGGCAATGGGCGACAAGTTGCTGTCGCATGTGGCGCATGCGCCCCACTCCGGGGTGTTTCTGCTACGCGGCGGAGATGGTGATCTGCGATTCCTGCGCAATGAAATGGCGATTGCCGAGCACCTGCACCAGAGCCGGGGGTTTCGTATCGTCGACCCGTTGAAGACGGATGTGCCGAGCATCATCGCCGCCTGTGCCGGTGCGAGCATCGTGGTCGGGGTAGAAGGTAGCCAGCTGGTACATGGCGTCAATGTGCTTCGCCCGGGCGGGGCGTTGCTGACGCTGCAGCCGCCTAATCGGTTCGTCAGTTACTACAAATACCTGACCGATCGTGACAGCCAGCATTTTGGCTTTGTGGTGGGGATGCCTGAGGGTGATGGATTCATCGTCGACATCGATGAAATCGAGCGCACGCTGGATCTGTTTCCTTTTTGAGCCTTCGCTGCATCACTGCTGAGGCGTGCTTAGGCTGAAACCGCCAATTTTCAGTTTGAAAGCATTTTGATTGTTATTTGCTTTCTCAGCGATGAAACGCGGAACGGTTTCATGCGGCCAGGTCGCATAGTGATAAAGCCCATGACCACTCATAATTGCGCGCTAAGTAAACGCTGGAAATCCCTGAAGATCATCGTTTTTTGGCGAAAATCGTCCGAAGTGTCCCTGCAGCGCCTGTATCTCGGGCGTTACACATTCTGCATGACGAGTTTTTGACGATAACCTGCATCTCCCATTGATTTTTATTATGGTGTCGGATCATTGACGTAATGTCATTGTGCCCATAAGCTCAAATCAGCAGCGAAGACATCTTCTGCGCAAACAACAATTACATTGTTTTATCCTCTTTAAAGGAGGGGATCATGCGCTCGACATTGTTCATCAAGTCCATATTCTTGCTGGTGCTCTTGAGCGGCGCAGCGCGCGCTGCAGATTCTTATATCAATCAAACCAGCGTCATTCCCGTCGCAACGGCGGGTTGGTTCTTTGCGTTCGCGGTCATTGGTTTTGTCGCCGTGGCCAATAGAAGAAAGATTTAAACTTTCCAATTGCAGAAACTGTTGGTGTTGACTCGCTGAGTTGTCTGGGGAGTTATCCGGGTGTCAAGCTGTGCCGTTTAATTGACGCCTGAAATGTGACGATTGTGCCGTAAGCCCACACAGCTGCTTGTCAATTCTCAAACCATTGCTATATTCCAGTAACCAGGCGTAGCGGCTGGCTTTATGGCATCGCCGCTATAGCAGGTCGTTGGTGTGGCGTCGCGTTGAAGGGCCTCCAGGAAGCCCGGGGCAATCGCAGCGGATGGTGCAGCTGCGAAGTGGAGCGAGAGTTGGTGCGCTGTTCTCATTTAGTGCTCTTTGTATGGCCTTTGGCCGGAGGGACCCCTCATGGTGCGTTTGATGTGTTCCGTGGTAAGCGTGCTGGCAGTGTGGTCCTGCGTGAGCAGTGCCAATGAGACAAGCGCGGCTTACAAGCTCAACCCTGGCGATGTAGTGTCAGTGTCCGTCTGGCAGGAAGAAAACCTGAGCCAGGACGCCACCGTACTCCCGGATGGCAGCATCATCGTCAAGTTGGCAGGGCGTCTCGACGTCGTCGGCCTGGACGCCGCAGCCGTCGAGCAGAAGCTCACCGCCAAGTTCGAAAAATTCCTCCCCGATCCCGTCGTCACGGTTGCTGTGAAAAGCATCCCTGGCAACCTCGTCTATGTGCAGGGCAAAGTGATCAAGCCGGGATCGGTGCAGATGACAGGTCCCACCGAAGTGTTGCAGGCTCTGAGCATGTCGGGCGGTCTGGACAAATTCGCGGATGAAAGCGCCATCAAGGTGGTCCGTCGCACTGGCACGAAGCAACAGGTACTGCCCGTGAACTACAAGGACCTGGTATCCGGGCGCGACATGTCCACCAACATTCAACTTCAGGCTGGCGATACGCTGGTCGTTCCTTGATCTTGCCTTAACTATTAAGACAACCAATGCCTCTTCTTAGAACAACAAGTATTGCAACGGCAATCTTGATCTTGCCGTTTCCAGGCATGGTTCAAGCCGCCATCTGGCAGTCCTCGGTCGTGGTACCGACGTCTGTCGAGTACGACAGCAACCCCTTGCTCCTGACCTCTCAGGAAAAGGGTGTAACGCGCACGATCATCGCGCCCGACTACACCCTGGTCGGCACCTTCGACCGTGACGAGTTGCGCTTCGGTCTTGGCATGCACGTATTGCGCTCGTCCGACACGAATATTGTCGATGACCGCGAGGACCCCAACGTAGTGCTGGGTTGGCAGCGCTCTACCGAAAGGGGCCAGTTTGGCCTGGTGGGGATCTACAACGAAACCTCGACGCTGTCCGGGGCTGTCCAGGACACCGGTGTGGTCACCACCGACGGCACGCAGAAACTCTATTCGCTGGCCGGCAACTGGAGCAACGCGCTTACCGAGCGTACGACGTTGTCCAACGAAACCCGCTACAGCCGAGCCCGTTATGACATCGACACGCTGACGGGTTACGACGAGCTGTCGAGCGAGCTGACCCTGACCTACGCCTGGAGCGAACGCACCGATCTCTACACCAGTTTCAGCGCCCGCCGCTATGAGCCAGAGGAAGACCTGACGGCGACCGCGTCGAACAGCTATACCCCGACAGTGGGCGTGAAGTACCTGCTCTCGGAGCGTCTGTCTGCTGATGCGCACGTGGGGGTGAACAAAGTCTCCGGTGACGATGGCGGTCAACGCGGCGAAGGCGGGGTTTCGTTGCGCTACACCGGCGTACGCACCGAGGCCAGCGTCAGCGCCGAACGCAGTACGGTGGCCAGTGCCGAAGGTGGCTTTGCCGAGCTCGACATGGTCCGTGGTGTGGTGAGTTACGCGGTCAGCGAGTTGACGCGGGTGGGTGCCGATGCCTCATGGCAGGACAGCAAGGGGCAGACGCCCAATACCCTGCAGACCTACAGCCTGTGGGCCAGCCGGGAGTTTTCGCCATTCTGGGATCTGCGCCTATCGTTGATGTACAAGGAACGCCAGCAAGATGATGTGCCCGATGCGACCGGGACGATCGTTGGACTGACACTGACGTATAGATATCCCGACCTCTGAAACCTGGCTTGGTGACCTCTATGAAATCTGACTACGAGCTCTCCCTCAAAGATTACATCGCCATAATCAAGGACCGAGCCGTGGTGCTTGGGGTGAGTATCGTAGTCATTCTCGCGGCGACCGTGGCGGTCGCGGTGAGCGTGCCGCCTATCTACCAGTCGACCGGTACCATCCTGGTGGAATCGCAACAGATCTCGCCGGAGCTGGTATCGGCGAACAACAACAGTTTTGCCGACGAGCGAATCGAGGTCATTCGCCAGCGTGTCATGACCCGCGACAACCTGCTGCGGATCATGGACAAGTACAACTTGTATACCGACAAGGGCAAACGCCTTAGCGAATCCGACAAGATCGATCAGATGCGCAGCGCGATCGTGGTCGCCACGCTCAGTACCTTCGTCAGGGGACGGGGCGAGGCCACGGTGGCATTCAACGTGTCGTTCGAACACAAGCAGCCGGAAGTGGCCAAGGAAGTGGCCGATGAATTGGTCACGCTGTTTCTCAATGAAAACGTGAAACAGCGCACCGAGCGGGCCAACGAAACCACGGAGTTTCTGACCCAGGAGGCGAACAAGCTGGGCGCCGAACTGGCCAGCCTGGAAAACCAGCTTGCGGACTTCAAGCAAGCCCACGCCAATGCCTTGCC
>RCUS01001622.1_pt1 | contig 11284 bp, 5 predicted proteins | sample 2166221 | NCBI WGS metagenome assembly RCUS01 (sample SAMN09932758, study PRJNA488358) | compost metagenome | isolation source: compost soil in cyclohexanecarboxylic | place: Germany: Experimental Botanical Garden | reverse complement strand
CTTGATGGTCTGGAAGTACTTTCGCGCTTCCACACCATGGCCATACCCCTGAAAATTCTGGTCCTCACCGCCCAGTCTCCCGCCCTGTTTGCCGTTCGCTGCATGCACTCCGGCGCTGCCGGCTATGTATGCAAGCAGGAAGACTTAAGCGAATTGCTCAGTGCAATCAAAGCAGTGCTGTCGGGTTACAACTATTTTCCCAGCCAAGCAATCAATAACCTTCGCCTGCATGGGAATGAACACTGTGAACTGGAGCTTTTCAAGCAGGTCAATGATCGCGAGTTGATGGTTTTGCAACTTTTTGCCCAAGGTAGAAGTAACAAGGAAATCGCCCAAGGCATGTTCCTCAGCAATAAAACCGTCAGCACCTACAAAAAGCGCCTGATGCAAAAACTCAAAGCCAAATCGCTGGTCGAACTTATTGAAATGGCCAAACGCAATGCCCTGGTTTGAGCTGGACTATGCCTAAGCGCATCCTCTTTAGTTGCCTGTGCATTACCCTCCTCTACCTGTGCCAGCTATCAACGGCATACGCCGACGAGATTAAAGCCAGCCAGTACCGGTTGCTCAGCCGCTCACAGCCGGTGGGCTTGAAACTGTCGCTGAATCCAGCACAACAGCAATGGATCAACGGCAAAGGGCAATTGCTGCTTGGCACCTCGGCGCCGGATTACCCGCCCTTCGATATGACGGCCAGCGGTCGCGACTACGAGGGCCTGACCGCTGACGTTGCGGGCATTCTGGAGCACACCCTGGGCTTGCCGATTCACGTGCGACGCTTTGCCAGCCGCCAGGACGCGGTACAAGCCCTTACCCAGGGACAGATTGATCTGCTTGGCAGTGCCAATGGCTTCGAAGCGGCGACACCCGGGGTGGTCCTTTCCAAGCCTTACGCAGCGGACCAACCGGTTTTGGTGACGCGCGAAAACGAAAGCCGCCCCCTGGATACCGGCTTGGCTAACCTGCGCCTGAGCATGGTCTATCACTACTTACCCATGGCAGAAGTGAGGGCCAACTACCCCAACGCCACGATCCAGTCCTATCCGTCCTACCAGAATGCCCTCAACGCGGTGGCTTTCGACCAGGCTGATGTCTTTCTGGGCGACACCATTTCCACCCACTACCTGATCAATCAGGGTCACCTGCAAAACGTCAAAATGGCCAATTTTGGCAAGCACGAACCGGTCGGTTTCAGCTTCGCCGTACAGCAAGACAACCTCACCTTGCTGCAACTGATCAATGCCACACTCGATAACATCTCAAGCACTACCCGAGAAAGTATCTTCAAGCGCTGGAGCGCCGGTAGTGACATCTTGCTGACTGATCGCAAACTGCAGCTCTCGCAGCGTGAAGAGCGCTGGCTTAGGGAGCACCCGGTGGTGCGCGTGGCGGTCAATGAAACCTCCGCCCCTCTGACGTTTTTCGACAACGCCGGCAATTTTCGCGGGATCGCCGCCGACCTGCTTGAATTGATTCGCCTACGCACCGGCCTGCGCTTCGAAGTGCAGCGCGCCAACGGCATCAGTGACATGATCGATCGCCTGAATCATGATCAGGCCGATGTAATTGCTGCCATTTCTCCCAGCAAACGCCGGGAAAGCACCCTGAACATCAGCCGCCCCTACCTGGAAAACTCTTATGTGCTGGTGACCCGTCAGGGTCACAAGCAACCGACCTCCTTGGATCAGCTGCCAGGCCGACGCGTAGCCCTGACCCGCGACAGTCCTCTGATCGATAGCCTGCGTACGCGCGTAGCCGATATCCAGCTGGTAGAAACCGAAAGCAGCGCACAGTCGATAGCGTTACTTGCCAGCGGCCATGTCGATGCCGCCATCACGGCACTGATCAATGCCAACTTCAGCCTGGCGTCCCAACCTGAGCTGATCATTCGCAGCACCGTCGGCGCCGAACCGGCGACTTTTTCGATGGCTACCGCGCGTCACGCCCAGGCATTAACGTCGATTCTCGACAAAGCCCTGCTGAGCATTGCACCGGAAGAGCTGGGGGTGATCAACAGCCGCTGGCGGGGCTACAGCACCGACACCGGTGCCTACTGGAGTAAATACCACCAACTGGTCGTGAAAATTGTGCTGGGCACCAGCCTGCTGTTGCTGTTGTCATTGGCCTGGAACGCCTGGATGCGCCGCCAGATCAAGCAACGCGAAGCGGCTGAGCGTGCGCTGGGTGACCAGCTCGAATTCATGCGCACACTGCTCAATGGCACGCCTCATCCCATGTACGTGCGTGATCGCGGCGGGCGACTACAGAGTTGCAACGACAGCTACCTGGAAGCAGTGCAGTTGCAGTTGAATGAGGTGCTGGGCAAGCGTGTGCAGGAGGGCGCGCTGGGCGACAACTGCTATGCCAGCCAGATCCAGGCGGACTACCAACAAGTGATGCGCGATGGCGAGCCATTGATCGTCGACCGCCCGCTGCTGATCAACAACCAGGCCATAACCATCTATCACTGGATCCTGCCCTTCCGGGACTCGCTGGGTGACGTCCAGGGCATCATCGGTGGCTGGATCGATATCAGCGAACGGCGCCAACTGATCCAGGACCTGAAAAGGGCCAAACAGCAGGCCGATGACGCCAACCGGGCCAAGAGCACCTTCCTGGCCACCATCAGCCATGAAATCCGCACGCCGATGAACGCAATCCTCGGCATGCTCGAACTGACCCTGGAAAAAGCCAATCACGGCCAACTGGACCGTCCAGCCGTCGAAGTCGCCTACACCTCAGCCAAGGACCTGCTGGCCTTGATCGGCGATATCCTTGACATCGCCCGCATCGAATCCGGGCATCTGACCTTGGCACCGGAACGGATCAACCTGGCGGAGCTGGTGGAGTCTGTAGCGCGCGTATTCGATGGTTTGGCACGCCAAAAAAACCTGACCCTGATGCTCCGCATCGCCGCCAATGCACGCGTCGACGTGCGTCTGGACCCGCTGCGCGTCAAACAGATTGTTTCGAATCTGGTCAGTAATGCCATCAAGTTCACCGAACGCGGCCAGGTCATCATCGACCTGATTCTGGAGCCTGACGTTGATTCAGGCCCTGCCAGGCTTGAGCTGACAGTACAGGACAGCGGCATCGGCATTCACGAACAGGATCAGCAGCGCCTGTTCCTGCCTTTCGCCCAAGCCAACCCCGACAGTCGTCTCGCACGCAGCAGTACGGGACTGGGCCTGGCGATCAGCCGCGACCTGTGTAGGCTGATGGGCGGTAGCCTGACGTTGCACAGTGTGTTTGGCCTGGGTACCCGCGTTCATATCAGCATGCCGGTGACGTTGATGAGCAGCCAGCGCAACGAACCGATAGTGGCGCCTGAGCCCTGCATCGCCATTGCTGCACTGAAGGTACTGGTGGTCGATGACCACCCTGCCAACCTGCTGCTGATGACCCAGCAACTGGACTACCTGGGCCTGCAGCATCGCAGTGCTGATAACGGCCTGGCGGGGCTGGGCTTGTGGCGGCAAGAGGCATTCGATGTGCTGATACTTGACTGCAACATGCCAACGATCAATGGCTACCAGTTCGCCCAGGCTGTACGTGCCGATGAAGTTGAACGGCAGTGGCCACGCAGCACGATCCTTGGCTACACCGCCAACGCCCAGCCTGAGGTCCGCGAGCAATGCCTGCAGGCCGGCATGGATGACTGCCTGCTCAAACCGATCAGCCTCAAGGCCTTGGGCCAGCGACTGGCCAGCCTACACCCCCTGCCCCCACGCCCACCTGAGGCCCACTCGGCCCTGTTCGACCTGGAGGGTCTGGAGCCGGTGGTGGGCAACAGCGCTGTCGACCTGCAGGCATTGCTAAAGCAACTTCAGGACAGTTTCCACAAGGACCGGCTGACCCTGGAGGCACTCGAGCCAAGGCTTCAAGCCAACCAGTTGAAGGAACAAGCCCATCGGATTCTCGGCGCCGCCCGGATCATTCAGGCGAACAGACTGATCGATGCCTGTGAACAGCTGGAATCAGCCTGCCAGTCGAACGCGCCGCCCTCCACGCTCGCGCTTGAGCAGCAGCAAGTGGTAGCGGCCATGACTGCGCTGGAGCAGGCGCTCACTCCGTACTTGGGCCAAGACAGCGACAGCAGTGCTGGAGCACAGCGGCGCTGAAAACAAAACGGCGGCCACTGGGGCCGCCGTTTCGTCAGGCATCAGGCAACCGGATTGATCGGGTTTTCCGGATACCAGGCGTCCAGCAGCGGGCTGACTTCGATCTTGGTCAGCTCGTTGCGGCCTTTGAGCCAGCTTTCAACGGCAGCGCGTTGCTCTTCAGTGACCGAGCCGCGATCTGCTTTGCAAACCAGACCGAAGTCGTCGCCGCCAACATAGTCCAGACCATTGGCATCCATAGCGTCTGCCAGGAAGGCATCGAGGAAGGCATCAACGGCTTCGTCGGTCAGGTCTTCCTTGAACTCCAGGTTCAGTTCAAAACCCAGCTCCTGGAATTCATCCACGCAGAGTTTTTTGCGCAGACGGCGGGAACGGTTAGTGGCCATGAAACAATCCTCTTGAGTATTAACGCGCGGCACTTTAGCAGTTTCGCCGGGCCCTTGCCGGAATAAAAGCCGATAAGCTGCAGTGTGATCCTGTATTCACAGGCCCATGGGCGTTCGGCTTGGGGCATAATGCGCGCTATATTTTTCCGTATCGGGGCCTTCACCTTTTTTCGCTCCGTTTTTTTCACCCCTCGCTCGCAGGGTTTTATCGCACATGATCAGATCTCTTCGCCCTCTTCTGCTTGCCGGCCTGCTGATGCCGCTGGCGCTTTCCAGCCACGCGGCTGCGGTCAACACCACGCTTTCGCCAAAAGTGCAGCAGGCATTGAAAACCAACAAACTGCAGGACTCGGCCCTGTCGCTGGTTATGCTGCCGCTCAACGGCCCGGGTACCCCGACCGTGTTCAATGCCGATGTCTCGGTCAACCCGGCCTCGACCATGAAGCTGGTCACCACCTACGCCGCCCTGGAAATGCTCGGCCCAACCCACCAGTGGAAAACCGAGTTCTACAGCGACGGCCCGCTGCGCAATGGCGTGTTGCAGGGCAACCTGTACCTCAAGGGCGGTGGCGACCCGAAACTGAACATGGAAAAGCTCTGGCTGCTGATGCGCGACCTGCGCGCCAACGGCGTGCAGACCATCAGCGGTGACCTGGTGCTCGATCGCAGCCATTTCGTCCAGCCGCAATTGCCGCAGTTCAACGACGACGGCGGTGATGAAAACAAGCCCTTTCTGGTCAAACCCGACTCGCTGCTGATCAACCTCAAGGCCTTGCGCTTCGTTGCCCGCAACGACGGTGGCAAAGTCCTGGTGTCGGTCGAGCCGCCGATCGCCAACATCCGCATCGACAACCAGGTCAAGGCAGTCAATTCCAAGCAGTGCAGCGGTGACGTGCGCTACAACCCGGTGGTACAGGCCGACGGCGTCAGCGTCGTGGTCAGCGGCCAGCTGGGCGATGGCTGCAACTCGCAGACCTACCTGTCGCTGCTCGACCACCCGACCTACGCCGCCGGTGCCGTGCGCGCCATCTGGAACGAGCTGGGCGGCAGCATCCAGGGCCGCGACCGGGTCGACAACGTCCCGAAGAACGCCCGCCTGCTGGCCCGCGCCTTCTCCCCGGACCTGGTGGAGATCATCCGCGACATCAACAAATACAGTAACAACACCATGGCCCAGCAGCTGTTCCTGAGCCTGGGCGCGCAGTTCCGTACCGATGCCGATGGCGACGACGCCCGCGCCGCCCAGCGTGTGGTGCGCCAGTGGCTGGCGAAAAAAGGCATTACCGCGCCGCACCTGATCATGGAAAACGGCTCGGGCCTGTCCCGCGCCGAACGGGTCAGCACCCGGGAAATGGCCGCCCTGCTGCAGGCCGCCTGGAACAGCCCGTACGCCGCCGAGTTCATCAGCTCGATGCCGCTGGTGGGGATGGACGGCACCATGCGCAAGCGCCTCAAGCGCACTGCCATGACCGGTGAAGCGCACATCAAGACCGGCACCCTGAACACCGTCCGCGCCATCGCCGGTTTCAGCCGCGACAGCAACGGCAATACCTGGGCAGTAGCCGCGATCCTCAACGATCCGAAACCCTGGGGTGCCTCGGCAGTGCTCGACCAGGTCCTGCTCGACCTGTACCGCCAGCCGAAACTGGTCAACCGCACCGCCGCCGTTCAGCCCTGAGCCTGGCTCAGGGCAGTTCGCTCTCGACCCGGTCGCGGCCAGCCTGCTTGGCCGCGTAAACCCCCGAGTCGGCACGCAGCAGCAAGGCATCGGCGCCCTCCCCCGGGCGCCAGCCGGCCACACCGAAACTCGCCGTGACCACACCGACACCGTCCACCGCCACGCTGCGCAGGCCCTGCCAGAGCTCCATGGCCAGGGTGTAGGCCTGCCCGGCATTGCTGCCCGGGCACAAGACCATGAACTCCTCGCCGCCCAGACGGCAGAACACGTCGGTACGGCGCAGGCGATGATTGATGCGCTGGCACAGGCTGCGCAACACATGATCGCCCACAGCATGGCCGTAGAGGTCGTTGATCCGTTTGAAGTGGTCGATGTCCAGCATGATCACGGCCAGGTCCTGATTGTCGCGCTGGGCCCGCTCGAGCTCGGCTTTGAGCCGCTCCTGAAAGTAACGACGGTTGTGGATGCCGGTCAGCGCGTCGGTCACCGACAGTGCCCGCAGCTCCTCCTCGACGCGTTTCAGATCGGAGATATCCGTCAGGTAGCCATGCCACAAGGTACCGCCCTGATCGGCCGGCTCCGGTGTAGCTTCACCGCGTATCCAGCGCATCCCGGCCACCGGCAGCAGCACTCGGTACTCTTCACGCCAGGGCGTCAGGTGATCGGCGGAATAGCGGATCGAAGCACGCAACTGCGCCAGGTCGTCGGGGTGAATGCGCTCGAACACCGCCGTAGCGTCCTCGCGCAGGCGCTGCGGATCTATCTCGTAGATGTCGCGCAAGCCCTCGCTGGCGTAGCTGAAGCAGGAACTGCCGTCGGGATCGAGGCGAAACTGATAAATGCCGCCAGGCACCTCGGCGCTGAGTTTTTCCAGTAGCCGGTCACGGGCCGCCAGCGCCTCGTGCACGCGCTTGCGTTCAGTCACGTCGATACAAATGGCCAGGTGCCCGACCCACAGGCCGTGCTCGTCGAGCACCGCGGTAACCAGCATATTGGCCAGCAGGTGGCTGCCATCCTTGCGCAACAGGGTCCACTCGCCCGGTTCGCTCTCGCCCTCCTGGACCGTCTCGGCAAACATCGCCTGAGCCGGACTGACCTCACGGCCGTAGCGCTGGCTCAACGCCCGCGCACGCGTCTGCAGCTCCTGCGGCGATATCAGATCTTCAAGGGTCAGCTGGCCGATGACCTCAGCACTGTGATAGCCGAGCATGCGTTCGGCACCGGCGTTGAAGGTACTGATCACCCCGCGCAGACTGGTGGCAATGATCGCCACCTGGGTGGCGGCATCCAGCACGCTGCGCAGTTGGCTGTGGGTATCACGCAGGGACTGTTCGCTGACGCGCAACTCGGCGGTACGCTGCTCGACCAGGGTCAAGGCCCGCTGGCGCTGGCCGAACAGGCTGAACAGCAAGGCACTGAGCAACAGGCTGAGCAAGCCGCCGAGCAGCACCACGGCGTTGACCGCCGAGGAGCGGTTGGCGTCCATGAACGCCAGGCTGGGCTGGATATCCAGTTGATAGTCATGATCGGCCAGGCGCAACAGGTGGCTGGCGGCCAGATCAGTGTCGGCGCCTTCATTGCCGGACTGGAACAGCACTTCATGCTGGCCTTGCCCGGACAGGTCGAGAATGCGCACCATCAGGTTGTCCTGGCTCGGGCTGGGCAGACCTTCGGCCATCAACTGCTGCAAGCTGATCACCGCCAATACATAGCCGTCGGGGGACGTTGCAGCGTTGCCCGGGGCAAATACCGGTGCAACCATCAGCACCCCGCGCGCGTAGGCCGGGTCGACATTGGTCAGGTTAAGGGGCGCCGAGACGGCCATGCTGCCCGGTTGCCGGGCGCGATCGAGGGCAGCCTGACGCAGCGGCTGGGACAGCATATCCAGCCCCAACGGCTGGGCCTGGCGGCTCAGGGCCTGGGTGTAGAAAACCGGATAATAGAGCGCCCGTTGCGTAGCGACCTGCAAAGTGCCGGCGTCATCGAGTTCGTAGATTGCAAAGGGTTTGCCCAGGAGCTGCGCCGCACTTTGTTCGAATGCAGCACGCGTCTCGCCAGCCACCCGCGGCGCCCAGGCATAGGCCTGGGTGCGGTACAGCAAGGGCTGGGCATAGCCGTTGAACTCGGCGAGGGTAACGCTGGAGGAGAACACGAAAAAACGGCGCAGGCCATCAAGACGCTGCACCTGATCCTCGAAGCGTTCTTCGATACGGCTGTAACGCTCACTGGCCAGCAGTTCGAAACGTTGCCGCAACTGCTGGCGGTACAGGTCATGGGTCGCCAGCGCCAGCAGCGCTGTCAACAGGCTGCCGGCCACAAACGCCACCCCGGCCACCAGCCAGGCGGAAACCTCTTCGCTGACAAAGCCGAGCATCTTCGGACGAGCGGCGTGCATCGACATAGAAAGCACTCAAAACGCCAGCGTCCAGCGGATCGCAGGCTCTGATTGAGTTATAGCCATTAGCCATTAACGAAGCAATCATCGCCCGCGACAATCAGCCGATCAGCGCGCCTGAATTTTCCATGCCCGGTGAATCTTGCTGTTACGGGCAAAATCCGGGTCCAGGGTCTGGGCGGTGATCTCTTCCACGGCATAGCGTTCAGCCAGGTTTTCGTCGAGCTGGAACTTGCGGAAGTTGTTCGAGAAGTACAGCACACCGCCCGGCGCCAGACGCGCTACGGCCAGGTCGAGCAACTCGACATGATCGCGCTGCACGTCGAACACCCCTTCCATGCGCTTGGAGTTGGAGAAGGTCGGCGGGTCGATGAAGATCAGGTCGTAGCTGTCGCGGTTGCCCTCCAACCAGGCCATCACATCGCCCTGCTCCAGGCGGTTGCGCTCGGAGAAGCCATTGAGCGCCAGGTTGCGCCGCGCCCAGTCCAGGTAGGTTTTCGACAGGTCGACGCTGGTGGTGCTGCGCGCGCCCCCCTTGGCCGCATGCACACTGGCGGTGGCGGTGTAGCAGAACAGGTTGAGGAAGCGCTTACCGGCCGCTTCACGCTGAATGCGCAAGCGCATCGGACGGTGATCGAGGAACAGGCCGGTGTCCAGGTAATCAGTGAGGTTGACCAACAGTTTGACGCCGCCCTCCTGCACCTCCAGGAACTGGCCCTGGGTGCTTTGGCGCTCGTATTGGCGGGTACCGGTCTGGCGCTCGCGGCGCTTGACCACCACCCGGCTCTGGTCGATGCCCAGGGCTTGCGGAATCGCTGCCAGGGCGTCGAACAGACGCGCCTGGGCTTTCTCCGGGTCGATCGAACGTGGCGCGGCGTATTCCTGCACGTGCACCCAATCCTGATACAGGTCGATGGCCAGGGCGTACTCGGGCATGTCGGCATCGTACAGGCGATAACAGCTGACGTTGTCGCGCTTGGCCCACTTGCCCAATTGCTTGAGGTTCTTTTGCAGGCGGTTGGCGAACATCTGCCCGCCTTCGCTCAAACGAGCCGGCTCGCTGGCCACGGCTGCGGGTGAACGCTGCTCGGCAGCTTCGCCGTTGCGCTCCGGCTGACGGCGCTCGCCGGTAACAAACTGGTCCGGCTGGACCTTGATCAGCAGCAGCTTGCACGGCAAGGCGCCGTTCCAGAAAGCGTATTGCTTGTGGCTACGGATACCCATGCGCTTGCCCAGGTCCGGCGCGCCAGTGAACACCGCCGCTTCCCAGTTCAGGCAGGCCTGGCGCAGACGCTCGCCAAGATTCTGGTAGAGGTACAACAGGCTGGCTTCATCGCCCAGGCGCTCGCCGTATGGCGGGTTGCAGATCACCAGGCCTTTCTGGTTCTGGTCCGGGCGCGGCTCGAAGCTGCCGACTTCGCCCTGGTAGATCTTCACCCAGTCGCTCAGGCCTGCGCGCTCAACGTTGTTGCGCCCCGGCTGGATCAAGCGCGGGTCGGCTTCATAACCACGGATCCACAACGGTGGACGGGCCAGGCCAGCTTCGGCGCGGGCCAGCGCTTCATCATGGAGTTTGCGCCACAGTGCTGGCACGTGGCCGAGCCAGGCGCTGAAACCCCAACGTTCGCGGCGCAGGTTCGGTGCGATATCGGCGGCGATCATTGCCGCTTCGACCAGGAAGGTCCCGACACCGCACATCGGGTCGGCCAGGGCACCGCCTTCGGCAGCAATACGTGGCCAGCCGGCACGGATCAATATCGCCGCCGCGAGGTTTTCCTTCAGTGGCGCGGCGCCTTGCTGCAGGCGGTAACCGCGCTGGTGCAGGCTGTGGCCGGACAGGTCCAGAGACAGGATCGCCTCACCGCGTTCCAGGCGCAGGTGCACGCGCAGGTCAGGGTTGAGCTTGTCCACCGACGGGCGTTCGCCGCTGCTGGTGCGCAGTTTGTCGACGATCGCGTCCTTGACCTTCAAGGCGCCGAAATGGGTGTTGTCGATACCCGAGCCGTGGCCGCTGAACTCAACTGCCAGCGAACCGCTGGCTTCCAGGTGATCCTGCCACTCGACTTCATTGACGCCGTCGTAGAGATCGTCGGCGTTTTTCATGTTGAAGCGCTTGAGCACCAGCAGCACGCGGTTGCCCAGGCGCGACCACAGGCACAGCCGGTAGGCGGTTTCCATGTCGGCGCTGCCGCGAATCGCCGAAGTGTGCTCGCGCACTTCTTCCAAGCCGAGGCCGCGGGCTTCTTCGGCAAGCAGGCCTTCAAGGCCTTTGGGACAGGTGAGGTAAAGTTCGAAACGGTCCGACATGGGGTATCCAGAGCCTTGAGCAATAAAGTGGAAAGGCAAGCGCATCGCCCTTCCGATGTTTAATCGAACGCCTTTCCACAGCGTTCGAGTGGCGCTCTTTTAGCGCCGGGCCGCCCGCCAATCTGACTTTTGCCATGGGCTGAAAAGTCTTTGATTGCCGGGCAGAATGAAAAATTCAGGCAAAAAACCGGGGAAAATGACCCTTCGTCGTTTTACCTTCGTTGTTACAAATTATCACATAGCGATGGCCAGATGACTTCGCTATAGAGCAAACCCTGATCATAGCGGGCTTTGCGTCAGATCCTAATCAGACGCATTTATTTACTTATCCTCTGACCCTATGAAAGGTTACGTCCTTATGACAAAACGATCATTCACACTGTGTCGTGCATTGGTT
>RCUS01001621.1_pt1 | contig 11293 bp, 10 predicted proteins | sample 2166221 | NCBI WGS metagenome assembly RCUS01 (sample SAMN09932758, study PRJNA488358) | compost metagenome | isolation source: compost soil in cyclohexanecarboxylic | place: Germany: Experimental Botanical Garden | reverse complement strand
GATCGACACCGAAAGCTTCCAAGCGTTTAGCTACATCCTCACCAGGTACAAAATTAACCGTAGTTAAATCAGCAAAAACCCCGAGTGATTTTTTTACCACTTCTGGATCTTCCGATTGCAAAGGCAACTCGAGCCCAGTGTCAAACAAAACAGTACCTTTAGGATGTTCGATTAAATAGCACGGTACTGGAATTGCTAGATCCCCTGCTTCACCAGCCATAAAGAAACCATAAGGCATAGTGATCCAGCCACACGTCATTGCATATAGTTTAACTTCTTCCACAGCAATAGCCCTTTAAGTCATGATGGTTAGCCTTAAAATTTCAGGCACCGATATATTTCAGCTCGACTCGTTCTGTCACACTACATATTGAGCTGTTCGAGAATTTTATTTGTAGATGGGTGATAAATCCTGTCAAGGTTGCATACTTTATTAAAGCATTCAAGTTGGCTTTAATTAAAGGTTCATGGCGCCCACTTCCGGGGGCCAGATTTATCAGGTAGTTACCAGGCAGCCCGGTAGATCGCTTCGATATCTGCAGGCGTGAGCTTGCGGGGGTTATTACGCATCAACCGGTCAATCTTGCTGGCCTCCTCGGCCATCGGTGCCAAAGCGTCCTCCGGAACGTTGAAAGTACGAAGGCCGCTAGGAATGTCTACCGCAGCACACAGTTCAGCCATCGCATCGACACTGGCGTCTGCAGCCTGGCTATCGCTTAAACCGGCGATATTCACGCCCATTGCCTGAGCGACGTCGCGAAGCCGCTCTGCACAGGCAAGCTTGTTCCAGCGCATTACATAGGGCAGCAGCAAAGCGTTGCTAACGCCGTGTGCTATGTTGAAGCGCCCGCCCAGCGGATAGGCCAGCGCATGTACTGCCCCCACGCCTGCGTTTCCAAACGCCATGCCGCCCATCAGACTCGCCGTAGCCATGTCTTCCCGAGCAACAAGATCATCGGGGTTGGCATACGCTTTAGGCAAAGCGCGAGCAATCACCTTGATGGCTCCAAGAGCAATGGCATCGGTGATTGGCGAGCGATTGATCGAAAGGTACGCTTCGATCGCATGCACAAGCGCATCGACACCGCTGGCAGCGGTTACGCTACGTGGGCAAGTGCGCGTCATAACTGGACTCACGAGAGCAACATCAGGCAGCAGGTAGTTGCTCACAATGCCTTTCTTGAGCTGCGCTTTTTTGTCGGAGAAGATTGCCACGTTCGTGACCTCCGAACCTGTGCCTGCTGTAGTAGGAATCGCGACCAGTGGAGGCCCCTTGCGGCTTACTTGATCGACGCCGAACAACTCGGCCAGCGTGCCATCATGTCCCGCGAAGGCCGCGACACCTTTCGCGATGTCGATCACACTTCCACCGCCCAGCCCAATGAGGCCATCATGGCCACCCTCGCGAAAGGCGCGGGTACAATCTTCGACCAAACTGATTTCAGGCTCTGGTTGAACTTGGTCATAGAGGCCATAACGGCGGCCACCCAGGTGGGCCAAGGCGAGGTCAACTGTGCCCGATTTGACCAGGATCGCATCAGTAACGATTAATGGATTATTAACCTTCAGCCGGGTCAACTCAGCGTCCAGCTGTTCAACCGCGCTGGAGCCGGTCAGGAGTTTATTGGCGATTTGAAAGGCAGAAACACTCATCGGCTCATCCTCGTTTTTTATTTGAGATGAACCACCAGATAACAAAACATGTGCCAAATTCTTGGAAAGCCTGTATTTGCTGGGCTTTGTCTCGTTCTTGTAAGCCTCCGACACAGCTGGCGATCACGATTTCAATCGGAAAAACGGCTTCCGATCAGAAACCTAATCAGATCTCTCCCAGCGCTTCATCTTCTGGACGATGGTTGCCTGGCTTACCCCCAGCGCCTTGGCTGCTAGGCGCGTGGTCTTGTGGACGCGCATTGCTGAAAGGATCGCGCTCCGCTCTGCGTTTTCTAGAACCTTGCGCAGCGGCAGGCGATTTTGATTTAAGCGATCATCGTGAAGATTAAGGATTTCCTCAGGGAGATCCAACGCCTCGATCGTGTCACTTTCGCAGATAACTACCAAACGCTCGACCAGGTTGATCAATTCGCGAATATTCCCAGGCCATGCATACTCACAGAGCAGGTCTAGGGTCTCTAGCCCCCAAGTCATGTTGCGCTCATAGCGCTCGTTGAACTGCCTTAGGAAATGCTCCAATAGCGTGGTGATCTCTCCGGCGCGCTCGCGAAGCGCGGGAATGCGGATGGGCACCACGTTCAGTCGATAGTACAGGTCAGCACGGAACAACCCCTGCCCTACTCTCTGTCGCAAGTCATGGTGGGTGGCGCTTATGATTCGGATATCTACTTCGCGCAGTTCAAGCCCACCCACTGGTATGAACCGCTTCTCCTCGATAACCTTCAGAAGCTTGACCTGAAGCGACAACGGAAGATCGCCAATTTCGTCAAGGAACAACGTTCCGTGATTCGCCAGCTCTAGGAGCCCTCGCTTCCCTTTGGCCGCTGCGCCAGTAAACGCCCCGGGCGCGTAGCCAAACAACTCCGCCTCGATCAGATTTTCTGGCATTGCTCCGCAGTTGAGCGGTATGAAAGGCTCCTTGGCTCGAGCGCTAGCATTGTGGATGTACTGAGCGACGAGGCTTTTGCCGACACCGGTTTCCCCTAACAGCAGCACCTTCACGTCACTGCCTGCTACACGTCGTGCCTGTGCGAAAAGCGGGCCTGTTTGCGCCTGGTCAAAGACCAGCGAAGACTGAGCCAGTTTTTCATACTTGCCAGCATGCAACTGTGCTGTACTGTGACGCAGCTTCTTGAGCCCAGCGAGCTCATCCCTTTCATGCTTCATGCGTAGAAGCTCGGTCATGTCACGTACGGCGCTGACGACGTAACTGATGCGGCGATCCTGGAAAATAGGTGTTGCGCTCACCAGCAGCTTCTTACCGTCACTGAGGCTCTGCATAACGGAAACCGGAGCGCCTTGCTGAAGTACGCGTAAGGATGCGGATTGCGAAACGACTCCGTCGCGTACCAGGTCGTGCATGCTGCGTCCAATGAGCTGTTCGCTCTGCAGTCCAGTCAGACGCTCGTACGCGCTGTTTACCTTAACGGTAATCCCTGCCCCATCCGTGATGTAAACGCCGTCATGCAGTGCGTTCAGAATCGTATCGAAGGTTTGATCAGTGAAGTTCACAGCGACGCTCTGAGCTAGCAAAAGCGTCAGTGTAAGACGTTTGTTAGCGCAGTGGCCTTAAACTTTCAGAGATAGCGGCAAGCGTGAAGTTCGGTTCACCGTTATCCAGCCCCCCCTATTGCCGCAGGCCAGGCGCTTGAGGTGATCAAAAAAACCTGGCTGCGCAGTATGACGCTCCAGCTACAAATCAATAACACCGTATGGCACTCAGTCACTGAAACCGCCCAGCGTCCTGGAACGGCAGGTCACCTTCGCAGTAAACCAAGGGCACCTACAAATATGACGCCAACGTTAGCGAAGATTTGCTGGTCTGAGTTTTTGCTTATGTCTCCTAACTACGCCACATAAAATCACCACCTACAATTGCTTGTCGGCGACAGTGATCCTAGGGCGAGCCGCTCCGCGTTTTTTGGATGCTGCCTTGCCTGGGCGCCGAGGAGGCTCCGCCAGCGTATCGATGTTGGCTGCCGTCAACTGATCGGCCAGCATTTCGGCCCGCGCCTGCGCCGCTGCCGCCCGTTCGCGCGCGTTAACCAACTCGGCTTCGACCTGCAGCAAGCGCTGCTGCAGGGTGTGGCGCTGTTCAGATGCATCCACGCCTGCCAGGCGATGCTGCTCCAGCTGATCCTGCAGGCTCTGGGTTTGACTCAAGGCCGCGACGCGTTGCTCACGTGCCTCGGTGAGCTCCGCCTGTCCCGATAGCAGCGACTGCTGCAGAGTCTGCAGCCGGCCGTTCGCTTCCTTGAGTTGGGCGGCCAACGTCTTGCTCTCTTCGCGAGCCCGATCAATTTCCCGATAGGCCCGGTCTTCGACATCGCGACTGTAGCGTTGCTGTGCATCGCGCGCCTGCTCCGCCTGCTCGCGTAGGGCCTGCAGCTGCTGGCGCGCCTCGGCCTGCTGCGCTTGTGCTTCATCGCGCTGACCAATCAGTTCCTCACGCTGCTCTCGCAAGTCATCGATTTGCTCTTGGCGCTGGCGCAACAAACATTCCAAATCGGCGAGCCGGGCCTCAGAAACTTGACAGGCGGCCTTGGCCCCGGCGGTTTGCTGGCGGGCCTGGGCAACCTCCAGATGCGCTCGCGCCTCCAGTGCGGCCAACTGCTCACGCTCCTCCACCAGCACCTGGCGTTGGCCGGCCAGCGATTGCTCGACCACACCCTGAGCGAGGGTAGTCGCCTGCTGCCACACCGCGACAAAGGCTTGCGCCACTTCCGTCGGTAGCCCGGGCAGCCGCGTTTCGCCGCGCAGACGCCCAGCCAGCTGTTCCCACCATTGATCGAGCAAGGCGCCGACCCGCGCCGGACTGCCGCGGCCGAGTTCCAGGCGCACCCGCTCCACCGTCGGTCGCTCCCCCCGCGCCAACACTGCGTCCGCCGCGGCGAACACGTCATTTTCCGGTACACCTACCGCCATGCCCTGCCCTCCGCTATATTAGGTCTGATAAATAAATGTTATCCGACCTTATAAATTCAATAATTAAAATATAATACGTTGAACGTAATGAATAATACAGATCCATTCGAAGTGCTGCCAATTGCCCCACTGGCGCTGCACGGCCTGGCCGACAGCACCCAGGCCGCCGCCGAGGCCTTTATTGCCGCCGGCACCGCGGCCAACACCGTGCGTAGCTACCGCAGCGCCCTCGCCTACTGGGCCGCCTGGCTGCAACTGCGCTACGGCCGCGCGATCGGTGACGGCGCCCTGCCCTCGGATGTCGCTGTGCAGTTCATTGTCGACCACCTGGCCCGCCCAGACGCCGATGGCGATTGGAGCCAGCTGCTTCCCGCGCAATTGGATGCGGCCCTGGTCGCCGCTGGGGTCAAGGGCAAACTCGGGGCCCTGGCGTTCAACACGGTGAACCATCGCCTGGCGGTGTTGGCCAAGTGGCATCGGCTCAATGACTGGGACAATCCCTGCGAGGCACCGACGGTAAAGACCCTGCTGCGCGAGGCACGTAAGGCCCAGGCGCGCCAAGGCGTCGCGCTGCGCAAGAAAACCGCCATGGTGTTGGAGCCCTTGCAGGCGATGCTCGCTACCTGCACGGACGGCGTGCGCGGGGTGCGCGATCGTGCCCTGTTACTGCTGGCCTGGAGCGGCGGCGGCCGACGGCGCTCGGAGGTGACCGCCCTGCGGGTGGAAGACCTGCGCCGCCTAGACGCCGACACCTGGCTGTATGCCCTCGGTGCGACCAAGACCGACACCGGCGGTGTACGCCGCGAGAAACCGTTGCGCGGGCCTGCGGCGCAGGCACTAAACGCCTGGCTGGCGGCGGCCCCGGCGAGCAGCGGGCCACTGTTCCGGCGGCTGTACAAGGGCGGCCGCGTCGGCTCGGCAAGCCTCTCCGGCGACCAGGTCGCGCGCATCGTCAAGCGCCGTGCCCAGCTGGCCGGGCTCGAGGGCGACTGGGCGGCGCACAGCCTGCGCTCGGGCTTTGTCACCGAGGCCGGGCGTCAGGGTGTGCCGCTAGGTGAAGTAATGGCGATGACCGAGCACCGTAGCGTGACGACAGTGATGGGCTATTTTCAGGCAGGGGCCTTGCTGGAGAGTCGCGCCAGCCTGTTGTTTGGCGAGTCGCCGGTGGCCGAGACGGTGAACGAAGCACCACCTACAGACGTTCAAACGTAATTGCCTGGAACATACGCTGCTTTGAAATGGAAGGATTCCCTCTCCTGTGCTTGGAGAGGGAGACCCACTCACACCTTTTTTCGTTCACCACTGGAAAACCTAATGAATAAACTAATCCTACCTTTCGCTATCTTCGTTAGCGTGATCATCACTGGAAAAATATGCGAGCACTTCGGGGTGGAGGGCAGCTGGAAAATCGGCTTGCTTTGCCTCGTAGCTGCCGCCGTCCAGATCGCAGTTACTCGTTACCAACGCACACAGCGGTCAAAAGCTCAAGGCTAATGAACCCCTTGCATTGCGACATCGACCGCCTCGATAAGCATCTCTGCGTGCTCTTGCGTAAACGCCAATAACGGTCGAATCTTGAGCACGTTTTCGAGCGGGCCGGCGGCACTAATCAGCACACCCTGTTCACGCATTGAGTTGACGACCTTGCGAGCCTGCTCGGCTGCTGGTCTCTGCGTCGCCCGGTCAGTGACGAGCTCAATGCCGAGGAACATGCCAGCCCCCCTGACGTCACCGATCATTTCATGGCGCTGCGCAAGCTTTGTCAGGCCGGCCAGCAGATAGCCGCCAATGTCATGCGATCGCTGCTGCAGATGCTCGTCCTGGATGACGTCCAGGACAGCTTGGCCTGCTGCACACGAGACCGGGTTGCCCCCAAACGTATTGAAGTAGCGCATGTGCTTTCCGAAGTCATCGACGACCTCAGCGCGTCCAACGATACCAGCAATGGGCTGACCATTACCCATGGGCTTACCGAGCGTGACAATATCCGGACGCACGTTATGCCTCGAATAACCCCACATGTTCAGACCAGTACGCGCAAAGCCTGGTTGTACCTCATCGGCGATGTACAACATTCCTTCTGCCTGGGCCAACGCAACACCTTCAGCGAGGAAGCCCGCCGGCCCGGGGAGGACGCCATCGCTGGAGAAGATGCCGTCCAGCAAAATAGCTGCGGGACGGATGCCGTGCGCTTTCAAGTCATCGATTGCGGCACGTATGTCTGCGGCGAAAGTCGACGCCACGTTTTCGGCTCCCAGACGGTACGCGTCAGGTGCGCGTACGGTACGGACATGCTCCGGGAGCACCATGGCGCGACCGAGCGATGGCGAAAGCTCGGCAATGTCGCCCGTTACACCGTGGTAGGCAAATTGGGTGATGATGACGCCGGTACCGCCTGTGTACTGCTTGGCGATCCGAAGCGCGAGGTCATTCGCTTCACTCCCGGTACACGTGAACATGACTCGATTCAAGTCTCCAGAGAATGTGCCTAACAACTGTTCGGCATAGTCGAGAATCCCCTCCTGCAGGTAGCGAGTGTGCGTGTTCAGCAAACGCGACTGCCGATACATTGCCTCAACCACGCGGGGATGGCAGTGACCGATGGACGCGACGTTGTTATAGGCATCCAGATAACGACGCCCCTGTTCATCGAAGAGCCAAACACCCTCTCCTCGAACGGTATGGAGCGGTCGTTCGTAGAAAAGACGGTACGCCGGGCCCAACAGACGCTCGCGGCGCTCAATCAAGCGTCGTTCCGTTTCCGAAAGCCGGGCTGCGTCCTCTGAAGTGAAACTGTTGATCATGCTCATGTGTTGACCTCTCGCAGGCACGCGGAAGAAATTCGATCTTCAATTTCAGATCGAGACAGAGACGACATTGCATTCAAATTTGCCCACGCGCGCTGGGTATTTCGAAGGATGTACTGACGATTCTCAGGGTGCAGCTCGGCGCGCCATGAGTTGATGCAAAGGGCTAATGCCAACCGCGTGGCCAGCAGCGCCGGCAGCAGCACCAACTCATCATGGGTAAGCCGATTGTGTTGGTGGTAAGCGCCAATGACATCCAATGCTGGCGCTAGCACATCGCCGACCTGGCCAAGGTGATATGAAGCGGCAACCGCTACCTCGTTGACCAATGGTGCGTACACCATGTCACCGAAATCAAGGATGCTCCGCAGGACACTAGGGCTCTTGGCATCCACGATAATGTTGTGCGGGTTCGTGTCATTATGAATAACCTGCTTTCGGAGTCGAGGGATCTGGGGCAAGACGACGGATTCGTACAAGTCAAGACTTTGCTCGACTAGGCTTCGCCCCTGACCTGGCTCGATGTGAATCAGCAACGGTCGAAGGTGCGCGGCATGCTGCATGTCCCAGAGCAGAGCATGTCCGGCGGCAGGATGAGTGAAGCCTTCGAGCGCTACGTCCAGCCGAGCAATGGACTGCCCAATTACTCGGCGAAACGCCGTTGTGGTGCGACTCACACAGTGAAGGGGCATACCGTCTTCAAAAGACAATAGTCGGGCCAGCATGTGCTGCCCATCAATCTCGACAAAGGTGGCGTACTGACCTTCACGCGACGGATGCACGCGCTGAACCGGAAGACCGGGATCTCGAAGCTCGATTCTTCGCATCGCCTGGTTGTGGAAGTCGACCACATCGGGGTTCTCAAGCGGGTGGGAAAGCTTGAGCAAACGAGATGACCCGTCTTCAAGAATCACGCGGAAATTGAGGTCTCGCTCTCCGCCCAATTTTTCAAGCTTGCCGCTTAAACCAAATTGCTGCTGGAGCACTGCGATCGCTTGCACATCAGTGACCAGAGCTGGAGCAACTTCCAGCAACTTGTCATCAACAGCTAAATTCTCAAGTGGCATGACTCACGTCCTCATCCGCCTTGCAAACGGCGCCCCAGTTTCCAGGGGCGCCATGCATCACTTATTGACCCAAGCGTTGAATCGCTCCTCCAGATCCTCACCATGATCGATCCAAAACTCGGCGTCGGTAGCCCGGGCGTTTTTTAGATTTTCGGGTGCAGTCGGGAGTTTTTCGCCAACACGCTTATCTACCAAGCTCATCGCATTTGTGTTGCTGGGCCCATAAGGGATGGCTTCGACGAAATTCTTCTGTTGCACAGGCTCGCTAGCGAAAGCGATGAAGCGCTCTGCCAATTCCTTTTTCGCAGAGCCTTTGACGATCGCCCAATGGTCGAGGTCGTAAAGGCTCCCATTCCATTGCATTGCAAATGACTGGCCTTCCTCCTGGGCAGAGGTGACGCGACCGTTGTAGGCGGAGGTCATGACCACGTCACCCGCCACCAACCATTGCAGAGGCTGCGCGCCGGAATCCCACCATTGGATGTTGGGTTTGATTTCGTCGAGCTTTTTGAACGCGCGTTGAATACCCGCTTCAGTGCCCAGAAGCTTGTAGATATCTTGGTTGCTTACTCCGTCCGCAAGCAGCGCGAACTCCAGTGTGAATTTCGCTCCGCGCCGAAGGCCGCGCTTACCGGGATATTTTTTGGTGTCCCAAAAGTCGGCCCAGCCTTGCGGGCTTGCGGCGAGCTTCTTGGGATCATAGGTAAGCACTGTCGACCAGATGAAAATGCCGACACCACAGTCGCTGACTGCGGCAGGAATGAAATCCTCCCTCTTCCCTATCCGGCTCCAGTCCAAGGGTTCGAACAACCCCTCACTGCAGCCACGGATGAGCTCGGGTGATTCGACCTCCACAACATCCCAGCTGGTTTTACCGGTGTCGGCCATCACCTTGATTTTGGCCATTTCGCCATTGTAGTCATCCGCCGTGATGGTCGTGGCGCTCTCGGCAGTGAAGGGTTTGTAGAACGCTTTCTCTTGAGCCTGGCGATTGTTCCCGCCAAAGGAAACCACGGTTAGCTTTTCAGCGGCGTTCAGCGGGCCTGCAAGTGTTCCAAGCAAAAGTACAGCTGCGATTTTCTTATTCATGCGTCTCTCCAGGTCAGCTACGGGTCGTGGGCAGCTTTAAAGGGATGGCAGTTTTCTTGTAGTGGCAGCAATCGATTGAATGTGACGCTTCCCCGGTGGGGACAAAGTCCATTAAAACACATTAAAAATATGATGCATCATATTTTGGCCTACACTCCTCCTCACCAATCAAAGGGATCCCGCCATGACCGAACAACGTACTCTGCTGCTAACCGGTGCAAGCCGGGGCATTGGCCACGCGACCGTGAAACATTTCAGCGCCGCAGGTTGGCGAGTTTTTACTGCTTCGAGGCAGGATCTGGGTGAAGGCTGCCCGTGGGCCGAAGGACTGGCTAACCACATTCACCTCGACCTCGGCAACGTGGAGGACGTACAGAGCAGGCTTCCAGAAATAAGGGAGAAGCTCGGCGGCCGACTGGATGCTCTAGTTAACAACGCCGGTATTTCACCAAAAGGCTCAGATGGAGAGCGACTAGGGGTTTTGGAATCCGACTATTCGACCTGGCTGAAGGTTTTCAATGTGAACATCTTCTCGACTGCACTGCTGGCTCAGGGGCTTTTCGAGGAGCTCAAGACGGCGAGAGGCTCTGTTATCAACGTCACCTCTATTGCGGGTTCGCGTGTCCACCCGTTTGCAGGTGTCGCTTACGCCTGCTCGAAAGCGGCGCTATCGGCCCTGACTCGCGAGATGGCGCATGACTTCGGGCCTCACGGTGTTCGCGTAAACGCGATCGCTCCCGGGGAAATCGATACCTCCATCCTATCTGCCGGCACCGAGCTGATAGTTGAGCGATCGATTCCAATGAAACGCATGGGTAAGCCCGAGGAAGTCGCCGCACTTGTGCATTTCCTCTGTACGCAGGGCGCTTCGTATATCAATGGTGCAGAAATCCACGTAAACGGTGGGCAACATGTTTGAGTTACTCGATAATCGCTGCCGGTAGCCTCCCCTCTCCAGCCGGGCATGTGCCGCACACGAGTACGCGATGAATTACCCTATTGAGAACCTAAAACACTCATACCTTGGCAGCGGTATCTATGGCTTGCTCCGGGAAGCGTTGATCACAGGCCGCTTCCAGCCTAACGACCGGCTACGCATACGCGACCTTGCTGAACAATTGGGTACGAGTGTCACACCGGTACGGGACGCCATCCTTCAATTGGCAAAGGAGCAGGCGCTGGTTCTCAAGACCCCGAGAGACATTCGCGTCCCCGTACTGACCTCCAAGCAGTACCTGGAGATTAGAAGCATTCGGCTCTCGCTCGAAGGATTGGCAGCCGAGACAGCCGCATCGTTAGCGACACCGCAACAACTGATGCGCCTGGAAACCTGCATTCAAAACAACCTCGCAGCGATTAAAGACAATGACTTGACGTCAGCATTGACCTTCAATCACGCCTTTCACTTCAGCTTGACGGAAATCGCTGATATGCCAGTACTTGCCGGCCTGCTGGACGGCTTGTGGATGCGTACCGGGCCGCTCATTGCTCGCGCCTATGGAAGCTTCAACGAGCGCATGGCGATTGACCATCACTGGGATGTACTCGAAGCACTCAAGAAGCGGGATGGCGCAGGAGCTCGCAATGCCATCTGTAGTGACATTCTTGATGGAAGTCAGAAAATGTTGGAATACGTACAACTTGAGCATGATTGATTACCCTGGATTCTTTGATGCTGGGTAATGGCAGCCTGTACAGATAACCGCTGCTCAAAAAGCGAGCTGCTGCACG
>RCUS01001618.1_pt1 | contig 11311 bp, 13 predicted proteins | sample 2166221 | NCBI WGS metagenome assembly RCUS01 (sample SAMN09932758, study PRJNA488358) | compost metagenome | isolation source: compost soil in cyclohexanecarboxylic | place: Germany: Experimental Botanical Garden | reverse complement strand
TGCTGTCGGCGCGCTGGTCGCGCTACACCATCGACTTGAATCGCCCGCAGGAGGATACGAATCTGTATCCGGGACAGGATACGACGGGCTTGCTGCCCAGCGATACCTTCCACCGCGAGCCGCTGTATCTGCCGGGCCGCGAACCTGATGCGCAGGACGTGCAGCAGCGCCTGCAGCGCTACTGGGCTCCGTATCACCGGCAGCTGCGCGCGGAGCTGGACCGGCTGCTGCGCGTGCATGGCGCCGTGGTGCTGTGGGATGCGCATTCCATCGCCTCGCACGTGCCGCGCTTTTTCGACGGCAAGCTGCCCGACCTGAACTTCGGCACGGCCGATGGCGCCAGCTGCGATGGCGCCCTGACGTCCGCCGTGGTCGATATCGCGCGCGCGCAGGACCAGTTCACGGTGGCGCTGAACGGCCGCTTCAAGGGCGGTCATATCACGCGCCACTACGGCCAGCCGCCGCAGCGCGTGCATGCGATCCAGCTGGAGATGTGCCAGTGCCTGTACATGAATGAACCTGGCATGGATGACGCGGCGCCTTTCGGCTACCGGCCCGACCTGGCGGCACAGGTGCAGCCGCTGCTGCGCCAGATGATGGAAGCGGCCGTGGCGTGGGTGCGGCGTTGAGTTCCCGTCTGTTTGCGCGCCACGCGCTGCTGCCGCAGGGCTGGCGCCGCGACGTGCTGCTGGAATGGGACGCGGCCGGCGATTTGACGGCCGTGACGGAGAACGCCGCGCCGCCCGCCGGCGCGGAAGTGGCGCAGTACGTCTTGCCCGGCATGGTCAACCTGCATTCGCATGCGTTTCAGCGGGCGCTGGGCGGCATGACGGAGATGGCAGGCGATGGCCCTGACAGTTTCTGGACGTGGCGCGAGCTGATGTACCGTTTCGCGCGCCATATCACGCCGGAGCAGATGGAAAGCATCGCCGCGCAGCTGTTTGCCGAATGCCTGCGCCATGGCTACACGGCCGTGTGCGAATTTCATTACCTGCAGCGCGATGCGGCCGGCGCGCTGTATGCGCGCCCTGCGGAAACGGCGGAACGGGTGCTGGCCGCGGCGCGCACCAGCGGCATCGGCATGACCATGCTGCCGGTGCTGTACAGCCATGCGGGTTTCGGCGCACAGCCCCTCAAACCCGAACAGGCGCGCTTCCGCACCGGTGCGGATGACGTGCTGCGCATCATCGAGGCGCTGGCGCCGCTGCGCAATGGACAGGTGGAGGTGGGCTTTGCGCCGCATTCGCTGCGTGCGGCCGGCGTGGCGCAGATCCGCGAGGTGGCGCAAGCGCTGCCGCAGGGCCGTCCCATCCACATCCATATCGCCGAGCAGCAGGGCGAGGTGCGCCAGTGCCTCGATGTCAGCGGGCGGCGCCCGGTGCAATATCTGTACGATCACCTTGACGTCGACGCGCGCTGGTGCCTGGTGCACGCCACGCACGTGCAGGCCGATGAGGTGACGCGGATGGCCGCCAGCGGCGCCGTGGCGGGCCTGTGCCCGACGACGGAAGCGAACCTGGGCGACGGCCTGTTTCCGCTGGCCGAATTCATCGCCGCCGGCGGGCGTTTCGGCATCGGCAGCGACAGCCACGTGTCGCAGTCGCCGGTGGAGGAATTGCGCTGGCTCGAATATGGCCAGCGCTTGCAGCGCCAGCAGCGCAATGTCGCCGCCACGGCGGATGAACGCCGCGTGGGCGACTACCTGTGGCAAGCGGCCCTGCAAGGGGGCGCGCAGGCGGCCGGGCGCAAGCTCGGCGCGCTGGCGCCTGGCTGCCGCGCCGACCTGCTGGTGCTCGACGACGCGCACGTGAACCTGTGCGGCGTGGCCATCGAGAATGTGCTGGGCAGCGTGCTGTTCTGCGGCAATGACAACCTGGTGCGCGACGTGCTGTGCGGCGGCCAGTGGCAGGTGCGCGGCGCACGCCATGTGGCGCAGGACGCCATCGCCACCGCCTACCGGCGCACGCTGGCGCAACTGAGGACGCTCTGATGGCCACCTTTCTTGCCCACGAATGTCTGCGCGCCGCGCCGTGGAAAAACGGTGGCGGCAGCACCATGGAAATCGCCATTTTCCCGCCCGAGGCAGGCCTGATGGCATTCGACTGGCGCATCAGCCTGGCGACCATCACGGCCGACGGGCCGTTTTCCAGCTTTCCCGGCATCGACCGCAGCCTGATGCTGGTCGATGGCGACAGCGTGCAGCTGACACTGGATGGCGCGCGCAAGGTGGTGTTGAATGCAGCGCAGCCCATGCTGTGGTTTCCCGGCGAAGCGGCCGTGCATGCGCAGGTCAAGGGCGTCACCACGGACTTCAATGTGATGACGCGGCGCGACCGCTGCCGTCACCAGCTGGAAAAGATCACGGCGCCCGCCAGGCTGGTGCGGCGCAGCGGGATGACTTTGCTGTTCGTCGCTGGCGATGGTGCCGTGCTGGCGCGCGGTGGCGAGCAGCAGTTCGCGCTGGCCCGCCATGATGCGCTGCTGCTCGATGCCGACGATGCGCAGGAGTGGCGGCTGGAAGCCTTGCAGCGTTCGGCCGTGCTGCGCGTCGACCTGTTCACCTGACAAGGACATAGCATGCAAGACTGGGATATGGTCATCCACAACGTCCACCTGGCCACCATGGAGCAGGGTTACGGCGAACTGCTGGATGCCGCCATCGCCGTCAAGGATGGCCGCATCGCCTGGTTCGGCCCTGGCGACGAACTGCCGGCCAGTGGCGCGGTGCTGATTGACGGCCAGGGCTGCTGGCTGACGCCCGGCCTGATCGACTGCCACACGCACATCGTCCACGCGGGCAACCGCAGCGACGAATTCGAAGCGCGCCTGAATGGCGCCAGCTATGAAGACATCAGCCGCGCCGGCGGCGGCATCATGTCCACCGTGCGCGCCACGCGCGCGGCCAGCGACGACGAACTGCTGCGGCAAAGCCTGCCCCGCGTGCTGGCGCTGCTGGCCGAAGGCGTGACCACGCTGGAGATCAAGTCCGGCTATGGCCTTGATGCGGACAGCGAAGCGAAGATGCTGCGCGTGGCGCGCAGGATAGGGCAAGAGCTGCCCGTATCTGTGCGCACCACCTTCCTTGGCGCGCACGCGCTGCCGCCCGAATTTGCGGGCCGCGCCGACGCATATATCGAGCTGCTGTGCGGGCAGATGCTGCCCCAGCTGGCGAACGGTGGACTGGTTGATGCCGTCGACGCCTTCTGCGAGCGCATCGGCTTTACGCCAGCGCAGACGCAACGCATGTTTGACGCGGCGCAGGCGCTGAACCTGCCCGTGAAACTGCATGCGGAGCAGCTGTCGGACCTGGGCGGCGCGGCCCTGGTGGCGCGCTACGATGGCTTGTCGGCCGACCACCTGGAGTTCCTGTCGGCCGATGGCATCGCCGCCATGGCGCAACACGGCACGGTGGCCGTGCTGCTGCCGGGCGCGTATTATTTTCTGCGCGAAGTACAGCAACCTCCTGTCATGGCCTTGCGCGCGGCCGGCGTGCCGATGGCCGTGTCAACCGATTGCAATCCGGGTACCTCGCCGATGACGTCCCTGCTGCTGGCGATGAACATGGCGTGCACCCTGTGGCGCTTGACGCCGCAGGAAGCGCTGGCCGGTGCTACCTGCCACGCGGCGCGCGCGCTGGGCCTGCAGCGGGAAACGGGCAGCCTGGCGGTGGGCAAGCGCGCCGATTTCGCCCTGTGGCGCATTGCCCGCCCGGCCGACCTGGCGTATGCGCTGGGCCTGAACCCGTGCGCGGGCGTGGTGCATGGCGGTGTCTGGCGCGCGCCGGTGGTAAGCTTGCCGGATTGATCATCCGTCCGGAGCGCCGCGTGCGTCTTGCTTACTTGCTGTTGTTACTTGTCTTCGCCGCCGCTCCCATGCCGTCCCATGCCATGGATGGCGGCGCCCTGAAGGTGGGCTCGAAACGGTTTACGGAATCGTATATCCTCGGCGAGATCGTCAGGCAGAGCGCCGCGCCGCACGTCAGGGCGGAACATCGCCAGGGACTGGGCAACACGGCCATCGTGCTGGCCGCGCTGCAGGCGGGCAGCATCGACGTGTATGCCGAATACATGGGCACCATCGCCAGTGAAATCCTCAAGCACGACAAGCCGATTGACCTGGAGCAGATGCGCCGCGAACTGGCGCCGCTGGGCCTGGGCGTGGCCGTGCCGCTGGGCTTTAACAATACCTATGCGCTGGCCATGCGCGGCGATGATGGTTCGATCACGCAACTGGGACAGCTGGCGGGCCAGCCCGCGCTGACATTCGGCCTGTCGCATGAATTCATCGGACGTGTCGATGGCTGGCCGGGCCTCGCCGCCCGCTATGGCTTGCCGCAGCGCCCGCGCGGCCTCGATCACGGCATCGCCTACGAGGCGCTGGCGCAGCGCCAGGTGGACGTGATCGACATCTATTCGACGGATGCGAAAATCCGCCAATACGGCTTGCGCGTGCTGGCCGACACGCAGCAGTATTTTCCCCGCTACGACGCCATGCTCTTGTACCGCCTGGATCTGCCGCCGCGCTTTCCCGCCGCCTGGCAGGCTTTGCAAGGCCTGCAGGGGCGCATCAGCGAGAGCGCCATGATCGCCATGAATGCGGCCGTGGAAATCGATGGCAAGACGTTTGCGCAGGTGGCGCGAGGGTGGCTGGCCTCGGGTGCGCCGGCGAGCGCACCGCTCGCCGCGCGCAGCAGTTTGCTAAATAAAATCATCGGCGACGATCTGTGGACCCTGACGCGCCAGCATCTGACCCTGGTGCTGCTGTCGGTGGCCCTGGCCTGCGTGATCGGCATCCCGCTGGGCGTGCTGGCGGCGTTTTCCGCGCCGCTGCGGCAAACGGTGCTGGCGTTCGTCGGCGTGCTGCAGACGGTGCCGTCGCTGGCCTTGCTGGCGATATTGATCCCCGTGCTGGGCATGATCGGCACCATGCCGGCGCTGCTGGCGCTATTCGTGTACGCGCTGCTGCCCATCGTGCGCAACACGTGCACGGGCATCTTGCAGGTGCCGCAAGGCTTGCGCATGGCGGCCCTGGCGCTGGGCTTGAGCAAGCGTGACCGCCTGCTGCACGTGGACTTGCCGCTGGCCTTGCCGGTGATGCTGGCGGGCATTAAAACGGCGGCCGTGATGAGCGTGGGCACGGCCACCATCGCCGCCTTCATCGGCGCGGGCGGCTACGGCGAACGCATCACCATCGGACTGGCATTGAATGACAACGACATGCTGCTGGCCGGCGCCATCCCCGCAGCCGTGCTGGCCCTCTTGACGCAAGGCTTGTTCGAACTGGTGGAGCGCTGGGCCGTGGCCGGCCGGCAGCGCTGACGGCACCACGGCTACAGCGAGTGCAGTTTCGAGCGCACCGAGACGACGGCCTGGTGCAGGATGCGTTCGGCCTGGAAGTCGTTTTCGCGCTGTTCCGCGATGGCTTGCAAGTCGCGCGTGTAGCGTTCCAGGCGGGAACGCAGATAGGCGCGGTACAGTTTCATGACGAGCAGTTTGGCAGAGACATTCATGATGAGGCTCCAGTGCGTAGCGATTCGTTCATTTTGTGTGAGCGGAATGCCGCCATTTTGCGGCGTATCAAACGCGGTCCGGCCGCCAAATAGGCACGTTTGATATTCCGCAATGCCCCACTGGCCGAAGATGCCACACTGAATCTTTCCTGCTGGCCAAGTCATGATTCAGCCGCAGACCCTGATACCCAAAAGCACATTCAAGGAGATCGTCGCATGGTCATTTTTGCCGTGGTTGCTGGCTGCATCGCCTGCCTGACAGTGTACCAAATCCATAGAAAATCGCAGGGTAGCAATGGGCTTGCGCCACAACATATCGGCTTGCATGGCACATTGATTGAGCCACGGAAATAAAGTGTGGCAAATGATGGACAGTTACTTGCCCACTGTCACTTTAAGGAAAATGTAAGGCCCGGTAAGCAAATGTAAAGGTGGGCGCGGTAACAGGTCGTAGCGTTTATATTGATAACCGTTGATTGCATTCTCCCCCTCCCACTTGACAATGGGTTCCACCCCGCGGTGCCGCTAGCCCGCGGGGATTTTTTTTGCACTTACGCTTACCGTTCCCGCCAATCAGGCAAGCTTTGGAGTGCCTGCCGACAATTGCGTCAATGCATCGCCAGCGACGCGGCAGATGCGCCAGTCCGGCATCACGTCCGCGCCCATGCCCTTGTAGAAATTGATCGCGTTCTCATTCCAGTCCAGCACCGACCATTCGAAGCGGCCGCAGTCGCGCTCGACGGCCAGTTGCGCCAGGGCCACCAGCATCTGCTTGCCATAGCCCTTGCCGCGCACCGACTGTTTCACATACAGGTCTTCCAGGTACAGGCCCTTGCGGCACAGGAAGGTGGAAAAATTGTGGAAGAACAGGGCGAAGGTCACGACCGTGCCGTCTTCCTCGCCGACCAGCGCTTCGCACGCGCGATGCTGGCCGAACAGGCTGTCGTGCAGCATGGATTCCTTGGCGATCATCATGTGCTCGAGTTTTTCAAACACGGCCAGTTCGTGGATCATGCCGAAGATGGCGGCCACGTCGGATGCGGTCGCGGGACGGATGGCGAGGGTGGAAGTGCTCATGTTGCCTTTGCAGAGGAAGGGGTGGAAAGGGAGGCGGCGGCCGCTGTCTTGCGGGCGCCCGAGGTCAGTGCCCAGGCCACGCTGGACAGGCACAGGGCCATGCCCAGCCACTCGATGGGGGCGGGCCGGTAATGCTCGAACTGCACCGACAGCAGCACGGAGATGACAGGCGTGACGACGCCGATATACACGGTCTTTTGCGTGCCGATGCGGGCGATTAAGGTGAAATAGGCGCTGAAGGCGATCACCGAACCGAAGATGGCAAGGTACAGCAATCCCAGCCAGTAGCTGGGGCGCGCCGGCAGCTGCCAGGACTGGCCCGTGGCGATGGCCCAGGCGGCCACCATCAAGGTGCCCCACAGCATGGTCCAGGCCATGGTCAGCATCACGTTGCCGGAGTGGGCGCGCACTTTCATGACGAGGGCGTTGCCTGCCGTGCTCGAGATGGTGGCAACCAGTGCCAGCATGAAGCCCAGCAGGAAATGCCCGTTGCCGCCGCCCAGAATATCTTGCAGCGCGGCGCCGATCGACTGGTAAAACAGCAGCACGATGCCGCAGATGGCGACCATGGCCGCGCAGCAGGTGCTCCAGGTGATCGGTGTGCCGAAGGCGAGGCGGTTAAGCAACGGCGTCCAGAACACCATCAGGGCGAACAGCACGCTGACGAGGGCAGAGACCAGGTACTGTTCCGAGCTGTAGGTGCACACATAACTGAGTGCGAACGAGGCCAGGCCTTGCAGCAGCATCCATTTTTGCGCGCGCCAGGGCAGGCGCAGGGTATCGCCGCGCAGCGCGCACCAGGCAAACAGGGTGGCGGACGCGAGGCCGAAGCGGTAGACCACGGAAACGGCGGGGGCCACATCGCCCAGCTGCAAGGTGATGGCCCAGAAAGTGGAGCCCCAGATCAGGCAGGCAATGATGAAGAGGAAAGGAGAGGACATCGCGCAAGTATACGGGCATCGCGCGGGGATGGCGAGTGCCGGTCGAGCTTGCAACGAGCTTGCCGCTTAAAGACGGGAAAACTGGTGGCGCGGTACGCAGCCAGGTGCCGGCATTGAGCCAGCGCAGTGCTTCAGGAAAATATTGAATTTATGAAAATATTTACATTATGATTAATTAACTATTTTCCCAATTGCATCGCGAAGTGCCTCGCCCAAGGAGAATGCCATGCCAGCCTCACTGCAGATCAAAGTATGGAGCGTGCTCGTGTATGTGATCGTCGCCACCGTGATCGCCATCTGGCTGCATGAGGGCATGTCGCCCTCGGCCCTGCTGCTCGCTGCCGGCGCATTCGGCTGAGCGCATGCGCCGGCAAGCGGATCAGTGCGTCACGCGGGTCTTGCGGCCATCCGACAGCAGGCGCACACGCTCGCCTGGGCGGAACAGTTCATCGGCATCCTGCACGATGGCGCGCATGTCGCCATTGTCCAGACGCACGGTGATTTCCAGGCCAAGCTTGTTCGAGGCATTCGCTTCGATGCTCTGGCCGGCGATGCCGCCTGCGACCGCACCGAGGATGCTGGCCGCGATGGCGCCCTTGCCGCCGCCGACAGCCGAGCCGGCCACGCCGCCCAGCGCCGCGCCAGCCAGCACGCCGGTGCCGGTTTCGCCCTTGTCGATGGTTACCTGGCGTACGGATTCAACCGTACCCATGCGGACCGATTGCTCATTTTGCGCCTGGCGCGCATTGTAGACATTGGCCGAGTTCGGTTGTACGGCGCAGCCGGCCAGTGTAGCCAGCAAGGCCACGGCAATAATTGGTGCTTTCATATGGAACTCCCTTGGACAAAAGTTGGTGTGCCGATTACGTCGACCGGCAGGAAAATTCTGGTATTACTTATCATAAGGACACTTGCTACAGATAACTAGTTGCGAATAGTAAGAATCTGTTACCGCGCATTCGCCATCAATAGGCAAGCCGCAGGCGCCGGTACAGGAAGCCCAGCACGAACAGCGGCCCCACCAGCAGGAAACGCAGGTCGTCCAGGAACGACGGCTTTTTGCCTTCGATCTGGTGGCCGATGAACTGGCCGATCCACGCCAGCACGAAGACGGCCAGCGACACGGGCAGGATGGTCAGCGGCGGCATGATCAGCAACACGCCGAGCATGACGGCCAGCATCAGCAGCATGCCTGCGGCAAACGGACGCGACAGTTTGTAGTAGTAGTATAAAGCCAGAATACTGCCGAGCAGCGCCACGCTGGCGTGCACGCTCCACAGCAGGCCCAGCAGGCTGAACACGATCAGCGGCACGCACACGATGTGCACCCATTCATTGACATGGTTGCGGTGGCTTTCGCCATACCGGGCCAGCAGGGTGTCGATGGTGCGCATGGGCGTCTTTCTATTGTGGCGTTCTGGCTGGAAATTCTACACCGGAACCCAAGCGGGCGAACGCGGTGAATCGCTGCGGAATTGTTGTATTGGTAATTGTAGGATATTATTTCCTATTGGAAATATTTCTACACATTCCACACATTCACTAAAGGCATCCGTGACATTGCAAGCCAGCCAACCTGACTACCAGCGCTATTCGATGGCGTCCCTGCAGCAAGCCCTGTCCGGCGCCGACGGCGCCGATGCGGCACGGCGCCAGCGCATCGAAGCAGAAATTGCCCAACGCCAGCAGGATGACGAGGCGGCAGTACAGCGCCAATGGGCGGCGCGGCCGCAGGACAAGCCGCTCGATCCCGCCACCGCGGCACTTGCGGAAGCGGCCGCCCCATTCTTGCGGTCCGCAGGCTATGTGCTGTTGTTCGCCTGGGTGGTGCTGCGCGCCGCAGGCTTGCTGGAAACCTTGCAGACGGGTATCCGGAGCTATGTGTTTGCCTATCTCGGTTTGCTGATCTTTGGTGTCTGCCTGCTGTGCGGCAAGCTGCGCGCGGCAGTATGGCTGCGCTGGCTGGCGGTATTCTGGAGCGTGCCCACCGTGCTGGCGCTCGACTTCCTGTTCCTGCAGCCGCTGTCGCTGACGGTGATGCAATTCAAGCTGGCGCCCGGCTATCGCCTCTGGTCGGTGCTGGAAGCCGTGCTGTCATTGTGGGTCATTTATTATTTGTATCGCCAGCTGGGTATGCCTGCCGTGGTGGCCGCCTGCGATGCCAGGGGCTACAAGCGGCGCGACCTGCGCATCCCCGCCATCCTCGGCCTGATCCTTGGCATGGCTGGCGTGGCGTTCCAGCTGCATGCCTCGCACGGTGATGTGGCCATGCAGGCGCGCACGATCGTGGCGCAACGCTACGGACCTGGCTACGCCTACCATGTCAGCGGCGTTGGCCAGAGCGTCACGCCGCAGCGCACACTGCACACGGCACTGGTGCAAGTGTGGGATGACAAGCGCATCTTGCAGGTGCCGGTGCGGTGGCCACAGTAAAATACGCAACCTCCATCGCACAGGACGCCACTTTTGAGTCTGCATTTACCCCGCGCAGCGGCAACTTCCGAGCCCCGCAAGCGTTGCTTCGATCCGGTCGTCGACGCCAACACGCGCTTGCTGATACTGGGTAGTTTGCCCGGCGAAAAATCCCTGGCGCACAGCCAGTACTATGCGCATCCGCAAAACAAGTTCTGGATGCTGGTCGGCGCCGTGCTGGGCGTCGACCTGGCCAGCCTGCCTTACGACAGCCGCCTGGCGACCTTGCTGGCGCACGGCGTGGGCCTGTGGGACGTGGTGGCGCAGGCGCAGCGCGCGGGTAGCCTCGACAGCAACATCCGCGCACGCGACGACAATGACCTGGTGGCGCTGGCGGCCAGCCTGCCACGGCTGCACACGATCGCCTTCAACGGCGGCACGGCTGCCAAGCTGGGCATCAAGGTGCTGGGCGAGCACGCGCGGCGCTACCGCATCGTCAGCTTGCCGTCGAGCAGTCCGGCGCACACGCTTGCGTATGCGCAAAAGCTGCACGCGTGGCTGCAGTTGCACGGCCAACCGGAGCCGGCCGCGCCTTGAGCATGTCGCCGGCTTAGGCCGGCGCGTAGGCCTGCACTTCCAGCGGCTGGCCCTTGGCATCGAACTTCAGCGCCACCGATAATTGCGTCACGCCGATGGTGGCCAGCGCGTCGCAGATGTCGTCGACTTCGTCCTGCAGGTCGGCGGCCAGGTCCAGCGGCTTGTCGGCGCTGTGCAGCAGTGCGCCGTCCGCCGCATACACATTCACGCGCAACAGCATGTCGCCGTGCTCGTCGGCCGGGCCGGCCACCACGGCAACGTCGGCGGCGTCCAGCTTGTTTTCTGCCAGGGCATGGTTGATTCCGGACATCATTTGCAGCATGGCATATTCGCTCATGCCTTGTTCCTTGCCGCCGTGGAACAGATCCTGGTACAGGAAGCTCACTTCCAGCGCATTGCCGGCCGGCGCCAGGCAGCGCTTGACGAGCTCGCCCACTTCCGTCGTCCACTGCTGGTAGCGGGCCATGCGCGCGTCGAACCAGGCGTCAAGCGCCGCTTCGTCCTTCGGTTCCACATAGAAGGGATCGTCCACGCGCTTCAGGGCAAAGCCCAGCACGAAGCGCAGTTCGACGGCCGTGTCCTGCGCACCGAAGGCCGTCTCGCTCCAGCCGGCGATGCTGCGTTCCAGGCCCGGCGTGGCGGTGATTTTCTTGTCCGTCATCGAGCTGTAGGCGTCGCGCACCATTTCATGCAGATGGCTGTAGGTGATGCGGTCGATCTCGTCGAGGTCGTAGGCATGGCTCATCAGGACAACCTTGGCCTTGGCGCTTTCCAG
>RCUS01001615.1_pt1 | contig 11315 bp, 9 predicted proteins | sample 2166221 | NCBI WGS metagenome assembly RCUS01 (sample SAMN09932758, study PRJNA488358) | compost metagenome | isolation source: compost soil in cyclohexanecarboxylic | place: Germany: Experimental Botanical Garden | reverse complement strand
ACCAACCTGTTCAGCGTGGCCAAGTACGGTGAGTTCGAGTTCTGGTTCGCCATTCTCAAGGTCACTGCCATTCTCGGTTTCATCGGCCTGGGCTTCGCCGCGCTGATGGGCTGGTTGCCGAACCGCGAGGTCAGCGGGTTGAGCGGCCTGATCGCCGAGCACGGCGGGTTTGCGCCCAAGGGCTGGTCGGCGGTGGTCGGCGCGTTCATCACCGTGATGTTCAGCTTCATCGGCACCGAGGCGGTCACCATTGCGGCGTCCGAATCCAGCGACCCATCGCGCAACATCGCCAAGGCGACGCGCTCGGTGATCTGGCGGATCAGCACGTTCTACATCCTGTCGATCTTCGTGATCATTTCCGTGGTGCCGTGGAACGATCCGCAGCTGGCGGTGGTGGGTTCCTACCAGCGCGCCCTGGAAATCATGAACATCCCCAATGCGGCGTTCATGGTTGATCTGGTGGTGTTGGTCGCGGTGACCAGCTGCATGAACTCGTCGATCTACATTGCCTCGCGGATGATGTATTCGCTGGCCAAGCGTGGCGATGCACCGGCGTTCCTCAACAAGACGTCCAAGGTTGGCGTGCCGCGCTCGGCGGTGTTTGGCAGTACCTTGATCGGCGCGGCCATCGCGGTCCTCAACTACTTCGCACCCAAGGGCGTGTTCGAGTTCCTGCTCGCCAGTTCCGGTGCCATTGCCTTGCTGGTGTACATGGTTATCGCCATTTCCCAGCTGCGCATGCGCCGCCGCCTGGAGCGCGAGAACGCCGAGCTGAAGTTCCGCATGTGGCTGTTCCCGTATCTGACCTGGGCGGTGATCATTTTCATCGGCGGGGCGCTGGCGGTGATGATGTATACGCCTGAGCACCGGGCCGAGGTGAGCGCGACATTGGGCTTGGCGATCGTAATTTCCTTCCTGGGGATTGTCACTGCGCGGGGGCATGCGCGCGAGGAGGGTGTGCGGTCGATGGGGTGATCACTTCACCTGCTGTGGTGACTTGAGTACCGGGGGCCGCTTTGCGGCCCTATCGCCGGCAAGCCAGCTCCCACAGGTACGGCGTATGTCTTGTGATTTACAGAGTATCTGTGGGGCAAGTGTCTTGTTGAAAAGCCGAAAGTACCGGCGATAGAGACTGACCGGCATCAGCCCGATCAAAGCCATATCGCATCCCAATGTGGGTAATCCCCGATCCTCTCGACCAAGCCTGCCCGCCTTGGGTTCATGACGATGTAGCGCGCTACCGCTTGCACATCCTCCTCTCGGCGCAGCGCCCGATCATGAAATCCCTTCTGCCATAGCCGCCCGTTTCGCCCTTGATACCTGTTGACCATCATGGTGCTTCGGGACTTCACCCTCCGCATCAAATGTTTCAGACTTACGGGGCCAAGCTCGACCAGCCAATGGAAGTGGTCAGGCATTACTACCCAGGCCAGTGACCGGATAGCCCCTTCCTCTTGGGCTTGGCGGAACTGCGCTACCAGCAAACGAGCGCAATCGAACTCCCTGAAGGTCTGAGACCTGTGCAGCGTCGTGCTGGTAAGCAAATACAACCGGCTGACTTGCGAAAAACGTCCAAGCCTCAACTGTTTCGAATGGGGACTATCCATATCCCGGCCTCCTGATGGTTGCTGATCAGGCTAGTAGCTATTGAATCGTCGAAAATAGAACAATTGGGTCCCGGTGTTTCATTGATGTCGCCGCTGGGCCCTGTAGAAGCAACTGTCTTCCAAAAAATCCCAAAGCTGGCGCAATCCTAGTGGGAGCTGGCTTGCCGGCGATGGGCTGCGCAGCAGCCGCAGAAACAACCTTCTCAGTTGCGCACCCCGTCGATGTACTTCATCACCGCCGGTGCCTTCTCGAACCGCCGATAGATCAAGCTCAGCCAAGAGCTGGCCTGGCAATCGGCAATCCGCCGGTAATTCACCTGCGCCAGGCTGATCCGCTGCACCACCGATTCCGGCACCACCGCCACCCCCTGACCCAACGAAACCAAGGTGATCACTGCCACCAGGCTCCCCGGCTGCGGCCCCAGACGTGGCACGAACCCACCCTGAGCGGCGACTTCCAGCGTGCCCGAGATCTGCTCAGGCAGGATGAACGTCTCGCCCGCCAGGCGCTGCGCCGGAATCTGCTGCAGCTCATTGATCCGTGAGCTGGCGGGGAGGGCGAGGACAAAACCTTCCTGGCGCAAGGCCAGGGCTTCGAGTTCGTCGGGCAGCTCCATGGGCGAGCGCACATAGGCGACGTCGAGCAACCCGTCACAGACCCTTCCAGGCAGTTCGGCCATGGGCAGCTCGCGGATGTTCAGGCGCACGCCCGGGTGAACTTCGCTGAAGCGCGTGACCTGCTGCTGCAACATGCCGGAGTAGGCAGCCGAAGCCACGTAGCCCAGTTCGATGCGGCCACTTTCCCCCCGCCCCGCACGCTGCGCACCCAATTGCGCAGCATCGAACTGGCGGACGGTCTGCTCGGCTTCGATCAGCAGTGCCTCGCCAGCGGCGGTCAGGTTGACCTCGCGCTGGTTGCGCTCGAACAGGCGCACGCCCAGCTCGCGTTCCATGTCCTGGATCTGTCGGCTGAGGGTCGGCGGGGCGATGCCCAACTGCTCCGCCGCACGGGTGAAATGGCCGTGCTGGGCGACGCAGAGGAAGTAGCGGAAATGGCGGATTTCCATAGGGGTGTTACCTGCAAGCTAACAACGCGGGCCGCCACGGCTAACAAGCCTCAAGGCTGGCGGCGTTAAGGTGAGGTCAACACTACAAGGCCGGTGTCGTGGCGGCAATTGCAGGGCGCCGCGGGTGCGCTGCGTGCAGCGCCCGACAACCGCCCGCACCAGGAGCCCTGCCATGCCCCATCCCGCCTCGCCACGCTTCACCCTGCTCACCGCCTCGCTGGTCTGCGCGCTGATCATCCTCGACACCAACATCGTCGCCGTCAGCCTGCCGAGCATCGCCCGTGACTTGTCTGGCTCGTTCGCCGATATCGAATGGGTGGTCAGCGCCTACCTGCTGGCCTTCGCCGCTTGCCTGCTGCCGGCCGGCAGCCTGGCCGACCGCTTTGGCCGGCGGCGCATGCTACTGCTCGGCCTGGGCGTGTTCGGCGTCGCCTCGCTGGCCTGTGGCGCGGCGCCCAGCCTGGTATTGCTCGACGTCGCCAGGGCAGCCAAAGGCGTCGGCGCGGCGATGCTGCTGACGGCGGCCCTGGCCGCCATCGGCAACCGCTTCCACGAACCCCAGCAACGCATGCGCGCCTGGGCATTCTGGGGCGCCTGCATGGGCGCCACCATCACCTTCGCGCCGCTGCTCGGCGGGGTGATCGCCAGCACCCTGGGCTGGCGCTGGATCTTCTACATCAACCTGCCGCTGGTGGCGGTGCTGGCGCTGATGGTGCTGCGCAGCATCGAAGAGTCCCGCGACAGCGCCGCCGCACGGCTCGACCCGTTCGGCAGCCTGACCTTCGCCGGCAGCCTGGGGTATCTGATCTGGGCCATGATCGACGCCAACCAGGTCGGCTGGGACAGTGCCAAGACCCTCGCCCGCCTGTTGATCAGCGCGTTCCTGTTCGGCCTGTTCGTCATGGTCGAACGCAACCAGGTGCGCCCGATGATCGACCTGCAACTGATGCGCAGCGGCCGCTTCATCGGCGCCTTGCTGGGCATGTTCGCCTATGCCGCCTGCGCCCAGGTGATGATGACCTTGCTGCCGCTGTATCTGCAGAACGGCCTGCAGCTGTCGGCAATGGCTGCCGGGGCCGGCATGTTGCCGTTCGCCGTGGCGATGCTGCTGACGCCACGCCTGGGCATGCGCCTGGCCGCGCACCTGAGCCCCGCCCAGGTGTTCGCCCTCGGGCTGTTGCTGGTCGGTGCCGGCAACCTGCTGTGCGCCTGGGCTGCCGGCTACGGGGGTTACCCGGCCTTCGCCCTGGCCAGCCTGGTGCTGGGCGCCGGCGCCGGGTTGCTCAACGGCGATACGCAAAAGAACATCATGGCCTGCGTACCACGGGAGCGCACCGGCATGGCGTCGGGGCTGAGCACCACCACCCGTTTCGGCGCGATCGTGCTGGCGATCGGTGTGCTCGGCGGCGTGCTGGCGGCGCGCAGCGCAGCGTTGCTGCGTGAGTCCATGGCCAGCCTGGCGCCGGAGCAAGTGGGCAAGGTTGGCGACATGGCCACGCGCGTTGCCGCCGGTGACCTGCAGGCGGCGCTGGCGGTGCTCGATCCGGCTTTGCGCGCCGCCGCCGCACCGCTGGCGCAGCAGGCATTCATCGGCGGTTTCGAAGCTGTGCTGTATACCGCAGGCATTGCCGCGCTGGTGTTTGCCTTGATCGTTGGCGTACTGCTGAGCCGCCCTTTGCTGCTGCCGGTCGAGCCGCTGGGTTCGGCTGCGAAGCGGACGACGTAGGCTACCCTCAGATGGCGCATTGCAATTAACGCTATTTCGCGCACAACTATTTGATCCGGCAAATGTCACTCACTGCAGGCCGGCCATTTCATGGGGACGCCGGCCTTCACGCACAGGAGCGAAGGCACATGGCAACACTGCACGGCAATACGTTGGACGCAATCAAGAACAATCAGGCGAAATTGCTGACCGAGTGGGTTTCGAGCCTGGACGCCAACGGTGCCACGCGCAATATCAAAGAGCAGACGTTGGCCCAGGAAACCCGCGATTTCCTGCAACTGCTGATCGATGGCCTGCAGTCCGACAGCGGCAACAATATTGCCGCCGCCGGCTGGGAAGAGACGCGGCGTTTCCTCGAGAAACTCTCGTCCTCCCGCGCCCAGCTTGGCCATGACTCGCACCAGACGGTGTATTTCATCTTCGCCCTCAAGGGCCCGCTGTTCGGCCTGCTGCAAACGCAATACAGCGATGAGCCAGCGCGACTGGCCGAGCAGCTGTGGGTGATTTCCGAATTGCTCGACGGGTTCGGCATGCACACCATGCGCACCTTCCAGAAATCCCGTGAGGAAGTGATCAAGCGTCAGCAGGAAGAACTGCTGGAGCTGTCCACCCCAGTGGTCAAGCTGTGGGACGGCGTGCTGGCCTTGCCGCTGATCGGCACGCTGGACTCCCAGCGCAGCCAGACCGTCATGGAATCGCTGCTGCAACGCATCGTCGACACCGGTTCGGAGATCGCGATCATCGACATTACCGGCGTGCCGACCGTTGACACCCTGGTGGCCCAGCACCTGCTCAAGACCGTGACCGCGATCCGCCTGATGGGCGCCGACTGCATCGTCAGCGGCGTGCGCCCACAGATCGCCCAGACCATCGTGCACCTGGGCCTCGACCTCGGCTCGCTGACCACCAAAGCCAACCTGGCCGACGCTCTCAAGCTGGCCCTGACGCGCCTGGGCACGCCCATCGGCGAGCGGGTGTAAGCCTATGGAGCGCATCCCGATCCTGCAGATGGGCGAGTTCCTGCTGGTGACCATCCAGGTCGACATGCACGACCAACTGGCGCTGACCCTGCAGGAAGACCTCACCGAACGCATCAGTCGCACGTCTGCCCGGGGCGTGCTGATCGACATCTCGGCGCTGGACATGGTCGATTCTTTCATCGGTCGGATGATCGCCAGCATTTCCAGTCTGTCGCGCATCATGGATGCAGAGACCATGGTGGTGGGCATGCAGCCCGCCGTGGCGATCACCTTGGTGGAGCTGGGCCTGACCATGCCAGGCGTCAGCACCGCCCTCAATGTGGAGCGCGGCATGCATATGCTGCGTCAGCGGGTGGCACGAAAATGAGCGTCCGCGACAGCGGTAGTCATCCGGTACGCATCGAACAGGATGTCGTCCTGGCCCGCCAACTGGCCCGCAAGCTGGCAGGGGTATGCGGCATGCGCCTGGTCGACCTGACCAAGATGGTCACGGCCGTCAGCGAGCTGGCGCGCAACACCGTGGTGTATGGCGGTGGCGGCGACATGGACTGGCAAGTGCTCGATGAGCCCGGCCGCACCGGCCTGCGCCTGGTGTTCCGCGACGAAGGCCCGGGCATTCCCGACATCAAGCTGGCCCTCACCGATGGCTGGACCTCGGGCAGCGGCCTGGGCCTGGGCCTGACCGGTGCCCGGCGGCTGGTCGACGAGTTCGAACTGGACACCGCTGCAGGCCAGGGCACCCGAGTGACGATCACCCGATGGGCATGAACATTCACGCCAGTGTGACCCACGTGCTGCGTCTGGACGACGCCAGCGAAATCGGCCATGCCCGCCGCACCGCGCAGAAACTGGCCGAGCGCCACGGCTTTGCCGAAGCCGATGCCGGCCGCGTGGCGTTGCTGGCCACCGAGCTTGCCAGCAACGTGCTCAAGCACGCCGGCCATGGTGAACTGCACCTGCGCGTCCTGCCGCGCGCGCAGGGCCGTTTCGGCATCGAACTGCTGACGGTGGACCGGGCCCAGGGCTTCGATGCCCAGGCCTGCCTGGCCGATGGCTATTCCTCGGTCGGCACCCAAGGCATCGGCCTGGGCGCCGTGGCGCGCTTGGCCCAGGTGTTCGATGTGCACGCCGATGCGCGAGGCGCCGTGGTTCTTGCGCGCCTGTATCCGCACAGCGACCAGGACCCCGACCTGCGCCTGGGCATCAGCCAGCATGCCCTGCACGACGATCCAGCCTGCGGCGACACCTGGCACGTGGCAATCCACGACCAGCAACTGTGCGCGCTGATGATCGACGGACTGGGCCATGGCCCCGAAGCCGAGCAAGCCGCCCTGGCCGGCGCCAAAGCCTTCGCCGAGACCCCGTTCGACGAGCCGCTGCAGCTGTTGCAGTCGCTGCACGACGCAATGGGCGGCACCCGCGGCGGTGCAGTGGCCATGGCCCGCTACGAGGCTGTGCACGGTCGCCTGGCCTTTACCGGCATCGGCAACATCGGCGTCAGCCTGGTGGCCGGCACGCAAACACGCGGCCTGGCCTCGCTGCCCGGCATTGTCGGCAGCCAATACCGCAAGGCCCAGGTGTTCGACTATGCCGACGTCAATGGAAATCTACTGATCATGTACAGCGACGGCTTGCAGTCCCGTTGGAACCTCAAGGATTACCCCGGCCTGGTGCATCGCCATCCCGCCGTGATCGCCGCCGTGCTGCACCGCGACTTCTGCCGGGGACGCGACGATGTGACCGTGCTGGTCCTTGACCTGGAGTCCGCCCATGACTGACGCCGGCAGCGCCAACCCCGAACAACTCATCGCTCGTCTGCAGGCCGAGAACGAAGCACTGCGCGCCGAACTCGAAGAGACCAACCAGGGCGTGCTGGCCCTGTATGCCGAACTGGACATCCAGGCCGAGCAACTGCGCCAGGCCTCGGACCTGAAAAGCCGCTTCCTGTCCTACATGAGCCATGAATTCCGCACCCCGCTGGGCTCGATCCTGAGCATCACCGGGCTGCTCACCGACGAACTCGACGGCCCGCTGTCCGAAGAGCAGCACCGCCAGGTGGCGTTCGTCAGCACGGCCACGCGCGAGCTGTCGGACATGGTCGACGACCTGCTCGACCTGGCCAAGATCGAAGCCGGGCGCATCACCATCTCGCCGGCCTGGTTCGACATGCTCGACCTGTTCGCCGCGCTGCGCGGCATGTTCCGGCCCATCGTCGACGCCACCGCGGTCGACCTGATTTTCGAAGAGCCGCAAGGCCTGCCGCGGCTGTACACCGACGACAAAAAGCTCGCGCAGATCCTGCGCAACTTCATTTCCAACGCCGTGAAATTCACCACCCGCGGCGAGGTCCGGGTCTCGGCGGCCTTGCACGGCGAAGACCAGATCCGCTTTGCCGTCACCGACACCGGCATCGGCATTGCCAACGATCTGCTGGGCACACTGTTCGAAGACTTCGCCCAGGTCGACTCGCCGCTGCAGAAACGCCTGCGTGGCACCGGCCTCGGCCTGTCGCTGTGCAAACGCTTCGCCATGCTGCTGGGCGGCGAAGTGGGCGTGGACAGCGTCCCCGGCGTTGGCTCCTGCTTCTTCGTGATCATTCCTCTGGCCCTGGCCCAGGACACCCCCGATGAAACCTGACGTACGCCTGCTGATCGTCGACGACAACGCCGCCACCCGCTACGCCCTGCGCCGCCGCCTGGATGCACACGGCTACGAAGTGATCGAGGCCGGCACCGGCGGCGAAGGCCTGGCGCTGATCCGCGAGCAGCGAGTAGACGCCCTGATCCTCGACGTCAACCTGCCCGACATGAGCGGCTTCGACATCGTCCGCCTGCTGCGCGAAGACCCCAGCACCGCGCTACTCCCAGTGATCCACGTCTCGGCCGCGTCGATCCAGAGCGGCGACATCATCACCGGCCTCAACGCCGGCGCCGACGCCTACCTGATCCACCCCGTCGACCCCGACGTACTGCTGGCGACCCTGCGCACCCTGCTGCGCGTGCGCGACAGCGAACGCGCCCTGCGCCAGAGCGAGGCACGCTTTCGCGAGATCTTCACCAGCGTCTCGGCCCCCATCGCCGTGCTCGACGCCGAGCTCAACGTGCACGAGTGCAACCAGGCCTTCACCCACCTGACCCAGGACAACCGCGACCCCCAGCAGCTGCGCGAATGCTTCGCCGCAAACCAGGACACCGCCCTGCAAGCCCTGCGCAGGCACCTGGCCGCCGGCGAGCGCTGGAAAGGCAACCTGGTCATGCAACTGCACGGCCAGCCCCGCGACACCGAATGGCAACTCTCGCCCTACCAGGCCCCCGGCCTGTGCCTGGTGTTCATCGAAGACGTCACCGAACACCGCCACCGCGAACGCTCGCACCTGGCCCGCCTGGACGACGCCAACAGCCAACTGGCCAAAGAAGTCGCAGAGCGCGTCCGTACCGAAGCGCAGCTGCTGCAACTGCAGAAAATGGAAGCCCTCGGCAGCCTCACCGGCGGCATCGCCCACGACTTCAACAACCTGCTCACCGGGATCATCACCAGCCTCGAACTGATCCGCAAACGCGTCGCCGAGAACCGCACGGAAAAAGTCCCGAAATACGCCGAAGCCGCCCTCAGCTCCGCCACCAGCGCCGCTTCACTGACCCACCGCCTGCTGGCATTCGCCCGCCAGCAGCCGCTGGACACCCGCCCCGTGGACGTCAACCAGCACGTACGCTCATTGCAGGAATTGCTCACCCGCACCATCGGCGAACGCATCACCCTGACCCTGGAATTGTCCAGCTGCCCGGCGATCGCCCTGGTCGACCCGGTGCAACTGGAAAGTGCCGTGCTCAACCTGGTGATCAACGCCCGCGACGCCCTGCCCAAGGGCGGGCATATCTGGGTCAACACCTCGGCGGCGTGGTCGCACGGCGACCCGAACCTGACCGACGGCCCCTACGTGGCCGTGACCGTGCGTGACGACGGCAGCGGCATCGAGCCGGAGTTGCTGGACAAGGTCTTTGACCCGTTCTTCACCACCAAGCCGGTGGGGCAGGGGACTGGGTTGGGGTTGTCGACCATCTACGGGTTTGCCCGGCAGTCGGCTGGGCATGTGGTGTTGCGCAGTGTGGTTGGGCAGGGCACCGAGGTGTCACTGATGCTGCCGGCCAGTGCGCAGGCGGCGGTGAATGTGGAGCGCGAGGCGGGGCAGGATTTGCAGGGGAGCGGGGAGCATGTGTTGATTGTCGAGGACATGGCGTCGGTGCGGGTGTCGGTGGCGGAAGCGCTTACGGATGCGGGGTATCGGTGTACGTTGGCCTCGACGATTGATGAGGCGCTGGAGGTGTTGCGGGTTGAGGGGGGGTTGGATTTGCTGTTGACGGATGTCGGGTTGCCGACGTTGAACGGGCGGGAGTTGGCGGATATGGCCAGGGTTTATCGGCCGGGGTTGCCGGTTTTGTTTATGACTGGGTATGCGGATGCGGCGATGGATCGGCAGGCGTTTTTGGGGGTGGGGATGGATATGTTGGTGAAGCCGTTTCAGTTGAGGGAGTTGTTGGATAAGGTGCGGTTGGGGGTGGGGCGGCGGGGGTGAGCGATTATTAGTGCCGGGGATGCCCACGCCATCACTGGCGTGAGCATGCTCCTAGCCCTCAGGCAAAGACGAAGTCCGACGCGTTGATGGCAGCTGGCGGGATGCCGGTCAAGGTGATGCTTCCCACATCCGGCTGGCCATTGACGGTTATGAATGCCTCACCGAACTGTTCCCCAATGGTGAGGTCCGCGAAGCTGAAACCACTGGTACTCAGATCGATCAGGTCAGTGCCGTCCTCGAAGTCGAAGATGGTGTCCGTTCCCCAAATGGCACCGAACTTGAACTTGTCTGCATCGAGGCCGGGCTCGAACAGCACGCTGCCAACCATGAAGTCATCCGCCGCACTGCCCACCAGCAGGTCTTGCCCCGTGCCACCCACCATGAAAGCACCGGCGCTGCCCGACTGCAGTGTGTCGTTGCCTTCATTGCCTTCAAGGCTCGTCTGGAAGGCGAATTCGGCGCTGCTGCCGATCAGCAGGTCGTTTCCTGCACCGCCGAAGGCACTGCCGAAATCCTCGATGGTAAGGGTGTCGTTCCCCTCGCCGCCGAACAGGTTGTCCAGGCCACTGCCGCTGAGCAGCACATCGTCACCGCTACCGCCATCGAGCAGATCATCGCCCGCCTGGCCAAACAACTGGTCGTTGCCGCCCAGGCCAAAGATCTTGTCGTCGCCATCGGTGCCGACAATGATGTCGTTGCCATCGGTACCGGCCGTGACGAAGACGGTGTTGTTACCGAAGTCGTCCACCGTGAAGTTCTTGACGCCAAGGAACTGCACCGTGAAGTCGGTGTTGTCGAGCAGGCCGTTGTCATTCTCGTCCGCGATCAGCCAGGTGTTTCCTTGGCGGACTGTGTAGAGCAGGTCGGTGATGCCATTGCCGCTGCCAACAAGGGCTGCGCCGAGCTGCGGATTGAGCGTGACCTGGCCACGAAACACGAACTCATCGTTCAGCTCGAGTGAATCGCCCACGGCAATCCCAGCGCCCTGGAAGTCCTGGACCGTATCGAAGGTCGCGAGGGGCGAGCTGGGGTTGAAATCGCCAAGGAAGAACTCGAACTCGTCATTGCCCGCGCCGCCGTTCAACTGGTCAGCCCCGGCATCGCCTTCGAGCGAATCGTCACCGTTGCCGCCGAACAACTGGTCATTGCCGGCATCGCCGAACAGCTCGTCGTTGCCGTCCTCGCCGAAGATCTGGTCGTTCCCATCGCCGCCGAAGAAGTCGTCGTTGCCGACGCCACCGAACAACTGGTCGTTACCGGCGTCTCCGTCCAGGGTATCGTTGCCGGCGCCACCGCTGACAATGTCATTGCCGTTTCCGCCGGAAAGCGTGGTGTCGTTGCCTGCGCCGCCGTCGATGATAT
>RCUS01001612.1_pt1 | contig 11321 bp, 9 predicted proteins | sample 2166221 | NCBI WGS metagenome assembly RCUS01 (sample SAMN09932758, study PRJNA488358) | compost metagenome | isolation source: compost soil in cyclohexanecarboxylic | place: Germany: Experimental Botanical Garden | reverse complement strand
GGCTGGCCAAGGAAACCTTGCGTGTCTGGGAGCGCCGCTACGCCTTTCCCCAGCCGCAGCGCGATGCCTTTGGCGAGCGCAGCTATCCAGCCGAGCAGGTGCAAAAATTGCGCATGGTCAAGCGCTTGCTGGACTTGGGCTTTCGTCCCGGAAAAATCATGCAGCACAGCACTGCCCAGTTGCAGCAGCTGGCCGGCGCGGGCGCCAGCACGCCGGGACAGGCGGCGCCACAGCTGGAGCACTACCTGGCGCTGTGCCGCGGCCACCGCATGGCGGAACTGGGCGATGCCCTGCGCCAGGCCTTGGCGGTGCTGGGCCTGAAAGCCTTCACCATCGACGTCATCGCGCCCCTGACGGGCATGGTGGGCGAGGCCTGGGCCTGCGGCGACCTGGCCGTGTATGAAGAACATTTATATAGCGAAACCCTGCAGACGGTGATGCGCCACGCCATTTTTTCCCTGCCGCAGGCAAGCAGTCCCAGCATCCGCACGCCGCGCATCGTCCTCAGCACCCTGCCGCAGGAACGCCATGGCCTGGGCCTGCTGATGGCCGAAGCGCTATGCACGGCGGCCGGCGCCCAGTGCCTGTCGCTGGGCGTGGAGACGCCGCTGACGGACATCGTCGCGGCTGCCCGCGCGCAGCGGGCCGATATCGTGGCGCTGTCGTTTTCCAGCGCCAGCAAGGAACGGCAGGCGCGCGACAGCCTGCAGCAGCTGCACGCGAGCTTGTCGCCAAGTATGGAACTGTGGGCCGGCGGACGCAGCCCCGTCCTTTACCGGCGCCCGCCGTCTTTCCTGCACGTGCTGGACTTGCGGCAAGTCGAGGAAAGCATCGCCGACTGGCGCCGCAGGCATCAGGCCGATGCCCTGCAAACGCACTGAACGCGGCAGAACTGCGGCGATCTTCGTGGATACCCGCGCAATGTTGCCAATCGAACAGTAAAGCATGAAGGGCCGGGCGCGCTCTGGTAGAATAGCCCCATCAACAGTGTCCGGCGCCGCCGGGCCTAAGGTCAGCACCCGCCACCACATATCCATGTTTAGTTTCTTCAAGAAAAAAACCGCCGCCCCCGAGGCCGCGCCAGCCGAGCCCCTCGCCCCTCCCGCCGCCACGCCGCCTGCCGCGCCTGCCTCCGCGCCGTCCGCCGCTCCCTTGAGCGGGGCGCCGGCCGAAGTCGTGCCCGTGATCGTGGCCACCGAACCCGAGAAAAAATCGTGGATGACGCGCCTGAAGGCGGGCCTGTCGAAAACCTCGAACACCTTGTCCGTGCTGTTCGTCGGCGCGAAGATCGACGACGCCCTGTACGAAGAGCTGGAAGCGGCGCTGCTGATGTCCGACGCGGGCATCGACGCCACCGAATTCCTGCTCACGGAATTGAAGAAAAAGGTCAAGGAAGACAAGCTGCTTGACGCCGCCGCCGTCAAGGCCGCCTTAAAAGTGCTGCTGATCGACCTGCTCTCTCCGCTGGAAAAACGCTTCGAACTGGGCCGCCACAAGCCGCTGGTGATGATGATTTCCGGCGTGAATGGCGCCGGCAAGACCACCACCATCGGCAAGCTGGCCAAGCACATGCAGTCGAACAATCAGTCCGTGCTGCTGGCCGCGGGCGACACCTTCCGCGCCGCCGCGCGCGAACAGCTGATGGTCTGGGGCGAGCGCAACAACGTTACCGTGATTTCGCAGGAATCTGGCGACCCGGCCGCCGTGGCCTACGACTCGGTGCAGTCGGCGAAGGCGCGCGGCATCGACGTGGTGATGGTCGACACGGCGGGCCGCTTGCCGACGCAGTTGCACCTGATGGAAGAATTGAAGAAAATCAAGCGCGTGATCGGCAAGGGCATGGACGGTGCGCCGCATGAAACCCTGCTCGTCATCGACGGCAACACGGGCCAGAATGCCCTGACGCAAGTGAAGGCCTTCGACGACGCCCTGCAGCTGAGCGGCCTGGTGATCACCAAGCTGGACGGTACCGCCAAGGGCGGCGTGCTGGCGGCGATCGCCCGCGTGCGTCCCGTACCCGTGTATTTCATCGGCATCGGTGAGAAAATTGAAGACTTGCAGCCCTTCGTGGCTGCCGAATTTGTCGAAGCGCTGCTCGGATAAACTACCTACATGATTGAATTTCAGCACGTCTCCAAGCAATACTCCCCCGACGCAGTGGCGCTCAGCGACATTTCGCTGAATATTGCCAAAGGCGAACTGGTGTTTTTAGCGGGCCCGTCGGGCGCCGGCAAATCCACCCTGCTGAAAATGATCGCCGCCATGGAACGCCCCACTTCGGGCAAGCTGATCGTCAATGGCCAGGACATGGCGAAGATCAAGCCGGCCGGCGTGCCCTTCCTGCGCCGCAACATGGGCCTGATCTTCCAGCAGCAGAAACTGCTCAACGACCGCTCCATCCTGGCCAACGTCATGCTGCCGCTGCTCGTCGTCGGCGCGCACAAGGCGGCCGCCGAGCAGCGCGCGCGCGCCGCGCTCGACAAGGTCGGCTTGCTGGACCGCGCCATGGCGCGTCCGCTGTCGCTGTCGGGTGGCGAGCAGCAGCGCGTGTCGATCGCGCGCGCCATCGTCAACCGGCCGCAGATCATCCTGGCCGACGAACCGACGGCCAACCTGGACCGCGCCAGCGCCAACAAGGTGCTCGACGCCCTGAAAGCCTTCCACTCCGTGGGCGTGACCTGCCTCATTTCCAGCCATGACGAACAAATGCTCGACGCCGCCGCCCGCGTGATCCACCTGAAAAACGGCCAGCTGGTGGCCATCGACAAGGCCACGCAGGCGCCCGTGTTCGCCCCGCCCGATCCCGATTTTTCACCAACGCCCACGCCTGGACAGGATGATGCCGAGGGAGAACGCGCATGAGAGGCTGGTTCCGTCAACACCGCTTCGCGCTGGGCTCGGCGCTGATCCACCTGCGCAAGTCGCCGGGCGGCTTTTTATTGAACGTGGTGGTGGTCGCCATCGCCCTGTCGCTGCCGTTCGCCGGCTTGACCATGCTCGACAATGTACGTCCGATGTCGGAACAGATGTCGGTCGACCCGGAAATCAGCATTTTCCTGAAAATCGACACGCCGCGCGAGCAGGCCGTGGCCCTGGCCGGCGAAATGCGCAAGATCGTGCGCGACCAGAAGGCCAAGATCGTCTTCGTGCCGCGCGAGCAGGCGCTCGATGCGCTGAAAAACAAGAGCGGCCTGGCCGACGTGCTGAGCACCCTGGGCGACAATCCCTTGCCCGACAGCTATGTGCTGAAACTCGACGCCTTCAACAGCGCCAGCGAAGCGCAGGATGTCGATGCGGTGGCGGAACAGCTGCGCCACCTGCCCGGCGTGGAGTCGGCGCAGGTCGATTCGGCCTGGGTCAAGCGCCTGGCGGCCCTGCTGGGCGTGCTGCGCCTGGTGCTGCTGCTGCTGGCCATCACCCTGGGCGTGGCCGTGATCGCCGTTGTCTTCAACACCATCCGCTTGCAGGTGATGCAGCAGCGCGATGAAATCAGCATCTCGAAACTGATCGGCGCGACGGATACTTTCATCCACCGCCCCTTCTATTACACGGGCGCCCTGCTGGGCCTGTGCGCCGGCGCGCTGGCGCTGGGTGCGGTGGCGCTGGCCCTGCAGCCGCTGAATACGGCAATTGCCGAGTTTGCCCGCCTGTATGCGTCCGAATTCCAGCTGGTGCCGCTGGCGCCGCTGCCGATGGCCGGCTTGCTCGCCCTCAGCGCGGGCCTGGGCCTGATCGGCGCCTTCCTCTGCGTACAGCGCCATCTGGCGCGCCTGAACTGACCTTCCTCCCCATGGCGGCGCCTGCGGTGCCGCCATGCCTGACTGCCTCTTGTTTTTTTGCTATTCGCCCCATACTGCGATTATCTTGATATTTAGCAAGTATTCTTAAGGCTCGCTTCAGCTTGCGGCCGTAGACTATGCATGTTGTCGTGAAGAAGGTGTGGCCCTGTGAGGCAAGAGCGGAACGGTGCATGACGCAGCCACCATGCGGCCTGGCGCCGCGTTTCAGAGAAAATATCAACTGGCGATTCGCCATAGCATTTAGGCTATCACGACGATTAAATGTGCCGATTGGCACTCTCTGACAGAGAGTGCTAATATACAGACATACCAAGGCAGGAACGCCAAGGGCGCCAAATGAAGATGGGGCCGCGATCTGCCAAGCGCAAGACCGAATACGCAAAAAACGAACGAAAATCGGGCCATGTCGTGTGACATGGCCAACTGGAACAAAGCAAGACTACGAGGGAGAAAACATGACTATGATGTCCGCAACGTCCGCATTGGTTCCGACCAAAAATAATGCGCTGGGCCTCGGGTTTACCGGCAATCTGGGCAATATCGATGCCTATATTTCGGCCGTGAACCGTCTGCCCATGTTGACCCATGACGAAGAAATTTCGCTGGCGAAACGCCTGCGTGAAAAAAATGACCTGGCCGCCGCGCAAGAGCTGGTGCTGTCGCACCTGCGCCTGGTGGTCTCGATTGCCCGCGGCTACCTGGGCTATGGATTGCCGCACGCCGACCTGATTCAAGAAGGCAATATCGGCTTGATGAAAGCCGTGAAACGTTTCGATCCGGACCAGGGCGTGCGCCTGGTGTCGTACGCCATGCACTGGGTGAAAGCCGAGATGCATGAGTACATCCTGAAAAACTGGCGCCTGGTCAAAGTGGCGACGACGAAGGCACAGCGCAAGCTGTTCTTCAACCTGCGCAGCCACAAGACGGGCCTGGACGCGATGACGCCCAAGCAAGTCGATGCGCTGGCCAAGCTGCTTGACGTGAAACGCGAAGAAGTGATCGAGATGGAAACGCGCCTGAGCGGCCGCGACATCGCCCTGGAGTCGCCGACCGACGATGAAGACGACAAGTTTTCGCCGATCGCCTACCTGTCGTCGGAGCAAACCGAGCCGACCAAGGTGCTGGAAGCGGAACAAGTGACGCGTCTGCAATCGGAAGGCCTGGAAACGGCCTTGAGCAAGCTGGACGCCCGTTCGCGCCGCATCATCGAAGCGCGCTGGCTGGCCAACGATGACGGTTCCGGCGCCACGCTGCACGCGCTGGCGGAAGAGTTCGGCGTCTCGGCCGAACGCATCCGCCAGATCGAAGTGGCGGCACTGAAAAAAATGAAGGGCGCTTTGGCGGCCTACGTGTAATGGACGTGTAACACCACGCTACAGTCGCAGTAAAAAAGGCGCCGCAAGGCGCCTTTTAGTTTTGAACTTTAATGTTTATCAACAGATAAACATTATCGCCCGTTAAGCTGCAGCCAAGCCCTTGGCGATCAGCTCGGCGACTACCTCATTCAGATCCGCGCCGCGCTCCTTGGCGATGTTCTGCAATTGCAAGACCAGATCGCTGTTGAGCTTGACGGCGAATGGCACCAGGCCCAGGGCCTGATCGCGCTTGCGCTGTTCGCGGCGGTCGATGACCACCGCTTCCTTACCGAATGCACCGGCGCCGGGAACGTGCATCTTTCCCATCAGTTTCTTGGCATCGCTTTTGGCCAGGTCGGTTTTTTTCATGGTTGTTTCCTGATTTTCAAAACAGCCATTCTACGCAGTAATCGGTGTGCCGCGTGGCCGGCGCAGCAATTCATCCGCAGCGCGCCAGGAGTGCGCCGGAAAAATATCAATTTGTTATTATCATTTTAATCTCTTGCGTGGCCGCCACGCCAAGGACGCTCTATCTGAAAGGAAAAGCATGCATTATCTGACCCGCTCTTACCGTACCTTGTTACTCCCTTTGCTGCTCGCCTGCCTGGCCGTGCTGGCTGGCTGCGGCGCTGCCGGCAGCGCCGGCGACGCGGAAAACACGCCGCGCAGCCTCACCCACGTGCTCTCGCCGGGCGAGCAAGTAGCCATCACGGCCACCGACACCCTGAAACTCGAACGCGTGAACGACAGCCGCTGCCGCAAGGGCGCCGTGTGCGTGTGGAAAGGCTATGTCAGCTACAGCTTCAGCCTGATCAACAAGGCCGGTGCCACGGATATCGTCCTGTCCGATTCCATGCCCGGCGGCGCCAGCTCCGCCAGCGTCAAGCACCTGACATTTACCCTGCTGGACGTCGATCCGGCCACGCCGCCGGCGCTGAACGCGGAACAACCCACCTACCGGGTCAAAGTGAAAATCACGCAGAACGCCCTGCCCCGCTGATTGTCCAGCGTCAATTCCTGTCGCTAGGCAGGCGCCTGCTTGACGCGTTATGATCGTGCAACTCATTCACCAAGGCAGCATGATGATCGCATTCCAGGGCCTGGCCAAACAGTACGGCAGCTTCGAGGCCGTCAAGCCGCTCAGCTTGCAAGTCAATAAAGGCGAAGTCTTCGGCTTCCTGGGACCGAATGGCGCCGGCAAGACCACCACCATCCGCATGCTGATGGGCATCCTCGTGCCCAGTGCCGGCAAGGTCCTGATCGACGGCCTCGATTGCCACCGCGACGGCGCCGCCGTCAAGCGCAAGGTGGGCTACCTGCCCGACAATCCGATTTTTTACGATTATTTGCGCGGCCGCGAAATCCTGCAGTTCGTGGCCGAAATGCATGGCTATCCCCGCACCGAGGCGGCCGCGCGCGCGGCGCGCCTGCTGACGGAATTCGGCCTGGACGAAGCGAGCGAGGATTTCGCCGTGAATTACTCGCTGGGCATGAAGAAAAAGCTGGGCCTGGCATGCGCGCTGATCCATGACCCGGCCGTGCTGATCCTCGACGAGCCCATCAACGGCCTCGACCCGCGCGCCTCGCGCGACGTGCAGGAACGCCTGCTGCGCATCGCTGCGGCCGGCACCACCATTTTTGTGTCCACGCATTTGCTCGACATGGCGCAAAAACTGTGCAGCCGTGTTGCCATCATCCACCGGGGCGCGCTGGCGGCCACGGGCAGCCTGGACGATATCCGCCAACAGCTGTCGAGCGACGGCAGCCTGGAAGACATCTTTTTACAGCTGACTGACGAAACGGTCGCCGCGTGACGCCCGCGCCACCGGGTGCCTGGCGCGCCGTCTGGCTGCTGACCCGCTTGCGCCTGCAGCGCCTGCTCAATGTCAGCGGCAAGGGCCTGTCGTTCAACAAGGGCGGCAAGAGCCGTCCCGCCACGCCGGGCAAGAAACGGGCACCCTGGCTGCTGGGTGCGCTGCTGCTCTTGCCCATGCTGTTCTCCTCCGGCAATATCGCCCGCCACAACCTGCTGAACATGCATTGCCTGCTCGACCAGGTGGCCGTTTGCCAGGCCAAGGGCAGCATGCAGGCCGGCGAGCGCGTGCTGGCGCCCGTCATCGCCCACCTGATGGAACAGCCCTTCAGTACGGCGCTGGCGGGCGCCCTGACCCTGCAATTGGTGCTGCTGTGGCTGGTGAGCCTGCTCCTGCCGCTGGGCATGGGGGAACTGTCGAAACCGGACTGGGACCTGGAATGGCTGGTCACCCTGCCCGTCGACAAGGGCACCCTGCTGTGGGCGCGCGTGCTCGAGCGCACGCTGGTCAACCCGCTCGGCCTGCTGGTGCTGTGGCCCGGCACCACCATGATCGCCTGGTACTCGGGCCAGGGCTGGTTTGCGCCACTGTCAGGCCTGCTCGCCTGCCTGCTCCTGCTGGCCCTGGCGGCCATGCTGCGCACCCTGGTCGATACGGGCCTGCGCCTGTCGCTCAGTCCGGCGCAGCTGGGCAACCTGCAGGCGCTGCTCTCGGTGGCCGGCCTGTTTCCCATGTATATGGGCATGTCGTTCGGCATGGGCACGGGCGGCTTTGCCCATGCATGGGCGGCGGCCATGCCCGCCTGGAGCGCCTGGACGCCGCCCGGCCTGCTGGTGCGTCTGCTCAATGCCAGGGGTGCGGCGGCCGCGCTGCCGGCCGCCCTGCTGCTGGCGCAATGCCTGTGCCTGATGCTGCTGGGCATGGCGATGCTGCGCCGCCAGCTGCGCCACGGCGTGGTGGGCGCGGGGCAGCGCGAGGCCGGCCGCAAGCGCTCCTCGGTGGCACAGCCCACAGGCAGGTGGCGCACCGGCATCGGCACCGTGATCCAGCGCCGCGAACTGACCCTGCTGTTGCGCGACCGCAATTTTCTCGTGCAAACCCTGCTGCTGCCCTTGCTGATCCTCGGCGGCCAGGCCGTGTTCTCGGGCCAGGCGCGCGACCTGCACGAACTGCTGTCCAGTCCCACCCTGCTGGCCTGCACCGGCTTTTTCCTCGGCACCTATGTGCTGATGATGTCGGCCTTCCAGACCCTCAACAAGGAAGGCGGCGCGCTGTGGCTGCTGTACACCTTTCCCGTTTCCGTCGACCAGGCGCTGCGGCAAAAGGCCCAGCTGTGGGCCGCGCTGGCCCTGCTCTACCCCCTGATCCTGTTCGGTGCGGCGCTGGCCTGGCAAGATGCCTGGCGCTGGGACATGGCGGGCCTGATGCTGCTGGCCCTGGCCGGCATTCCCCTGTACGCGGTGATCGCCGTGGCGCTGGGCGTGTTTTCCAGCGACCCGCTGGCCACCGAGGCGGCGGCCAAAATACGCCCCGCCTACACCTATCTGTACCTGCTGCTGACGGGCCTGTACATCGCCGCGCTGGCGGCTGGCAACCTGGCGCAGCAGTTGGTGTTCGTCGTGCTGACGGCGGCGCTGGCCGTGGCCTTGTGGCAAAAGGCGCGCGATGCCATACCGTATCTGCTCGACCCGGCGGCCTCGCCGCCGGCCCGCGTCTGCGCCTCCGATGGCCTGATCGCCGCCATGCTGTTTTTCACCCTGCAGACGCTGGCCTGGCTGTTGCTCCAGGGCCGCGTGGCGGCACCGCTGGCGCAGGTGGCCCTCGCCTTCGGCAGCGCCGGCGCGCTCACGTATCTGCTGGTGCGTCTGGTCTACTGGCGCAGCAAGACGGCTGGCGTGCCGCGCATCGGCGGGGGCCGGCAAGCGTGGCGCCGGGGGGCGGCGGGCGCGACGCTGGCGGCGCTGTTTGGCATCGCCTGCACGCTCGTGCTGCAGCCGCCCGCGGCCACACCGCTGGCCGACCATCCATGGAACGGCGTGTGGCTGTTGGGCCTGACGGTGCTGGCCGCGCCCCTGTGCGAAGAATTCATTTTCCGCGGCCTGATCCAGGGCGGCTTGCGCCGCTCGCTGCCCGCCTGGCAGGCGATCGGCATTGCCGCCGCCATCTTTGCCATCATGCATCCACCCGCCTCCATGCTGCCCGTCTTCGTGCTGGGACTGTGCGCGGGAGTCGCGTACGAGCGCAGCGGCGCGCTGCTGGCGCCCATGCTGGTGCATGCGGGTTATAACGCGGCCATCCTGGCATTCCAGCTGAGCAGGTGAAGCCTTGCGTATTTGCTAGAATCGCACAGCCGCGTTTCTCATACGCTTAGTGTCCGTATCCCAACCCATGACTACGCACCGATCACGCATGAAATTATCCTTGCTCGCGCCCCTGTGCTATGCCGCCATGCTGAGCGGCTGCACGGTGCTCGCCCTGCGCCCGAACAGCGGTATCGAGAACAGTACCTTCGCGGTACAGGAAACCCCGCGCCTGCGCATCGATGCGCCCAAGGCGCGCATCCAGAATCCCCAGCCCAGCGACCATTTCATCGGTATCGCCCTGTCAGGCGGCGGCAGCCGCGCCGCCAATTTCTCGGCCGCCGCGCTGGAGCAGCTGGAGCAGTTCGGTCTCGTCAGTGGCGCCTCGGCCATCTCCGGCGTCTCGGGCGGCGCCATCGCGGGCGGCTATTACGCGCTGCATGGGCGCAACACGGACTGGCCGGTGCTGCGCAGCAAGCTCAAGACGGATTTCTTCGGCCAGACCATCCTCAAGCCCGCCAACCTGACAACGATGTTGTTGACGAACAAGACCCGTACCTCCTTCCTGTCCGACGTGTTCGACGATGTGCTGTACGACAAGAAGACCTATGCGGACCTGCCGCACGACGGCCCCATCTTCCTGGCCAATGCCACGGACGCCACGAATGGCGGCAAACGCATGGTGTTTTCCTACGAATATTTTTACAACACCCTGCATTCGCCGATCAAGGATATCCGCCTGGCCACGGCCGTGGCCACCTCGGCCGCCTTCCCTGGCGTCTTCGATTCCGTCACCTTCGAGCGTTTCCGCCCCAAAAACAGTTTCGTGCCGGAACTCGGCTCCGAATCGCGCGACTCGCCGTCATACGTGCACCTGTTCGATGGCGGCGCGGCCGACAACCTGGGCGTGGAAACCCTGTGGGATGTGGCCCTGACGCAGCTGTACGGCAACGACATGGCCTTCGTGCCGGCGCGCCTGAACAGCAAGCCTTTCATCCTTCTGTCCATCGATGCCAACGCGCCCAATTCGAGCGCCGTGTTTGAAAAAATGTCGGATGAGCGCCAGCCGCTGGACCGCATCTTCAACAAGAATATCTACGATGCCGTCGATGCCCTGTTCTCGCGCCAGCGCAAGGAAAACCTTGTCAAGATGGGGTTTGGGCAAGCCCGCTTCGATACCATCACGCACGAGAATTTTGGCGACTTGAGCCAGAAATTCGTGAAGGGCAAGCGCACCTCCACCTTTGCCATTCCCGTGCTGTGCCGCCCTCATCTGGGGCTGTTCCACTGCGAAGTCGATGCGGCCGATCCCCTGCCGGGCCAGGTGCGCACCATGCTGGAAGGCTTTGCCTGGCATATCTCCATCGATGAAATCGCCTCGCTGGCGCTGCGCCTGTCCAGCGACGATGCGCAAGTCAATTTTTCCCGCAAACAGGAACGCGCCGCCCTTGTCAAACTGCAGCGCCTGGCCACGCAGACGAAAACCCATCTGAAGCTGACCGGCCCGGAAAACTGCAGCCCGGACGTGCTGCAGTCGGCACTGTACAGCGCCGCGCGCGTGCTGATCCTCGACGACGAGGACTCGCGTTTCGCCCTGTGCGACTACATGCTGACGGGCGGACTGATCAATGACGCCACCGTCTGCAAGCAGCGCTACGTGCACACCATCCCCAGCTTTGCCATCGAGAGCGAAGACCTGCAATACCGCAACCTGAGTTCGGACGGCAATTCCGTGAATGTACCGATACGCTGCAAGAAGTAAGCGGCCTGCCGGGACAAGTAGCAATCTTGATTGCAATCAAGACAGGAAACATGCTGGCGATGATGAATGGGCTGTATGCCTGTTGCGGGGAATAAACCCATGCACGGCAGCCTCATGGCCAACAGTCATCGTCAGGATAGCCCATGTTTTGCACTGCCTGCGGAACCCAGCGACCAGAGGGCAATGTGCGAGGCCGATAGCGAGGAGTAGCACAGCACACGCCAGCTGCACCACGCGCACAAAAAAGCCCGCACGATCGCTCGTGCGGGCTTTAGCGCAAGGATTCCAAG
>RCUS01001611.1_pt1 | contig 11324 bp, 12 predicted proteins | sample 2166221 | NCBI WGS metagenome assembly RCUS01 (sample SAMN09932758, study PRJNA488358) | compost metagenome | isolation source: compost soil in cyclohexanecarboxylic | place: Germany: Experimental Botanical Garden | reverse complement strand
TCTCGACCTTTACAATTATGGCTCCAGCTCTCCCAAGAATGTACATACCTCTTACCTGATTGCAAGTGATGTTGACCTTAATGAATTGGATAAGCTGTTAACGAAGCCAACCAAAAAAAGCGGCCTTGTCATCAAATGATAACAAGACCGCCTTCCCGTTCCGGTTATAGGTGGGTTATATGCTTATTGAATCGTTGCCGTTCCGCTTGCCCCGTCCCATTTCACCTGCATTCCGAATAGCTGCGGAACGGCGCTGAGCGGGATCATCAGCGTGCCATCCAGATTTCTTGACGGCAGGATGGATACGGTCTGCCCGTTAACGGTCGCGGTACCGGCCTGCGGCTTGAACGTCGCGACGCGGGTGCCCGTAGTAACGGTCAGTGCTCCGTCCGCAGTCGATCCCAGCTTGGAGCCGAGCAGAGTCGTCGTCTCACGGAGCGGCACGTAGACCCGGGAATCCTTCATCAGAAACGGCCGATTTAGGATGACCTTCTTGCCGTCAGCAACTATGGAACCGGCGAATATTTTCTGATCCAGACCATAGCCGTATTTCTGTGCGATCCCTTCCATATCAAGCGTGGTCGAAGTAATGACGACCGTTATATTTCGCTGGACTCTGGGAAAGAGCCAGTGGATATCGTCGTTGTGCATCCGGATGCATCCGGCGCTTACATATTTGCCGATTGAGTTCTCGTTATTATTCCCGTGGATGGCGTAGGTCGTTCCCCGCGTTCCGTTGACATCGAGTCCGAGCCAGCGGTCTCCGAGCGGATTGGACGGGTCTCCTCCAGCGATATGTTCCTTATAATAAGGGCGGTTCTTGATTTTGCTGACCAGCTTGAAGCTTCCCTCCGGAGTCAGGCTCTTCTCCTTCCCTGTTGCGACCGGAAACACCCGAACCAGCCGGCCGTCCTCAAAGAATGCCAGCTTATTCGTCTTCTTGTTCACGACAATCATCTGGGAACCTGAGGCCTGCACTTCCCCCGCGAGCAGCGTGACGCACAGCAGAACGGCAGCAAGCAGAATGCTTAGCGCGCGCCCGAACAGACGGGTTCCTCGCATATTCTCTCCCATGTAAGTATTCATGTTCTTCCCCTCCAGCTTAAGCTGCAAATTTCTGTATATCCTCTCCTTTCTATATAACGGCTTCCGGGCGGAATTTGTTGCATAAAAAAAGAAAAAAACCGGCCTTTTGGAAAAGACCGGTACTTCGTAATGATCATCTATCCGTTCAACGTTAGGCTTATTGTCGGATAATGCTCAGCATTTGCCCCGTTCCTTTTTGAAACTCGTACGGAACTTCGATCTCACGGGCCACAAAGCCTTCTTGCCGGATGGCAAGGATCAGCTCGTCGAGCCTTTCGTACCGTTGTCCGGCCAATCCGATAAGCGGAAAGATGCGAAGCTCTCTCCGGGTGACCCGCAGCAGCTCGTGAAGGCAGGAAAGGTGAAATTCATAATCAAGGCGGTCGCCGTAAATGAACAGGAAATGGCCGGACAAGGTCAGGTCGAACCGGCCGTCTTCAAAGGGCAGCTTCGGGAGAACGGCCGGAACATAGCGTTCCGGATGAAGCTCCATATCCTCCGTGCATTCCCTCAAGGCCCGATGGCGATGCTCCGCAAGTTCGTCTACCGACCGGAAATAGTCCCAGCGGAAGCCCGCGCGGGCGGATTCCATTTTCTCCAGTGTATGGACGATATCTTCCTGTCCCTTCTGCTCCAGAACCCGGGCCGGGAATTCATACGCGATATCGGAGGACACGGCCCGTGCTCCGGCACGGCTCGCTCCTGCTGTAAATGCGCAGGCACCGCCCGGACAATCCAGGATGTCGAGGCCGGCCAGTTCCTCTTCGGTTAATCCGAACATGGCCAGGTACTCCTCATACGTTCTTCCGATAAATACAATTCGGCTTAAATCCAGCTTGCTCTCTTCCAGACTCATCTCATCTCTTCCTTTCTCAGCTAAGCTCATCTCATCTTCAGCGCCTCAGCACTGCTGACTATACTCTAGCACAGGTGATATGGCTCCCGCCATAGATTTTATCCGCCTTCCGAAGCCTTCTTGAAGCTCCGCAAGACTGCATGAATAGACTCTCCTGCATACAACCATACTAACTGCGGTTCACCATTAATTCCATTAGGAGGAAATCAATTGAACACGAATATTTCGAATCAAATCAACCAATGCGAACAGCTTATTCAGCAGATGATCAGCCAAACCCAGCAGGCCAGCCAAATGTATCAGCAGCTGCTTCAGCAGGAACAGCAGAACGCCAATCAGCTGAACGAAATTGCCGAACGCGAGCACAGAGCCGTTCAGACTATCCAGACGGCATTGAGCGGCCATCAGACTGCCATTCAACAGCTGCAGCAGGTATCCTCAATCTGTCGCCAGCTGGAGCAATCCGCTGCATCGTCTATCGGTACGTCCTATAGCCAGCCGCTGTTCAACAACCCGGGTATCGGCTCCCATTCCTTCGGAGCTCCTTCCTTCGGCGGCTCTCCGATTGGCTCCTCTTCCATCGGATCTTCTTCGATCGGTTCTTCTTCGATCGGTTCTTCTTCGATTGGCAGCTCCCCAATCGGTTCTTCCTTCGGCTCCTCGTCCTTGGGCCATTCACCTATAGGCTCGAACACGGGATCACACATCGGCTCCATCGGCCGGGGCTACCAGCAGTAACATTCGCCCTTGATTGAAGGAACGGCGGAACTCCCTGCACAGGCAGGATTGTTCCGCCGGCCTTCAAGACGGCTGACAAAAGGACCGTTTCCGGCTTACGGCTGGAAGCGGTCCTTTTGTACATAAAGCGATTATGATTTGCTTTAATTTTTAACTATGCTACAATCAAAATTACAAATCATTAGCAGCTATATTAAGGAAGGTGAATTTCATGTCCATTCAGCAACTTCATTCCGAGGAGGAATTGAAGCAATATATTTCGCGCTCCGGCAAAAAACTGCTGTTCAAGCACAGCACAACCTGCCCGATCAGCGCCAAGGCCTACGAGGAATTCCAGAGCTACCTGAAAGAGAACGAGACGGACGCAGCCGTTGTCCTGGTCATTGAGGACCGCCCCGTATCCAACAAGATCGCCGAGGAATTCGGCATCAAGCATGAGTCGCCGCAGATTTTCCTGCTGGACGACCAGAAGGTGACCTGGAATACCTCCCACTGGAAAATCACGAAAGCAAACATCACCGAGGCTGTCGCCCAATGAGCGCGCCGGTCATCGTCTATTCGACAGAAGGCTGCGGCGACTGCAGCCGGGTGAAGCAGATGCTGAAGAATGAGGGCGTTCCGTTCGAGGTCCGGGATATTCTGGCAAGCGAAGCCTATCAGCAGGAAGTAGAAAGCCTCGGCTTCATGGGCATTCCGGTTACCGTCGCGGGAGGCCGCGCGGTGAAGGGCTTTAACCCGGATGAGCTCAAGGAGCTGCTCGCTTCGGCGGGAATGAAGAAATAAGCTGCACTATAAAGGCCAGGGTCTCAACTTTGAGATCCCGGCCTTTTTGGATGGGCCAAGGACGAATCTGCCCGGAAAATCAAACGCTGCGTGATCCATCGTTTACGCCATTTCAGGGTTGGTGATACACTGGATGGGGCGAGCTGAATTTGCCTAACTGAACGGATGAATTCCGGAGGAATCCTAATGAATCCCACGATAAAGGATGTCGCAAAAAGAGCGAATGTCTCCATCGCAACCGTCTCCCGTGTACTTAACAATCTGGGGGGCTATTCGGAGAACACCAGAGAAAAGGTTATGCAGGTCATCCGGGAGACCGGATACCGGCCCAACGCCGTCGCACGGGGGCTGATCAACAAACGGACAAGAACGATCGGGGTGCTGTTTCCCCGGGTGTCCAGCTTTTTTTCCTCGGGAATACTGCAGGGGATTGAAGAATATGCCCATATCCACGATTACAGTATTATGATCTGCAACACCGGGGGTGACGGCAATCGTACACTGAAGGTGCTGGAGCTCCTGCAGGAAAAGCAGGTGGACGGCGTTATTTTTTGCAGCAGCGCGCTGAGAACGGAATATGTTGAGATCATGGCAGGCATGAGGGTTCCCGTCGTTCTGGTGTCATCCGAAAGCTCCTATGCGAATATTCCTTTTGTAAGAATCGACAATTATACGGCGGCCTTCGAGGCTGTAGAATATCTGATCGGCAAAGGACACCGGAATATCGCTATGATCGGCGGGCGACAAGAGGACCAACTGGCGGGCGTGCCCAGGCTGGAAGGGTATTTGGGCGCGCTTCGCAAGCATCATATTCCGGTTGACGAGCGCCGCATCATATACGGCGATTTCAGATACGAGAGCGGATATAAGGGATTTGAAGCGCTTCTGGAGTCGGCCCGGGATATGACCGCCATCTTTGCGGCCAGCGACGAAATGGCACTTGGGGCTCTGTCCGCTGCATACAAGCACGGAATCCGGGTGCCGGACGATATTTCGGTTATCGGATTCGACGGACTGGAGCTGTCCAGGATGGCGGTGCCTCCGCTAACCACGGTACGGCAGCCGCTTGTCGAGATGGGCAGCCTCGCTTTCGAACTGATTCTTGAGATGATCGAGACCGGCGAAATCCCGGAACAGGCGAACATCGTCCATCACTCGATTGTCGAGCGGGATTCGGTAAGAACTGTTGAGGATTGAGCGGCCAGATAGAGAGCCTGTCCACTTTTTTACGTTCGGCTTATTCCCCGAAATCAATCGCCCTCTATGATATAGTGGGATTTCAGGGCAGGTCTGAAGAAAATAAGTAGTCCAATTCGAAAATTACGGAGGAATTGACAGTGACCAAAGTGATCAACTTCGCGCACCGGGGCGCGTCGGCGGCATGTCCGGAGAATACGATGGCAGCCTTCCGGCGGGCCCTTGAGTTCGGTGCGACGGGTATCGAGACCGATGTCCAGCTGACGAAGGACGGGCATCTGGTGCTGATTCATGATGAGTCGGTCAACCGGACGACGAACGGCAAGGGTTATATCAAAGACAAGACGCTTAAGGAAGTACGTGCGCTCGACGCGGGGTCCTGGTTTCAGGACGGAAATTTCGCCGGCGAGAAAATCCCGCTCCTGGAGGAGCTGCTGGAGCTGCTCGCGGACCGGGATACGGTTCTCAATATCGAGCTGAAGAACGGAGTCTTCTTCTATCCCGGAATGGAGCAGAAGGTCATTGACGCCGTTCGCCAATACGACATGAGCGACCGGGTAATCATCTCCAGCTTCAATCATTACTCGCTGGTCCATTTCAAGGAGCTTGCTCCGGACATTGAGACCGGCATTCTGTATATGGAAGGCCTCTATCGTCCCTGGGATTATGCGCTGACCCTGGGCGCCCAGGCGCTTCATTCTTACCATCCGGCTGTGCTGCCGGAGTTCGTGTCCGAAGCCGCGGCAGCGGGAATCGTCTACCATCCCTGGACGGTAAATGATCCGAAGCGCATGGAAGAGCTGATCAGCGCCGGTGTAGACGGCATTATTACGGATGTGCCGGACGTCCTGGCCGGTATACTCGCCCGCAAAAGGCTGTAAGCTTAGCTCTTGCGAAAGAATCGTCCGGGCAAGGATTGCAGCGGTCCGGCGAATGAAATCATCAGAACGTCTCCGCGAAAATGAAGCCTTGGCTTCGAAGCGGATTCAGCTTCATGGTGGCAACCCCGAATATTCGCGTTTCTTCCATGCCAAAAAGGTCCGGTCTTGATGAAGACCGGACCTTTTGCCGCTTGCCGAAGGCCCTTATTCAGCAGCAGCGAAGGCTTCCGCCGCAGCCGCGATGTAATAAGCCAGCCCGACCTGCTGGCCCTCGAGCATCCGCAGATGGAAATCGTCTTTCGTAAAGGCTCCTCCAAGGGGAGAGTCAATTAAGACTTTTCTCACTTCTGCCGATGATAAATAAGGGGGTCTGAAGACCCAGTCTCCTCCCCCAATACATATACCGGCCTGTTCCTGATACCCGGGCGGCCGCAGCCGAAAAGGAGAACCACTGTACATGATTTGTTCTTTCACCCGCAAAGGCAAGCCGACCTTCCTTGCCAGCCTTGCCCTGATCCTTGCCCTGTGCCTGGCACAGCCCGCCACGCCGGCCCATGCCGCGGCTCCGGCGAAGAACGCCGTCCTTATGGCCAAGACCGGCAGCGCATATGTTCCGCTCCGATTTCTGAACGGCTATGCCGGCGGCTCCGCCGTATTCGATGAATCCCTCAAACAGATAACGCTAGTGAAAGATGGCGTAACACTTAGCCTGACACTTGGCGTCAAGGAGGCAAGTCTTGGCGGAGTCAAGACCAAGCTCTCGCAGGCGCCTTACAGGGAGAACGGGACGGTGTACGTTCCCCTTGGTATACTCATTCAGGCGTTCGGACTGAAGGCGGAATGGGACAATGCAGCCGGAGCTGTAACCCTGACCGACGCCCAGGGCACAGCCTCCCGGCTGCCCGTGCAATCCGGAAGCCTGCCTTCAGCCGGAACGAAGGCGGTAGTAACCGCCCGCAAATCCGTGAAGGCAGCGGGAAGATCCTTCAGCATCCAGACCGTCACGGTGCCGCTGCTTCATCCCTCCGTCTCGCTGAGCGTCGTTCTCGCCGGGAACAATGTGGGCCGGACGGAAGAGCTGCGGAGCATCGCGAAGCGAAGCAGCGCAGCGGCCGCTATTAACGGCACCTTCTTCGACGCCTATACGTCCAGCAGCTTCAAAGCGCCCTATGGCTACATCGCCTCGGGCGGCAAGCTGCTGAAGAACAGCCCCGCCGACCGCCGGGCGGTGTTCGCCTATGACCACAACGGACTGGCCGCGCTTGTTCCCGGACAGGACTTCCTCGCCCGGTTCCAGGCGGGCGAATTCGAAGGCGGCCTTCAGGCCGGTCCGCGCCTGCTCGTGGACGGCAAGGTCTCGCTGAACGTAGCCGCAGAGGGCTTCCGCGATCCCAAAATTCTGACCGGCGGCGGTGCGCGAAGCGCGCTTGGCCTGACGAAGGACCACAAGCTGCTGCTCGTGACCGTTCCGGGCGCGACGATTCCGCAGCTGGCCGAGATTATGAAGCAGGCCGGCGCTTATCAGGCCATGAATCTCGACGGCGGAGCATCGAGCGGGCTGTATGCGGGCGGACAGTATCTGACAACGCCTGGCCGCTTGATCAGCAACGCGCTTGTCGTCAGCTCCCACTAATGAATTAAGGATTTTGCCATAAGGTTGAACCAAAGAGCGCTACCCTGCCGCCCGCAGAGGTACGCGCTCTTTTTGTCGCTATTTGAACTGCCACCACTCCCTCCAATACGTCCGGCCCCACCGCCCCCAAAACGCCGATTTGGCGAATACCTCCCGCCTAGACAGAATAAGGAATCGCCTGCCGGGAATAATACAGCATCATAGCCGAAAGCTGTCTCTTGGAGGGAGTAGCCTTGAATCTGAAATCTTTGTTCAATCCCAAACCCGCAAAGAAAGTACAGAAGACCGTGGCAGCCCCCCCGCCTCTGGAAGCTGCCATGAATGCCAATATGGCGGAGATCAAAAAGCGTGTCGGCGGCAGTTCGGATATTGTATTCCGTTCGTATTCCAATCCGTCATCGGACTCCCCTTCCCTGGGCTTCATCTACGTGGACGGCTTGGTGAACGCAGAGCTGGTCGCCCAGACTGTTATTCAGCCGCTGACGGACAACAAGGATCTGGAAGGCAAGCGCCATGAGCCGGATAAGGCTTTTGCGCTCATCAAGGAACAGATTCTTCCCGCCGGCGGGGTCCATGATTGCAAGACGATAGAGAGCCTGCTCGGCATGCTGTTTGAAGGCAACACCATCATTTTGATTGACGGCCACAACATCGCACTGGCTGCAAGTACTACCGGCTGGGAGACGAGAAGCATCAACGAGCCGACTTCGCAGGGCGTCATTCGCGGCCCCAAGGAAGGCTTCACCGAAAATCTGCGCACCGGCACTTCCATGCTGCGGCGGAGACTGAAATCCCCCGATCTGCGGATTGAAGAATACAAGATTGGCAGACGCACCCGCACCGGCATCGCTCTTGTCTATCTGGAAGGCGTCGCAAGCGAGCAGGTCCTTGCCGAAGTCCGAAAAAGACTAAACGCAATCGATACGGACGGCATTCTGGAGAGCAACTATATCGAGGAGCTGATTCAGGATGGCGGACTGACGCCCTTTCCGACCATCCAGAACACGGAACGGCCCGATGCCTTGGCTGGCGGCATTCTGGAAGGCCAGGTCGGCATCATCATTGACGGAACTCCGTTCGCCCTGCTGGCTCCGTCCACTTTCTTCAGCTTCTTCCAGTCCAGCGAGGACTACTATCAGCGGTATGATATTTCCTCGTTTCTGCGGCTGATCCGGTTCACCGCTTTTTTCGTATCCCTGCTGCTGCCCGCGCTCTATATCGCCATTACCACCTTCCATCAGGAGATGGTCCCGACCACGCTGCTGGTCAGCCTGGCGGCACAGCGTGAAGGTGTGCCGTTCCCGGCTCTGATTGAAGCGCTGATGATGGAGGTTACCTTCGATGTTCTCCGCGAGGCCGGGGTCCGCATGCCGCGGGCAATCGGTCCCGCGATCTCCATCGTGGGTGCACTCGTGCTGGGTCAGGCCGCCGTTCAGGCGGGACTCGTATCCGCTGCCATGGTCATTGTCGTTTCGTTCACAGCGATCTCGAACTTCGTCATCCCGTCGCTGGCAATCGCCAACTCGATCCGGCTCATCCGCTTCCTCCTGATGCTGATTGCCGGAACCGTCGGCCTCTTCGGCATCATGTCCTTCATGATGGTGCTCCTGATCCATATGGCGTCTCTGCAGTCGTTCGGTGTCCCCTATCTGTCTCCAATGGCGCCGATGAAACTAAGTTATTTGAAGGATATTTTTATTCGTGTGCCGCTGTGGAACATGAGTACACGCCCGAGCCTCTACGGAAGCCAAACAGATCGCAGACAAAGTCAATTGCCGCATAAATCCCAGAAGTCTAATGACAGCTCCGACCAGCAGGGAGGCGACCGTTCTTGAAAGAAAAAATAGGCACGGTTCAAGCTACTCTGCTTGTCGTCAGCACCATTCTCCCTACTGCTCTCATCGTGCTCCCCCTCATCATCGGGAAGTATCTTGAGCAGGATTCTCCGTTTGCGGTCATATTGACCGCTCTCCTGGGTCTGGCCATCGCCTGGCTTATCGGCTCCGTTGTCAAAAGAATCAACGGCGAACCTTTTCTGGGTTGGGTAAGGGACAATATCTCACCTGTCTTCGCGGTCATCATCGGCATCCTGCTGCTTCAATATTATATGGACACGATGGCGGCCATTCTGCGAGAGTATGTGAATTTCATCAGGGATAATGTTCTGCCCAACACGCCGGATGCCGTACTAGCGGTCATTATTATGCTGGTTGCCTTGTACATGACCGACCGGGGAATTGTGGCGATAGCGAGGATCAACAGCATAGCGACGCTGCTTATTGTGATTATCTTGCCGCTTTATCTAGGGGGATTAATCCCACATTTCAGTTTGCCCCGGCTGCTGCCTGTGTTCGATCATTCGGCGGCATCCCTGGCGCTCGCCACACTGACACCTGCGGGATGGATGTCGGAGGTAGGCATCCTGCTCTTTCTATCGCCTTATCTGAGACATCCGAAAAAAGCCTCGCGAATCGCTCTGATCGGTTCGTGCATCGTTTCGGCAATTTTGTTAGTGGATATATTGGCGACCTTGCTCGTGCTGGGACCCCAATACATCAAAAGCGTGAATTACCCGATCTTCTCAACAGTCAGCATCATTCAGGTCGGCCGGTATATCGAGAATCTGGATATTCTGTTCACCTCTTTCTGGATCATGAATGTCTACATGAAGCTCGCCATTTTCACGTTCGTCACCGTCCAGTGCTTCAAGCAGACTTTCCGTGTTCAGAATGACAGGCCCTACAACGTGGCGCTATCGCTCATTGCCATCGTGGAATGTCTGTATACCTGGTCAGATCCGGGAAAAATCGATGCCTATAACCAGCAAGGCCGAATGGTGGTCTTCTTACTCTTCAATATCCTGCTGCCGCTGGGAATCTTGCTGTGGACCCGGATTAAAGGTACAGATGCCACAAAGAAAGGGGTGAAGACATGAGCCGGGGCATACGTAAAAGCCATAAAGCCGTAAGCCTCCTGCTGGTTCTCGCCCTGATGTCACTGACCGTCAGCGGCTGCTGGGATGACCGGGAGCTCAGCGAGCTGGGCATCGTCTCGGCTTCCGCCTACGACTGGGAGGACAATCAATGGAAAGCTACCTTTCAGGTTATCAACCCTTCCTCCGGAGTCAGCGGCATGGGCGGAGGAGGTTCAAGCAGCACGAGTTCGCCGCCCTTCCTGACGTTTACGGTAAGAGGCAGCACAATCATGGAGGCTATTGAGCGCTCCAACCTGACCAGTACGCGGCAGATGTTCTTTTCCCATTCCCGGATGACGGTAATCAGCGAGGATCTGGCCAGACGGGGATTCAGCCAGCTGATCGATCTGTTTCTGCGAAGACCCGAAGCCCGCGAGACGGTCTACATGTTCATTGCCGAAGGCGAGGCCGGCCGGCTGCTCAGCCAACTGTTGCAATTCAGCAAAAGCCAGGGAGCCGGTATCCAGCTCATGATTGAGCAGGAGGCCAGTCTGAATTCTTACTACCCGGGAACGCGGGTGTATGAGCTGGCCATGCAGCTGACATCCGAGTCGGAGTGCGGCACAATTCCCGAGCTTAAGCTGACCGGCAGCAAAGTGATGAACAAGACCGACGACACTGCCCAGACCGATATGCCTTCCCGAATCGATCTAGGCCGATTGGCTGTAATGAAGAAAGACCGTTTTGTCGGCTGGCTGTCGCAGAGAGAGGCTTTCGGGTTGTCATTCATGACGGACAAAGTCAAAATGACCAATCTTTCGTTTTCATCCAATCCCGGAAAGAGCGATCTAGACGACGCCTCTATTGTCCTTCGGCATTCCGCCACTACCGTTCGTCCTGTCTGGAAGAACGATCATTATGTCATGGATATCGATATCCATGGCGGCGGCACCTTGAGTGAGCTAGGCAGCAATCTGGATTTGACCAAGGAATCCTCCATAGCGCAGATGGAACGATCTATTGAGGCGAATATTCTCGATGTTGTCAAGGATTCCTGGACATCCATCCAGAAAATAGGTGCGGATGTAACCGGATTTGCCGTCAATATCCACCGCCGTGATCCGAAGCGTTGGAACAAAATCAAGAAGGAGAACAGCTGGGACACCGTATTCCGGAACATCGAAATTCGTCCGCATGTCAAGATCAAAATTGAACGAATCGGACTTGGAAGCAAAT
>RCUS01001609.1_pt1 | contig 11325 bp, 8 predicted proteins | sample 2166221 | NCBI WGS metagenome assembly RCUS01 (sample SAMN09932758, study PRJNA488358) | compost metagenome | isolation source: compost soil in cyclohexanecarboxylic | place: Germany: Experimental Botanical Garden | reverse complement strand
TCGGCGGCTACTGGGACCAGGACGGCAGCGGCGCCGTGCTCAACGGCCTGCACAGTTCCAGCGACACCACCCAGCAGTCTGCGCAGATCGACTTGTCCGGCCCGTTCCAGTTGTTCGGCCGTACCCATCAGGCGATGGTCGGTTACAACGACAGCCGTACCGTGGCCTGGTCGCCCGAATACAGCTGCACCATGGCCAGCGATGACCGCGTCAGCGCGGCCGCGCTGGGGTGTCAGTTCCGCGCCAACAACGGCTTCCCGCTCACCGACTGGCGCAACGGTGTGGACGACGACTACGCCATGCTCGCCTCGCGCACCGGCCGCCACAGCAAGACCACCACTCGCCTGCAGGGCATGTATGCCGCGACCCGCCTGAGCATCACCGATCCGTTTTCACTGATCGTTGGCGTGCGGACCAGCCACTACTCGGCGGTCACCCGCAGCAACGCCGGGGTGCGCAGCAGCCAGGAAGAAAACGGCGTCGTCACCCCGTACCTGGGTGCGGTGTACGACCTCAACGACAACTACTCGCTGTACGCTAGCTACACCGACATCTTCACCCCGCAGACGGCAGAGACCAGCAGTGGCAGCAAGGTCGAGCCGATTCGCGGGCAGAGCTACGAGACGGGCCTCAAGGGCGAGTGGTTCGATGGTCGCCTGAACGCCTCGGCGGCGTACTTTCGCACCAGGCAAGAGAACAAGGCGGTGCTCGACGATGGCCTGACCACGCCGACCGGAAACGACGCTTACAAGGCCGGTTCCGGCCAGGAAACCGACGGTATCGACCTGGAAATCGCTGGCGCGCTCACGCCCAACTGGAACGTCTACGCCGGCTACACCTACCTGCATTTTCGCCGCATCGACAGCGATGGCCGCAGCGACCCATCGCACCTGTTCAAGGCCTCGACCACCTATCGTTTGTCCGGCCCACTGGAGCGCCTGACCCTGGGCGCTGGGGTGACCGCGCAGAGCAACATCCGCGCGGTATCGAGCCCGGCAGGCCAGCCGAGCAATGGCGTCAGCAATGGTGCTACCGACGTCAACTGGTCGGGCTATGCGATCTGGAATGCCATGGCCAAGTATCAACTGACCGACGACACCACGGTCAGCCTCAATGCCAACAACCTGTTCGACAAGCACTACTACACCCGTTACGGGTTCTATGCGGGGGCGATCTATGGCGATCCGCGGAATCTGTCGGTGACGGTGAGTACGGCGTTTTGAGTCTTTGGATCGACGCTTGATCTGCGGGGCTCATTGAATGACAGCTAGCAGCTGAGAATGATTGATTTTTTCTCGGGTCGCGTATACGTTACATTCACTCTTTAATGTAACGTATACATACCATGGACCACATGTTGGTAGCTGAGCGTCTGGGCAAGCAAATCCGCACGCGGCGGCTCAATCTAGGGCTTACCCAGTTACAGCTGGCTGAGTTGGCCGGGCTTACCCGCCACAAAGTGATTGCCGTAGAACAGGGCAGTCTCTCAGTCGCTGTCGTTGCCTACGCAAAGGCGCTCGGCGCTCTGGATTGCGAGCTGCAAGTGGTGCCCGCAGTCATGCCCACGCTGGATGAAATACAGGGGATGTTCGAATGAGCGGCTCGCTGAATGTTTCGACGCCAGAAGGTGAAAGCGGAACAATCCTGTCCATTAGGGGTGAATACCTGTTTCGCTACGGCGCTGAAGCGCAAAAGGCTGCTGCGGTGAGCCTGCTGATGCCTGTACGTGCGGAAGAATACAGACATCAAGGTCTGCACCCGGCGCAGACCGTACGACTTCAACTGGAAGCGCTCAAGCGGGTGCTTTCCAACCATCAGGATTTCTGCGAGCAGGCACCGCATATCGTGTCGGCCATCAAGCAGAGTGCGGGGCCTTTCGTGCAGTCATTCGGGTGAATGCAAGGCCGCTGCGTCTTCACTGACAGGCTCCAGATGCGCTCCCAGGCTATCCCAGTCCTCGCCAAACAACTCCACCGGATGCATGGTCCGATCCGCCCCGTTGCCACAGGCCATTGCCTTGGCCGGGCAATACAGGTCGCAGCCCCAGCAGATGCGCTCCGGGTGACTGGGGTTGGCGGGAAATTTCTTGGCCATGATCTCGCTCCTTCAAGCGGCTGCCTGAAACCCAGCCTATGCCTCATCCCCCCGACAGCTTTGATCGAGATCAAGGTTCAGCGCATCTCCCCAGGGTGATACCTCCTTGGAGGAATGGGCGTAGGCCCAGGCCAGGCCCAGGCTGCGCGCTGTCATTCCAATGAGGGCGCCGCCATGGCTCACCTTGCACTCAGCGAATTCCAGGCACTGCGTATCGCCGTGCTGACCATCAGCGATACCCGCACCCTGGCCACCGACGGATCGGGGCAGACGCTGGTCGACGGCCTGCAGGACGCCGGGCACATCCTGCAAGACCGGGCGCTGGTGCCCGACGATATCTGGCAGATCCGCGCCACCCTGTGCGCGTGGATCGCCGACCCTTCGGTGCAGGTGGTGCTGCTCACCGGAGGCACCGGCTTTACCGCTCGCGATAACACCCCGCAGGCCGTCGAGCCCTTGCTGGAGAAAAAGGTGGAAGGCTTCGGCGAGCTGTTCAGGCAGATCTCCCTGGAAGAAATCGGCACCTCGACCATCCAGTCCCGCGCGCTGGCCGGGATGAGCAACGGCACGCTGGTCTGCTGCCTGCCCGGGTCACCGGGTGCCTGCCGCACAGGCTGGGAAGAAATTCTGCGCAAGCAGCTCGATTGCCGCACCCGACCGTGCAACTTCGTCCCACACCTCAAGCCTTTGCCCGAGCACACTGCGGCCGCCTGCGGGAGCCGATCATGACGCGCTGCAGCCCTGTCTTGCGCTCAGCGCAGATTCTCCAGCGCCCACACCGCCGCTTCCACTCGCGAGCGTAATCCCAGCTTGTGCAGCAGGTTCTTCACATGCACTTTCACCGTGCCTTCGGTGATCCCCAGCTTGTTGCCGATCATCTTGTTGCTCAACCCGCCGGCGATCATCTTCAGCACCTGCCGCTCGCGATCGGTCAGGTCCAGTGAGCTGGCGCCATGCGAGGAGCGCAGCGCCTGGGCCAGCACGGTGGTCAGTGCAGGGCTGACCACCAGGCTGCCGGCCAGTACGTCGCGCAAGCGGTCGATCAGCAGCTCGGGTTCCATGTCCTTGAGCAGATAGCCATTGGCACCAAAGCGCATGGCATCGCGAACATCCTGCTCGGCATCCGACACCGTGAACAGCAGGATCCGCCCGGTGTAGCCGCTGTCGCGCAGGCGCTTGAGTGCTTCCACGCCATTGAGCTCAGGCATGTTGTTGTCCAGCACCACCAGGTCCGGCTGCAGCCGCTCGACCAGCGCACAGGCTTCCAGGCCATTGTTCGCTTCGCCCACCACCACCAGGTCACTTTCCAGCTCGATCAGCTGGCGCAGTGCCCGGCGCATCATCGGGTGGTCATCGGCCAGCAGCAGGGTGTAGGGAACAATGCCGTTCATGTGTATGCCTCGGGGTCGGGTTGGCGCAGGAAGCCTGGCGCAAAGCGCAGGCGCACCTGGGTGCCGTGGGGTTCGCGGGGCGTCAGGGACAGCTGGCCGCCCAGGCTGCGCGCGCGTTCCTGCATGATGTTCAGGCCGTGATGCAGGCGGCCGTCGAAACCAGGCTGAATGCCGACACCGTCGTCTTCGACCAGCAATTCGATTTCCCCGCCTTGCTGGCGCAGATGCACCCAGGCCTCGCTGGCACCCGCGTGACGGGCGCAGTTGGACAATGCCTCGCGGGCAATCTGCAACACGTGGATCTGTTCGTTGGCGCCCAGGTTGAATGCCAGCGGCTGTTGCTGCAGGCGTACGCGCATCTCGCCACGCTCGGCGAACTCGCGGGCGGTGTCCTCCAGCGCCTGCTCCAGCCCGCCGTCCTGAATCTGCAGGCGGAAGGTGGTCAATAGCTCGCGCAATTGGCGGTAGCCATTGTTCAGCCCGTCGCGCAATTCGTCGCTCACCGCCAGCAGGCTTTGAGCATTCTCACCCCGACGAATCAGGGTTTGCAGACGGCTGACCTGAAGCTTCATGTACGACAACGCCTGGGCCAGGGAGTCATGCAGTTCGCGGGCGATGGTGGTGCGCTCGTCGAGCAGCAGCAGGCGGTTGTCTTTCTCGCGCTGGCCTTCCAGCGACAGGCTGGTGCCGATCAGGTCAGCCAGCGCCTGGATCAGCTCGCGCTCCCACGGGTGCGCCGCATGCCCGTCGAGAAAGTGCGCGCGCAGATCGCCCAGTACCGTGCCTTGCGAGCTGACCGGCAGGCTGAAGCGGTTGGCCAGTTGCTGGCGCGCACAGCCTACGCAGTCGTTCGGCGCGCACACCTCACGGCTGTCGTTGTCGCCGTGCAGGGCGATCAGTTGCGCCTGGCCTGCTTCGGTCTTGCCGCGCAGGCACAGCGACAGACGCAGGCCGGGCAGACGCTGCTGGAAACTGGCGATCAGCTCGTCGAGGTGCTCGGCGCTGGTGGGCTGAGTGGCGATGCTGCGGCTGGCGTGACACAGCAGGTCGAGCGCGGCGTTGCTCTGTTCCAGTTCCAGGGTCTTCTCCGCCACCCGAGAGGCCAGGGTGTGGTGGGACTGTTCGATGGCGTCGGCCATGGCGTTGAAGCTGTCGGCCATCTGCCCCAGTTCATCGCTGGAGCGGTGGCGGACTCGCGCGTCGAGCTTGCCGGCGCGGAAGCGTTCGGTGGTCCGTACCAGCTCCTGCAAGGGCGCGATCACGCCGCTGTTCAGCTCGAACAGCCCGACCAGCAGGATGATCACGGTGATCAGCAGTGCGGCGCCCTGAATGTTCTGCTGCCAGCCCTGGCGCCGTTCGCTCTGCTTTTGCAGTTGCAGGACGAAGTCTTCAAGGTGGCCGACGAAGACCTCGGCCTCGCGCTGGAAGGTGTCCTTGTCACCGGCATTGAGGGCCGGCAGCAGTTGACCTTGCCACTGCCCAAGCACCAGCGCGAAGGCTTTGCCCACCGGGCTGTCGTCGCCCTCGTCGAGCATGTGAGTCAGGGTTGGGCTTTGCAGGCGTTGCTGCATGTCGTCGCGCAAGCGGTCGATGACCAAGGGCGATGCATGGGCTTCCAGTTTCCAGTCGAGGCGGTAGGTGGCCATGCGCAACGAGCCGGCGGTGTTCATGGCGGCCGCGTCGTTTTCGCTGACTCTGGCGATCAGCACCGCGCTGAAGGTACTGGCCAGGCTCAAGGCGGCCAGCAGTACCACCGCCAGCCCTGCGCGGGCGGGCAGCGAGCTTTTCAGCCAGTTGAACATGGTGCTACCTCCAAAGAGTCCCGGCGCGTTCATCAACGTCAAAGGACTTCCTACAAAATGCTGCAACTCGCTGATTTACAAGGGTTAGACCTTGTTTATCAGCTCTACCACTTTGGGGGTAGTGGCGCTCATGGTAGGTCAGTGGGCGCCTTGCACACCTTGATTCAGGTCAATCGCGAACGGTCGTGATGCTCCTAGCCTGCGCTGGAAAAGTCGCCCTGGAGAGCGTTCATCATGCAGCGCAACGTACAACAGGGGCTGGTGCTCGGGATGAGCACGACCGCGTTCACCATCTGCTTCATGGTGTGGATGATGTTCGCGGTGCTGGGTGTGCCTATCAAGGAGCTGCTCGACCTCAACGAAACCCAATTCGGCCTGCTGGCCGCCACCCCGGTGCTCAGCGGTTCGCTGGTACGCCTGCCGCTTGGCATGCTCGGTGACCGCTTCGGCGGGCGCATCGTGTTCTTCGTGCTGATGCTGGTGTGCGTGCTGCCGATCTACCTGATCAGTGCAGCCACCGCGTATTGGCATTTCCTCGTGCTGGGCCTGTTCGTGGGCCTGGCGGGTGGCTCGTTTTCGGTGGGCATCGCCTATGTCGCCAAGTGGTTCGACACGTCCAACCAAGGCCTGGCCATGGGCATTTTCGGCGCCGGCAACGCGGGCTCGGCACTGACCAAGTTTCTCGCCCCGGCGATCATCGCTGCCGCCAGCTGGCAGATGGTGCCCAAGGTGTTCTCGGCGATCCTGTTCGTCACCGCCGTGCTGTTCTGGTTCCTCACCTTCGACGACAAATCGCACCGGGTGTCGTCCAGCGTGTCGCTGCGCGAACAGCTGGCCACCCTCAAAGACCCGCGCGTGTGGCGCTACTGCCAGTACTACTCGATCGTCTTCGGTGGCTACGTTGCCCTGGCCCTGTGGATGACCCAGTACTACGTCGGCGAATACGGCTTCAGCCTGCAGAACGCGGCCTTGCTGGCGGCCTGTTTCTCGTTGCCGGGCGGCGTACTGCGGGCGCTCGGGGGCTGGATGTCGGATCGCTGGGGCGCGCAGAGCGTGACCTGGTGGGTGATGTGGGTGAGCTGGGTGTGCCTGTTCGTCCTCTCGTACCCACAGACCGACGTGACCGTGCACACCGTCGATGGCACGCGCAGTTTCCATCTCGGCCTCAACGTCTGGGGGTTCACCGCGCTGATGTTCATCGTCGGCGTCGCCTGGGCCTTCGGCAAGGCATCGGTGTTCAAGTACATCGCCGATGAGTTCCCCGACCGCATGGGCGCGGTGTCCGGCATCGTCGGCCTGGCGGGCGGCCTGGGTGGCTTCGTGCTGCCGATCCTGTTCGGCGCGCTGGTCGACCTGACCGGCGTGCGCAGTTCCAACTTCATGCTGATGTACGGCGTTGTCTGGGTCTCGCTGATCTGGATGTACCTCAGCGAGGTGCGCAAGACGCCCGTCCTCGGCGCGCGCGACCGCACCCCTTGCGATTCCTGACCCCTCAAGGAGACTGACATGTCGGCATCCAACAACCCCGCCGTGGGCCGTGCGGCCCGGCCGGGACCTGTGATCGAAGACTGGCGCCCGGAAGACCCGCAGTTCTGGGGCATGACCGGCAAGGCCATCGCCAACCGCAACCTGTGGATCTCGATTGCCGCGCTGTTCCTGGCGTTTGCCATGTGGATGGTGTGGAGCACGGTCATCGTGCGCATGAGCGCGGCAGGCTTCACCTTCAGCACCGACCAGCTGTTCTGGCTGGCCGCGCTGCCGGGCCTCTCCGGCGCGGCACTACGGGTGTTCTACTCGTTCATCGTGCCGGTGTTCGGCGGCCGTCGCTGGACTGCGCTGAGCACCGCCTCGCTGCTGATCCCAGCGGTGTGGATGGGCGTGGCCCTGCAAGACACCAGCACGCCCTACAGCGTGTTCGTGATCATCGCCTTGCTGTGTGGTTTCGGCGGCGGCAACTTCGCCTCGTCGATGTCCAACATCAGCTTCTTCTTTCCCAAGGCCCAGCAGGGCACCGCGTTGGGCCTGAATGCCGGGCTGGGCAACCTGGGCGTTTCCGGGATGCAGTTCGTGGTGCCGATGGTAATCGGCGTGGGCCTGTTCGGCGCCGCCGGTGGCGCGCCGAGCGAGCTGGCCGATGGCGGCGCGCTGTGGCTGCAGAACGCGGCCTTGGTGTGGGTGCCGCTGATCGTCCTGGTGACGCTTGCCGCCTGGTTCGGCATGAACGACCTGAAGTCCGCCAGCGCCTCGTTCGCCGAGCAGGCGGTGATTTTCAAGCGCAAGCACAACTGGCTGATGTGCTGGCTGTACCTGGCCACCTTCGGCTCGTTCATCGGTTTTGCCGCTGCGTTCCCGCTGTTGATCAAGACCTCCTTCCCTGAAGTGAACGCCTTGAAGTTCGCCTTCCTCGGCCCGCTGGTCGGTGCCCTGGCGCGCCCGCTGGGTGGCTGGATTTCCGACAAGCTCGGCGGCGCCCGGGTGACCCTGTGGAACTTCGTGCTGATGATCGCCGCCGTGTTCGGCGTGATCGCCTTCCTGCCCCGCGCAGGCGAGGCCGGGCACTTCTTCGGCTTCCTCAGCATGTTCATGGTGCTGTTCATCACTACCGGCATCGGCAACGGCTCCACGTTCCGCATGATCCCGGTGATCTTCCGCACCCTGCACGAACGCGCCAGCGCCACGGCCAAGCCGGCCGAGCGCGAACAGGCGCTGCGCGAGGCGGGCAAGGAATCGGCGGCAGTGCTGGGCTTCAGCTCGGCGGTCGGTGCCTTTGGCGGCTTCTTCATCCCCAAGAGTTTCGGCAGCTCCATCGCCCTTACCGGCGGCCCGGAAGCGGCCCTGTACGGGTTCATCGCCTACTACGTCAGCTGCATTCTGGTGACCTGGTGGTGGTACGCGCGCAAAGGCGCACAGACGCCTTGCTGAGCGAGCCCGACGACTTGATTACGAGCGCGGGCAGCCGCGCTCAGCCTGAGAGGATTTGAACATGAGTCACCTACTCGACCAGATGCGCTTCTTCAAGCGCAAGCAAGGTGAGTTCGCCAACGGCCACGGTGAGACCCGCCAGGAATCGCGCGACTGGGAGAACGTCTACCGCTCGCGCTGGCAGTACGACAAGATCGTGCGCTCCACCCACGGGGTGAACTGCACCGGCTCGTGCTCCTGGAAGATCTACGTGAAGAACGGCCTGATCACCTGGGAAACCCAGCAGACCGATTACCCGCGCACGCGCAACGACCTGCCCAACCACGAACCCCGTGGCTGCCCGCGTGGCGCCAGCTACAGCTGGTACATCTACAGCGCCAACCGCCTCAAGTACCCCAAGGTGCGCAAGCCGCTGCTCAAGCTGTGGCGTGAAGCCCGGCGCAGCCTGGAGCCGGTCGCGGCCTGGGCCAGTATCGTCAGCGACCCGGCCAAGGCCGAGTCGTATAAAAGCCAGCGCGGCATGGGCGGTTTCATACGTTCCACGTGGAACGAAGTGAACGAGATCATTGCCGCAGCCAACGTTCATACGGTCAAGAAGCACGGCCCGGACCGCGTCGTGGGCTTCTCGCCGATCCCGGCAATGTCGATGGTCAGCTACGCCGCAGGCGCCCGTTACCTGTCGCTGATCGGCGGGGTGTGCCTGTCGTTCTACGACTGGTACTGCGACCTGCCACCGGCCTCACCACAGGTGTGGGGCGAGCAGACCGACGTGCCGGAGTCGGCCGACTGGTACAACTCCAACTACATCATCGCCTGGGGTTCCAACGTTCCGCAGACCCGCACCCCGGACGCGCACTTCTTCACCGAGGTGCGCTACAAGGGCACCAAGACCGTGGCCATCACCCCGGACTACGCCGAGGTGGCCAAGCTCACCGACCTCTGGCTGAACCCCACCCAAGGCACCGACGCGGCGCTGGCCCAGGCCTTCGCCCACGTGATTTTCAAGGAATTCCACCTCGACACGCCCAGCGACTACTTCCGCGACTACGCCAAGCGCTACACCGACCTGCCCATGCTGGTCATGCTCCAGGAACGCGGCACAGGCTTCAGCGCCGACCGCTTCCTGCGTGCCAGCGACCTGGCCGACAACCTTGGCCAGGACAACAACCCGGAATGGAAAACCATTGCCGTCGACGACATCAGCGCCGGGCTGGTCTCGCCGCAGGGCGCCATCGGCTATCGCTGGGGCGAGAAGGGCAAGTGGAACATCGAAGCCCGCGAGGGCGGCGAGGGCCGCGCCACCAACCTGCGCCTGAGCCTGATCGGCGATGGCGAAGCTGCGGAGGTCGCGTTCCCGTACTTCGGTGGCCAGTACCACGAGCACTTCGCCGCCGCCCCGGGTGATGAGATCCAGCTGCGGCGCGTCCCGGTGCGCAGCCTGACCCTGGCCGACGGTCGCCAGGTCAAGGTCGCCACCGTGTTCGACCTGATGGCCGCCAACCTCGGCATCGACCGTGGCCTGGGCGGCGACAATGTGGCCCGCGACTACGACGACGCCAGCGTGCCGGGCACTCCGGCCTGGCAAGAGCTGATCACCGGCGTGAGCCGCGAGAAAGCCATCCAGGTGGCCCGCGAGTTCGCTGACAACGCCGACAAGACCCATGGCCGCAGCATGATCATCGTCGGCGCGGCGATGAACCACTGGTACCACATGGACATGAACTACCGCGGGCTGATCAACATGCTCATGCTCTGCGGATGCGTCGGCCAGACCGGGGGTGGTTGGGCGCACTACGTCGGCCAGGAAAAACTGCGCCCGCAGTGCGGCTGGCTACCGCTGGCCTTCGGCCTGGACTGGAGCCGTCCGCCACGGCAGATGAACGGCACCAGCTTCTTCTACAACCACAGCTCGCAGTGGCGCCACGAGAAGATGAGCATCCACGAAGTGCTCTCGCCGCTGGCCGACAAGTCGCAGTTCCCCGAGCACATGCTCGACTACAACATCCGCGCCGAACGCGCCGGCTGGCTGCCGAGCGCACCGCAGCTCAACCGCAACCCGCTGCAGATCACCCGTGATGCCGCCGCCGCCGGCATGCCGGCGCAAGACTACGTGCTCAAGTCGCTGCAGGACGGCTCGCTGCGTTTTGCCTGCGAACAGCCAGACAACCCGGATAACTTCCCGCGCAACCTGTTCATCTGGCGCTCCAACCTGTTGGGCAGCTCCGGCAAGGGCCACGAGTACATGCTCAAGTACCTGCTGGGCACGCGCAACGGCGTGATGAACGAAGACCTTGGCAAGCGCGGCGGCTTCAAACCGAGCGAAGCCGAGTGGGTGGACGAGGGCGCCATCGGCAAGCTCGACCTGGTCACCACCCTGGACTTCCGCATGTCCTCGACCTGCATGTACTCCGACATCGTCCTGCCGACCGCGACCTGGTACGAAAAGGACGACATGAACACCTCGGACATGCACCCGTTCATCCACCCACTGTCCGCAGCCATCGACCCGGCCTGGGAAGCGCGTTCGGACTGGGAAATCTACAAAGGCATCGCCAAGGCCTTCTCGGCCATGAGCGAAGGCCAACTGGGTGTCGAGCACGACCTGGTCACCGTGCCGCTGCTGCACGACAGCCCCGGCGAGCTGGCCCAGCCGTTCGGCGGCACTGACTGGAAAACCGCAGGCGAGGCACCCGTGCCAGGCCTGAACTGCCCGAACATGACCGTGGTCGAGCGCGACTATCCGGCCACCTACAAGAAGTTCACCTCCCTCGGCCCGCTGCTCGACAAGCTCGGCAACGGCGGCAAGGGCATCAACTGGAACACCGAGCACGAAGTGGCGTTCCTCGGCGAGCTGAACCACACCGTGCGCGACGAAGGGGTCAGCCAGGGCCGGCCGAAGATCGAGTCAGCCATCGACGCCGCCGAAGTCATCCTCAGCCTGGCGCCGGAAACCAACGGCCATGTCGCGGTCAAGGCCTGGGCCGCGTTGTCGGAATTCACCGGCCGCGACCACAGCCACCTGGCCACGCCCAAGGCGCACGAGGCGATTCGCTTCCGCGACATCCAGGCGCAGCCGCGCAAGATCATCTCCAGCCCGACCTGGTCGGGGCTCGAAG
>RCUS01001607.1_pt1 | contig 11335 bp, 7 predicted proteins | sample 2166221 | NCBI WGS metagenome assembly RCUS01 (sample SAMN09932758, study PRJNA488358) | compost metagenome | isolation source: compost soil in cyclohexanecarboxylic | place: Germany: Experimental Botanical Garden | reverse complement strand
GCTGGGAAGCCAGCGAGCAGGGCCTGGGCGCGCGCGACCTGGCCATGCACATTGCCTTGCCCGAACTGGACGGGCGCATCATCACCCGCCCGGTCAGTTTCAAGGACATGGCCTGGCGCAGCGAGCGCAGCCAGTCAGACGTGGTCTGCTACCGCGCCCACCCCGAGCGCATGGACTTTGTCGCCGAACTGGCCCGCCGCTGGGTCGAGCTGGCGCGCCTGCCGAATGCGCAAAAGCGCGTGGCCCTGGTGCTGGCCAACTACCCGACCCGGGATGGCCGCATTGGCAACGGCGTTGGCCTGGACACGCCAGCGGCCGCGCTGAACATCCTCAAGGCCCTGCAGGCCGAAGGCTATCCGCTGGCCGACTTGCCGGGCAGCGGCACGCAACTGATCCACCAGTTGCTCGGCGGCGTGACCAACGACCTCGACCATCTGGACCTGCGCCCCTGCGCGCAGAGCCTGAGCCTGGCCGACTACCAGGCCGCCTTCGAGCGCCTGCCCGAGGCCAACCGCCAGGCCGTGCTGGAACGCTGGGGGCCACCGCAGCAGGACCCGATGTACCGCAGTGGCCGGCTGATGGTGGCCGGCCTGCGTTTTGGCTTGACCTTCGTCGGCATTCAGCCGGCGCGGGGCTACCAGGTGGACCCCAGCGCGGTGTACCACGACCCGGACCTGGTGCCGCCGCACGGCTACCTGGCGTTTCACTTCTGGCTGCGCCATGCCTTTGCCGCCGACGCGGTGATCCACGTCGGCAAGCACGGCAACCTCGAATGGCTGCCCGGCAAGGGCGTCGGGTTGTCGGCGCAGTGCTGGCCGGACGCCTTGCTCGGCCCGTTGCCGAACATCTACCCGTTCATCGTCAACGACCCGGGCGAGGGTGCCCAGGCCAAGCGCCGCACCCAGGCGGTGATCATCGACCACCTGATGCCGCCGCTGACCCGTGCCGAAACCTATGGCCCGCTGCGTCATCTGGAGCAGTTGGCCGACGAATTCTACGAAGCGCAGTTGCTCGATCCTCGGCGTGCTCGCGAACTGCAGCGCGACATTCTCGACCTGGTCAAGGTCAATCACATCGACCGTGAGTTGCAGCTCGAAGGGCAGTTGGACGATGCCGCCGTGTGGCTGCCGCGCCTGGATACCTACCTGTGCGACCTCAAGGAGTCGCAGATTCGCGACGGCTTGCACGTGTTCGGCCAGTCGCCCGACGGGCGTCTGCGCCGGGATACCCTGCTGGCCTTGCTGCGGGTCGAGCGTGGCGACGGTCGCGGTGGCAACGCCAGCCTGCTGCGGGCGTTGGCCAAGGCGTTGGCGCCAGGCTTCGATCCACTCGATTGTGATTTGGGGCAGCCCTGGGAGGGCGCCCGGGCGCAGCTGCTGCACGCGCAGAGCGACGCGCCGTGGCGCACCTGCGGCGATACCCGTGAGCGCTTGGAACTGCTGGCCCTGCAGGTGATCGAGCAGGCGTTGAGCAGCACGTTGCAGCTTCCCGGCGAACCGCAGTGGCAGCCGGTGCACGATGTAGTGCAGGCGCTGCGCGAAGACGTCGCGCCCAACCTGGATGCCTGTGGTGCGGCGGAAATCGACGGCCTGCTTGCGGCCCTGGCCGGTCGTTTCGTGCCCGCCGGCCCCAGTGGCGCGCCCAGCCGGGGGCGCCTGGATGTGCTGCCCACCGGCCGTAACTTCTACACCGTGGATGTGCGCAACCTGCCCACCACCACCGCCTGGCGCCTGGGCTTTGCCTCGGCCAACCTGATTCTCGAGCGCCACCTGCAGGACCATGGCGACCATCTGCGCCAGCTGGGCCTTTCCGTGTGGGGCACCGCGACCATGCGCACCGGTGGCGATGACATCGCCCAGGCCATGGCACTGATGGGCGTGCGGCCGGTATGGGCCACCGGCAGTCAGCGGGTCGATGACTTCGAGATTCTGCCACTGAGCCTGCTCGATCGGCCGCGGGTGGATGTCACCTTGCGCGTTTCAGGGTTCTTCCGCGATGCCTTCGGCAACCTCATCCGCCTGTTCGACGCTGCGGTGCAGGCCGTTGCGGCACTGGATGAAGCGGATGACCTCAACCCCCTGGCGGCACGCGTGCGCACCGAGCGCGAAGCGCTGCAGGCGCAAGGCATGGCTGCCGACCAGGCTGCGCGTGAAGCCGGCTGGCGGGTGTTCGGCGCCAAGCCCGGCGCCTATGGCGCGGGCGTGCAGAACGCCATCGATGGCCGGCTGTGGCACGCACGCGAGGACCTCGCCGAGGTCTACCTCAACCATGGCGGCTACGCCTATGGCGCGGCGGATGACGGCACGCCGGCCCGTGCACCGTTCGCCCGTCGCCTCAGCCAGGTGCAGGCGGTGCTGCAGAACCAGGACAACCACGAGCATGACCTGCTCGACTCCAACGACTACTACCAGTTCCAGGGCGGCATGCTGGCGGCTTCGGAGACCTTGTCCGGTACGCCGATCGCCAGCTATCACGGCGATCACAGCCAGGTCGACCGCCCGCGCATCCGCACCTTGAAGGAAGAGCTGAACCGGGTCATCCGCGCGCGTGCGCTCAATCCCAAGTGGATCGACGGCGTCAAGCGACATGGCTACAAAGGCGCTTTCGAGATGGCGGCGACGGTCGACAACCTGTTTGCCTTCGATGCCACCACGCACCTGATCGACGATCATCATTACCAGTCGCTGGCCGATGCCTACGTGCTCGACCCGGCGACCCGCGACTTCATGCGCGAGCACAACCCCGAGGCCCTGCGCGACCTCACCGAGCGCTTGCTGGAGGCCCAGCAGCGGGGGCTCTGGCAAGCGCCGGGCGATTATCGCGAGGCCCTTGAGGAACAGTTGCTCGACGGCGAGGAACAGGCTTGAAAATGAATGAACCCGTGCAATTTCCGCTGGCGGCCGTGGTCGGCGCCGACGACCTGAAACTGGCGCTGTGCCTCACCGCCATCGACCCGAAGATCGGCGGTGTGCTCATCGAGGGGCCGCGGGGCATGGCCAAGAGCACATTGGCCCGCGGCCTTGCCGACTTGCTGGGGGAGGGGCCGTTCGTGACCTTGCCGCTGGGCGCGAGTGAAGAGCGGCTGGTTGGCACCCTTGACCTGGATGCTGCACTGGGCCAGGGCAAGGCGCAGTTCTCGCCGGGGGTACTGGCCCACGCCGATGGCGGGGTGCTGTATGTCGATGAGGTCAACCTGTTGCCCGATACGCTGGTGGACCTGCTGCTGGATGTGGCTGCGAGCGGGACCAACCGTATCGAGCGTGATGGTATCTCGCACCGGCACGACGCCCGCTTTGTGCTGATCGGCACCATGAACCCGGAAGAAGGCGAGCTGCGCCCGCAATTACTGGATCGCTTCGGTTTGAATGTCGCGCTGGAGGGGTTGCCCGAGCCTGCGGCGCGTCAGCAGATCATCCGCCGGCGCTTGGCGTTCGACAGCGACCCGCAAGCGTTCTGTGCGCAGTGGGCTGATGCCCAGGCGCAACTTCGTGAACGCTGCCGGCAGGCGCGCCAGGGGCTGGCGCGGATCGCCCTGGACGATCAAGCGCTGGCCTGGATTACCGAGCGCTGCTATGCCGCGGGGGTCGATGGTTTGCGTGCCGATCTGGTCTGGCTGCGCGCCGCGCGGGCGCATTGCGCCTGGCGTGCAGGCGAGGCGATCGAAGAAGGTGACGTCGAGGCGGTGGCGGAGTTTGCCTTGCGTCATCGGCGCCGCGTGTCAGCCGAGTCCACGCCACCTTCTCCACCTTCAGACAGCGGCACGCGCAATGCCGGTGATCAAGGCGGGCAGGGCGAATGGGGCGAGTTGCCGGCGCAACCGATCGCCAGCGGCCCACGCCGCGAGGTGCCGAACTGGGCAAAAAAGCCCTGAGCATCCGTGCGCAAGACCTGCATGCGACGGATGCCAGACCCCGCGCCGGACACCTCAAAGGCAGCAGCCGTGGCCGGGTACGTGCGGCGGCGTCTGGACGGGTGGCCTGGCTGCCGACGTTGCTCAAGGGGCGACCGCGCTCGCGTGAGGATCTCTGTTGGCAGACGCGGCAGGGCCAGGCCAGCGAGTTGTGGCTGGTGATTGTCGATGCTTCGGCTTCAACCCGTCGCCATCAGGCCTTGGCTCAGACCAAGGGGCTTCTCGCCCAATTGTTCGACCAAGCCTATCGCCAGCGTGCGCGGCTTGCCCTGCTGACAGCCAGCGGCGGCACGCCACAGTGGCAGCGCCAGGGGCTGAAAGCATCGGCGGCATTGCAACCGTGGCTGCAGGCGTTGGGTGCGGGCGGCGGTACGCCTTTGATTGCGGCGCTCAAGCAGGCGCAGCAGTGGCTGCAGGCGCGGCGCAAGGCGCATCCTGAAGAGGTTCAGCGTTGCCTGGTGTTCACCGATGGCCGGCTGAAACAGTGGGAGCCTCTGCGGCCAATGCCCTGTGCCACGGTGTTGGTCGACATGGAATTGGCGCCAATCCGCTTGGGGCGCGCTCGGCAATTGGCGCAACAACTGCAGGCGGACTACCAACTTTTGCAAAAGTTCCGGGTGCTGGATTAAATAAGTAACAGGGGTGGCGCGACACTATGTCGCAACGGGAAAGTTGCTGTGCGGCCATCAGAAAGTTGCCCCGGTGCACACCTGAGTACGCACCGGGGCAGGCAGGTCGTTATTACTTCGGCATTGACCACGGTTGCAGGTCGTAGCCTTTCTCGCACAATTCGGCGCGCACTTCCTCGATCAGGCTGGCCCATTGCGCCGGGTCGGAATAGATACGCGAAGAGACCTGCTTGCTGCCGATACGGGTATTGGTCCGGTCGATCACTGCCAGGCTCAGCTCACCCGTGCCGTTGGGTGCATCCCAGGCTACGCACTGGAAGGGTTCGAAGGCATGGTCGGCGATCAGCAGTGCTTCGTTGACACGGAGCGGGGCATTCATGGTTCGGTCTCTCTATGGTCCCAAACAGCAAAATGAAGTCCGCGTTGCTTCAAAGTCGCCTCAGGTTATCGCGATCTGCAGCGCGGGGTTAATTGTACTGATGCTTGATGCTGGGGTCTGAGTCACATGCCCGGAACAAAATTCTTTTTGCGGCTTAACATTTAGCGTCATTGCTTGTGCCGGCACGTGCAGATAACTTTCATGACAATCCCCCAAGGGCGTTTGCATCAACAACATCGGGCAGACCAACGGTAGTGGGGGGCGTCAACTTAGTTGCTACTGTTAATTGGGCGCCGCAACTCCCTGTTTTCGTGTAAAAAACCACAAACTGGCGCCAAGGAACGGTCATGCACGAACCTGCACCCCAACGCCGCTTGCTCATCGTCGACCCCTGCGACGATTGCCATCGTCTGTTACCGGGCCTGCAGGAGGTCGGCTGGGATGTGCACAGTTGTTCCCTCGACCTTGCCTTGGAGTATCCCTGCGATGTCGGCCTGCTGCGCTTGCAGGCCTCGCACCTGCGTCACCCCGACGCGGTCAAGGACATGATCAAGCGCAGCAATACCGAGTGGATCGCCGTGCTCAGCGCCGAACAACTGCGCGCGCAGAACGTCGGTGATTTCGTCTGCGAATGGTTCTTCGACTTCCATACCCTGCCGTTCGACGTGTCTCGGGTCCAGGTGACCTTGGGCCGCGCGTTTGGCATGGCGCGCTTGCGCGGCAAGGGCTCGGTACGGGTGGATGAGTCGGCCCACGAACTGCTGGGCGAAAGCCGGCCAATCGTCGAACTGCGCAAGCTGCTGGGCAAGTTGGCCCCCACCGAATCGCCGGTGCTGATTCTGGGCGAGAGCGGCACCGGCAAGGAACTGGTGGCGCGGACCCTGCATCGCCAGTCGCAGCGCCACGAGATGCCGTTCATCGCGATCAATTGCGGGGCTATCCCCGAGCACCTGATCCAGTCCGAGCTGTTCGGGCATGAAAAGGGCGCATTCACGGGGGCGCATCAGCGCAAGATCGGCCGGATCGAAGCCGCCCATGGGGGCACGCTTTTTCTCGATGAAATTGGCGACCTGCCGCTGGAACTGCAAGCCAACCTGTTGCGCTTTCTGCAGGACAAGCACATCGAACGGGTAGGTGGAAGTCAGCTGATCCCAGTGGATGTACGGGTGCTCGCAGCAACCCACGTGGACCTTGAGAAGGCCATCGAGCAAGGGCGTTTTCGTGAGGATCTGTATTACCGGCTCAACGTGCTGCAGGTGGTGACCGCGCCGCTACGGGATCGGCACGGTGACCTGTCGATGCTGGCCAATCACTTCTCGCACTTCTACAGCCTGGAGACAGGGCGCCGTCCTCGCTCGTTCAGTGACCATGCCCTGGCTGCCATGGGTCGGCACAACTGGCCGGGGAATATTCGCGAACTGTCCAACCGCGTGCGCCGTGGGCTGGTGCTGGCAGAAGGGCGGCAGATCGAGGCCGAGGATCTCGGCCTGCAGATGCTGGAGCAGGAGCCGCAGCCCCTGGGTACGCTGGAAGATTACAAGCACCGGGCCGAGCGCCAGGCGCTGTGTGATGTGCTTAACCGGCACAGCGACAACATGAGCATTGCCGCGAAGGTGCTTGGCGTGTCGCGGCCGACTTTTTATCGGCTGCTGCACAAGCACCAGATTCGCTGAGTCTCTTGTCAGTCGGGGTCAACTCGACTGCGCGATATGCCCGTCCGACAGTTCGTCCGCAGGTTCATCCTCACCCGGCAATGCCGTGATCACGCTAAAGTCACTGATTTCGACTTCCCCCCCGCCATAGCCCAGCAGATGGAAGGAGAACGCTTTGCGTTCCGTGGTGTTGTCGAAGCTGAACTCCATATCCAGCGGCTCGTCTGTGGTAACCCGGATCTCCTCAGGCAGCCCCAACGGCACATCTTGTTCCATTTCCTTGGCCTTGAGCTGGATGTACGCGGCGTGCTTGGGGTCCAGCGAACGTACCTTGACCCGCACTCGGGTATGCGAGCCCTCTGGCATTTCCAGGTACTGCGCGCCAATCAGGTTGTCGGCCCAGTCGTCGCGGATGCGTGCCTGCAACTGGATCGCGGACGGGCCGCCGAACTGGTAGCGCAGGTTCAGTGGCGTCTGCAGCAGCGACTGGTCGAGCACGCCGGCCAGGGCGCCGATCTGCGGCCCGAGCAGGCTGTCACCGGGGCCCAGGTACTTGGCCTGGTCGGCAATGAACCCTTCGCTGGCATAGCGGCGGCAGCGTTGCTGGAAATCGCATTCGGTGAACACGCCCTGGCCGTCCTGATACCGCAGCATGCCGTTGGTGTAGGAGATCATCTCGCGGCCGCTGTCGTAGTCGCGGAACAGTGAGCGGCCGGCCAGCGCTACCGGAATCGGCAAGGCAAAGTAGTCGAGCAGGGACGTGGCCAGGTCAACGTGGCCATAAGTGCCCTGTTTGAGCCGAGGAAGCTGGGCTTGCTCGGGCGCCAGGGTCAGGTTGAAGCCCCACGACGACGCCAGGCGTACGCCGTCGATACCGTGGGACTCATCCGAGGTCACGACCACCAGGGTGTCCTTCAGCACGCCCTGGCGTTCGAGATTGTCGAGGAACGCCCCGATCGCATCATCCAGGTAAGCCACTGCCGCTTGCTTGGCCGTGTCGTAGCGCGCCAGGTAGTCGGCCGGTGCCGAGTACGGCTGGTGGGTGCCCACGGTCAGCAGGGTGAGCATCCAGGGCTGGTCCTGCTTTTTCAGTTGGCTCACGTAGTCCAGCGCACCTTCGAAGAAGGCGCGGTCATCCTTGCCCCAGGGGAACTCCAGGTAGTTGTCGTTGCTGAACCACTCCTGGCCATGCACCGAATCGAAGCCGATGTGCGGCATGATCCGGTCCTTGGCCATGAAGCGCAGCCCCGCGCCTTGCAGGTAGTGGGTGCTGAACCCCGCCTGGCGCAGTTGCGCCGGCAGGCAGGCCTGGTTGCGCTGGTCCTGGGTCAGCAACTCGACACCCTTGGGCGTGCCGTTGGCCAGCTTGTCGTAGTCACCGCACAACATGGCGTACAGGCCACGGATGGTCTGGTGGGTATGCAGCACGTAATCCGGGGTGTTCATGCCGCGCTCGGCCCAACGGCTGAGCTTGGGCATCAGTTCTTCGTCGAAGCGGCTGTGCAGGGCCTGGCGGTTGGGCCGCACATAGGCACCGGGGATGCCTTCAAGGGTGATGACCAGCAAGTTGCGCGCGCTGCCGGGTGCCTTGAGCATTTTGCGGCCATGCAGGTCGTTCTGGGTCAGGCCGGCGCTCGGCAGCGGCGTAATCGTCGGCGTCTGGCCCATCCAGCCTTGGGCGTGGCGTTGCAGGTCAGCGAAACCTGCAGACAGGAGCTGGTGGGAGAGGTTGTATTGGCGCCACTGGTCGGCGTCCGAAGGCATCAGTTGCTGGCAGCCCCAGTGCGTGCCGAACAGCAGCAGGGGAATGGCCCAGGCCTTGCGCGGCAAGGGCGCGCTGCGCTGCGCGCGACTGCGCCAGGCACTCGTCAGCCAGACCAGCAGGCTGAGGCCCAGCAGCGTCGGCAGCCAGGGATGGGCGAGGCCACCGCCGGTTGAGTTCTCCATGAACTGCTTGTCGAGCAGGTAACCCAGGTCGGCACTGTTCGGCAGCCGTCCCACGGCGCTGACCAGCTCAGCCGAGGCCACCCAGAGCGTGGCCCAGGCCAGCAACAGGGGAAATGCCAGCCACCAGGGGCGGCGCTGCAACAGCAGCAGCAACAGGCTGCCCAAGGCCAGGTCCGACAAATAGCCGAGCGGGTTGGACCAGCCCAGAAGGGCACGCAAACACAGGGGGATCACTAGCACCAGAGTTGCCAGGGCGATGAACCTGGTGCGCGGGTGATCTAGCACGATCTTCACAAAAACTTTCCTTATTGCCATTAATCCGTCATGCATCTGTGCTCGATGATAACAGGCTGATGCCAGGAAAGCCGTCGGTTACAAGGTTGGATAGCAATTGCCGGAGCTGACAAGGCAGGGCCTGCAGCCTGGTCATGCCGCTGAGATCGAGCGCCGCGCGGGGGGCGGCGCTGCACAATCCACGACCTGTATCTGAACGCTTGGCGTGAGCGCCAGTATTAAAAATAGTACGGAAACTTGAGGCTGAACGAGAAATCCGGGGCGTCGTCGGTCAGCCCGATCGACAGGTTGGGAACGATGGTCAGGTTGTCGGTGGCGGCGAAGGTCATGCCGATGTTGAAGTTGGCCGCGTTGTAGTCACTGTTGGATATCGACTGCCAGTCGCCGCCATCGGGCTTGATCTTGCTCTTGCTGGCGAACTGGTCGGAGAACGAGAACGACATGCTCATCTTCTCGTTCAGGGCAAACGCGATACCGGCACCGATCTGCCAGGAGTCGCCCAGCTTCACGTCACCCGGCACTTTGCTGTTGACCTGCGGACTGATGTCGCTGAACGAATCTTCCATGTTGTAGGTGTAGGACAAACTGCCGAACAGCACGGCGGGGTCGAAGGTCTTGACCAGCGAGATGCCCGGGGTGATCGACCACACGCCATTGCCGGTCGGCAGGCTCTCGGGCACCGACAGGTTGTCGTTGCCTGGCACTTCGCGCAGCTTGATGCCATAAGGGTCTTTGCCGGTGGGTGCCTTGATGCGCAAGGTGGCAACCGCGTCGGGCAGGCTTTGCGATTCGTCGAGGAACTTGTAGGCGACGCCTACGTTGATATCGCCGATCTCGGGGTCGCGGGTGACCGTTTCATCCGAAGTCGACGGCCCGGCGCCCCCCGCACCGCCGGACGAGTAGGTGGACTGGCGGTACACCACCGGGACGTTGATGTCGAACTGCCACCGCTGCGCCAGGTTGTAGCGGGCGGTCATGTCCAGGGTCCAGTTGTCTGCCTTGATCCGGTCAAGGTTGATACTGCCGAGGAAGATCGAGTCCAGTGCCAGGAAGCCATTGAGCACCAAAGCACGGGTGTCGTAATGGGTGTAGGTCACGCCGGTTTCGAAGCTGAACTTGCCGCCGCCGAAGAAGCCGCTGGCTTCGTCATACAGGTTGGAAACGCTTTGCGCGGGTTGCGAGTCCTCGGTGAGCGACTGCCCGTAGGAGCTGCCGGTGGTACCGGGCGCGCCCGAGGCGACGGTCTGCGCGCCCTTGACCGTCTCGGCGGGGGATTTGGTCAGGCGTTTGGGCGGCGCTGCCGCCGGTGCTTCCTCGACCTGCCGAACACGCTGTTCGAGAACCATCAATGCTTGCTGTTGCGCCTCGTAACGGCGCTTGAGTTCGATCAGTTCTTGTTTTAGGGCTTCGACCTGAGGGTCTGCTGCTGCGTACAGGGATGTAACCGGGGCCAGAGTGCTCAGACAGACGATAACGCTGAACGGTATAGATCGGTGCATGGATTTGCCGTCCCTTCCGACTACATTTGTGAGACTGAGCGTAGATCAGTATCCGAAAGTGCGAAGACCTTTGAGCTGATCCAGGCTACCGTTCAGCGAGGCAGCGGTCGGTACGTTTTCGCGCATCACCACATTGAGGGAAGTCACGTTGTTGACCCGGTTGCCATTGCCGAGCAAGGTCGAGTTCTGCATCAGCCCGCCCTGGGCCAGGCGCTGTACGCTGCTGCCCTGATTGTTGTTGGCATTGATGTTGAGTTGCACGCCGACACCGCTCGCAGACACGCTCAGCGCGCCTGCAGCGTTTTCGCCGACCAGTGTCTGGCCCGCAGCCAGTGCCTGCCCCTGAGGTGGCGCGGCCGGTGCCTGATTGGCTTGGCTGACGTTGATGTCGACATTGTTATAGGCCGTGTTGTTGTCGCCGGCCGCCCGTACGACCTGGGTAACGCCCTCGGTACTGGCCAGCCCGCCGCCGCCGGTGACAGTGCCCGTCCCCGTTGCAGGGTTGGCGCTGTGCGACTGCGCCGTGCCGGTACCTTTTTCGTCGATCATGGACACATAGAACTGCGGCTTGATGGTGGTTTGCTGGACTTGCAGCGTGGACGTCGCCCCGATCACGTCGCCCTTGGCGTTTTGCCAGGTGCTGGTCATCACGATGCCGAAGCTGACGATGCGCCCCGGCATGACGTAGCGACCCCGCAAGTTCGCCAACTCCTTGTCCTTGAGTTCGATGGGTTTGAACGTTTCGGCGTGGGCGGGCAGGCTGGCGGCCAGGCAAACCAGTGCAAGCCAGAGTGGGGTCTTCATGGGATGCTCCTGGAGCTTCGTGCTCCCTTATCGTCAGAAGAAATCGCTTTTGATGAACCCGAAATCCATCAGCTCTGCGTCTTGCACCGGGGCGAAGTTGTTGACGCGGCCCTTGGCGGTGAGGGGCAGAGGTGGGTCGAGCAAAACGTTGTTCTTGTCGTAGCCTTGGCCGATCACGGCGAAGATGATGCCGTTCCAGCCCTTGAGGAAGTCGTCGACGG
>RCUS01001606.1_pt1 | contig 11337 bp, 8 predicted proteins | sample 2166221 | NCBI WGS metagenome assembly RCUS01 (sample SAMN09932758, study PRJNA488358) | compost metagenome | isolation source: compost soil in cyclohexanecarboxylic | place: Germany: Experimental Botanical Garden | reverse complement strand
AGATAAGCCTTTCATGGCCAGGGGTCGTAGAGACTATTCCTGGAGTTAATTTCTTGCTCATTCGTTTTGAGTCCTCTTGTTCGTTGGACGCAGTTCTTGTGCAGTTGCCTTTCCTTTGGCGGGCCTGTCTGAAAAGGGCAAGGTTGCGGGTCGCCTCAAATATTACATTGGGGGTGGTCTACGGAGGTCGAGCTGCTCCATATTTGCGGCAATTAGCTAGGCAAGCAGGGTTGCACGTTGATGAATGGATCAAGATGCACGTCAGTCGCCCCTACACCGTGTTAAGTGTAGGTGTCCATCCTGGTTTTGCTTGCCTGGACGAACTGGAGCCTGTGTTGCAACGGTCTGTCATGGCAAACAGTAGAGAGCCAGTTTTTTCAGGTGGTGTCGCGGTGAGTGAGTTCCGAACTGCTGTAGCAGCTTCAACGATACCTGCTGGTTGGAATTTGGTTGGGGTAATAAGCAAAGGGCACGCCGACGATGGGGCTGATCTAATCTCAATTCAGCCTGGTGATTCGGTTTGTTTTGAGCGAGTTGATGTCTTGGGTTAAATGGATAAGGTTTGTAGTTTGTATGGTTGCTCTAGGTGGGTTGTGTAGTTCCAAAAATAAAATGTAGTTTGTGCGCTACTTTCTTGTGCCCCTTGGCTGCTGCCCACGACAGCGAACTGCCGGGGCTTTTTTATTAAATTTGTTATCGCAGGTTAAGAAAGGCGGGATTTCTGTGCTTGTACTTTCCTCTCTTGTTTCTAGCTTTGAAAAGCACGAAATCGCCGATCTGATTAGAGAGCATTTCGGCTACGATTTTCCGGATATTTTTGCTGATGGTAAACTTGACTACTTATTCAGTTATCTTAAAAAGCTAAGTGCTAAATCGGTTTTTATCGAGCGAAGCTACGTGGATAAAGAGTACCTGGAAGACTTTTCTCGCTACTATGGCAAGCGCTTCGGTAACGATGGGCAGAAATGTGTGCGATTGCATTTTTTCTCTAATATGATCGAATATATAAACATCATTTCAATAATTCAGACTGGCGACACCACTGCCAGAAATGTTTCCAGATTGAACAGTAGCTATCTTGGGTTTCTGGTAATCAAGCCGTTACCAAGGGCGTTCATTGGGAAAATGCGACTTCAGGTAGTGCTGGGCGAGCACGTGGATGGTAAACGCATTATCCCTCGGGAATACGAGATTGATTTTTTTGGGATTCCTTTAAAACTTTTGTCGTTAGCCTTGCAAAAGCAAGAGAAAGCTGTCGCCATCCGCACTAAAGCAGCCATTTTAACGTGGGGCATACGGAGATAATGAAGGCGATTTAACCTCCCCATAGATACCTGAGACACATTTCAAATGACTGTACCTCAAGCTTTCTAGGACACTCATACCTCGCATTGAGCGTTTCTGTGTGTAAGCGCCATGCCGAGACAAGCAAAACAGCTCACGATGGTTTAGGATGTCAATCTGTTTCCTACTCATCCTTACAAGGACTACCTATGTCTCGTCTTGCAGAATTCCGCCAGCTTGAGCAGCAGCTCGCCGCACAGCTCGCCGAGCTTGAAGCACTTAAAGGCAGCTCCGAGCTGCAGAAAGAAATCGAATTTGAGACCAAACTGCGTGACCTGCTGAGCAAATACGGCTACAGCCTGCGCGACATCATCAACATCTTGGATCCTCAGGCCAACCGCCGTGCTGCTACTGCAGTCACGGAAAAGGCACCCCGTCGTACACGTCAGGTAAAGCAGTACAAGAACCCGCATAACGGGGAGATCATCGAGACCAAGGGCGGTAACCACAAGCTGCTCAAAGAGTGGAAGCAACAATACGGGTCTGACGAAGTAGAAAGCTGGCTGGCTAAATGAGGCTGACAGCTCTGTAGTCAGGGCCTCCCGATGGGAGGCCTTTTTATTGATGTGCCTGCAAGGCGCCGCCAAGATCACCACTTATGAGGGCAGGTACTCACCAGTACCGATCTTTTTCGCTAGCAGGATTGCATCTTTAATGTTGAGATGGCTTGAGGCGAATGATTTCATCAGTAGGGAGCGGGGAAGCGCCCAGTCCCACTTCTCGCGAATCATGTTCTCAACATTGTCGAGGATAGGATCGATATCGTCCGGGTTGAGCCCGCCCACGGTGCGAAGCGCTCGGAGCGTGTCCTCTTCGTTGAAAGCGATCTCAAGCGATAGCCCTCGACTGTCAGTCTGGATACCGACGTGATTCAGCAGCAATGCCAACGCATCGTTGGTGTAATCACCTTGCCATGTCAGGAGCTGGGTGCTGCTCTCTGAGCTAATCAGCGGCGAGTTGCCCAAGCCCAATGCGTGGAAAGCCTGTCTGGCTTCATGAAGGAGCGCCTGCGCTTGCTTGTCCAGGAAAGGACAGGGTGTCGCTTCCATCAGCACGTTTTTCATCTCAAGCCTGACACGGTCGTGCACCTGAGCACCGAGACCTTCAAATTGCGGCGCTACACCACCGCGCGCCGGCGAGACCAAGATCACTTTCGCTTCGAGGTCGACATCCAGTACCTGCCATCTACGGCCACCGAAGATGATGCGCTGTCCTTCGGAAAGTGGACGGCTAACTGGCAACGATCCCAACTGTTTTCCGTCTCGCAACAGACGGAATTCTTCATCGCTGGTAAAAGCGGTGTAGAACTCATAGTGGTTGATAAGGCGCTCGCCCAGTTCGCCAGGGAGTAGAAGTCCCGAACTGTCCTGAACGATAAGCTCTTTCTCACCCATCTCCTTGAGGAGAGACAGCAAGTCGGATTTGGATACGCTGGCAAAGCTGCCACTGGTAACCAGGTTGCTCCAGAGCTGCTGTGCACTTGCGCCGCCAAGTTGGGCAATGGAGGAGAGGCACTGCTGAACGAGGGTCGAGGCATGAACACCTTGTGCTCGGGGTGGCTCAAACCAGCCGGCAATCAGCAGTCGAATCATCGCGACGGTTTGCACCAGGCCTTCTCGAAGCTGATCAGACAAACCGGATTGATCCGTCAATGGACTTTCACGGCAATAGGCGCGGAGCGTTGCAGGTTCTCCAGGGCGGCGCCCGGATCGACCTAGTCGTTGACGCAGGCTCGCTACTGATGGCGGGCAACCCACCTGCGCCACGGCTCGGATGTTACCGATGTCGATGCCAAGCTCCAGTGTAGTGGTACAGACCGCTGAGGCAGGAGGATCACCCGCTTTTAGGGCGCGCTCTGCATCTTCTCGCAGTTCTTTGGAGAGGCTGCCATGATGGGGCCAGAACTCATTCGGCACACCATCCTGCTCACACAGCGCGCGTAATCGGTCGGCGAACCATTCGACCTCTTGCCGTCGGTTCGGGAAAATCAGATTGTTGTGGCCTCGCAGCACCTTGTATAGATGGTTGGCGATTGCGACCTTGGAACCGGATGTGTCCTCTTCCGGTTCATCTTCTACTGGTTGCTGTTCGGTTGAAGTTGCATGGCGCGTACGGGCTGCCGCAACTTGCTGCATCGGTTGTTCGATGTAGCCGCGAACCTGTACCTGGAGCTCCTGCCCTGAGGACTTTGACTCGACAACGGTGACACCGTCGGGTTGGCCAGGCCTGAGAAAGATACGAGCCAGGGACATGTCGCCCAACGTGGCAGACAACCCGATCCGCGGAAGTGCTTTGCCTGCCACGATTTCAACGCGTTGCATCAACGACTGAAGCTGCTTGCCGCGCTCACTGCCAATGAAGGCGTGAAGCTCATCCACTACGATGTAGCGCAGGTTTTGAAATAGCCCGGGCAGACTGGAGCCGCGGTTTACGAATAGCGCTTCCAGTGACTCTGGCGTAATCAGCAAGATCCCGTGCGGCGACTTGAGGAAGCGTTGCTTCTTGCTGGCCGCTACATCGCCATGCCAAGCAACCACCGGTAGCTCCAAGCGTTCGCAGAGTCTGCTCAACCTGTCCCACTGATCGTTGATCAAGGCCTTCAGTGGGCTGATGTAGAGCACCGAGCCAGCAGGGTCAGCGTGATTGAGCAGGTTGGTCAGGATGGGGAGAAACGCGGCCTCTGTTTTACCGGCTGCAGTTGATGCTGCGATGATCACGTCACGGTCAGCATCAACAAGCGCGGGAACAGCCCATTCCTGAGCGTCCCGCAACGATGTCCACCCTTGAGACCAGATCCATTGCTGTACGTCTGGATGCAGGCGCTCGAAGGATGAGGAGTCAGAGCTTGAAACTGGCGAGCTCATCGTCGGCCTCAACCTCGAGATCTTGCTGACCACCATCGTCTTTGCTCAGCTCGACAGCACCCAATAGGGTGCGCCAATCTGCAGTAGGGTTCTGCTCGATGACTGCGAGCAAGTTGATGAACGCAGTGATCGTTGTCCGGGGTGTGCGGAAATACGCTTCACCCAGGCGTTGGTTGCAATGGGCCATGAAGGCTGGAATGGCCTCGTCTGGCAGCAGAAACTTTTCTGGCTCGCCGTAGGCGTAGACGTGGCGCAGCTTCTGTAGCAGCACGTAAAAATCTTCTGGGGTAAGGCTGCTGAGGCGAATGACCGGGCCCGAGAGATCAACCAGGCCAGATTTTGCGAACGTGTTTTCAGCCAGGCGTGATTGAAGGGCAGGGTAGCTGTAAAGGCCGCGGCGGGTATCCATCAGGAACTCAGGTGTGCCTCCCAGGACAAAACCCAGTCCTTCAGCCGAGCCCTGCAGCGAGTCGTTGAGGATACGCAAGATCTGCTCGTAGTTAGCATTGCGAGCTTGGGTATTCGCGAGTTTATACAGGTTGACCAGTTCATCGAGGCAGACCATCAATCCGCCAAACCCTGCCAAGCGCACGAAGCGCGACAGCAGTTTGAGCTGATCGTAAACCGATGCATCGTCAACGATGGTGCGAACGCCTAGGGCTGCGCGCGCATCGGTTTTCGTTGAAAACTCACCACGCAGCCAGCGGATAGCATCCGCTTTCAGTTGCTCATTACCCCCTTCAAAGCCGCGGCAGTAAGCCGCGATGACTTCGGCGAAGTCGTAGCCGTTGACCATCTCGGTCAGTTCCGCAAGGTACTCACGGATGACGACTTCACTTTCGACGCCTTTGGTTTTTGCTTCTGACTTGGCTTGCGAGATGAATTTTTCGACGATGCCCTGAAGCGCACCACCGTCAGGCTTGGTGCGGGTGGCCATGTTCTTGGCGAGCTCGGAATACAACGAACGAGCTTGTCCGCCTGAGGCATGGAGACGACGATCAGGGTTCAAGTCGGCATGCATGGTAACCAGCTTACGTTCCATGGCAATGCCGCGGACGAGGTTCAGGAAGAACGTTTTACCGGCCCCGTACTCACCAACCACCACCCGGAACGCCGAACCACCATCTGCCAGGCGATCGACATCCTTGAGTAGCGAGTCGAGCTCACCTGCCCGGCCCACCTGTATCAGATGCTGACCCACGCGTGGAACAACGCCGGCGCGCAGCGATTGGATGACCGCGTCGCGATCCTTGGCTCGTATCTTACTCATAGGGCTAATTCGTCCAGAATTTCGGGGTTGATTTCGATGGGATCGTCACCTTCGGTCACAGGCATGTCGAACAGCTCGAAGGCCTTGTCGTTGATCTGCTCAAGCGCGCCATCTAGCATCAGTTCCATGTCACTCGCAGCATCTTCGAGTTCCGCACGACTCCACTCGGTTCGCGATACCAAGAGACGCAAGAATGCAGAATGTTCAACGTCCAGGCCATGCACGGTGGCATGCTGGTTAACCAGGTTTTCTTCAGCTTCGCTGGCACCATCGGGCTGTTGAGAAGGCACTTCCTGCGCGATAGTTTCGTCGCTGAATACATTGGCGAGCAATGCCGATACTTCGGCTGTTTCCTGCTGCAGGCGGGCAACCTTGTCCATATCCAAAGTAAAGCCAGCATTGCTTCCCTGGGCAGGGGCTGAGTCCAAGGTGCTCGCACCTGCAACTGCCTCAACCGTGCGAGCAGGGCGCACAGCTGCACTGTGCAAGTCGCTGTAGACGAACTGTGGATCCAGGGAGAGCGACTTGTAAACGCGCTCTAACAGTTTGACTTCCTGGGGTGTGACCTCGCCATCGGCCTGTGCCAGGTGAGCCAGGAAGCTGGCGATCTTCCGCTTGGCGTCTACGGTCAAAGGTTCCAGCTTTTTCTTGAGACTAGCCAGCGTAGGTGGCTGCTTCAGCTGGATCTGCAAGTGAGCTTTAAGCCGCTTACGATGAGCCACGCAAAGGTGATCCCAAGAATCGATATGGCCGGACAGCAGGCTCACTTCTTCAAGGGATGTATCGCCGTCAGCGGCGGCTACAGCACTGGCCAGATCCAGTGTTACTGCCGCGGCACTGTATGCATCTGTCGAGCGCAGGGTGCCCTCCTCAAGTTCCGACGCGAAAAGCGCTATCGTGTCTTCGGATTTTGGCGTCCGGCTACCAGAAAGGACATCCGGCTCTAGGCCGATCCGCTTTGTTTCAAGGGCCCGGGCCAGCGCCACGACCTTGTCACGAGAGAGTGCACCGGCAGATTTAAAGCGTGCGGCCAGCTCCCCAAAGCTCATGCAAAGGGTCTCACCACCCACACGATGCTCCAGTTGTTCGAGCTCTGCTTTGGCCTCGGCAGGCCACAGCTCTGTGGGGAGCTGCAAGATTGCTTCAAGGTTGTTGCCTGCTTCGGGATTGCGACCCAGGTATCGACTGTAAGGATCGAGCACGGCAGTGCACTCATCAACGATGACTTGAAGCTTGTTGCGAGTGCCAGACGTCGCAGCCACATCCGGGAGATCGCCGATTGCAACGGCGGGGATATTGAGGGTTGCTGATGCGGGGCGGTAGGCGATCTTGAGTTTGGTTTTGTTTTGAATCAGCGCAATCCCGTTCGGGTAGCGTTTGGAAAACTCGTTCTTGAAGAGGGTCGCAAATTGTTCAGGGCAGCGGGTGACGGGCGTGCGCCTGGAAATATTCGGCTCGCTAAGCGCCCATGCTAGCGCCCAGCTTGGGTTCAGCGGATGCTTGTCCACTGCCATTTGCCCCAGGGCGACGCGCAATGGCATCGGAAGCTCGTAACCGTCCGTGCCTATTGCGGGTGGTTCGCTCAGGTAGCTTTGAGACTGGACTGAGCCTGTGTCGAGATGAGCCAGGAAGCGAGTTGCATACCCGCGGAACGACGAATTTTCCCCGTAGAGTTCAAGCAGACGCTTGACCTCAGCTTTGATCGCGGGGAGTTCGGATTTGGCTTGTGGATCGCTCGGCGCGTCCACGAGGGCGCGGCGTTCGAGTCCATAGAAGAACAGGAACACGTAGCCTACGTCAGCTGGCTGGCGACGTCCTCCTGCCAGCCACTGCAGGTAGGCTCGCCGGGCTTCTGGGGTGATGCCTTTGTAGCTTGGCCAGTAAGACATTTGCCGATCGGTCAGGCTCATCGGCGACCGTGCAACACGAAGCGTAGCGTCAACCAGAGAAGGCTCTTGGTTACCAAATGGAGTCGCCCGCTCGCAGACGTAGATCAGTCCACCCGGTATAGCCAGTCCAGCCACATTGATAGCTTCGCCTTCAGCCAGCCAGCGTACACCCACAGGTTTCGCGCTTGGTTTCGGGATAGCAAAACTCTGATTGGCGGAGGTTGATCCCACCTGCACGGTGTGGAATTCGCGTTCGCGTGTACCAGTGCTGAATTGGACGCTGAGGTTTGGAGAGCCCATAGCCTGGGTTGCTGCAGCGATTTCAGCTGCAATGTCATCATCCTCTTCCGGAGCGACATAGGGTTTCGGTTGGAAAGCTCGCTTGGCTACCCAAACCAGCACCCCGACTCCCAAGAGAATTGCAAGGGTAATCCAGACCTGCTTGGGAATTTGCGCCAAAAGGGCAACAACCAACAACAAGGCATACAGAGCGATCGAGCCGCCGCTGCCCCCTTTGAGCTTCCGTGGCATAAATGTCTTCCGTGCAGTGGGTGATGGCCAAATGGCATTCTCACGGATTTTTCCTGCGCGGCCAAGCTCATTAGACGAAGGGCTCAAGGCGATATTGGGCGATGTGGTTCGCCATACCAAAGGGACTGCTGCAAGATCGCCTGGTCAACCTTGGCCTTGCGTTGTCCCACGTGCAGGCAAAAATCAGGCGCGGTGAAATACGCTCATGAATCCCTTGCGCTGCTTGAGTCGGACATAGTACAGCGAACTGTTGCTAGCGTCGTGTTGGCGTGTGGTGACGTTGTGTGCGGGGGAGGTGGCGGTTGCTGTCCGGAGATGCGCGTCGGTCGTACTGCCCGCGGTGGTGGAGACTCGCTCTTCATTCCAGATGACCTGCAGCGTGCCTTGGTCTTTGAGGCGCTGCGACTTTGTCCGCACTCACTTAATCACCTACGGTTGAGCCCAGGAGTTGGTCAACGAGTGCAGGCGGAGTCGCACGGTCTATGCTACTCCGCTAAAGGGAGTCAGGTTGCTCGTAGGATATGCTTGCGATAAACCAGACCGCTTCGCCAGTCGGGGTCTGCACCACGACTTCATCACCGTCTTCCTTTTTGAGCAGTGCGCGAGCCATGGGGGAGTCGATGGAGATGTAATCGTTGCGCCCATAGATCTCGTCGTAACCGACGATGCGAAAGCGCTTGCGCTCATCGTCCTCGTTCTCGATTTCAACCCAGGCCCCAAAAAAGACACGTCCTTCTTGCTCCGGCGAGTAATCCACCACGCGGATGTCCTCAAGCCGCTTCCGTAGGTAGCGAATACGTCGATCTATCTCTCGCAGCAGCTTCTTGTTGTACTGATAGTCTGCATTCTCACTCCGATCACCAAGGGACGCCGCCCAGGTGACCTTTTGGGTGATCTCGGGGCGATAGGTGTGCCAGAGATGATCCAATTCCGCTTTCAGGGCGTTATGCCCAGCGCGGGTGATGATGTTAGTAGGCAATACTGGCTCCAAAAGTGATTGGGCGGGTCACCTGCGCGGGATAGGGAGGGTGATCCGGCGTGAAGGCGGCAAATTCAATAAAGAAGGCCGCCTGTCCCGTATTAAAGTCGGAGGCTAACATGCAAAGGGCTCACGTTTGTAACGATTTGAGCCCAGTTTTGCCTAGTGCGGGGTGCCAGCCAGTAGCAAAGCACTACCACTCGCGGACGGATGTCAGTAAGCGAGGAGGGCGGTTACGCGTGTGCCTGTGCCTCTAACGGTTACAAATGCTTCAGGGCTTTCTCTAGGGCATCAAGCGTACCGGGCCAGAAGAGCTGCTCATCATGAGGCCCCAGAATGTCGCTACGCGGCCCGCGCTTGAGGTTGTGCTCACGCAGGAATAACTCTGAATTGAGGTACTCCAGCGCGTCGCGTTCACTTTCAGTCAATTTGAACGTGGCGCTGGGAGCTGATCGCACGTCGATGTCATAGATCACATTAGGCGGCAGTAGCTCTTTCGTCTTGCGTTGTTCAGCCTTCAACTGGGCAAGCAGACCTCTTGCCAACAACTGATGCCGACCATTGAGTTCGTCTATCCAGCTGTGAGGCCCGCTAACGGCTTTCGGTTTGGGGGGAACTTGATCTGCAAAGGCTCCGATTAGCGTCCGGTACTTCGCGCCGCCGGAGTTTTTGATTGTCTGGAGTGAAGGCCCTCCATACACTGCCCCCAAGCGTGCAATCATGGCTAACGTGAAATCGGTACTTCCGCGCCTTTTCTGTTCCATACAGGTCTCGTAGATAGCCTGCAAGCTTCTCCGTGTGCGCGTTGAGGTTCCCTCAATCAGTTGTGCCAGCGCTTCCTCTGGGGTCATTGTGCGCCCTCCTGATAACCATTCTGCATGTGATCGCCCCCATGAGAGGGAAGCGCTTGAAATTCATCGCCCGGTTGGGCTTTGGGCTGGTACTCAATCTTCAGCACATCCTGAGCCTTTTTTCCCTGGAGTAGCGATAGAAATGCACCGGAGGTGAGGCGTTGGTCGGCTGGCAAATCTTTCATCAGTATCGATCCGTCCATCACCCCTTCGACGGTCGGCCAACTCATCCGCGCGAGCATGAACTTCACAATCTGGTTGCCGACCACCAGTTGGCTCTTCTTATTAAGCTTGTACATCGCCGGTGTCAGGCGGTTGAGCTCCGCCATGCGGTCAATCATGTTGCTGCGATCCGGCGCAGCAAGCTCCGCACTGGCGGAAGCATAGATCTCAGCGTTTTCACACACCTCGTTCAGCTGCTTGAACAGTGATACCTCCTCAAACGTTACAACTGCCTCGTGCTCTGGCTTCACAATCAACTGTGTTGAGTCATTGTTGTAGTCATTGCTGGCACGCTCGGCGATGAGCGCTTGGCATTGCTGCGTGAGCTTGTTAACCACGTTCATGTCTGCAAGATACATATCTGCTTTGATGGAGGCCGTGGAGACTAGGCCGTCCAGTGCGATCAATTCGCGTTTCGCTTCTTCGATAAGGGTTTTGTACTCGACGCCCGATGAAACGCCTGATTGAGCTTCGTCAAACCGATCAGTGGTCAGTTTTTTGATTTCTTGCCTTAGTTCGATTTGCTTGTCCTGCATCTGACCCAGCGTGTCCAAATGGGTACGGCAGCACAACGAAATTTCATTTGCTAAGGAGAGCAGGCCGCCCAAGAAAACAGGCCCTGTCAAAAAATGTCGGCACTGGATACAGTTCTCGCGCCCCAGATAGCCTGCGGGAACGGCGGCAAATTTTCCGCCTATCGAAGCTCCATCTCCACAGCGACTGGCTGCAGTCAGGCAAATACCATAATCCCGGTATAGCGCGCTGCCAGCAGCGACCTGGCCCGCCAGATGTTGAAGTGCATCCTCGTTATCGGTGAGGAATGCATGTTTCAACTCTTGGGTGCGGCCTTCAACAAGTGACTGATAGGCGCCTTTGGACTGCTGATGCATGTAGCGCTTTTCTGCCTCATTAAACTTCTGTCGAAGAAGTTCACCATTTATTTTTACGTAATAGATGGTCATGATGATAGAAGCATGACCAACAATTTTAACGATAACATTCAACGGCAAACGGAATTCCATCACATAGGCAGTGATGAGACTTACCCTCATCGCATGCGGCGTGAAATCTGAATGATAACTGCTTATGCGGTGAGGCGATCCTGACATGGTCGCCAGACCTGGTGCGGTGTTGTAAAGGGCGATAGCAATACGGCGATAGAGCCTGCTACCGAAGCTTGCCCCGCACTCTTCGAAACCGAAATCTCTAAATAGGAAGCAGTTGCTACCCTTAGCCAAACGATCGGCTTCGCAATAGTTGGTGTTTTCGCACTCGCTCCAAGGTAGCGGACGATTAACTGGGTTGTACTTTGACTGCCAATCCCGCAGCTTGATCATCCACTTGGCCAGATCTTCAGGCATCCAGGGAACATCATAGCCTGTAATGC
>RCUS01001605.1_pt1 | contig 11341 bp, 9 predicted proteins | sample 2166221 | NCBI WGS metagenome assembly RCUS01 (sample SAMN09932758, study PRJNA488358) | compost metagenome | isolation source: compost soil in cyclohexanecarboxylic | place: Germany: Experimental Botanical Garden | reverse complement strand
CGCCCCCTTGGTGGCGGCCTCTGCGTTGCTGCGTTGGCTGTCAGTGTGCGTTCTGTTCTGCCTGCTGGGCACCGCTGGTTTTTATCTTGCGGCACAGTTGAGTGAGGACGCCTCACAACATCGTCGCGACATGAACGCTGCGGCGTATCGCGCGTACTTGTATTTCGATCAACGCGAAGCGCTGCTGAACTCTCTCGCCGACTCCATCGTTGCTTCGCCGGCGCAGACCATTGCAGCCTCGTTTGTGAACCGCATGGAAGGATTGCGCTGCATACCGCTGGGCATCACTCCCGAGGGTCTCCCCTTGCAACTGCTGCTGTCGACAAAGACAGAGAGCGCCCTCGATGCGCTGGGCGCCCAGCTGCTGCATGTCAGTTCCGATCCAGACGCGCCAATACGCTGGCTGCATGTCGCGCATCCGCACAATGCGTCGCCGCTTCCGGCGCTGGATCCTTCGCTGCTGCAGCGGCATGCACTGACGGCAGGCGACACGTCCCGGGTGTTCTGGGTAGCGCCGCCGCAGGAAAACGCGACGATCTATCTCTATCGTGCCATCGGCGACAGCACTGACTCAGGCAAGTGGCTGGTTCTGGCATTGGACTCGGATTCGGTCGCCCGCGCCATCAAGGCCGGCGATGGCGAAAACGTCACCCTGCTCAATCCGCATGATCGCCGGATCTCCCGCCCTGCCGGCGACGCACTGCCCGCCACCTGGCTGAACACGCATCGCCAGGATGCATTCTTGATCGTATGGGAAAGCGGTTTACCCAGAGGCCTGGCGCTGGTCATAGGGGTCGGCCAGGACGGTTGGCGGCTGGTTTACCACCTGCCTATGCTGCAGCTGCTGCGGGATATTGGCAGCCATATCGCAGGCGCGCTGCTGCTGTGTCTGCTCGCGGCGGCCACGTTGTGGATGCTGGTGCGCCGGGCTGATCGGCAGTTCATCCAACCGGCACAGAAGCAGCATCGTCAGTTGCTGGAGAGTTTCAACTTCGGTGCCACCGTGATCGACATGGCCCCCGTCGGCATCTGCGTACTGCGTTGCAGTGACGCCAAGGTGGTGTTTGAGAACCAGCTTGCGCGCGACTGGCTGGGGAGCGACACCCATGAAGGCGACTGGAATGGCCCTTGGCGGAATATCAACAACACATGCACGACCGCTGTCCGCAGCCCGGTGGATTTCACCACCCGTGCTGGCCGGCAACTGCAGGTGCTGTCTGCAACCACCCGTTACCACGACGAGGATGTGTTGCTATGTGTCTTCAATGACATCAGCCAGCATCAGCAGATGCGTTCGGCACTGGAAGCCGCACGCAAGGCCGCAGATACGGCCAGCCAGGCCAAGAGTGCATTTGTAGCCACATTGAGCCATGAAATCCGCACGCCGCTGTATGGGATGCTGGGCACGTTGGAACTGCTGACGCGCACGCCATTGGATGCCAGGCAGGCGCAGTACCTGCAGCTTGTCCAACAGTCGTCTTCGGTGCTGCAGCAGCTGATCCGCGACACGCTGGATGTGTCCCGTATCGAATCCGGCCAGTTGGTGCTCTCGACGGCCGCCTTCTCGCCACTGGACCTGGCAGAGAGCACGCTGCGTTCCTATGCCGATTCGGCCATGCGCAAACAGTTGCAGATTCTGGTCTGCACCGATCCACAGCTGCCTACGCAGGTGCTGGGCGATGCAGACCGTATCCGCCAGGTGCTGGGCAACCTGCTCAGCAATGCCATCAAGTTCACCGACAGCGGGCGCATTTTCCTGCGGGTGCGCCTGCTGGAATGCCAGGACGGCGTTGCTTCGATCAGCTGGCAGGTCACCGATACCGGCGCGGGCATCGCCGCATCGGAACAGGCACGCCTGTTCAAGCCGTTCGGGCAACTCGACAGTCAGGCACGCGGCGAAGGAAGCGGGCTGGGCTTGTCCATCAGTGACCACCTGGTGCGATTGATGGAAGGTGAGCTGCGTCTGGTCAGCGAGCCCGGCCTGGGCAGCAGCTTCAGCGTGATCCTGCCTTTGCCTTTGGCCGACAGCAGCGGTACCGCCACCGAAGAAGACGTGCCACGCCTGCAAACCTACCCGCCGGTCTACGTCCGCGCCTCCATCCCCGAGCTGGTGGAAAGCGCCTGCCAGTGGCTGCAGCGCTGGGGAGGCACGGCGCACCCTTACAGCGCCGCCACCGCATCAGATACCCCGGATGCGATTCTCATCGACAGCGATCCACGCGACGGCCACGCCATCGCCTGGCCAGGTGCACGCGTTGTCGCCTTGCCGGAGGCAGGTGACACGCCAAGTCGGGATGCATCCCGCCCGAACCAGCTGACGGTGACCTTGTTCAGCATCCGCGCCATCGCTCAGGCCGTGGCCGATCTGCAGGGCAGCGCCCCTCCAATGGCCGTTGCATCCGCTTCATCGCACGCAGCGGATACGCTGGGGCTGCATGTGCTGGTAGCCGAGGACAACCCCATCAACCTGCTGCTCCTCAAGGAGCAGCTCGGATTGCTGGGATGCAGCGTGGTCACTGCCCGTGATGGGCGTGAGGCATTGGCCTACTGCGGGGCCGAGCAGTTCGATGCTGTGCTGACGGACCTCAACATGCCGGCAATGGATGGCCTGACCTTGGCCCGGAAGCTACGCGAACGCGGCTTTGCCGCTCCCATCATCGGTGCCAGTGCCGATGCCTCCGATGAGGACCGTGCCCGAGCACTCCGCGCAGGCATGAATGACTACCTGCTCAAGCCGATCAACATGGAAGTGCTGCGTCACGCGTTGAGCAACTTGCAGAACGGGGCCCCGGCATGACTCCCCCGCTCCCTTCTGCTCGATCTCCGCACTCGCGTCCTCCCGCTGCCGCGAAGCAGTCCCGGCATCGACGCCCCCCATTCAACGACGTTCCTTCAACCGCGCACCCGCCGCGCTGTGACGCGCGCAGCCTGCACATATCACGGGGGCGCTGGCATTGGACCTGACCTTCACCGGCGAGCGCGGCGATCACTTGGTGGTCCCGGAAGAGATACGCGGCGTTTTCCTGCCGACGATGCGCAGCGACCAACGGCGGTTGGCGGCCGCGGTACAACTCCAGCGGCTGGATCTGATGCAGCAGATGCTGCATCGCATTCGCGGTGCGCTGGTGATTGTCTCGGCGCAACACCTCGCCGACACCGCCAGGCTGATCGAGGACGCCATCGGCAAAGGGGCCGCGCCAGAGGACTGCCTGCAGTTCACCGGCCGGTTCCTGGCGACATTGGATTCAGCGCTGTCAGGCCTGGAATCCACAGAGTGGCAACCTGCCGATGCCCAATTCCCGCAGCCACCCGCTTGAAGGGCACCCCGCATGAAGATCATCATTGCCGATGACCATCCCATCGTATTGGCAGGCGTCCGTGACGTGCTCGCCGATGAGGCAGGCGTCGACATCATCGGCCAGGCACTTTCGCCAACGGCGCTGGTGGAAATGATGCACGCACTCGCACCGGACCTGGTGATATGCGACTACAACATGCCGGACGACGGCCCCTTGGGTGATGGCATCAAGCTGATCTCCTACCTGCGACGCCACTTCCCAGGCTGCAAGGTACTGGTGCTGACGATGATCTCCACTCCCTCCATGGTCGCGGCCATGTACCGCGCAGGTGCCAATGGCGTGGTGCGTAAAAGCGGCGACCTGATGGAGCTTCGCGTGGCCTTGTCCACGCTGCGATCGCGGCGCATCTATCGGTCAAAACAATCGCCCGAGGAGCGGCTGCAAGCGCTCGACAGCGCGAGCTCGGCCGCACTGTCGCCCCGTGAGCTCGAAGTCATGCGTCTTTTCATCAGCGGGAAAAGCGTGAGCGAGATTGCCAAACAGTTGAATCGCAGCAGCAAGACCGTCAGTACGCAGAAGGTCAACGCCATGCGCAAGCTCGGCACGCAGAGTGACCAGGACCTCATCGCGCTCTGCTTGGAATCCGACCTTTTCCGTTGAGCCACATCACGCCATGCGGTTCTCCACAGCGCATGTGGAGACTGCCGAGGGAAACATGTGGATAAACCCCGCCAAGCCTTGCCCGGCAAGGCTCTGCGAAGAGTGGTCATTTTTTCGCCACTTGTAGAAGGCGTGACTGCCGGCGGATCACGCGTCTTTCAGCGCGTTTTCCACACTCCATGTGGAGCGGAGTGCGGGAAAGATGTGGATAACCTCGTGCAACCCAGTTGTACCAATGCTCTGCAGGCACTGGTCAATTTTTGGCCAGCGTGAGAATTGGCGCGTCCTGCTGCTGGCGACCAGGCTTCGGCCACTTCTCCACAACAGGTGTGGAGTGGGATGCGAGGAAGATGTGGATAAGGTGAAAAACTTCCATTGCAACAATGCGTTGTGATGCATGGTCAAATTTTCGCCAGCAGCAGTGAGGCTTGCGATGTCTGGCTGGATGCTTGGGAAAACGATCCCCCCTCTACATGCAGCGATCTGCAGGCTCAGTGCGCGCGAGCGGCTGGATTGTTGCAGGAGCGGCTTGAGCCGCGAGGCCAGGAGCAGTTCCGCAGCGTGCATGCCTGCAATTGCAGTTTTGCCGCCAATGGCAACATCACCAGCTTCGCGGCCCAAGCCGCTCCTACGGCAGCCTGGGTGCCAGCGGCCCAGCGAGCTTCTTGAGGGGCTCACTGGCAATCCCTCCGCCCAGACGCAACAAAGCCCCGCATTGCGGGGCTTTGCTGTCCTGCTGCAACGCCGTCCCTGGATCAGACGTTGAAGCGGAAGTGCAGGATGTCGCCTTCCTGCACGCGGTATTCCTTGCCTTCCAGACGCAGACGACCTGCTTCCTTGGCGCCGGCCTCGCCGCGGTACTTCATGAAATCCTCGAACGAGATCGTCTCGGCGCGGATGAAGCCCTTTTCGAAATCGGTGTGGATGACGGCAGCCGCCTGCGGTGCGGTGGCACCCTTGCGGACGGTCCAGGCGCGCACTTCCTTCACACCGGCGGTGAAGTAGGTCTGCAGGCCCAGCAGGCTGTAGGCCGCGCGGATCACGCGGTTCAAGCCCGGCTCTTCCAGGCCCAGGTCGGCCAGGAAGGTGTCGCGGTCTTCGTCGTCCAGCTGCGACAGCTCTTCTTCAATCGCGGCCGACACCGGCACCACTTCGGCGCCTTCGGTCGCAGCACGGGCGCGCACGGCGTCCAGGTGCGGATTGTTCTCGAAGCCATCTTCCAGCACGTTGGCGATGTACATCACCGGCTTGAGCGTGAGCAGGAACAGGTCGCGGACCAGTGCCTTCTCTTCTTCGTCCAGGCCCGCCGCACGACCGGCCTTGCCGTCGGACAACGCGGCCTGCAACTTGGTCAGCACCGGCTTGCGTGCCGCCGCGTCCTTGTCGCCGCCCTTGGCAGCGCGCTCGGCGCGGTTCAATGCCTTCTCAACGCTGTCCAGGTCGGCCAGCGCCAGCTCGGTGTCGATCGTGTCGATGTCCGACAGCGGATCCACCTTGTTGTTGACGTGGATGACGTCGTCGTTGTCGAAGCAACGCACCACGTGGGTGATCGCGTCGACTTCGCGGATATGCGCCAGGAACTTGTTGCCCAGGCCTTCGCCGCTGGCAGCGCCCGCCACCAGGCCGGCGATATCGACGAACTCAACCGCGGTCGGCACGACCTTCTGCGGGTTGATGATTTCAGCCAGCTGGTTCAGACGCGGGTCCGGAACCGGCACGATGCCGACGTTCGGCTCGATCGTGCAGAACGGGAAATTGGCCGCAGCGATACCCGCCTTGGTCAGTGCATTGAACAGGGTCGACTTGCCCACGTTGGGCAGACCGACGATGCCGCATTTGATACCCATGCTAACTCCACGATTCGAGATTCCGGCTTGCGCTCTCCACCAGGCATCCGCCCGTGAAACCGCAAGCCGCAATCATGGCCGGGCGGTATGCAACCGCTTCATGGCCTCATTGAAATCACCTGCCACTGCCAGTGGCATCACGTCGATGGCCGCATCGATGGCCTGGTCCATCAGCACCGCATCCTGCGGCGACGGACGGTTCAGCACCCAACCCACCACGCGGTCCTTGTGACCGGGATGGCCGATGCCCAGACGCAAACGGTGGAACTTGCCGTGGCCAAGCAACCGAATGGTGTCACGCAGGCCGTTCTGGCCACCGTGCCCACCGTCGAACTTGAGACGCGCCACGCCAGGCGGCATGTCCAGCTCGTCGTGTGCAAGCAAGGTCTGCTCCGGCTCGATCTTCCAGAACCGCTGTGCCGCGGTCACGGATTTGCCGGAAAGATTCATGAAGGTCGCCGGCTTGAGCAGCCACACCGGCTGTCCGCCGATATCGACCTTGGCAACTTCACCGAACAGCTTGCTTTCAAGCGTCCAGCGCGCGCCCTGCCGCTCTGCCAGGGCCTCAACGAAATGAAACCCGGCATTGTGCCGGGTCCGGGCGTGTTCGGGTCCGGGATTTCCCAGACCGACGATCAGTCGCAAGCCAGTCATCTGTCAGATGCATCCGTCGTGCCCACCCCGGGGGGCGGGCACGACATGCCGATTACTCGGCCGATGCTTCTTCTTCTTCAGCGCCGGCAACCTTGGCGATGACCACTGCGTCGTCGTGGCCCTTGCCCAGCTTCAGCGCCGGGATTTCCACGCCGGCCGGCAGCTTCAGGCCCGACAGGTAGATGATGTCGCCAGCCTTCAGCGCGCCCAGGTCGACTTCGATCGACTCCGGCAGGTCCTTCGGCAAGCAGGCGATTGCCACTTCCTTCAGCTCGTGGGTGACCAGCACGTCGGCAGCCTTGCCAGCCGGCGAGGTGTCTTCGTTGACGAAGGTCAGCGGCACCGAAGCGTGCAGCACTTCGTTTTCGCTCACGCGCTGGAAGTCCAGGTGCATGACGAGCTGCTTGTACGGGTGACGCTGCATGTCACGCAGCAGCACCTTGTGGATGGTGCCGTCGAGGTTCAGGTCGATGATCGACGAGTAGAACCAATCGTTGAACTGGGCCAGCCAGATTTCGTTGTGGTTGAACTGAACCATCACCGGCTCACGATCACCGCCGTAAACGATACCCGGAACCACACCGGCGTGACGCAGGCGGCGGCTCGCACCCTGACCTTGCATGTCACGACGGGCGACTTTGATTTCGTGGGACTTTGCCATGTTGACTACTCTAGGTTGTTGCATCGCCTCGCGGCGTTGCGTAAAGACTCTTCCGCGACCAGAAGAGCCCGTTGTGATCCCCGGAAATCCGGGGACCGGAAAATCAATCCACGTACATCGAGCTGACCGACTCACCGAAGGCGATGCGGCGCATCGTCTCGGCCAGCATTTCGGCCACGCTGATCTGGCGGATCTTGGGACAGACGCGGGCCACTTCGGAAAGCGGGATCGTGTCGGTCACCACCAGCTCGTCGAGCTGGGAGTTGTTCAGGTTGTCCACGGCCGGGCCCGAGAGCACGGCGTGGGTGCAGTACGCGGCCACCTTCAGCGCGCCACGCGCCTTGAGGGCAGCAGCGGCAGCACACAGGGTGCCGGCGGTGTCGACGATGTCGTCGACCATCACGCAGGTCTTGCCTTCAACGTCGCCGATGATGTTCATCACGGTGGCGACGTTGGCACGCGGGCGACGCTTGTCGATGATGGCCAGGTCGGCATCATCCAGGCGCTTTGCCACGGCGCGGGCGCGTACCACGCCGCCGACGTCCGGGCTGACCACAATCAGGTTGTCCGTGCCGTAGGCGCGCCAGATATCGGCAAGCAGCAGCGGCGAGGCGTACACATTGTCCACGGGCATGTCGAAGAAGCCCTGGATCTGGTCGGCGTGAAGGTCGACCGTGAGGATCTGGTCGGTATTCACGGCCGAAAACATCTTTGCAGCGACCTTTGCGGTGATCGGCACGCGCGAGGAACGCATGCGGCGATCCTGGCGGGCGTAGCCGAAATACGGCACCACCGCGGTGACGGAAGCGGCGCTCGCGCGCTTGAGCGCGTCGATGATCACCAGCAGTTCCATCAGATTTTCCGCACTCGGGGCGCCGGTGGACTGGACCACGAACACGTCCTGCTTACGCACGTTTTCCTGGATCTCGACCTGCACTTCGCCGTCGGAGAACTTGGAAACCAGCGCCTTGCCCGGCCTCACCCCCAGTTCCTTGCAGATGCTCTGCGCAAGGTGTTTGTTGGCATTGCCGGAAAAGACCAGCAGGTTCGGGGAATCTTGCATGACAGCTCTCTCGGGCGGGGGCGAGTAGCGGAAGGATCGGGATTACAGCAGTGATGGCGCGTATTGCGTGTCGCGCACATCCGTTGTGCTTACAGCCTTGGGGAAAGGAGTGGCAGGGGCGGTAGGATTCGAACCTACGAATGCCAGGATCAAAACCTGGTGCCTTGGGCCTCTTGGCGACGCCCCTGCATCAAACAATTCCCGTCGTATCCAGTGCATCAAGCAATGGCGAGCGATCGACACCCGCTGCTACCCATGCCCGCAGTTCCTTCGGCAATTCCGCCAGTGCCTGCTCTGCAGCAGCGCGCGTGGTGAACTCGACGAAACAACCGCTTCCCGACCCCGTGAGCCGTGCTCGACCGATACCTGACAAGGCCTGGAACACCGCCTCGATGGCTGGCTCCCGACGCCGCAGTACCGGCTCGAACGCATTTCCGAGGACGGTCCCGGAAGCGAAGTCCGCTATTTTCACGGGCGCAGCATCCCGCGTCAAATGCGGTGAGCGAAAAAGTTCAGCCGTGGGCACGTGAACCCCCGGATCCACCAGCACATACCACGCTGGCGGCAGCTGGATGGACTGCAGCTTTTCACCCACGCCTTCGGCCCAGGCGCTGCGTCCGCGCGCAAATACCGGCACATCGGCGCCCAGCTGCAGGCCGATGGTCGCCAGTGCGTCCTCGTCCATGCCGGTGCCCCACAGTGCGTTCAGCGCCACCAGCACGGTGGCCGCATCGGACGAACCACCGCCAAAGCCACCGCCTGCGGGGATTTTCTTCTCAACCCGGATATCGGCACCTTGCCTGCAATTGGATGCCTTTTGCAGGGCAATCGCCGCACGAACCACCAGATCATCGGATTCGGCCACGCCCGGCACCGACGGGCCGTCGCGGTGTATCCGGCCGTCTTCACGCAGGCGCAGACCGATGCGGTCCCCCCAATCCAACAGGCGGAAGACGGTCTGCAGCTCGTGGTAACCGTCCGGCCGACGGCCGGTGATTTGCAGGAACAGATTCAGCTTGGCCGGCGCTGGCCAGTACGACCAACCCGCCACATCGACTACCGTCATTGCCCGCCCGCGCCCCATTCATCAACGATCAGCCGCACCTTGGCGTCGCCATTGACCGCCTCGATCCGGCGCGGCAATGAGGGGCGACCGGCTTCTGCCGGGTACCAATCCAGGTAATCAACCTGCCAGCCCTGCTGGCGTAGAACGCGCGGACGACCATCGGCGTCGAAGCCTTGGTGATCCGGCGTGCCTGCCCTCTGCGCCGACAGGCCGCGCACCCAGTCGGGCAACTGCTCGACCGGGATTTCCCAGCCGGTGGCCTGCAGCAGCACCTGGCTGGCGTCATCACCGCCATGCGGGCCGCCGTCCAACCCTTCCAGGCGTGCCTGCTGGCCGGCACCGCCAGTCAACTGCCAGCTCTGCCGGGTGACCGGCGCCGACAGGCTGATCCGGTAGGTTCCATTCTGTTGTTGCCAGTCGATGCGACCGTTGCCGCCGTTGCGGCCCTTGCTGATCGCCACCCGGCCCTGGAACGACCATTCAGGCTGCGCGCGCAGTGCGGCCTGTCGTGCTTGTTCGGCGGCCTGAGCCTGTTCGGAGACGCGCTCCACTTCCGCTGCCACCGGTGCCTTCTGCCGCGTCGATACCGAACTACAGGCACCCAGCGCGCCCGCCACCAGCAATACCAGTGGCGCTCGCCACATCATCATGTTCATACGCCAAATTTCTCGATCGCACGCTGCAATGCGCGGTTGTCCGGATCCAGTTTGCGGGCCTCGTCGAAGAAGCGTCGAGCTTCCTCCTTGTTGCCCATCACCCACAGCACTTCGCCGACATGCGTGGCGATTTCCGGGTCCTTGCTCAGGCCCCAGGCGCGGCGCAGATGCACGAGGGCTTCTTCGTTGCGACCCAGGCGGTACAACACCCAGCCATAACTGTCGACGATGGCGGCGTTGTCCGGCTCGGCCACGCGCGCGCGGTCGATCAGTTCCAGCGCCTCCTGGTAACGCTGCGTGCGATCAGCCAGCGTGTAGCCCAAGGCGTTGAGCGCGGCGACGTTTTCCGGCTCGGCTACCAGGATCTTGCGCAGATCCGCCTCGGCGCGCGGCACGTTGTCATTGCGCTCCCAGGACAGCGCGCGGGCGTACAGCAAGGCGCTGTCATCGGGATACGCGGCCAGGCCACGGGCCAGGACGTCCATCTCCGCATCGGCGTTGTTGTCGCGCTGCTGCAGTTCGGCTTCCAGCAGATAGGCATCGCGACGCAGGTCATCGTCCACCGCGGCATCGGCCTGGATGGCGTGCACTTCAGTGGCCGCCTGCGCCTTTTCGCCCATCAGGTACAACGCATTGACGGCGCGCAACTGCGCTTCGCCACGCTGCGGACCACCGGGCACACCGTGGTACCAGTCCACGGCTTCCTGATAGCGCTTGAGATATTCGGCAATCTTGCCCAGCAGCAGGCGCTGGTCCGGATCCGGTTTGCCGGCCTTGGCCGAGATGTCCTGATACAGCGCCAACAGCGCCGCGTCGTCCTTCTGCTTGGCCAGCAACGAGGCGCGCATGCCCCAGGTCTGCAGGTTCTGCTCGCCTGTCGCCAGCACGTGCTCGGCGGCCTTGGGCTCGCCAAACATGTCGTAGGTGATGGCCAGCGCGTTGCGCAGTTCTTCATCCTGCGCGGCCTTGGGCTCGACGTTCCTGAGCAGGGCCAGCGCCTCGTCCTTCTTGCCGGCCTGGTTGAGCTGGGTGGCATGCAGCAGGGCCACGCGCGGCTCGTCCGGGAAGCGCTTGACCACTTCACCCACCATGCGCCGCGCCAGCTCCGGGCGCTCCATGCGCAGCGCCAAGCGACCGAATTCCTGCCAGGCCTCCAGATCCTCGGGTATGGCATTGGCGTCGACCAGCTCACCCAGCACTTGCGCCGGCACTGCCGGATCACGCCCACCGGTGGCCAGCGCCAACAGTACGTAGCGCCAGGCGCGTGGTTCGGAGGAATGCAGTACCGCCAGCAGCTCCTTGCGGGCCAGATGGGTGTCGCCCTTGCGCATGGCCAGCGAGGCGCGGGTCGCGCGTACGGCGACCGCGCCCGGATCCCGCTGCGCCCAGAGCGCCAGCGCCTGGCTGGCGCCGGCATCGTCGCCGGCCAGCATGG
>RCUS01001604.1_pt1 | contig 11345 bp, 9 predicted proteins | sample 2166221 | NCBI WGS metagenome assembly RCUS01 (sample SAMN09932758, study PRJNA488358) | compost metagenome | isolation source: compost soil in cyclohexanecarboxylic | place: Germany: Experimental Botanical Garden | reverse complement strand
GCATATTATTCTGAAGATATTCGCAGTGGTTTGCGCGCCATTCCTCTTGGTCAACATGAGGCGTCACGTTCATTGGGGATGAGTTACTTCCAATCCATGCGAAAGGTGATAATCCCTCAGGCATTACGGATATGTGCGCCACCATTTATTAATCACACGGTGTTGTTGTTCAAAAATACAAGTCTGGCTATGGCTGTAGGTGCTGCAGAGTTGACGTACGCGGTTCGAGATATTGAGAACCAAACGTTTCAGACTTTTCCAGCGTATCTTATCGCAACACTGTTCTATCTTGCTGTGTCACTGGCGCTGATGGGGCTAGGAAGTTTTGTTGCGCACCATACTCGCATTCCGACGAGGTAGCCATGTTAGATATAATTCAGAATAACTGGCAGCAGTTGCTCGTCGGGCAATTCCCACAAGGGGAACTCGGCGGGCTAGCGCTTACGCTGATCCTCTCGGTGCTAGGGTTACTTATTTCATTTCCCCTGAGCATTGGACTGGCCTTCTGTCGCATATCCCCGTTCCCAGTGATCAGGGTGCCCGCTACGGTGCTCGTTTATGTGGTTCGTGGGTTGCCGTTAGTTATGTTGGTATTTTGGAGTTATTTCCTGGTGCCAATTTTGGTTGGTAAAAGTGTCAGCGGTTTTACAGCGTTGCTGTGCACATTGGTTATTTACGAGGCCGCATATCTTTCTGAGGTAGTACGAGCAGGTATCGAATCGGTACCGCAAGGCCAAATTGAAGCGGCCCGGTCTTTAGGGTTGAGTTATCGCAAGACGATGCTGAAAGTGGTGCTGCCGCAAGCGCTTTATAATATGGTTCCTAGTTTGATTAGTCAATTTGTGTCGTTAATCAAGGAGACTTCGATTGGCTATGTTATTAGTGTTCAGGAGATAACATTTTCAGCGAATCAAATTAATACGCAGTTGCTTACGAGGCCATTCGAGGTATTTGCAATTCTCGCTTTGACCTATTACAGCGTTTGTTTCTGTCTTACTCAGCTTGCACACTATGCCGAGCGTCGTATTACGCGCAAACGCCTGGGCTTTAATACTAAAAACGGGAGCAAACTCAATGATCCAGTTCTCGAAAGTCAATAAGTGGTATGGAGAGTACCAGGCTCTAGTAGACGTAAATGCGAGCGTGGCCCAAGGTGAGGTTGTCGTAGTTTGCGGGCCGTCAGGGTCTGGAAAATCGACTCTCATTCGAACGGTTAACCGGCTTGAGGAAATCCAGAAGGGGACGATTTTTCTTAATGGACAGGATGTGCATGCCAAAGGACTGGATTTGAATGTGTTTCGTACACAAGTAGGATTCGTTTTTCAGCAATTCAACCTGTTTCCACACTTGTCTGTGATTGAAAATATTTGCCTTGCACCAATGACTGTTAGCGGGAAAAGTAAATCTGATGCGAAAGCAAAGGCAATGGTCTTGCTAGAGCGCGTCGGATTAGCCCACAAGTCAGAGGCTTACCCGCAACAGCTTTCTGGTGGGCAGCAACAACGAGTTGCTATTGCACGCGCATTAGCTATGGATCCTCCGGTGATGCTTTTTGATGAACCTACGAGTGCGTTAGATCCCGAAATGGTCGGGGAAGTTCTTAATGTGATGAAGGAACTTGCTAAGGAAGGCATGACCATGGTGTGTGTGACTCATGAAATGAATTTTGCACGGGAGGTCGCCGATAGAATCTGGTTCATGGATAAGGGCGCAATTTTGGAGGAAAACGATCCAGCCACATTTTTCTCAGCGCCTGCGCATCCCCGGGCAAAAGCCTTTATTTCTGATTTGCGTGCTCATTGAGAACCGATAGATTATGGATTCATCTGCGGTGAGCTCAAGAGCAGTGGTGGTAATTGGGGCAGGCATTGTAGGGCTATCTATTGCTCTGAGGCTCCGCTTGGAAGGACATGACGTCGTAGTAATTGATAAGCTGGAACCTATGGAGGGTTGTTCTGGGGGGAATGCTGGCTACATTTCTGAAGCCAATATTTTCCCGCCTGCGACGCCAGATCTGATCAGGCAACTTCCTCGGCTCTTGCTGTCTAGGAACGGGCCATTGGTCATAAGCCCCAGCTATATTAGTCAGATGCTACCCTGGTCTGTTAGAGCGATGAAGGTGCTTAAGCCGCAAGCGTTTTCTCGTGTGGTGAATGCACTTGAAAGTCTGATAACTAGGTCTCACGAAAGTATTAGTCAGTTGGCGCGTGAGGTTTATGCTGGTCATTTGATCACGCGGGATGGTGGGCTTCACGTTTATAAGAGCCTTGAAGCGCTCAAGGTTAAGCAGAATTTGATGCCTCTATGGAAGGAACACGGAGTTTCGGTTGAGTTGCTATCCGGGGAGGAGGCGTGCTCAATGGAGCCTGCGCTCTCTAAAAGTATTATCGGAGGTTTATACTTTCCTGGTTCTGGTCGATGTAGTGACCCAAAAGAATTGGGTATGCAGTACTTTCGCTACTTAATGGCGTCTGGGGCAAGATTTATAAAGTCGGAATTCTTAGGTATTGAGAGAAAATCCAGCGGCGGGCTTGAGTTAGTGCATTCAACAGGTCGTATGCACGCTAAAAAAATTGTCTTAGCTGCTGGATATGCTAGCGCCCAGATTCTTGAAAGATATGGATACAAGAATGTTCTAGCTTGTGAGCGCGGATACCATCTGATGATCGGTCGCCCTGGGGTGAGTCTGAGTCGGCCAATTGTGTTTGGTGAAGCCTATTTTGCAGCAACTCCTATGGATCGGGGGCTTCGGCTTGCCGGTACTGCGGAGTTTTGTAAAGCAGATGCCAACCCAAACATGCGACGCGCTTATATGTTGAAAGGCTTAGCCGAGCAGTATTTACCTGACCTGACTTGGAAGACGATTGAACCATGGATGGGAGTCAGGCCATCGTTGCCCGATGGACTGCCCGCAATCGGACAGGTAGATGAGGAGCCTGGCTTGTTCTATGCCTTTGGCCATTCGCACAACGGGTTGACGACATCCGCTATTACTGCTCACTGTGTGGCTGCTCTAGTGGATTGTCGTGCTCCACCTGTTGATCTGGATTCGTTTGATTATAGGCGATTTCATTAAAGGTTTTAGGGCGTACCAGTTTTTGACGAGGCATAGTGGCAGTTGCTTCAAACTGCTCTTTGGTTGAATCATAAAGTTCGATGTTTGTTGTTCGGTGCCTTTCGTTAACTCGGGGCAGTGCTTTGTGTTTAATCTGCTAAATAAAACTAAAATAATTGGAGCGTTTAAATGGGTGGAAACAAAGTTGTTGCTACTATTGCGATTGGATGTCTTGCGCTTAGCACTCAGGTCTCTGCTGACTTTCTAAAAGACAGTAAGGCTAACTTTGGTTTAAGAAACTTTTACTTTAGTAACGACAATCGCGATGGCACTGCTGCTCCGTCAAAAACCGAAGAGTGGGCGCAGGGTTTCATGCTGGATTATAAATCAGGCTTTACGGATGGTACGCTTGGTTTTGGAGTCGATGCCTTGGGACTGGTGGGGATCACCTTGGACAGCGGCAAAGGACGGCATGTTGGCAGCACAATGATCCCTTCGGACGGCGATGATCGTGCAGTCGATGAGTGGAGCAGGTTGGGGCTGACCGGGAAAGTGAAACTGTCGAACACCGAACTTCGATATGGCACTTTGATTCCGAAGCTTCCAATTTTAGTAGCAAACGATGGGCGTTTGCTGCCTCAGACCTTTGAAGGCGGCCAGGTTACTTCGACTGAGTTTAAGGATCTCACCTTGACTGGTGGTCGAATTGAACATGCAACAGGTCGTGGTTCGACTGACCGAACCGGCTTGGCTGCGTCTGGTGGTACTCGAGAAAGCAATCAATTTGATTTTGCTGGGGTGGACTGGAAACTAACCAAAAACCTAACGGCGCAGTACTATATTGCCAATCTTGAAGACTATTATACTCAGCATTTCCTTGGATTAACTCACACGTTTGTGATCACGGACAAACAGTCCCTGAAAACCGACTTGCGTTACTTCAAAACCGACTCTTCAGGTGAGAATAGTACTGGTGCCTCGGGTTACAGAATTAATGGGTATACCTCAGGTGGAGATGGTGAGATTGACAACCGAACCTGGAGCGCTGCCTTGATATACACTCTTGGTGGCCATGCGGTAACAGCAGGCTATCAAAGCGTTTCGGACGGAAGCAACTTCACACAGCTAAATCAGGGTGGCTTGCCAGGCAAGGGCGCAGGTGGTACCAGTCTATATTTGTATACTGACCGTTTGATCCAAAGCTTTACCCGTGCAGGTGAGCGAACAGCATTTGGCCAATATGCCTACGATTTCGCGGCGCTGGGCGTACCTGGTCTAAAAGCGTCTGTAATGTACCTAAGTGGCAATAATATTAAAACTTCCGCGGGTGACGACCAAAGTGAGTGGGAAAGAGACATTAGCTTGGACTATGTACTACAATCAGGGACTTTCAAAGGTGTTGGATTCAGTTGGCGTAATGGTAAGTCGAATAGCGACGCCTCTCGAAATCAAGATCAGAATAGGTTGTTTGTAAGTTATAGCATTCCGCTTCTATAATAATACGTTTTTAGGTAATACGCGCATTTCGAGGATGCTGATCTGACGGTCTTTCCCCTCAACGCTGACACTAATGGTCAGCGTTTTTTTTTTGCCATTGGTTTTGCTTTGATTTAGCAACATGGAAATTGGGTTTGTCGGGTGCGCTGTGGTTGCTTTGGTTTAGTTTTAGCTATATGTTTGCTGGGTTATCTTCATTTTTTTGCATGAGAATGCCCCTATGATTACTCTAAAACAGCTGGAAGCTATCTATTGGATTGTGGAGTTGGGGAGCTTCGAGGCAGCGTCCATGAAGCTCAACATGTCCCAGTCGGCGATCTCTAAGCGTGTCCAGGAAATGGAGGATGCATTTGATGTTCAGATTTTTGACCGAACCAAGCGCAGTGCCCGATTGACAGAGAAAGGTACGGAGCTCTTTGAATATGCAGCGGATATGCTGCGGCAGCGCGATTATTTATTAGAACGTATCAGCTCTAAAGAGGTGCTTGTTAGACGTTTTCGCTTAGGGGTTACCGAGTTGACGGCGTTGACATGGCTTCCCGCTCTCGTGGAAAGCATTCGAAAGGCATATCCCAAGGTGGTATTGGAGCCGTCGGTAGAGTTGAGTTCGGAGCTGTTCAAGAAACTGGTAGATGATCAGCTAGACTTAATAATTGTTCCAGATGTGTTTGATGACGCAAGATTCGTAGCTACACCTCTACAGACTGTAGAAAACTCATGGATGTGTGCGCCTCATCTCTATGACGGGAGTGGGCCTGTAGGTCTTCATACACTTGCGTCGTTCACAGTGCTCACGCAAGGAGGTAGCTCGGGAACAGGCTTAGTCTATGAACGGTGGTTTACTCAGCATGATGTACGTTTTAACCGGATGATTATTAGTAACTATTTGGTCGCTCAGGTGGGGTTAACGATATCAGGGGTAGGTATTAGCTACCTGCCACGAGCGTGTTTATCACCTCTCGTCGACCAAGGGCTACTAAAGGTAATAGAAACCCAGCCTGGTCTTCCTCAGGTTCGCTATGCCGCAATTCATCGTGCTGATCGACTCCAAGGGCTAAGTGTGGAAGTCGCCCGGCTAGCAACACAGTGTTGTAATTTCAGTAGGATGCTTCTTCAAGGGAAGGTCTGACCCAGAAACATGAAAAAAAGAGATGATTTGTCATCAAAAAATATCGCTAAAAGGATTGGCTAGGGTTTCTTACTATTGACATGCAGCCCCGATGGCTTCTCTCTTTTGGAGGTTCACATGTCTTTGCCAGGTACTCGCATTCTTCCATCACCACCTTTGGCTTCTCAAGAGGTTGTGGATTCCTTTCGAGGAGTTGTTACTCCTCACATTAGCGACAATCTGAGCCGTCACATCGGTGCCCGTGGTCTCACTCGTTACAACCGCACAGGTAAGCTTGTCGGGACGGCGCTGACGGTCAAGACTCGTCCAGGTGACAACCTCTACATCTACAAAGCCCTGACCATGATTGAGCCGGGCCATGTTCTGGTCATTGATGCCCAAGGTGATCTCAATAACGCGGTAATTGGTGAGCTGATCAAGCTTTATGCCGAGCAGCGGGGTTGTGTCGGCTTTATTGTTGATGGTGCTATCCGAGATGTAGCTGCCTTTGAAAATACTCCATTGTACGCTCGAACTGTCGTGCATTGCGGCCCTTATAAAAGCGGGCCAGGGGAAATCAACGTCCCCGTATCTATCGGTGGCATGATTGTAAATCCCGGCGACATCATCGTTGGTGACGAAGACGGCTTTGTTGCGTTTTCACAAGAAGATGCTCCTGAGGTATTGCGCAAGGCGAAGCTGCATGAAGTCCACGAGGAAGAAGTGAAGGCTGAGATTGCAAGTGGCGAGGTCTTTCAGTCGTGGCTTGATAAAGTTCTGAAAAATAACGGATTGGCGGATTAAGGGGTATTGTCATGAGTCAAAATTTCCTGTCTCAGCGAGTGCTCGGGATTGAGCCTTCACCTAGTATTGCCGCCAATGCGTTGGTCAATCAGTTGCGTGCTCAAGGCAAGGACATCGTAAACTTCACAATTGGTGAGCCAGACCTGGATACCCCAGAGCATATTCTGGAAGCTGCGCGTGTTGCGATGAGTAATGGTGATACTCACTACACCAATACGAATGGTACTTTGGCGCTTCGCGAAGCTATTGTTAAGAAGCTAAGTCGCGACAATGACGTTCACTACGCGCTTGATGAAGTAATCGCAGGCTGTGGTGGTAAGCATATTATTTATCACGCATTAGCCGCAACGTTGAATGCGGGTGATGAGGTGGTCGTCCATACGCCTTATTGGGTTTCTTATCCTGACATTGCAAAACTGAACGACGCAACCCCAGTTATTATTCCTGGTAATGAGTCCAATGGCTTCAAGCTGACTCCTGGAGAGCTTGATGCGGCGATCACTCCAAATACCAAGTGGGTTATTCTGAATACACCTAATAATCCAAGTGGTGCAGTGTATACAGAGGCGGAGCTTTCTTCTCTCGCTGTCGTACTTCGGAAGTATCCGCATGTTTTGATCATGTCTGATGAGATTTATGAGCATTTTGTGTACGGGGATGCGAAGCACGTTTCCTTCGTAAAAGCCGCTCCAGATTTGAAAGAGCGTACGCTCATCCTCAACGGTGCTTCAAAAGGCTACGCTATGACGGGCTGGCGATTGGGGTTCGGAGCTGGGCCAAAGTTTTTGATTGCAGCCATTGCAAAGCTCCTTTCACAGACGACTACCTGTCCGAGCTCTATCAGTCAGGCCGCTGCCGTGGCCGCATTTGCAGGTGATCAAAGCCCGATAGCGCATATGCGAGAAATTTATATCGAGCGTCGTCAGCGAATGCTGGATCTGCTGAAAGACGTCAAAGGTGTGAGCTGCACACCACCGGATGGCGCGTTCTATGTATATGCGAACGTTTCGAAATTGATTGGACTTAAGACTCCAGCCGGCAAAGTGATCGAATCGGACTCTGACCTCGTTAGTTTCCTCCTTGAAGAGGAGGGTGTAGCGACAGTTAGTGGTGCTGCCTATGGTATGTCGCCTTACGTCCGATTGAGCTTCGCTAGCGCTATGGATGTGATTGAGGAAGGCTGCTTACGATTTAAGCGGGCATGCAACAAATTGAGTTGAATAGCCAATAGAGTTATCAGCTCTTGCGGGCTCACTTTGCTCTAGCATGCAATGAGTCCGCAACAACATACTATACGCTACTGCCTATAACAATATTTACGCATTACAGAGGCACTCATGCATAAGCCACGTATTCCATTAGTCCTGCAAATTATGATCGGCTTAGTTGCTGGTATTGTGATTGGTGCATTGTTACATCAGTTTCCGGAATCCCGTCCGTGGCTGATTAGTAATGTGCTGCAGCCAGCTGGCGATATTTTCATTCGACTGATGAAGATGATCGTTGTTCCGATTGTTTTTGCGTGTATGGTCGTAGGTATCGCAGGGAGTGGCGATGGTAAGTCGTTGGGGCGCATTGGTACCAAGACGCTCTTGTATTTTTTTGCTGTTACAACAACGGCAATTATCGTTGGGTTGATTATCGGTAATATTCTCCAGCCAGGGGCCGGTACTGACCTTTCAAGCCTGAAGGCCGTAGAGGTTCATGTTGCGCAAGGTTCAGCGAATAGCAGTTTCGCACAGGTGCTGGTCAATATCATTCCGGATAACATCGTAGATGCAATGGCTAAAGGTAGCCTTCTGCCGGTTTTGTTCTTTGCAGTAATGTTCGGTTTTGGAGTCTCAAAGCTGGAGGAAGAACGGAAGAAGCCGCTCATCGACGCTTTGCGGGCTGTATCCGAGGCAATGTTTAAAGTAACGTCGATGATCATGGCCTACTCGCCAATTGGTGTTTTTGGCATGATTGCGGTAACTGTTGCCAACTTTGGATTCAGTTCGTTGCTGCCACTGGTCAAGCTCATTCTGGTTAGCTATGTAGCAATTCTATTTTTTGCGCTTGTGATTCTTGGTGGCATCGCACGGCTCGCGGGAATCAATTTCTTCGCATTGATCAAGCATCTGAAGGATGAGCTGATTCTCGCTTTCTCCAGCGCTAGTTCCGCCGCAGTTATGCCTCAGTTGATGGCCAAGCTCGAAACCTTCGGTGCATCTCGTTCACTCGTTAGCTTTGTGGTTCCTATTGGATATTCGTTCAATCTTGATGGGGCCTCGTTGTTTCTTGGTATCGGTACGCTTTTTGTCGCCCAGTTGTATGGGATTGATCTGAGTCTGTCGCAGCAAGCAGTGCTGGTCGTTACGATGGTACTGACCTCTAAGGGGGCTGCTGGTGTGCCAGGCTTTATGTTCGTTATTTTGTCAGCGACCCTTGCAAGCGCAGGTCTTCCTCTTGAGGGAATCGCCTTTATCGCCGGCGTTTATCGCTTGATGGATATGCCTACAACTGCGTTGAACGTACTGGGTAATGCGCTTGCCCCGCTGGTCATTTCTAAGTGGGAAGAGCGCCGCAATGCTGCCAAGGAAAATCTCGGTGGCAACATGAACGCGGTACGATAGTACGAGGTAGGATCTAAGTTCACTTAATGGTGAAGTGAGCTACCAAAGGCAAAGTCTACAATGACTTTGCCTTTTGGCTAAAAGGCGCACTCAATCTCACATTTCGGCCTTGAACGCTTGGGCGGGATCACGATGCTAACCAATTTACGTTTTGCCCACAAAGTAGTGCTCTCTACGTCTATAGTCGTTTCGGTCGCGTTTGCTGCATTTGCTAGCTTCAACTATTATATCCAGAAGCAAAGTATGCAAAGTGGCCTTGAGGCTTCATTGTCCGAGGTCGGAAAGTTGACTGCAGAGAATATCACCTATTGGCTAGATGCACGCATTAAGCTAGTTGAGGCTGCTACACAGAACGCGAAACGCGACAGTAGTGGCCAAGCATTGCAGGTTTTGTTTGGGCAGCAGATATATAAAGAGACCTTTGATAAGGTTTACTACGGTCAGGGCGATCGACGGTTTGTTATAAGTCCTTATCAAGTGATGCCTGATGGGTATGATCCTAGCTCTAGGCCTTGGTTCCAAGCTGCTGCCAAAGCGGGTGGGAGCATTGTCACCCCACCTTATATATTCTCAACAACTCAAAATCTTGGTCTTACGGTAGCTGCGCCGTTGATTCGGGATGGTAAGCTGGAAGGGGTTGTTGCGGCAGACCTTACGCTTACGACTTTGGTAGATATTGTCAAATCTTTGAGTGCCGGCGGACTAGGTGACGCATTATTAGTCGACCAAGACGGAAAAGTTCTCGTCAGTCCGAGGTCATCCGAGGTGCTCAAAGACCTTAAGTCCGTATTTCCAAATAATACGCCCATCTTGGCTCCTGGGTTTAGCGAGTCTGAACGGTCTGGGCGCTCTCAAATCGTATTATTTACCCCGATCAATGGAATCAAATCTGTAAAGTGGTATTTGGTGCTTTCTATTGATAGTGAGAAAGCATTTGCGCCTGTAAAGCGTTCGCAGGATCTAGCCATTATTGCCGCAGTGTCCGCGGTTTCTGTAATTGTTGTTGTACTGGGGCTCTTGATGAAGGCGTTGTTGATACCGCTGCACGTTCTAACTCGTGCAATGGGCGACATCGCGGAAGGAGAGGGTGACTTGACTCAAAGGCTGCCTCAGAACAGAAAAGATGAATTCGGACTTTTGGCCAGCGCGTTCAATCGTTTTGTTGAGCGCATACATGGCTCAATCCGTGAGGTGGCGAGTAGCACAAGTCTTCTCTATGGCGTAAGTCGAAAGGTTCTGACGGCATCCACCGAGACAATTCAGCATTCAGACGCTCAGGCGTTGCGTACAAATAGCATCGCAACTGCCATAAATGAGTTGGGTGCCGCCTCTAATGAAATTGCTGGGAATGCAGCCCATGCATCCGGGGATGTGTCGTTGGCGCGTAAGCAAGCAGAACTAGGTAAAGATGTACTCAGTCAAGCCTTGACAGCAATGCAACAACTTTCACAAAAAATTTCACTTTCCTGCGAGCACATAGAGGCACTTGATGGTAAGACTGCGAGTATCGGTTTGATACTTGACGTCATCCGGGGTATCTCAGAGCAGACTAATCTATTGGCACTCAATGCAGCGATTGAGGCAGCGCGCGCAGGCGATGCTGGACGGGGCTTTGCCGTAGTAGCAGATGAGGTTAGAAGCCTTGCTCAGCGCACTCAAAGCTCTGCCCAAGAAATTCACCTTATGATTGAGGAACTTCAGAACGGCTCTCGAGATGCCGTGGCGCTTATGATTGCTAGTCAACGCCAAAGTGTGGAGAGCATGGAAGTCGCCGAAGATGCTGGAGGGAAACTCGAAAATATAACTGTTCGGATCAGTCAAATTGACGACCAAAATCACTCGATAGCGTCGGCGACTGAGGAACAAAGCTCTGTCGTTGAGGCGTTGAATGTTGATATATCAGACATCAATATGCTTCTAGAAAAAGGCTTGAGTAATTCGCGTGAGACGCTTGATGCCTGTAAGTCACTTGAAAGTGAGGCAGCCCGACTTCAGCAAATAGTATCTGGATTCAGGATCTAATCCGTAAAATAATGCCAGAGCCTTGCTCGTTATGATCTTGGGGAAGGTTTTGGCGCTTTCTTTCTATCAGATTTGTAAGATTTTACGGTAGTAAAGGAAGTGTAGTGCTCTCACATTCTTTGGATTTCTGGTGTGTGCCTTGGAGTGGGGAATGGCTGTAAATATGCCCATGGTCAAACGCATGGGGACTCAAGTTTTAAAAATCCAAGCTAAGCAGCAAGTCGTCGATGTTTTCACTCAGCATGCG
>RCUS01001600.1_pt1 | contig 11377 bp, 6 predicted proteins | sample 2166221 | NCBI WGS metagenome assembly RCUS01 (sample SAMN09932758, study PRJNA488358) | compost metagenome | isolation source: compost soil in cyclohexanecarboxylic | place: Germany: Experimental Botanical Garden | reverse complement strand
CATCGTTGTTGAAGGCCGGCATGCCGAACCCACAGCGGATCACCTGCACGCAGGCGTCGAGGAAGTCGTTACTCATTCCTGCATGGTAACGCACGCTGAGATTAGGCTGGGTGGAGCGTAAGCGCCCGCAGGACTCCAGAATGGCATAGGACAAGGGGTTAACCGCATCGCAAGGTTTGCCGTTGATCAGTTGCTGTCCGCCAATAGTGACGTTCTGATACAGCGGGCTGCCTGCCGAGGCTTTGGAGTGAGAACCGGAACGGATCTTGTTGATCTCCAACAGCTTCAACCAACAACTGTGCAGCATTTCAATCGCACGCTCGCGTGACAACGTCTGTTCCAACTCTACGTCACGACGGTACCAGGGGTAGAGATATTGGTCGAGGCGGCCAAAGGACACCGAATGGCCGTTGGATTCAATCTGTAGCGTCAGTTGAATGAAGTAGCACAGTTGCAGGGCCTGCCAGAAGGTCTGCGGTGGCCGATGGGCAATCAGCTCACAGTTTTCCGCTATGGCCAGCAGCTCTTCACGCCGCCACAAACGGTTTTCCGTCTGCGCCATGTCGCGCGCCAACTGGGCAAAGCGCAAGATATGCGCGCTCAGCGCTTCCAGGGTCAGATCGATTGCCTTCAGGAATTGCTCCTGATGCAACTCTTCCCAGTCGGTAAGCCGGATACGACTGCGACGTTCATCGACCTTCTCGCGCAGCCCGTCGAGGCCTTTTTCCAACAGTAGTGGGAAATTCACCGCGAGATGGGCATCCCCTGAGGTCATATTGCCTTCAGCCTTGATGATACCGGTGGCCAGCAGGGCCTTTTGTTCGTCGGTAAACATGCCGTAGCAGCGATCTTGCACCGTCTGGCCGCGCCACCACGGGCATAGCCGATGCAAAATGGCCTTGTTCTCTTCGCTGACTGAGAAACCGGCGCCCGGACGGTCGGCCAGTTGGTCAATCTCGTCTTCGATCCAACTGACGGTATATTCGGGGAAAATCGGCGCAGCGCGTAATTCGCTGGCCTGGTTGCCGATAATCAACTCGTCGTTATCGATTCGCAAAGTTCGCTTAGCCAAATGGTTAGCCAATGCCAGTGCGCGACGAACCGGCAAGGGTTTGTCCTGATGCTGCTGATAGGCTTCGGTGTAGTGCTGGGCGCGTTCGGTGCAAACCGGCGGTTTGACGATATGGATCAGCGCGTTCTTGTGAGCCTGGGTGCGTTCGGACAGGGTGGTCAGATCCAGCTTAGTCATGGTGTTATCCTCGCAAAATGGCAGTCAGCCCTTTGGCCTCGGCGTACTGTTCGGCATAGGCCAGCAGTTCAGGGGCATCTAGTGGGGTGCGGGCCGCGTGATAAGGCTCGCCGAGCAGGTTATATTTGTTGATACCCAACGTGTGGTACGGCAAGAAATGAATCTCTGTAACGCCGGCCTCATCGGCGGCGAAATCGACAATCGCGCGAATTGAGCGGCGATCGGCGTTAAAGTCGGGGATCAGCGGGACGCGCACGGTCATTCGGGTACCGTGGGCTGCCAGGCGGCGGAAGTTTTCCATTACCCGTTTGGCGGAGCCGCCGGTCCACTGCTTGAAACGTTTTTCATCGACGTGTTTCAAATCCGCCAGCATCAGATCGAGCCAGGGCAGCGAAGGTGCTATGTGCGACCAGGGCGTATGCAGGCAAGATTCCACCGCGGTATGAATGCCGGCCTCACGGCCGCGCTTCAGCAGTTCTGCCGCCACGGCAGGCTGCATGAAGGGTTCACCGCCGGAAAGTGTCAGGCCGCCACCGGTGCGCAGATAAAAAGGCCGATCGCGCAGCACCTCGGTCATGATATCGTCGATATTTACTGCGCTGCCGCACAGGCTGAGTGCGTCGGTTGGGCAACGGGCGGCTAATGCGGCATACTCTTCGTGGCTGAGTAACTCGCGCTGGATCAGCAGGTTGTCGTCTATTCGTTGAATCGCCTGAGGATGGCCTTCGGCGCACAGGGTACAGCCGCTGAGGCATAAACGCGGATCGAACAGCAAATCCGCTTTTCGCGAGCGGCTTTCCGGATTCTGGCACCAGAGACAGCCCAACGAGCAGCCCTTCAGGAACACTACGCTGCGGATGCCTGGACCATCATGGGTGGAATAGCGCTGCAGATTGAAGATCACGAGTCACCTGTCATTCGGTTGCTTTTCTTTTGCCATTAAAGTTGTTTCGAATGAAAGTTGATTTGATTTCGATCAAATATAAATGCGTTGCATGTTCCTACTATGATGAGAGTTTGAATTCGTCCACAAAAGATTCAGGAGTCCGTAATGGAGCTTTATCTCGATACCGCCGATGTGAACGCAGTAAAACGACTGGCGCGCATCCTGCCTCTGCACGGTGTGACCACCAATCCGAGCATTGTTGCCAAAGAGGGAAAACCGATTTGGGAAGTGTTACCGGCGCTGCGCGATGCGCTGGGGGGCACCGGCAAACTCTTTGCTCAGGTGATGGCTAACGACGCCGAGCGCATGGTGGCGGAAGCGGCGTTGCTTCATCAGCGAGTGCCTGGGCTGGTGGTTAAGATACCGGCGACCGCAGAAGGCCTGGCAGCGATTAAAAAACTGAAGTCGATGTCGATTCCTACGCTGGGGACGGCGGTTTATGGTGCGGGTCAGGGACTGCTGGCGGCGCTGGCGGGGGCTGAGTATGTGGCCCCATACGTGAACCGCCTGGACGCGCAGGGCGGTGACGGCATTGAAATGGTTCACGAGCTGCAGCAATTGCTGACGCTGCACGCGCCGGGAGCCCGTGTGCTGGCGGCCAGTTTCAAAACGCCGCGTCAGGCGCTGGAATGCTTGCTGGCGGGTTGTCAGGCCATCACTCTGCCGGTCGACGTGGCTGAGCAGTTCCTCGCGGCACCGGCGGTTCAGGCTGCGGTAGAGAAATTCGAGCAAGATTGGCAGGGGGCGTTCGGCACTAATCTGCTGAATTGAGAGCCGCATAAGCAAAGAAAAGGGAAGCCGTTGACAAAGTGCTCTGTTGTTTAATGGTAGGGGCGCTGCATGCTGCGCCCAATAGCATAATCAATGGGTTAAATCGGGTCGAACATGTTCGACCCCTAGCGGTTTAGCCTTTTCGCAGGTTTGTCAGCAGTCTGAGGGCGCCGCAGCGCCCTGATTATAACAACCTGAATTTAAACATTTTCACGCAGGACGATCGGCGACTCCTGCGCCGTAGGCTGGCTGGCATTCAGCGCGCGACGGATCACAAAGAAGGCGGAGACCAGCATGGTTACCGCCACCAGCATAAAGAAAGCGCACAGTGCGGCGTTAATCTGGTTACTGAAAACGATGGTCTCCATATCCTTCAGCGTCTTGGCCGGTGCGATCAGCGTGCCTTGTTCAATACCGGCAGAGAATTTCTTCGCCTGCGCCAGGAAGCCGATGCTCGGTTTCTCGTGGAATATTTTCTGCCAGCCGGCGGTCATTGAGGTAATAAACAACCAGACGGTCGGCAAAATGGTCACCCAGGCATAGCGCTGTTTTTTCATTTTGAACAGCACCACGGTACCGAGGATCAAGGCCATCGAGGCCAGCATCTGGTTGCCGATACCGAACAGCGGCCACAGCGTATTGATGCCGCCGAGCGGATCGACCACCCCCTGATAGACAAAGAAGCCCCAGCCAGCGACGGCCACGGTGGTTCCCGCCAGATTACCGAACCAAGAACGGTTGTTAGCTAACCTTGGGATCGCCACGCCGACCAGATCCTGCACCATAAAGCGACAGGCACGGGTCCCGGCATCGACGGCGGTCAGAATAAACAGCGCCTCGAACAGAATGGCGAAGTGGTACCAGAAGGCCATCATTGCGCGGCTGTTAAACACCTCGGTAATGATGTGTGCCATGCCCACGGCGAAGGTCGGGGCGCCGCCGGCGCGCGACAGGATGGAATGTTCCCCGACGTCTTTGGCAATCATCGTCAGGGTTTCCGGGGTGATCATAAAGCCCCAGTTGTTAATCACCTGAGAGGCATTTTCCACCGTGGTGCCAATCAGCGCCGCCGGCGAGTTCATGGCGAAGTAAACGCCTGGGTCGATCACCGACGCGCAAATCAACGCCATGATAGCCACGAAGGACTCCATCAGCATGGCGCCATAACCGATAAAGCGAATATGGCTCTCGCGCTCCACCAGTTTCGGCGTGGTACCGCTGGAAACCAGCGCATGGAAACCGGAAATCGAACCACAGGCGATAGTGATAAACAGGAACGGGAACAGCGAGCCGGCGAACACCGGGCCGCTGCCGTCGATAAAGCGCGATACCGCCGGCATTTTCATTTCCGGCATGGCGAAGACGATACCTACAGCCAAACCGATAATGACGCCAATCTTCATAAAGGTGGACAAATAGTCACGCGGTGCCAACAGCAGCCACACCGGCAACACCGAAGCGACAAAGCCGTAAACCACCAACACCCAGGTCAGCGTGGTGCCGTGCAGCGTGAAGAAGGGCCCCCAGTAGGGGTCTTGTGCCACGTTGCCGCCGTAGATGATCGCCAGCAGCATCAGCGCAAAACCGATCACCGAGATTTCAGCGATTTTACCCGGCCGGATAAAACGCATATACACGCCCATAAACAGGGCGATTGGGATGGTTGCAGCGATGGTGAACAAGCCCCAGGGGCTGTCGGCCAGGGCTTTAACCACCACCAGCGCCAGCGCGGACAGAATGATAATCATCACCCCCAGCGCGCCCAGCATGGTGATCACACCGGCGAAGGCCCCCAGTTCCTGCTTGGCCATTTCACCCAGCGAACGACCGTCACGACGGGTAGAGATGAACAGGATCAGGAAGTCCTGCACGGCGCCGGCCAGCATTACCCCGACCAGGATCCAGATAGTGCCGGGCAGAAAGCCCATTTGCGCTGCCAGAATAGGGCCAACCAGCGGCCCGGCCCCGGCGATGGCGGCAAAGTGGTGGCCAAACAACACCCACTTGTTGGTGGGGACATAGTCCAACCCGTCGTTGCGACGTTCGGCCGGGGTCATGCGGCGGTCGTCGAGCTCAAAGACTTTTTTGGCGATAAACAGACTGTAGAAGCGATAAGCGATGCTGTAACAGGCGACCGCCGCTACCACCAGCCAAACCGCATTGACGTGTTCACCGCGGCTTAGCGCCAGCATGGCGAAGGCGAATGCACCGACCAACGCCACCACCAGCCAGATGATCCCGGACTTGACGTTTTTCATGTTCAACAACTCCTTGGTGTGCAGAAAAAAAGAAAGAAGTGTTCTTAGGGAGAATGGCTACAAATTAAAAGTAGGAGTTTTGCAGGCGAAGAGAAGCAGGTCGGATGAGAAATGTGAAGCCGGTTGAGTAATAGCGTAAAAACAAGGTGATGAGGATGTTACTGGGAATAAAAAAACACCGGAGGGAGACCCGTCCGGTGTTTGTCTGGCATAACGTTTATGTTGCGGGTTAAGCCGCCGGTCTGGCGATCACGCTGCGGGTTTCCATACGCACTTCGGCGATGGTGACCTGCAGGGTATCCCCCTGGCGATAAACGACTTCGCCTTTGATCTGCACCGTGCCGGTATCCTGGCTGCATACCATTTCATCACGTACCGCGTGAATGAAGGGCGCCGGGATAAAGGCCACTGCGCCATTGTCCAGCAGACGAACGCGCAGGCCGCCGCGGGTTACGTCGATGATTTCCGCGTTGAAGCATTCATCGGTGCCTGCTTTATCCTTGAGGTAGCGCGCGTAGAGCCAATCGCCGACGTCACGTTCCGCCATCCGGTTCAGGCGACGACGTTCGGCCAGTTGGATTGTCACTTCGTCCAGCGGTTTCTCTGCGGACTGCCCGGTGATAACGGCTTTCAGCAAGCGGTGGTTGACCATATCGCCGTATTTACGGATCGGAGAGGTCCAGGTGGCGTAAGCCTCCAGGCCCAGACCGAAGTGCGGCCCCGGCGTAGTGCTGATTTCGGCATACGTCTGAGAACGGCGAATACGGCTGTCGAGGAACTGGGTCGGTTGCGAATCCAGGTGACGGCGCAGTTCGCAGAAACCTTCCAGCGTCAGCAGCTTCTCGGCTTCGGCTTCAACGCCGTTGGCTTGCAGTACGGTTACGGCTTGCTCAACCAGCAGCGGATCGAAACCGGTGTGCACGTTGTAAATGCCAAAGCCCAGACGGTCGCGCAGCACAATGGCGGCGCAGACGTTGGAAGCAATCATGCACTCTTCAACGATGCGGTTGGCGGTGCGACGTTGTTCGGTGATGATCTCAAGCACTTCGCCTTTTTCACCCAGCACAAAGCGGTAGTCTGGGCGATCTTTGAATACCAGAGCATGCTGGTGGCGCCAGGCGTTACGTGCATCGCACACGCGCTTGAGCAGGGTGATTTGCTGTGCGATTTCATCGTTCGGCGGCTGCCAGCCGGCAATGCCTTCCAGCCAGTCGGAGACTTCGTCATAAACCAGTTTGGCTTTTGATTCGATCTCGGCGCCGAAGAAGCGAATATCGTCACCCAATGCGCCGTCTGCACCGATGGTCACGCGGCAAGCCAGCACCGGACGGCGTTGGTTCGGACGCAGTGAACACAGGTTGTCTGACAGATCGCGCGGCAACATAGGGATGTTGAAACCTGGCAGGTAGTTGGTAAAGGCGCGCTTGCGGGCGATTTCATCCAGCGCGCTGCCTTGCGCGACGTAGGCGGTCGGATCGGCAATGGCGATGGTCAATTGCAGCGAGCCGTCGCCGTTGTCCTGCACAAACAGCGCATCGTCCATATCTTCGGTGCTGGCGCTGTCGATAGTGACAAAATTCAGAGCGGTCAGATCTTCACGCGGCACGGAAGCATCCGGCTCATCGATCGCGATCATCTCCGGCGCTTCTTTTTCCAGGCTGTGACGGGCCAGCGTGACCCACCACGGCGCCAGGTGATCTTCGCCGTCGGTAATAAATTGGGTCAGGTCGGCGTTGAAGCCACGATCGCCTTTCAGCGGGTGGCGGCACATTTCCGCTACCGCCCAGTCACCGGCCTGGAAGTTATGTTTCAGTTCACGCACCGGACGGCAAGGGATCGCGTCTTTCAGCAACGGATGATCGGGTACGATGGACAGACGGTCATCACGCTTTTGCACACGGCCGACAAAGCGCGACAGGAAGGGCTCGATCAGGGTTTCCGGCTCGGCGATTTCACGTTCTTTCTCGGTATGCAGGGTTGCGGTCACTCGGTCCCCGTGCATGACTTTCTTCATGTACGGTGGCGGAATGAAATAGCTTTTTTGACCGTCGACCTCAAGAAAGCCAAAGCCTTTCTCAGTCCCTTTTACTACGCCTTCAACGCGCGGGGTCTGAGAGTGAAGTTGCTGTTTAAGCTGCGCCAGCAGCGGGTTATCTTGAAACATATCGTCCAGTGAATGGGTTGTGAGTGGCAAGATTTGCGGCTGACAGTTTTACGCGAATCACCCGCTGCGGGCAAGCCAAACGTCACGGTTTTCCCGCGTTGGGGCGCGATTTTATGGAATATTGGGCGTTCAAAAGGCGGGAAGAAAACCCCGGCTCGAAACGCCGGGGGGAAACGGGGGGTAAATCAGTTCTGTAGCGGCGTAGGTTGCAGGATTTCAATCCAGTAGTCGTCGGGATCCTTGATAAAGGCCACGTAATTCATGCGACCTTCATGCAGACGTTTCTGGAAGTTCACGCCAAGGCGCTCAAAACGTTCGCAGGCAGCGTGCACGTCAGGCACCGTCACACAGAGGTGGCCAAAGCCACGCGGCTCACTGTTGCCGTTGTGGTAATGAAAATCAGCTTGCTGCTCGGTGCCATGGTTATGGGTGAGCTCCAAAATACCCGGTTGACTCAGGACCCAGCGTTTACGGGCATCGTCATCCTGTGGGATCTGGTCGCGCGGGCTGCGGGTCAGGTAGCAAATGGTAAACGCGGCTTCATTGAAGGTTTCCAGATACACCGGGGTAAAGCCCAGCACGCGGGTATAAAAGTCCAGCGCTTGTGTTAAGTCCTTCACGCGGATCATGGTGTGATTGAACACGTAGCCGTCGGTGACGGTTTCCGGCTGCGCGGTTACGCCCGGCAGGTTCAGTAAATCATTCAGTGGCATAGGGATCCCTCTTAGGTTGTCGATACGACTCTAGGGCAAATAAATGCTAATCTAAAGTGATTGTTTCTAACCAAAACACTAACTAAAAGTGAATGAAGCATGAAGCTGAGTCAGCTTAGATTTTTCTGCGCCGTGGTGGAGTATAAAACCATTGCCGCCGCCGCGCGGGAATTGCACTGTGTCCCCTCCAACGTCACGTTGCGCATCAAAGAGTTAGAAGACTCACTTGGCGGCGAGTTGTTTTTTCGCGATAAAAACCGGCTCTATGTCACGCCGAAAGGCCGACAGTTCTATCAACAGGCCGTCGACATCCTGACGCTGGCAGACCGCAGCCAACAATTGTTCGCCGGTCGTCAACCGCAGGGCCTGCTGAATCTTGGGGCGCTGGATTTTTCTCTGATCAGTCACCTGCCGTCACGCATCGCTCACTTGCGCCGCAGCCAGCCCCACATGCAGGTCAACGTGCTGAGTCGAGACTCGCTGGTGCTGGAACGGATGCTGATTGACAGCGAGATCGATCTGGCGTTGACCGACGGGCCGATAGAGCACCCGCTGCTGGCCAGTCGCGCGGCGTTTGATGAGCGCCTGGTGCTGTTGATGCCGGCCTCGGTGCCGCAGCTGGACGCCGCAACCCTGGCACAGTTAGAGTTTTATACTTTCAGCCGCGAGTGTTCTTTCCGCCTGAAAATCGATCGCTGGTTGGCCTCACGCCAGCTAAAGCCGCGGATGACGCTGGAGATGGAGTCGTACACGGCGATGGCAGCCTGCGTAAAAGCGGGTTGTGGCGTCGCCAGTGTTCCGGGGTCTTTGCTGCCGATGATCCTGCCTGAGCAGGCGTTAAAAGTGGTTGAAATGGGGGCGGAAGGGGTCAGCAATTTGTACTTCGTGTGGCGCCGCCATCAGCTCTCTGACGAGTTGCAGACGGCGCTCGATCTGTTAATGCACCCGGCGTGAACCGGGTGCATCCATTCAGGCAATACGCAGCGTCGGTTGCGCCACACAACGGCGGATCTCCACCGGTATCGACTTCGACGTTGGCGTGCCGGTGCCGTCACCAAAGCTGGCAAGCGGAACCAACGGGTTAGTCTCTGGATAGTAAGCCGCCAGATTACCGCGTGGGATATCGTAGCTTACCAGTTTGAAGCCACTGACCTTACGTGTAATGCCGTCATTCCACAGTGTTTCAATCTCTACCAGCTCACCGTCTTGCATATCCAACGCCGCCAGATCTTCAGGGTGTATAAACAGCACTTCTCGTTGGCCGTAGACGCCGCGGTAACGGTCATCCAGTCCGTAGATAGTGGTGTTGTACTGATCGTGCGAACGCAGTGTTTGCAGCGTGAAGGGCGCCTGTCGGCCATCCAACTGCGGGAACAGGCTGGTTGGCAGAGGCGCAGCGCTAAATTCGGCCTTGCCGCTTGGGGTGTCAAAGCGCAGTTCTGCGGCGGCGTTACCCAGGTAGAAACCACCGGGCTGGTCGCAGCGCCGGTTGAATTCTTCGAAACCGGGAATGGTGGCGGCGATATGGTCGCGGATCAACGAATAATCGTCTGCCAGCTCCAGCCAGTCGAGCTGCTGGTTGCCCAACACCGCATCGGCGATGCCGCACACGATGGCGGTTTCAGAACGCTGGGTCTCCGCCAGTGGTTTACCGACGCCTTCCGACGCGTGCACCATGCTGAAAGAGTCTTCAACCGTAATGTACTGTGGGCCGCTGGCCTGCATATCCTGTTCGGTACGGCCCAGGGTCGGCAGGATCAGCGCGTCTTTGCCGGTGACCAGATGACTGCGGTTGAGCTTGGTGCTGATATGCACCGTAAGATCACAACGGCGCAAGGCGCGGGCAGTGCGTTCGGTGTCCGGCGCAGCCGCGGCCAGATTGCCGCCCAAAGCCAGCAAGACCTTAACCTCACCACGCAGCATCGCCTCAATGGCCTCTACGGTGTTATGGCCCGGTTCGCGTCGCGGCGAGAAGTTAAAGTGCTGCTCCAGGCTGTCGAGCAGTGCCTTGGGCGACTTCTCATCAATGCCCATGGTGCGGTTGCCTTGCACGTTGCTGTGGCCGCGTACCGGACACAGGCCGGCGCCCGGTTTACCCAACTGACCGAACAGCAGCTGCAGGTTGGTGATCTCACGTACCGTTGGCACAGAATGCTTATGCTGGGTGACGCCCATCGCCCAGGTGCAGATCACGCGTTCGGCACCCTGATAAATCGCCGCCGCCTGACGCAATTGTTCCTCGCTGAGGCCGGACTGCTGGGTGATTTGTTGCCAGGTCGTAGCATCGACCTGCGCCAGATACGCCTCGATGCCGACGCTGTGTTGACTGATGAATGCCTGATCGAACAGGCCGGGTTCACCGGCCGCCAGGCGCTCACGATGACTTTCCAGCAGCGCTTTCACCATGCCGCGCACGGCCGCCATATCCCCGCCGAGGTTGGGTTGGTAATAGGATGAACTGATCGGCGACGACTTGGGCGTCAGCATTTGAATCGGGCTTTGCGGATCGGCAAAACGCTCGAGGCCACGTTCGCGCAGGGTGTTAAAACTGACGATGCGCGCACCGCGGTTGGCGGCATTTTTCAGGCTATGCAGCATGCGCGGGTGGTTGGTGCCAGGATTCTGGCCAAACACGAAGATGGCATCGGCTTTTTCAAAGTCGTCCATGCGAATGGTGCCTTTCCCTACGCCGATACTTTGTTTCAGGCCCACGCCGCTGGCTTCGTGGCACATATTGGAGCAGTCAGGGAAATTGCTGGTGCCGAGCATACGACCAAACAATTGATACAGATAAGAAGCTTCATTGCTGGCGCGGCCCGAAGTATACAACTCGATCTGGTTCGGGTTATCCATCTGGTTAATGTGCTGGGCGATCAACGCCAGCGCATCCGGCCAACTGATCGGCTGGTAGTGGTCGGTTTCGGCGTTATAGCGCATGGGGTGGGTGAGACGGCCCTGGTATTCCAGGAAATAATCACTTTGCTGCAGCAGGGTGTTGACGCTGTGGGCCGCGAAAAACTCTGGCTCGACCGCGTTGCGCGTGGCTTCCCAACTGACCGCCTTGGCGCCGTTTTCGCAGAAACTGAAGGTGCTGTGGTTGTCGTCGCCCCAGGCACAACCTGGGCAGTCGAAGCCGCGAGCCTTGTTCACGCGCATCAGGTTACGCAGGTTTTGCAGCGTCTGTTTACTGTCGAGCACATAGCGGGTAGTGGCTTCGAGTGAACCCCAGCCGCCCGCCGCGCCGGTATACGGCTTTATTGACGGTTTAAATTTCAT
>RCUS01001597.1_pt1 | contig 11401 bp, 9 predicted proteins | sample 2166221 | NCBI WGS metagenome assembly RCUS01 (sample SAMN09932758, study PRJNA488358) | compost metagenome | isolation source: compost soil in cyclohexanecarboxylic | place: Germany: Experimental Botanical Garden | reverse complement strand
GGGGCCGGTGCTCGCAGTGACCCGAGCACCAAAGTGCCTATTCTAACGCGCCGACCGACCACGACGATACGCAAACCGCCATGGGCATCCCACCCGGCAACTTGACAGCGAAGTCTGGTGCGGCCTTGTCTCGGTGCTGGCGAATCAGCGCTTGCTTTCGAAACCTTGCAAGGTGTTGACGGCATTGATGCCGATCTCATCGACCATGTAGCCGCCCTCCATCACGAACAGGGTCTGCAGGCCCGCGCCAGCGATCTCGGCGCCCATGCGCAGGAAGTCTTCGCTGGTGAGTTTGAAATGGCTGATCGGATCGTCCTCGAAGGTGTCGACGCCCAGCGAGACGATGAGAAACTCGGGCTTGTGCGCGACGATCCGCGCCAGCGCGTCTTGCAAGGCGGGCTGGTATTGCTGCCAGGCCGCGCCTTTGGCCAGCGGATAGTTGGCGGTAAAACCCTCACCTTCCCCCTCCCCCCGCTCTTGCGCGTAGCCCGAGAAATACGGGTAGGAAACGTGTGGATCGCCATGAATCGAAGCGAAGAACACATCGGGGCGGTCGTAGAAAATGTTCTGCGTGCCGTTGCCATGGTGGAAATCCACGTCCAGCACCGCCACGCGCCGGGCGCCTTGGCTCAGGCAACGTTCGGCGGCGATCGCGGCATTGTTGAGGTAGCAGTAGCCGCCCATGTACTCGCGCGCGGCATGGTGCCCGGGTGGACGGCACAAGGCGAAGGCGCTGTGGGCGCCGTCGATGATCCGCTGCATGCCGGTCAAGGCGACGTTGGCGCTGCTGCGCACCGCTTCCCAGGTGCCAGCGGTAATCGGCGCGCCTGCATCCATGGCGTAGAAACCGAGCTTGCCATCGATGAAGCCGGGCTCGCGGTCAATCGCCAGGTCGCGCACCGGCCACACCAGCGGCAGCGCATCATGGGTCTTGCCGGTGGCGGTCCACTCTGCCCAGGCATGCTCCAGAAAGCTTACGTAGCGCTCACTGTGCGCGGCCACGTAGCAGGCGCGATCGAACGCCTGCTCGGCGATGACCTGCCCCAGGCCCGTCTGCTGGACGCGGGCCAGCACGGTATCGGCACGCTGCGGGTTTTCGAACGAGGGCTTTACCGCGCCGTCCTTGAGTTCGGAGCCATGGTGCAAGCGGTGGTTGTCGCTAAAGACTGTCAGCACGCGAATATCCTTTTTCCAAGGTGATTTCGGATGACTGATTTTCGCGAGGATGCCGTGAAAATGCTTTGCTTTATGCTCAAGCAATCCGGATGCTTGAGCAAAGCTTTCACACGGTACTGCCCATATGAGCAAAAGTTTTGCTTCTGAAGAATTGGATAACGTCGACCGCGATCTGCTGCGGCTGCTGCAAGAGGACGGCACCTTGTCCAGCGCTGCGCTGGGCGAACGCCTGTCGATGACCGTCACGCCATGCTGGCGACGGCGCAAGCGCCTGGAAGAGCTGGGTATCATCAAGGACTACCAGGCCAACCTGGACCGGCGCAAACTGGGTTTCGACGTGATGGCCTTCGCCCAGGTACGCTTCGATAACCATTCCGCGAACGCCCCGGACAATTTCGAGCAAGTGATATTGAAGCTTCCGCAGGTGTTGTCCTGCCACAAGGTCACAGGGGAAGCCGACTACCTCCTGACCGTGCTGGCCACCGACCTGGAAAGCTATGGGCGCTTCGTCGAAGAGGTCTTGCGCCGGCAGCCAGGCATCGCCTCGATCCAGTCGAGCCTGGCGTTGCGGGAAGTGAAGGCCGTGACGCGGATACCGGTCACCCAGTAGCAGCGTCGCTGTTCATCTCAGCGCTGATACAGAATGACCAGGTCATTGATCACCGAAGGCCGCTCCTGACCGACTATGTGGGTGTTGATCTCCAGCGTCAGTTGCGTCCCCCGCTCGCGCACTTCGACCGCCTTGACCCGTGCCCGTGCGTGAATGCGTGATCCTGCCGGTACCGGCGCCGGAAAACGCAGGCGGTCGGAGCCATAGTTGATCTGCGTGGTGAACCCGGTGATCTCGAAGTCCAACGCCAGCTTCAGGCGCGATTGCAGCACCTGCACCAGCGCGCCATGGGCAATGGTGCCGCCGAACGGGCTGCTGCGCCGGGCGCGTTCCGGGTCGGTGTGAATCCAGTAGTCGTCACCCGACAACTGGGCGAAGGCATCGATCAGCGCCTGATCGACCAAGAGGCTGTTGCTCCAGTCGCTGTACTGCTCGCTGACCAACGCCTGCAAGGCCGCCTGGTCGCTGCAGTCGACCTGATGCCGAGTGCTCGCCTCGGGCACCGGCGTCACTTCGTCAGCGACGGCCGGGGGCGCTTCGAAAGCACCGACGTCCTGCTCCAGGCCGGTAAAGCGCAACAGCCGGTTGCCCTTGCCATCCACCTGCGCGAACACCGGCTGCAACGGCATGCCGATATGGATCTGCTCCTCCTCCAGCCCCACCAGCGTGGTGTTGATGCGGACCCCTTCGGCCAACTCGACCACCGCCAGCTTCTGCGGCATCTCATCGATGAAATCGGGCAAGGTCGGAATGCGCGTCAGGGTAAAACTGTACAACGTCGCCGCGCCGCTCACCTCGCGCCAGAGCGGATCCTGCGCCAGGCACGCAGGGCAGTGCCGGCGCGGGTAGAACAGCCACTGCTCGCACGCCGTGCATTGCTGGATCAACAGGCGCCGGGCCTTCAGCCCTTCCCAGAACGGTGCGGAGATCTCCGTCGCCACGGGCATCGGTTTGTTGTTGGACATGCTGGTTATGCTCCCTGGAGGATCAATGCGCCCTGCTCGCTCATCACGCCGCCGGTGCCGGAGACGTAGACGCTGTCGCAGCGTTCGAGCTGGCGTTCGCCTGCCGCACCGGCAATCTGCGTGACCGCCTCGATGACCTGCGACATACCGCCCGCAGAGCCGGCCTGGCCGAAGCTGAGCTGGCCGCCGTGGGTGTTCATGGGGAAATCGCCACGCCAGGTCAGGTCGTGCTCGCGCACGAACGCCATGCCCTCGCCCTTACCGCAGAAACCGGCGTCTTCGAGGGTCAGCAAGGCAGTGATGGTGTAGCAGTCGTAGATCTGTGCGGCATCCACCTCGCTGGGTTTCAGCCCGGCCATGGCGAACGCGCGACGGGATGCCGGGCCGATTGGCGTGTGCAGCATGTCCTGGGCATAGGACGGCGACTTGAAGGCCAGGTGCTCGCCAAAACCGGTGATGTAGGCCGGTCGCTTGCGGGCACGTGCCGCCACCTCCTTGGACGCGATGATCATCGCCGCCCCGCCGGCCACCGGCATGACGATCTCCAGCACATGCAGCGGGTCGGCGACTTTGCGGCTGGCCAGCACCTGCTCGACGCTCAGGGGTTGGCCGAAGAACATCGCTTCGGGGTTGGCCTGGGCGTTGCTGCGCTGGTCCACGGCGATCTTCGCCATCGCCCGCGGGTCATAACCATACTGCGCCGCGTAGCGCTGGGCGATCATCGCGTAGCCGGTGTTCTGCCCCATGTGCCCGTAAGGCAGGTCGAACTCTGCTTCCGGCGCGCCGAACGCCGTGCTGTGGCCACCGAAACGCATGGCCCGTGCCATCCAGCCGGCGTCTTCATCCGGGCCCAGCGGCGCCATGCGCGCCGGCAGCACGCACAGCACCGCCTGACACAGCCCCAGCTCGATCGCCGCCGCCGCCCGCCAGACCATGCCCACCGAAGTGCACCCACCGAGGTCGACCACTTCGGCGAAGTTCAGCCGCAAGCCCAGGTACTCGGCCGCCATGGCCGGCACGAACACCGAGGCTTCGTGGAACTGTGGCCCGTTGATCACCAGGCCATCCAGGTCCGAGGCCTGCAGGCCGGCATCGCGCAAGGCCTGGGCCGCCAGGTCGGCGACCTGTTCGAGGTGGAACATCCTGGGCGCGGTCGCGTACTTCTCCGGCTTGTACTGCGCGGTACCCACAATTGCTGCGTGGCCTTTGAGCCCCATAGTGCCTCCATGCCAGGGCCCGCAGGCCCCAGCGTTGTCCAGATGATCGGTCAGAAGGTGTATTTCATCGAGAACGTGGCGTAGTCACGGTCGGCGAACGGCCGCTTGACTGCGTCGGGCGAGCCCAGGTAGCCGGTGTAGTTCAGGCCGACTTCCAGGTTGCCCAGGTACTTGAACGTGGTGCCTACGCTGATGCGGCGGTCGCCCTGCAGGCCGGAGATGCTGCCGGACATGGGCGTCGCGCCGCTGAACACGTTGGAGAAGCGCACCGGCACTTCCAGATCCCAGCCCTGGAAAACCCCCGGATAACTGAACGATGCGCCCAGGGTGTAGGCGCTGGCATCGCGCGAACGCCAGCCGGTTGCGGTCTTGTAGGTGTAGTCATCGGACGCTCCGACCAGAGGTGCCAGGCTCGGCAGCAATGCCACGCCTTGCAGGTTGGCTGCCGCGGAAGTGGACTCGACGCTGTCCACCCGCACATGAATGATCTCGCCGGTCAGGGTGGTCTGGCTGGCCCATGGCCGGTCGCCCAGCACCCGCATGGCCGAGAGTTGCATCTGCTGGCCCTTGCCCTTGGCCGGGGTTGGCCCGAGGCCGGTGTTGACCATCACCGGGGCACCATCGCGGTACGACCATTCGGCACCGACCTGGGTATCGCCCAGTTTGGTCGAGGCGCTGATACCGGTCAGCTTGATGTCCTCGAAGTACTTCACCCGGTAGCCATTGCTGGCAAAGGCGAACAGCCCGCCGCCCACCGGCACGGGGTTGTAGCCCACCAGGGCGGTCGCCGGGTTCTTGTCGTGGTAGTTGACATGGAACACTGACAGCTCGATGGCCGGTACCGGCCGGTAGCGCAGTTGCACGCCCCATTGGCCGCTGTCACTGGGTTCGTCGGTGCCGCGATAAGGCACGTTGCCGGTGGGCGTGATAAGGAACTCGCGCCCCGGGCCGATCACGTCGCTGCCCGACAGGTAGCTGCCTACCGGCGGCAGTTCGGTGCCCTTCCATTCGTACTGCACGTAGGCGCCGAGGGTGAACTGCGGGTTGAAGCGGTACGAGGCAGAGAACTGCCCCACCGGCAGCAGCACTTCCTTGACCTCGACGCCCGGCTGCGCCGCCTTGACGGCGTCGGAGGGGTTCTGCACGCCATTGACGCCGGGGTAGTACAGGCTCTCGCCCCAGGACTCGATATGCCGTCCGGCCTTGGCGTCCAGCGCCGAGCCGTTGTCGAAACGCCAACCGCCGAACACATAGGCGTCGAGCAGGCGCGTGCGGCCGCCGCTGTAGTAGCGGGTGTCGCTGGTGAACTCGTCGTTGTCACCGTTCTTGTTCACGGTGGCCGGCGAGTCGTTGTCGTTCTTGCGGTGGTACACGTCGTCGTAGAAGGTACTGGCGCGCACCACCGCGCCGTAGTTGTCCATGCGCAGGATCATCTCGCCCAACGCGCCAACGCGGTTGGTGGTCAGGCTGCCCTGGTTGAAGTTGCGGTTGGCGTCATCGGCGTTGACCCCGAGCAGGCGGTCACTGGGCTTGCCCAGGCGCATGCCGACGCCGTAGCTGGTGGTCACCGACCAGTCGATGGTCGCACCGTTGTCGAACTCGATGGTTTCCCCCGACCAGGCTGGCGCGGAGGCCAGCGCGATGGCCGCCGTCAGGCTGGCCGCCTGGACACCGCGGGCAGCGAGGCCAGTACCGTTATTGTTGTTCTTGTCGATCACACGGACTCTCCTGATAGGCAACCGCCAGGCCGCCTGGAATGTTCAACAGCACCGTCGAGCCGCCGCTGGTAGCGGTATTGCCCCTGCTGGCAGTCGCGCACGAGCAGCCCTTCGGCCATGAGGTAGTTGGCATGGGCCAACGTTTCGCCAAGCGCCATCAGTTCGTCGAAACGCCCTGACAACCTGGGGAACAGCACGGCCATCAGCTCGAGCGCACTACGCGGCTCGTCGCAGCTGGCCAGCAACAACGCCAGATGGGCCTGGTGGTGGGCCTGCAACTGGTCAAGGCGGGTGTGCAGGTTGCAGAACGGCCGCTCGTGGGCCGGCAACACCAGTACGCTGTCGGGCAGGCTGCGCAAGTGCTCCAGCGAGGCCAGCCAGTCGCGCAGCGGATCGGCTTCGGGCTCGGTGGCATGGACGCCGACCGTGGGTGTGATGCGCGGCAGCACCTGGTCGCCGGCAATCAGCAGGCCGTCTTCGGCGGCGTACAGGCAGGCGTGCTCAGGGGAATGGCCACGCCCGATCAGCACCTGCCACTGGCGATCGCCGAGGGTCAGCCGATCGCCCTCGCGCAGGCGCTGGTAGCTGTTGAAATGCAGCGGTCGGAAATGACCGCTCTGGATCAACGTGTACAGCTCGCCCGCCTGCTCTTGGCTAAAGCCCGCTTTCTGATAGAAATCCATGAAATCCCAGCCCGGCGCTGGTCCGGCGGGCACGGTCACATACAGCGAGCGGTACTCGTCTGCCGTCATGTACACCGGGCAGCGGAAGCGCTCGGCCAGCCAGCCGGCGACGCCCGCGTGGTCGGAGTGGTAGTGGGTGCAGATCACCGCCAGCAGCGGTTGGCCGGCAAACAGCTGGGTGAACACGCGCTCCCAGACCTCGCGGGTCTGCGCGGTGTTCATGCCGGTGTCGACCACTACCCAGCCGTCGCCATGGCGCAGCAGGTACAGGTTGATGTGGTCCAGGCGAAACGGCAGCGGCATGCGCAGCCACCATACGCCGGCAGCCACTTCACGCACCTCGCCGCTGCCCGGCGCCTCTGGCCATGGGTAACGCAGGCCGCCCTGCAGTTCATGGCCGTTGCCATCGCGCTCAGCCACGGTGGCCACCCTCGAACGCGGGCAGGCCAACTTGCGCCAGGACCTGGGACGAATACGGCCGATAGGTCTGGCTGGCCTCGTCGCGTACGAACAGCGGATCGCCGCACGCCTCGGGGCAATAGCCTTGGCGCTGCAGATCGACCTTGCGCAGCTTGAAAGTGCTGGTCAGGTCCGCCGCCGCACTCACACGCACGAACACCGGGGCGGCATAGCGTGGCAGACGGGCGTCGGTCAGGCGGTAGAACGCCTGGGGGTCGAAGGCCTGGCCTGGCTGCATCAGCACGGCGGCCATGCCTGCCCTGCCCTCGTGCTCCGGCACCTGCACGCCATACACATTGATCAGTTCAAGGCCTGGCAGGTCGCTCAAGGCGTCGGCCACTTCCTGGGTAGAGACGTTCTCGCTCTTCCAGCGGAAGGTGTCGCCAATACGGTCGACGAAGTAGCAGTAACCGTCGGCGTCTTCGCGCAGCAGATCGCCAGAGCTCCACCAGGCGTCGCCCTCACGCAGTACGTTGCGGCGGATCTTGCTTTCGGTGGCCTGCGCGCAGGTGTAACCCTCGAACCGGCCGCCGCCGATGTCCGGGTGATCGACGATAAAGCCCATGGCCTCGCCCACTTCCCCCGGCTGGCAGAGCTGGTAGAAGCCGTTCTCGTCCCGCGGGTGGCAATCGTTCTCGATGTCGTAGCGCACCAGGCGCAGGTTGGTGCGGTTCCAGTCCGGCACCCGGCCACAGGATCCCAGGTAGTTGTCGACGTTGATCAGGTTGGCGTTGGCCTCGGTCGCGCCCCAGCCCTCGAAGACCTGGATCGGTCCGAAACGCTCGACCCAGCGCTGCCAGGACTCGCTCGACAGCCCGGCGCCGAGCATGCAGCGCAGGCTGTGCTCGCGCTCACCGGCGACTGGCGGGCGGTTGAGCAGGTAGCGGCAGATTTCGCCAATGTACTGGAACACACTGATGCGATGACGGGCGACATCGCCCCAGAACTCGCGCACGCTGAACTTGCGCCGGACCACGATGCTCGCGCCGGCACGCAAGGCGGTAGAGGTCACCGAGGTGGCGGCGGCGCCGTGGTAGAGCGGCAGGCAGCAGTAGAACACGTCGTCGACGCTGGCCTGCAGGGTCACTTCCATCACATCCCCCGACGACAGCCAGCGCATGTGGCTGTAGCGCGCCGCCTTGGGCAGGCCGGTGGTGCCGGAAGTGAAGATCAGCAGCGTCGGGGCCTGCGCCTCGATGCCGGCGCGCCCTTCCCGCGGGAACGCTGTGCTGGGTGCAGCGTGCGATTGCGCGGTGAACTGCGTATCGACGCCGTTGGGGCGCGCAGCGGACCCGCGATGCTCCGGGTCATCCACCAGCCACATCGGCAGTGCCGGCAGGCCGTCAGTGGCGAGCAGGTTGCCCAGGCACTCCTCGCCCACCACCAGCGCCTTGGCGCCCGTCGTTTCCAGCGCGTGCAGCAACGGCTTGCCGGAAACCTGGGTATTGATGAATGCCACCACCACGCCGAGCTTGACCAGGCCAAACCAGCTGGTGAAGAACGCCGGGCGGTTTTCCATCAGGATCGCGCAGACATCACCGGCGCGCAGACCGTTGGCGTGGAACGTGTGGGCCATCTGGTTGGCCTGGCTGTCCACCTCGGCATAGCTCAAGGTCTGCTCGCCATAGATCAGGAACGCTCGCTCGGCATGGCGCGCGGCCTGTTGTTCCAAGCGGTCGGCCAGGGTGTAGTGATCGCGGGGCTTGATCTGGGCGCTGGCGGCGGCGCGCAGGTCCAGCAGGGCCTGGGTTTGTTCGCGGTCTACCGGTGTAGGCAGGGCAATGGCCTGGGGCAGGTTCATGGCGATACCTCCAGGCTGGCCTGCCAGTTCGGGTAGTCGCTGTACCCTTTGGCCCCAGCGGTATAGAGCGTCTTGCGGTCGAAACCGGCCAGCGGTCGGTCGTTGCGCAGCCGTTCGACCAGGTCGGGGTTGGCGATGAAGTGGCGGCCGAACGAGACCGCCGCGCCCTCGCCTGCCTCCAGCGCGGCACGCGCCGAGGCGCCGTCGAAGCCGTCGTTGAGGATCAGCGCCTGCGGGCTGTGCGTGCGGGCCAGGGCGAAGGCGTCCAGATCGGCCTGCGGCGAACGCATGATGTGCAGGTAGGCCAGGCCCAGTGGCGCCACCGCCTCGCAGAGGGCGGCAGCGGTTTCGGCGGGGGCTTGGTCGTCGATGTCGTTGTAGGGGTTGCCGGGGCACTGGCGTACTCCCACCCGGCCTGCGCCGATGGCGCCAGCCATGGCCTGGAGCACCTCCATGGCGAAGCGCACGCGGTGCTGCGCACTGCCGCCGTAGGCGTCGGTGCGCTGATTGCTGCCCGAGGCCATGAACTGCATGGGCAGGTAGCCGCTGGTGCAGTGCAGCTCGACTCCATCGAAACCGGCCTCGCGGGCATTCAGCGCGGCCTGGCGGTAGTCGTCGATCACCGCGGCGATACCTTCCAGGCTCAGGGCCTCGGGGACATCGGTATCGACCAGGCCCTGGCTGTCGGTGAACAGCTGGGTGCGGGCGCGGATCGCCGAAGGCGCCACGGTCGCCGCCCCGGCGGGCTTGTTGAGGTGGCTGGCGGCGCGTCCGACATGCATCAGTTGCAGCACGATGCGCCCGCCGCGTGCATGCACGGCATCGGTAACCCGGCGCCAGCCGGCGATCTGTTCGGCGCTGTAGATGGCCGGGGTGCGGCAATAGCCCAGGCCGCTGGCCGAGGGCGCGGTGCCTTCGGCGACGATCAACCCGGCGCTGGCCCGTTGGCGGTAGTACTCGACCATGTCACTGCCCGGCACCCCGTCACTGCCAGCGCGGCTGCGGGTCATCGGGGCCATGACGATGCGGTTGGCCAGTTGCAGTTCGCCCAGGCGCACAGGCTCGAACAAGATGCTCATTTCAGCTCCTTTACGTCTTCTTGTTTCCGGCTCGCAGGGAGCGCGAAACACCGGATATGGGCTGAATGATTCACCGTGGGCAGGTGTTAAACATCGTCCGTCGAGACTAGGTGCCGGCCAATGCTCCAGCCGTCGGCAAAGCACACGCAGGCAAGGCAAACTGGTCTGAACAGACGATGAAATATCGCTAGGATGGATCGACGATCGTGCGCATCCATAACAAGAAGCGGAGCCTGTGCAGTGAACGCATCCCCCCCTGTGACCTGGCGTACTCATTACGCCCTGCTGGTACTGGCCAGCATCTATGTCTTCAACTACATCGACCGGCAGTTGATGGCCATCCTGATCGAGCCGGTCAAGCTTGAATTCGGCATCTCCGACACCGGCATCGGCCTGCTTTCGGGCGTGACCTTCGCGGTGTTCTACACGGTGTTCGGCCTGCCGCTGGGGCGCCTGTCGGACCGCATCGGGCGCAAGCCGGTCATTGCCTTCAGCTGCATGGCCTGGAGCCTGATGACCATGCTGTGCGGCATGGCCGGCAACTTCCTGACCCTGGTCCTGGCGCGCATCGGCGTGGCCATTGGCGAGGCTGGCGGCACGGCGCCTTCGGTGGCCATGGTGTCAGACCTGTACCCGGCACATCGCCGCTCCACGGCGCTGGCGGTGCTGATGCTGGGGTCGAGCCTGGGCGCGATCGTTGGCCTGGGCCTGGGTGGCTGGATTGCCCAGCATCATGGCTGGCGCTATGCGTTCCTGCTGATTGGCGCGCCCGGGATTCTGCTCGGCCTGGTGCTGTTGCTGACCGTACGGGTGCCGGCGCCCGTGCAGGTAAAGCGCGCGGTCGATGCCCCACACGAAGGCTGGTTGCAGACCTTGGGCGAGCTGATGCGCATGCCGTCGTTCCTGTGGCTGGTGCTTACCGGTGGCGCTGCGGCGATTGCCGGCTATGCCATCGGCACCTGGAGCCCGAGCTTCCTGATCCGCTCCCATGGCTTGAACATGCAGCAGGCGGGTTTTCTGGTCGGTGTGGTCGGCGGTACAGGCTCGACCATCGGCACCCTGGTGTGCGGCGTGTTGACCGACCGTTTGGCCCGGCGCGACGTGGGCTGGCAGATTGGCGTGCCGTTGTTGGGCACGTTGATCAGTATTCCGTTTGCCCTGGCATATTTCCTTTGGCCGCAGGGGATTGCGTTTCATATCGGTGACACGCCGGTGCCGCAGGCGTTCCTGTTCTACAGTGCCTTCGGTTTCTTTGGCGTGTGGTGGGCGACGCCTTGCCTGGGGGCGATCAGCCACCTGTTCCCGGCCAACCGCCTGGCCCAGGCCACGGCGATTTTCGTCATGGCCATGACCTTGCTGGGGGTTGGCCTTGGGCCGCTGTTGATCGGGATGCTCAGTGACCTGTTCCTGCCGAGTTTGCAGGGGGAGTCGTTGCGCTATGCGCTGGCGGCTTCGGTGGCGTTGCTGGTGCTGGCGGCGGTGTTCCTGGCGGTGGCGTTGCCGCGCTACCGGGCGCGGATGAAGGGCGTGACGGGTGACGCGGCGGCAGTTGGGGCGGTGACGGTTTAATTTGCATTTGGGCTGACAGGTGTTTGCCTTGGCATCTTCAGCGCCTGTCAGATCGAGCGCCGCCCGCGCGGCGCATCGCCGGCAAGCCGGCTCCCACATTTGTTTCGGGCCAATGAGTCCTGTG
>RCUS01001596.1_pt1 | contig 11403 bp, 10 predicted proteins | sample 2166221 | NCBI WGS metagenome assembly RCUS01 (sample SAMN09932758, study PRJNA488358) | compost metagenome | isolation source: compost soil in cyclohexanecarboxylic | place: Germany: Experimental Botanical Garden | reverse complement strand
GCGACGTCTAATGCCGTAAACGCCTACCCTATGCCGAATCGGCATGAGGTTTTTTACCTGTAAGCGACGTCGCAATCGGTTCGAATACGACATTTCGTCAGGCATAAGTGCCGTGTACCGGCCATTGCAGGGCAGATTGAATGTTTTTTGATCAGTCGAATAAAGAAGAATTTTTGAGAAAATCTCGCAGCGCGCGCGAAGGCATCGCGACAAAAGAAGGGTGATTTTTTTGATATACGGTCGCTGGGGAGATACCGGAAAAATACTTTCCAGTGATTGGTGAGGGAATTTGGCAGGAAGCCGAAAAAACAGACGGGAACGCTCTCGTTCAGAGCCTTGCATGCAAGCTCTTCGCAAGTCCGTCGAGCCATGCTTGACCGGCGAACTTGCGTCGCAGCTTTTCCTGACCCGGCCCTTGCGCAGGCACTCCCTGTACCCGTAGGTCACTCCGCCCCTGCAACAGGCAGAACATCCCGACCCCTTGGTCATGCACCAACCTTCCTCAGGTGGGCGCAGAGGAAAGAAGCACGGCGCTTCTTTCGTATTCTCAAATCAGTACCAGTTCGGATCCTTCTTGAGCTGCTCCATCAACATTTCCTGCATACCCTGGTCCGGTTTGCCGAGGAAACGGTAGGTGGCATGTCGCGTCGGCGACTTGTCGGCCGGCAGCCCGGAAGGCACTTCGACCAGCATTGCGTAAGCGTCTTTCTTGTCGAAACTGACGGCGACGATCAAGCGTCGGTCAAGGCAAGTCGCCTGCGATTCGCACAGCGGTCCCACCAGATACTTGTCGCCGTCCTCTTCAACGGCATTCATTTGTTCGGCATCGCCGGACAGGTTCATCACCCATTCCGGCAGGCGTTCTTCTTTCTTCACCACGCCTTGCCAGGTTTCACGGTACTGCGGGTCTGCGTTCAAGAGCTCGTTGACCCGTGCCTGGCCGTCATTGGCGGCAATTGCCATGGCACTACCGCCCAGTAGCAGGGCGGCTGCCAGTGTCTTTAACGAAAAACTCATATTCAGCCTCGACCGCGACGGCCAAAGAAGAAGGAAGCAATGAACATCACCAGGAACACGACAAAGAGAATCTTGGCGATACCCGTGGCGGTGCCCGCGATACCACCGAAGCCCAGGACTGCGGCGACAATGGCAATGATCAAGAATGTGATTGCCCAGCTCAACATGGTGATTCTCCTTACGCTTCTATTTAGAGGTATTGCGTTTCCCGGCGCAGCGATCGCGCCAAGTGTTTGAACTTAGAACACCCAGCGTTCCTGACGTGGCGATTCATCCATCGCCTGGTGCTGGTCGACGTCCATCATCCGCATTGCAGTGCTGTCGGCCGTACCGCTGGTGGCGGCGCTGAAGTGGGTTTGGGTCGGGTGTTGAAACGACACGCTTGGCCCTTCTTGCTGCTGGCTCTGCTCCCAGCGCAGAAACTGTTGGCCGCCGATCAGCGTGATGGACAGCGCCAGTACTACAAACAAACCTTGCTGGAGAAGCAGTGGCGAGAGATGCAATTGGGTGGCACGTTGGCGATTCATCCTGAAGCTCCTCCCACGCGGGGGTAATCGGGTTGAGGGCGTTTTGTTGGTGCCCTGCGTTATTCAGGTTATTGCAGCCCGCATGCCAGTTTTTTTGTCTAAAAAAATCGTTATAAATCAAATAGTTAGTTCGGTGAGGAAAAGCCCTTCGTGCGCATCCTGCACGATGCCCCCTGACGCGGTCGTGCGTTATGCATGATCGCGTTGGCAGAGATCGCAATCTTTTTGAATTGAGAGGAGGGCGCGGCTGTCAGAAATGGACGTGATTCATCGTCTGAAAAGCTATTACCTATAAAAGGCCTACAAAATCAGGCGAAAACCGGCGGGCAGGGAGATAACTACCCTGACATGACGGGAATGGATCAGAATGAACCATGCAACTTGCCCGATTTTTCCGGGACTAAACCAAGACTATTCATTAAGGAGCGTAGGAAAATGGAATCAGCCACTGAGCATCAAGGCCGTATTCTTCTGGTGGATGATGAGTCCGCCATCCTGCGTACCTTCCGCTATTGCCTGGAAGACGAGGGCTACAGCGTGGCGACGGCCAACAGCGCCGCACAAGCCGATGCGTTGTTGCAACGTCAGGTCTTCGACTTGTGCTTCCTTGATTTGCGCCTGGGTGAAGACAACGGCCTCGACGTGTTGGCTCAGATGCGCATCCAGGCTCCATGGATGCGCGTGGTGATCGTCACCGCGCACTCGGCCGTGGATACCGCTGTCGATGCCATTCAGGCCGGTGCCGCCGATTATCTGGTCAAACCGTGCAGCCCCGATCAATTACGCTTGGCCACGGCCAAGCAACTGGAAGTGCGTCAATTGTCGGCGCGCCTTGAAGCCCTCGAAGGCGAGGTGCGCAAACCCAAGGATGGTTTGGACTCCCATAGCCCGGCCATGAAAGTGGTCCTTGAAACCGCTCGCCAGGTCGCGACGACTGATGCCAATATTTTGATTCTCGGCGAATCCGGCACCGGTAAAGGCGAGTTGTCCCGGGCGATTCACGGCTGGAGCAAGCGGTCGAAGAAATCCTGCATCACCATCAACTGCCCGTCGCTGACCGCTGAACTCATGGAAAGCGAGCTGTTCGGCCACAGTCGTGGCGCATTCACCGGCGCCAGCGAAAGTACTTTGGGGCGAGTCAATCAAGCCGATGGCGGTACGTTGTTTCTCGACGAGATCGGCGATTTTCCGCTGGTTTTACAGCCAAAATTGCTGCGCTTCATTCAAGATAAAGAATACGAGCGTGTGGGCGATCCGGTCACCCGCCGCGCCGATGTGCGTATTCTCGCCGCCACCAACCAGAACCTCGAAGACATGGTCCGCGACGGTCGTTTCCGCGAAGACTTGCTCTATCGCCTGAACGTCATCACCTTGCACTTGCCACCGCTGCGCGAGCGCAGGGAAGACATCCTGAATCTCGCCGACCGCTTCCTGGCGCGCTTCGTCAAAGAGTACGCACGTCCGGCCCGAGGCTTCAGCGACGAGGCTCGGGAGGCGCTGCTGGGTTATCGCTGGCCGGGGAACATTCGCGAACTGCGCAACGTGGTGGAGCGGGCGAGCATTATTTGCCCTCAGGAGCGGGTTGAGATCAGCCACTTGGGCATGGCTGAAGCACCGGTCAACAATGCACCGCGCATCGGCGCCGCCTTGAGCCTCGATGAGTTGGAAAAGGCCCACATCGGCGCGGTCCTCGCCACCGCCGGCACGCTGGATCAAGCCGCCAAGACCCTGGGCATCGACGCGTCGACGCTGTACCGCAAACGCAAACAGTACAACTTGTGAGCCGCCACCGATGAAACTGGCGATGAAGTTGCGGACCCGGCTGTTCCTGAGCATTTCCGCGCTGATCACCGTAGCGCTGTTCGGGTTGCTGCTCGGACTGGTCAGCGTGATGCAGATGGCCGGGAGCCAGGAAGCGTTGGTACGCAACAACTTCGTCACCCTGGATTTGGGGCTCAAGCTGCGTCAGACCTTGGGTGATCAGTTGATCATCATGCTCAGCGAGCAGCCGGATTCCCAAGCCTTCGAAGCCTCAAAACAGCGTTACTTCGAGTTGCTGGAGGAGGGCATCGCCCAGGAACCTGCAATCGACGGCAGCGAGTACGGTTTCAAAAAAGCCAAGGCGGATTACCTGAGTTTCATTCAGGCCTACGAAGTGTCACCCGATCCGGCCCATGTGCTGAGCGGCAACGACGAACTCACCGAAAAATTCAACGAGCTGCGCAATGGTTTGATCAATGAGCACAAGCGTGCGCTGGATAACATTGGTGCCACCGAGCGCCATGCCCGTGAACGTGCTTTATTGATTGCCGGATTGCTCGGCCTGGTCGGGTTGGCGGTTTTGATCATCGGTTTCGTCACTGCGCATGCCATCGCCCGGCGTTTCGGCGAGCCCATCGAGGCCCTGGCGCAGGCGGCGGACAACATTGGCCAAGGCAACTTCGACGTCACCCTGCCGGTTTCCTCGGCCGTGGAACTCAACCAGTTGACCCGGCGTTTCGGGATCATGGCCGAGGCGCTGCGTGAGCATCAGGCCACCAACATCGATGAGCTACTGGCGGGTCAGCAACGTTTGCAGGCAGTGCTCGACAGCATCGACGACGGCTTGCTGATGATCGATCGCCAGGGGCATCTGGAACACCTCAACCCGGTGGCGCAGCGTCAATTGGGCTGGGACGAGGATCGACTCGGCCAAGGGCTGGGCACTGCTTTGCAGCGTCCGGAGCTCGATGAACAGCTGCAACTGGTGCTACGCGGCGGCACGCTGGAGCGGGCACCGGAGGATCTGAACATCGAGGTCGATGGCGAGACGCGCCTGCTGACCTACAGCCTGACGCCGGTCAGTCATACCCAGGGCCATATTCTCGGCGCGGTAATGGTGCTGCATGACGTTACCGAGCAGCGCGCCTTCGAACGAGTACGCAGCGAATTCGTGCTGCGCGCCTCCCATGAACTGCGTACGCCGGTCACCGGCATGCACATGGCGTTCGGCCTGTTCCGTGAGCGCGCGCATTTCCCCCAGGACTCCCGTGAAGCCGATTTGCTGGATACGGTGAACGAAGAAATGCAGCGGCTGATGCAGTTGATCAACGACCTGCTGAATTTCTCGCGTTACCAGAATGGTCTGCAGAAACTCAGCCTGGCACCGTGTTCCATCGAAGACTTGCTAGAGCAGGCGCAGCTGCGCTTTACCAGCGGTGCCGAAGAAAAGGGCATCGAGTTGTTGGTGGAAGTACAGGGGCCGTTGCCGCGCTTGCAGGCTGATCAGCCGCAATTGGACCGGGTGCTCGACAACCTGATCGACAACGCCCTGCGCCACACGTCCGCGGGCGGTCTCATACGCTTGCAGGCCCGACGCCATGGCGAGCGGGTCATCATCAGTGTCGAAGACAACGGTGAAGGCATTGCCTACGGCCAGCAAGGACGGATCTTCGAGCCCTTTGTGCAGGTCGGTCGCAAAAAAGGCGGGGCCGGACTCGGATTGGCGTTGTGCAAGGAAATCGTGCAGTTGCACGGCGGGCGGATGGGCGTCTATTCGCGGCCGGGGCAGGGCACGCAGTTCTACATGGCGCTAACGGTGTAGCGCCTTACGCTTCGTCATCCAGGCGTCGGTTGGCCAACCGGCGGCCACGGGTAATCAGTTCAATGAACTGCACCGCACTCAACGCATGGGCGAACAGCCAGCCCTGGCCAAACTTCACACCTTCACTGCTCAGGAACGCTGCCTGGGCTTCATGCTCGATGCCTTCGGCAATCACTTTCAAGTGCAGCGATTGCGCCATGTGAATGATGTGCGGGGCCACGCCGCTGCTGGCCGCGTCATGGCCTAGCGCATCGATGAAGGCCTTGTCGATTTTCAGGCAATCCACCGGCAGGGTTTGCAGGTAGGCGAGGCTGCAATAGCCGGTGCCAAAGTCGTCGATCAGCACTTGATGCCCGACATCGCGCAAGGCTTGCAGGTTTTCCCGGGCCACTACCACGTCGATTAACCCCCGTTCGGTGACCTCAAAGGCAATCTGTTTGGCGGCAACCCGGTGCAAGGTCAGCAGCCGCGCCATGACCTGGCCGATCCGTGGCACCATTACATCGCAGGCTGCGAGGTTGACCGAAATGTACAGCTGCGGGTTGGCGCGCAGTAATTGCCCGAGTTGCTCCAACAAGCGTTGCAGGACGAAATCGGTCATCTGACGGATTTGCCCGGTGTTCTCCGCCATCGGAATGAACAGGTCGGGACTGGTCAGGGTGCCATCCGGCCTTCGCCAGCGCAGCAAGGCTTCGGCGCCGACGCAGTTGCGGCTGTCGAGGTCGAAAATCGGTTGATACAACACCTGCAACTCGCCACGGCGTATGGCGCCGGTCAGTTCGGCGTCCAGGGACTGGCGCTGACGCACCAGCAGGAACACCAGAAAACCCACACACAAGGTCAGCCCCAGGCACACCGGCAACAACCACCACCACATCAGCGGAATGTGGGTGCCGCCGCGCGGGGTGATCAGCACCAGTTGGTATTCCGGATTGTCGGTGGGCATGCGGTAAATCAAACGCGTCTGCGTGACTTGCAGCGCATCACGGCTTTTTGGCGGCCAATGTTCGTTCGGTGGCCATGATTGCGACACACCCAGGACCGGAATCGCCCGAGTGCCGTGGTCGAGCACGACTAAAAGGCTGCTTCCCGGTGACAGGTCGACCATATCGGTCAAATGCCCGCGCGACGTCGCTACGCGGAAATTGCCGCGCCCGAGCATCAGCGCGGCGCGATTTTCATCGGGTTCGGTGGTGGTGTTCAGCCAATAGCTGTAGGTGGGGCCCTTGATGTCCGGGGGGCGTATCAACGACAAACCTTCCTGGCGCGGACGATTAGAGCAGATCCGTGAGGCATCCATGTAGGCCGCTTCATAGACGAAACGGTAATTGAAACTGACCGCTTGCAGCGTCGCGATCATTTCGTCATCGCACATGCGTAGCGGCTGGGCCTCCAGGTCGTCGAGGCTTTCGCGCAATTGCCCGAACAGTTGCTCCAGGCGGGCGAGAAAACGTTCGCCCTGGGCATTCATTTCCTTGCTTTCGTTCTGCTGGACCTGGTGCAGGGCAATGAACAGGCTGCCGGAGAGTAGTAAGGTTGCGCTCAGGACAGCCGCCAGCATCGCCAGAAACCATGGGCGATAGAACCAACTACGGAATGACTCTCGAGCAGCAGGCATTGGGGAAATATCCGAAGAATTACCAATGAGTTATAGCTGCTGATGGAGAAAACGCGCTGACCGTCGGGCGGTCGTCATTATTTTGTCTGGTTCAACACCTGTAGCAGCGCCGCTGTTTGCGCATCGGGCGTGCCATCGAATCGGGATGGGCGGAAATGCATCTGGAACGCTGCGATGACATGGCGCGTGGCGACATCCAGTTCGCCGGTCTGAGGCGTCTCATAACCGAAGCGGGCAAGCTGTGCCTGGTACCAACTGATGCTCGGCAGTTGTGCATCGAACTGTGCCTGCTGGCGCGCCACAGCCTGCTCGTTCGGCCAGATGCCGATACCTTCGGCCGCCAGGCGTTTCCACGGAAACAGCGGGCCGGGGTCAAGCTTGCGCAGCGGCGCAATATCGCTGTGGCCAATGATGCTGCGCGGGTTGATGTTGTAACGCTTGCTGATGTCCTTGAGCAGAACGATCAGGGACTGCACCTGCGCTTCACTGTAGGGATACCAGAGACGGCCGGTCGGGGTGTCCTTGAAGCCAGGATTGACGATTTCGATGCCGATGGAACTGGAGTTCAGCCAGGTCCGGCCCTGCCATTGGCTTTCTCCGGCGTGCCAGGACCGCAGGTTTTCATCCATCAGTTTGTAGATGGTCGCGTTTTTGTCGTCACCGACCAGGTAATGGCTGCTGACTTCGCCATGGGTCAGCAGCTGCAACGAACGCTCCAGCGAGGCGGAGGTGTAATGCACCACCACGAACTGGATACGGCTGTCGTGATTGGCGGAAGGGTGACTGGTGTCGTAGCGCGGACCACTGGCACAACCGGCCAGGAGCATCAGCGACACGATGAGAGCAAGAAATTTCATGGCAGGAGCAATACACGCAAGACAGTAATGCAACAGTGTAACGTACTGCCTTGCGTGCGGAGGGCAATCGCGAGGTTTTAAATAAAATGGAACAATTGGCCCTCAGCCCAGTTCGACCCGGTTACGGCCGGCATTCTTCGCGCGATATAACGCCTGATCGGCTCTTTTCAGTACCAGATCGCTATGTTCGCCGGGTTTGAATGCGGTCAGGCCCATGGAAATGGTGATCGTCACCCGCTCACCCTTGAAGTGAAATGGGCAGGCCTCAATCGACGCTCGCAGGTGTTCAAGCAGTTTCATTCCGGCTGCCGGCACCGTGGACGGCAGCAAAAGGACAAACTCTTCGCCGCCAAACCGGGCAATGAAATCCGTCCCGCGCAGACGCTTGCGCAGCACGCTGGCAATGATTTTCAGCACTTTGTCACCGGCCAGATGACCGTAGTTGTCGTTGATGCGCTTGAAGTGATCAAGGTCGAGCATGGCCAGCATCAGCGTGTTGCCGTGCTGCTGCCATTGGCTGATTTCATGTTCCAGCCGTTCGCTCCAGGCGGCGCGGTTGGGCAGGCCGGTCAACGGGTCGATCAAGGCTTTCTGCCGTTGCTCTTCAAGGTGCTCGCGAAAACCCAGAGCCTCCTGCTCCATGTGGGCCACTCGTTCGGCCAGGCTTTGCAGGCGGGCCGCCACCTCGTGCTCACGCTCGTCGCGCTGCTTGCGGTGTTGGTCCATGGTGCCGAGCAGGCCTTCGAGGTGGTTTTCCAGGACGTGCTTGAGATCGTCCAGGTCAGCCGCTTCATGCATGCTGGTTTGCAGGCCGTCGACCTGTTCGCGGATTTGCGTGTCCATGGCCTCAGCGGCGGAGCGACTGTCGGCATGCCCGGCGCTGGCGGCCTGCAGGTTGCTCTGGAACGATTCGAGACGCTCGTTGAGCTGCTGTAAGTAGGCTTCGAATTCATGCTGGCCGCTGTCGGAGATGGCCAGCATCAAAGTGGCCAGATCGTCGAGGATCGGTAGCAGCTCGTACCAGTTCAAGCCGTTTTTCAGACGGTCGCGCATCGATTCGGCTTGCGGGCGATGACGCTCGGGCAGCGTCAGATCGTCGAGCAGGCCCAGCAACGTGTCTTCGATGTGCTTGGCCACTGAGCTGTAGGACGGCTCGGGGGAGTCCGGCAGCGCATACAGGATGTCGTGCTCGGGTTGCTCTGAATCGACAGCGGGAAAATCGGACGGCTGAGGCACTGTTTCGGGAAGCTCAGCCGGCGTCAGTTCGTCAGGATTGATTGATTGCTCGGCTTGGGGCGCGAGTGTCTCGACGAGTATTGCCGGTTCGTCAGGTTGATCCGCTTGGGCTTCGGGGTGCGGGGCAGAATCTTGCTGTGGTTCGATAACCGGCGGAGTAAACGCCGTTACGGCAGGTGGCTCTGGCGTATCGACAGATGTCTCAATGGCTTGGGGCTCGGCAACCTTGAAGATCGGGTCGGGAGCTTTAACGGGCGCCTTTTCGATGGCCGGTTCGGGTTCGGTGATTGCTGGCGATGCAGCGGCAATCGGCGCCGAGGCGGCTTCGGCTGGTGCTGTAAAAGAGGTTTGCTCAACCACGGGGGTTGACGGTGCAACGGCCTCATCGGCCTCACGGTGACCGAACAATCGCTGCAACAGGCCTGGTCGACCGGGCTCTGTCGGCGTCTCCAACTGGTTCAAGGCTTTGCCTTGCAAGCCGCTCAGTTCGCTGAGCAGCAACGGAATCTCGCGAGCCTGACTGACGCGGCTATCCAGTTGTTTGGCGAAGTTCTTGAGGGGACGGCTGACTTCCCGGGGTAACGGCAGTGTTTGCAGCTGGGTAACCAGCGCGTTCAAGGCCGCACTGGTCTGGTTGACCCGGGTTTCCCGACGTTGCTCGGAATCGAGCACGGCTTTTTCCAGGCGCGGGAGCAGGGCGGCGAGGCCGGCGTCCATGTCGTCGGTACGCACGACCTCACGCATTTCCTTCATGCATTGATCAACGGCGCGATCAGTGCCTTCCGCCGCCAGGGTGCTACGCACCAGTCCGCGACGCAGCAAGTCGAGGCGTGCGTCCCAACGACGTTCGAGCTTTTCCTGTTGTTCGATGCTTTTGAGGTACTTCTCTTTCCAGCGCTGTGCTTCGTCGCTCATTCAGGGGTTCCGCGAAGGGCAGGACTCAACGCGGGCAATGCATCGGCCGTGAGCGAACCCGGCAGACGAATCTCTACCGCGACCGGCAGGTGATCGGAAATGGGTTGGGCCAGCACCTCGACCTTTTCCAGCGTCAGGGTCGGGCTCAGCAGAATATGGTCCAGGCAACGCTGCGGGCGCCAGCTGGGGAACGTCGCTTCCAGTTGCGGGGCGAGAAGACCGAGGTCACGCAATGGAGAGTTTTGCAGCAGGTCGCTGGCGTGGGTGTTCATGTCGCCCATCAGCACCTGATGTTTGTATCCGCCGATGAGTTCGCGGATGTAAGCCAGTTGCAGACTGCGGGCACGGGCGCCCAGCGCCAGGTGCATCATGACCACCACCAGCGCATCCGGACCTTCGCCGAAGCGCACCAGAATCGCCCCGCGACCCTTCGGTCCCGGCAGCGGATGGTCCTCGATCGCCCACGGGCGCAGGCGGCTGAGCACGCCATTGCTGTGCTGGCCGAGGCGACCGAGATTGCGATTGAGTTGTTGATACCAGTAGGGGAAGGCGCCGAGTTGGGCCAGGTGTTCGACTTGATTGACGTAGCCTGAACGCAGGCTGCCGCCATCAGCTTCCTGCAAGGCGACCAGATCGAAGTCGCCGAGCAGGTTGCCGATCTTTTGCAGATTGTCGGCGCGCCCGGTGTGCGGCAGCAGATGCTGCCAGCCCCGGGTCAGGTAATGCCGATAGCGCTCGGTACTGATGCCGACCTGGATGTTGAAACTGAGCAAGCGCAAACGGCTGTCTGCGGGCAGGCCCGTGGATTCCAGGTGATGCTCGTTGACCCGCGGATCATGCAGGCCAACGATGCGTTCAGTACCCCAGCGGCGCATGGCAGTGGTTGCCCTTAGTTGGCGGCAGCCTTGTTAGCCGCTCGCTCTTTGTCGACCAGTTTATCGGCCAGTTGCAAGGCTTGCTCGGCACCGCCGGCGGAGCCCACGTCAAAGCGGTATTTGCCGTTGACGATCATGGTTGGTACGCCGGAGATTTCATATTTCTTTGCAAGCTCTTTGGCCTGGACAATCTTGCCTTTGATGGCGAAGGAGTTGAAGGTCGCCAGGAACTTGTCCTTGTCGACGCCCTGAGTGGCCAGGAACTCGGCCATTTCTTCAGGGGTGGTCAGCTTCTTGTGTTCTTTCTGGATCGCATCGAAAACCGCAGTGTGAACCTTGTGCTCGACGCCCATGGCTTCGAGGGTCAGGAACATTTGACCGTGGGCATCCCATGGGCCGCCAAACATGGCCGGAATACGCACGAAATTCACATCGGAAGGCAACTTCTCGACCCAAGGATTGATCACCGGCTCAAATGCATAGCAATGCGGGCAGCCGTACCAGAACAGCTCCACCACTTCGATCTTGCCAGGTACGGCAACCGGAACCGGGTTGCTCAGTTCGACATAAGGGGCAGCTGGGGCTTCGGCGGCCTGGGCAGTCATGCCGAACAGGCTGGCAGCGGCAAAAACGGCGCTGATGATCAGATTACGCATGCTTCACTCCTGGACAAATTTTATCGCCTCGCGCGACCTGTTTTCAGACAGGTCATGGCGGGCCTGAGTTCTGTAGTGTAACGGCAGCGGCCACAAAAAAGGGCGGCCAAGGCCACCCT
>RCUS01001595.1_pt1 | contig 11405 bp, 8 predicted proteins | sample 2166221 | NCBI WGS metagenome assembly RCUS01 (sample SAMN09932758, study PRJNA488358) | compost metagenome | isolation source: compost soil in cyclohexanecarboxylic | place: Germany: Experimental Botanical Garden | reverse complement strand
TGGTTACTTAAAGAGCAAATTTTGCCACCGATTTATTGGCAAGGCATGCTCAAAGGCCGCGAATGGATGGTCAAACCTGAGCGAGGTTAAGCAAAGCAACGCTTTGTACAAGTGCAAGACGAGAACTAGGTTCGAGTAAATACAGTAGTTCATTGCAAATGGAAAACATGAAATTTTAGGCTTCTAATATGTTATTACTTGTCGTTGAAGGCATTGTGATTGGCTTTTTACTTGGTCTTACTGGTGCCGGTGGCGGTATTCTTGCTGTACCCGCGCTAATGACCAGTCAAGGTTGGAGCGTAGCTCAAGCAGCACCGATTGGTTTATTGGCGGTTGCGCTTTCTACACTGATTGGAACGATTGAAGGGCTATTTAAAAAGATGGTTCGTTATCGTGCCGCAATCTGGATTGCCATTATTGGCGCACCTATGGCACATATCGGAATTTTAATAGCCAACACCATTTCTCCTGTTTGGCTCATGCTCATGTTTAGCTTAGTTATGTTTACAGTAGGCTATCGACTCATCAGTAACCGAGTTTCGGATTTCCACAACCCGCCGTGTCAGGTCAACCCAAGTACGGGGCGCTTTATCTGGAATTTTAAAACGGGCAGCGTTCTTGCGAGCATCGGGATTATTGCTGGGCTTTTAACGGGAATGTTAGGAGTTGGTGGTGGCTTTGTGATTGTACCTGCACTTAGAAAAGTCACTAACCTCGACATGCATAGTATTGTTGCAACCTCACTTATGATTATTTTTCTCATTAGTGGAATGAGTATTGTGATGCATATTGCAGAGGGTTTTCACTATCCAGTAGGTATAACCAGTGCGTTTGCACTCGCATGTGCATTCGGTATGTTATTAGGGCGCAGAGCTATTCGTTTCATTCCAGCTGCAATTGTACAAAAAGTCTTTGCATTAATGGTGTTTGCAGTCGCAATTTATATGGTAATTAAGATTGTTAATCTCACAAATATCTAAGTGATATAGTATTTAAACCCTTTAAGTTTTTTGAGAAAGCGATATGAAGCGAGTCAACGTGGCAATTTGTGGTTTTGGACGGATTGGGCAACAAATTGCAGAGCTTCTTTTAAATCGTTCAGCATACTATAAACAAAAACATCAAATTGATACCCGTTTAGTAGGGGTATGTAATTCATCATCAGGCTTAATCGACCAAGACGGTTTGCAAGCTGCCAAGTGGCTAGATAAAACTCAATATCAAGCAGGTCTCACTGAACAAAAGTTTTTAGAACAGGTACAAACGGATGTCATTATTGAGACTGGGCCAAGTGATTATGTGACAGGTGGAAAAGGCCTGTTTTATTTAAATTATGCTCTAACACATAACATGAATGCGATAGCAGTATCTAAAGGTGCTTTAGTTGTAGAGGGTAAAAATTAATTAATTTGGCACATCAACACCATCAAAAATTATTTTTTAGCGGCGCGACGGCTGCGGCTTTACCGACAGTTGATTTGTTTGAATATAACTTGGCAGGCTGTCAGATTTTAGAAATAGAGGGTGTTTTTACTGGAACCACAAATTTTATTTTAAATGATATGTTGCAAAATGAATGTGCATTTGCAGAATCTCTTGAAAAAGCCCAAGCAAAAGGTATTGCCGAACCTAATAGTTCTTTTGATGTAGATGGGTGGGATACGGCTGCTAAAATTACGATATTGGCAAATACCGTTTTGGGAGCTGATATAAAAATTAAAGATATTCCAAGACAAGGAATCAGCGATGTTACTGCCGATCATATTCGTGATTGGAAAAAAGAAGATCTAATTCCTCGACTGGTGGGTTTTATTCATATTAAAAATCAGCAAATTCAAACAGGGGTTGAATTACGTTTAGTCCCAGCGAATCATCCTTTTGCCCATCTTCCAGGTTCCAATAAATGCATTCGGGTGCTAACGCAAGAAATGGGGGAACTTGTTGTAAGTGGAGGAGCATCTGCGCCCTTAGCCACAGCAGCCGCAGCTTTAAAAGATTTCGAGCTAATGCTAAAAACGGGCTGCTAAAATTAATCATGATTTATAAAAAAAGCAGGCTTTTAGGCCTGCTTCTCACAACTTTTTTGAGTATTAAATAACTTTTTTCCAATTTCAAACTTACTAAACATTAAGTAGTTGCCGAGTAAGATTAATAAAATTCCGAATAGAGCATTTAGGGTCCAGACATATCCTTCAAAGAAGGTAGAAACAGAAAGCGCGACTAAAGGGAAAAGTAAGGTGCTATATGCTGCTTTTGAAGCGCCAATTCGCCCAACCAATGAAAAATAAGCAGAGAAGCCAATCACTGTGCCAAATACAGCCAAGTATAGTACCGAACTTAAAAATGGAAAATTCATCGGAGGCATTAAATCTTGGTCAGTAAATAAAGCTAGACTTAACATTACCAATGCACCATAGGTCATGGCATAACAATTGGTTGAAAAAATATTTAGGCCACGTTTCTGATGTCTAACACTAATCATGTTCCCTAAAGAAAAACCATAAGTGCCTATTGCACACAGCCCAATTCCCATTAATAACTGTGCATTAAACTGGCTATTAATCAGGTCATGCCAAAAGAGTAAAATAATACCACCAAGTCCTAAAAGTGCAGCTGGAGCAAAGTTTGGGGAAGGTTTTTGCTTAAAAAAGATAAGCGCATTAATGGCATTAAAGAAAACGGCCATAGAAAAAATGACAGATTCTAAACCGCTATTTACATATTTAACAGCGGTATAAAAACAAATAAAGTTCAGGCCAAAAACACAAAGGCCTTGCAGCATACAAAACAAATGGTCTTTAAAAGCAATTCGTTGTAATTTTCCTGAAAATAGTAAAACAACCCAAAGTAATAAGGTTGAAATGGCAAAACGCCATAAAATTGCGACAATGGGTGTTGCATAATGGCTCTGAACGGCAATTCCAATCCATGTTGTTCCCCAAATCAACACCACCGCAACATAGAGTAAAATATTCATAAGTTCATCCTCGATTACCAAGCTTAAGTATCGAGGAATACTTAATTTTTCACGTATATATTCTTGTGTTGTACATGCAAGATCTTGCGTTTTTTATATGTCAGAACTAGCTCAATTTTGCTGAATATGGTTAACTTAAGCTCAATAATATTCGTTTTAATTTTGCATGGCCTATCAAACTTTAGAACAGCTACAGCAATCTAAAGCCAAGCTTCACGAAACCGTGGTGCTTGATGAAAATATGCAACTTGCATTTTGGTCTAATGAGCAAGATCGTGTAAGTGTCTGTAGCGATCACCACACTTTAAGTCTCTATATTCAAGATGGCTATGAAAGCTATCAAAAAACACCAGTGGGCTGGAAAAATGGCGGTGGGCCGGGTCGTTTTTGTTTATTACCTGAACATCAGGAGTCGACTTGGGATATACGAGGTGGGCTTAAATTCGTTCACTTGTACTATACCGACCAACATTTGCGTGATGTTGCTGAAAAAATATGGGACAAAGAGCCTAATCAAATTGAACTAAACGAAGTTGTATTCAATGATGATGAAAGGATTCGAGCACTTTATCAGTTCTTCTTACTCGACTGTGACTGGCAAGATTCATCTAATCATTTGCAAATGAGTACAACCGCCAGTTTATTGCTAAATCATTTAATTCGAAGATATAGCAATGTTAAATGGCAGCAGCCTGCTATTAAAGGCGGGCTTGCGCCTCATAAGCTCAAATATATTCAAGAATGGATTGAAGATCATCTCGATCAAGCTCTGACTTTGTCAGATTTGGCAAATGTTGTGAATTTAAGCGAATACCATTTTGCCCATATGTTTAAACAATCTATGAATATGGCACCTCACCAATACGTCATGCAAAGACGTTTAACTAAGGCAAAAGGACTAATTCAGTCTTCACACTTTTCTTTACAAGACATTGCATTGGTATGTGGCTTTAGTTCAGCAAGCCATTTGAGCCATCGTTTTAAACAGTTTTATGGCATGAGTCCTTCACAGTTGCGTTAAAGGACTCATGGTTAATTTTCTATAAAAGATAAACCAACAGGCCAATAAGGGCAGATGTAAAAATCACGTATAACACATTAATTTCAAAACGGAACAAGGCAATAAATGCTGCAATGGTAATTAAAGCCGCAACAACATCAAAGTGACCAGAAAAACCTTGTGGCCACAAAACATGGTAGCTAAAAAATAGTGCCAGATTTAAAATTACACCGACCACAGCCGCGGTAATTGCAGTGAGTGGCGCCGTAAACTTGATTTCATTGTGTGTAGATTCAATGATGGGCGCACCAGCAAAAATAAATACAAATGAAAAGAGAAAAGTAAACCAAGTCACAATGACAGCACCGAGTGTTCCAGCAAAGAATAGATGCTCAGAGCCAAGTAGTGCATGATTTACACCTCCTAAAAAACCAACAAAAGCAACAACCATAATTAGTGGACCCGGTGTGGTTTCACCTAAAGCGAGTCCATCAATCATTTGAGTAGGTGAAAGCCACCCAAAGCTATTAACTGCACCTTGATACACATAAGGTAAAACGGCATATGCACCACCAAACGTAAGCAGTGCAGCTTTAGTAAAAAACCATGCCATTTGAGTATAAGAGTGGTGCCATCCAAAATATGAACCTAAAGCTAAGATGGGTAATAACCATAAGCCGATAGCCACAAAAATAAGTCTAGCTAAACGCAACCATTGGAATTTAGCATGCTCTGGTGTGGGTGTATCATCATCAATAAATGCTCGACCATAATCTTTTTGGCTAGCTTTATGGCCACCTGCTGAAGAAAATAGTTCGGGGTATTTCTTACTCGTTAAATAGCCTGCAATACCTGCCGATAAAACAATAAGAGGGAAAGGAAGTTTTAAGACAAAGATGGCAAAGAAAGCAGCAATTGCAACGCCCCATAAAAACTTATTTTTAAGTGAGCGACTACCTATACGGTAAGTTGCATGGAAAACAATTGCTGTGACAGCAGGTTTAATCCCATAAAAAATTCCTGCAATAACAGGAATATCTCCAAATTTTATATAAACCCAAGACAGTCCAATTAAAATAAATAAAGAGGGCAATACAAATAAAATACCAGCAACTAGCCCACCAGCCGTTCTGTGCATAAGCCAACCAATATAAGTCGCTAATTGCTGTGCTTCAGGGCCAGGCAATAACATGCAGTAGTTAAGCGCGTGTAAAAATCTTTTCTCAGAAATCCAGCGTTTTTGTTCAACTAGTTCCTGATGCATAACAGCGATTTGTCCAGCTGGCCCCCCAAAGCTAATAAAACCTAGCTTCAACCAAAATAAAAAAGCTTGCCAGAAGGTAACTTGATTAATGCTTTCAGGCAAAGGGGATTTTTCATTTTCCATTTTTTATCCCATCAAAATTGATTTATACAGATCATGAACATCAAACTAGCAATTTATAGTTAATCGAATAGGTTAGATGTGCTATGCAGCTATAAGATATAGAACAAAAGTGAATTTCTTATTATTTTAAAAAGATATTCTTCTAAAAAATCTCTAGAAGAATATCTATATTTTATTTTTTAGTGATCATGTTCTAAATAATCTGGTTTTTTAGGAAGTGCAAGGCTACATAAGAAACAGATAATAAGCATAACAATGACATAGATGAAGAAAGTGTTTTCAATTCCAGCAGCTTTAAACTGTAGTGCAACTGAAGGAGCCGATCCACCAAAAATGGCATTACCTACCGCATAAGAGAAGCCTACACCTAGTGCACGCACATGAGGAGGGAACATCTCTGCTTTGACTAAGCCACTAATTGATGTATAGAAACTCAGGATCATCATCATAAAAATGAGTAGCAAGGTAATGATAATCGGTGAATCTATATAATTAGGCATACCGATCGCCATAATTGGATAGATAAAAATTGCAGATAATAAGCTAAATGCCAGCATTGAAGAACGTCGCCCAATGCGGTCGGAAATTGAACCAAATACAGGTTGAGCACACATATAGACAAATAACGCGAAGGTCATAATATAACCAACGGTTTTTCCATCCATACCTAAGTTAGTTAAATAGGTTTTTGAATAAACAGTTTCAACATAAAAAGTTAATGAACCTGCAGATGTATAACCAACCACCAATAAAAAGGTTTTCCAATGTTTTTTAAAGAGTTCTCTTAAGCTACCAGACTCTTCACGTTCACTATCTTGATGAGAAAGGGTTTCTTCCAAACGACTACGAGCAAGTAAAGATAAAATTGCAGCAAAACCACCGATAACAAACGGAATACGCCAACCGCCGTCATGTAATTGTTGCTCACTTAAAAATGCTAATAAAATTACGCCGAGCAAACTTGCTAGTAATTGACCACCAGAGAGTGTGACGTATTGAAAAGAGGAGTAAAAACCACGTTGACCCTTTAATCCTAATTCACTCATGTAGGTTGCTACGGCGCCATATTCACCACCTACAGATAAACCTTGAAGTAAGCGCACAACGAGTAAAAGAAAAGGAGCAAATAATCCGACTTGATCGTAGGTAGGTAAGGCCGCAAATAAGAAGGAACTCAAGGCCATTAAGCAAATAGAAATGACCATTGATTTTTTTCGACCATGTCGATCTGCAATGCGCCCGAATATCCAACTACCAATAGGACGCATGAAAAAACTTGCAGCAAATACACCCCAGACATAAATAGCTTTGGTCGAACTATCCATATCGGGTGCAGTTAAGGCTTGCGTAAAATAGGCAGCAAAGACTGCATAGATATAAAAGTCAAACCATTCAACAAGGTTACCAGAGGCCGCACCAACAATACCGCGTATTCTGCTACGTTTTTCTTCCTTAGTGTATGTCATATATATTCCGTCAGTTAGCAGAAAAAAATAGAAATTTTTAGGTGTACTGAACAGGAAATAGCATGAGTTTTTAAATATCACTCAATCCTGAGTACTTACCTTAGAATTCCTCTCCATGCATTTTTTATAATTTTAAATTTCCATTCTAGTGATTGCATGATCTTTTGTTCGATTTAAGGATGTTTTTGCCGATTATCGAACATTTACTTAATTTACTTAGACGATCATCGCACCATAAACTTTATTTAAAATCAGACATCTAATTTATCAACCATATTCTTTATTGTATTCCTCCTTGGTTTTAAGCTTATTTGAGCTTAGTTTTATTTTGACTATTTGGTAATACTTAAAAAGTTATAGTACCAATTTCAAAGAAAATAAATGAAATTTATATAATGATGACGCTTTATTACACAAAATTTACTTGATCTGAAAATTACATAATTTGTTGTTTCTCGATATGTGTCACTGTATTCTTTCGAGGCTAAAAAATATGGAAGATCTCCGACTTTTAGCATACTTATATTATGCACGGTATGGGCAGGTAGTTATTCAATGGACAGACACTCGTTAAATCTTCACTTCATTACATGCTCTAAAACAGCATTAGCATCATCTATTGCACTGATGACATCGGTTGTCTATGCAAATGAAGCGGAGGTTTCTCAACTACCTACAATTACCGTGAATGCTACCCAAAACACTGACGATTTGTATTCCTCAAAAAAAGTTGATTTATCTGGTTTTCAAACAGGCGATATAAAAAAGATTCCTGCATCTATCACAACAATTACATCTGAACGTATGGCCGATCAGCACGCAAAAACACTGACTGATGTTGTTAAGAATGACTCATCGTTAGGAGATGGCTATGCTGCAATTGGTTATTACCCTAATTTCGTAGCTCGTGGCTTTTCGCTCGATTTAGGTTCAAGTTATCTTATTAATGGCCATAACATTCGTGGTGAACAAAACGTTGCCTTAGAAAATAAAGAGCGAGTAGAAATTTTAAAAGGGATTTCTGCAATTCAAAGTGGAATGTCGACTCCAGGTGGTGTTATCAACTATGTAACCAAACGACCTGCCGATGTTAAGAGTGTTACCCTCGATGCAAACTCAGAAGGTGGTTATACACTTGCAACGGATGTAGGCGGCTTTTTGAATGATAAATTTGGATATCGAATTAATTTAGCTCATGAAAGTATTCACCCAAATGTCGATCATGCAAATGGTAAACGTGAGTTTGGTTCAGTTGCTTTAGATTGGAAAATTAATGATCGCTCTAAACTACTGTTTGATATTGAAGCTCAGCATCAAAGCCAACGCTCAGTTCCGGGGTATCAACTGCTTGATGGACAAGTGCCAACAAATGTTGATGAAGACCGTTTGTTGGGTTATCAGTCTTGGAGCAAACCTGTTGTAAATAACAGTGTAAATGCCAGCTTGAAATATCAATATGCTTTTAACGATCAATGGAATGGCAGCTTAAGTGCATCGCAAAGCCGTGTTGTGATTGATGATAATAGTGCTTTTCCTTGGGGATGTTATAACGATATTTGTGAATATTCTGGTTTAGGCAATACTTTTGATAAACACGGTAATTACGATATTTACGATTTTCGTAGCCCAGATGACACACGTATTACTAATCAATTTGCTGCTGGGCTAAATGGACAATTCAATACTGCCAACATTCAACATCAAGTTGCTTTGGAACTACAACGTACTTATAAGACCTTAAAGCACCATACACCTCTTAATGTAGCGGTAGGAACAGGCAATATCTATCAAGATACGATTGACTACAGCCCATCATCAGACAGCTTAGGCGATCGTTATAAAGCTCTAGAAAGTGATCAGACTGCATTTACTCTATCTGACCGAGTTCAATTTAACGAGCAATGGTCAACTTTACTGGGTGGAAAACTTATTCATCTTGATGAACAGGCATATAAGCCAGATGGGCAGCAAAGCCGAGATACAGACCTAAATAAGTTCTTGCCACAATTAGCGCTAATGTATAGCCCAACTGCTACGACTAATTTGTATGCTTCATATGCCAAAGGTCTATCAGATGGTGGTGAAGCACCTTGGTTTGCTAATAATGCTCTTGAAATTTTAGCACCTAGAAATTCTGAACAATTTGAACTTGGTGTTAAGCAACAAGTACAAAATTTCTTACTAACGGCTGCTGTCTTTGATTTAAAACAAGATAATCAATATACGGCTACAAATTCTGAAGGGAAGTTAGAATTTGTTGAACAAGGCGAACAACACAATCAAGGTATTGAATTAGGTCTGACTGGTGCCTTAACTGATACAGTTGACGTAAGTTCAGGTATTACCTATACCAAATCTCGCCTTGTTGATGTTGATACCGACAGTTATAAAGGCCACCAAACTCAAAATGTACCAAAATTACGCGCAACTGCTCAGTTATCTTATAAAGTACCTTCAGTTGAAGGTTTAAGACTGTTAAGTGGCATGCAATATAGTAGTAGTAAATATGCAAACAAAGAGGCAACTGCAAAAGTAGGTGGATATAGCGTCTTTAATATTGGTGCTGCCTATAAAACAAATTTTGCTGGGCATGACACGACGTTTAGATTCAATATTGACAACTTATTTAATAAGAAATATTGGCGTGACGTTGGTCCATTCATGGGGGATGACTATCTATTTTTGGGTAATCCTCGTACAGCTCAATTCTCTACAACTTTTAATTTTTAAAATTTATAAGGCAAATAAAAAAGGAGCTTATAAAAGCTCCTTTTTTATTTCAGGAATTAAGCCGACATTTTTGGTTTAACCATATTATTAATCGACAAGATATCATCAAGCACTTGTGCCGATAATAAGCCTTCGTTCTGAACTAATGCCAATACACTTTGTCCAGTTTCGTTTGCAGTTTTAGCAATACGAGTTGTAGTTTCATAACCTAAATATGGGTTAAGTGCAGTCACAATCCCAATTGAGTTTTCAACTAAAGCTTTGCAATGCTCAGGGTTCGCCGTAATCGTATCAATACATTTTGACTGGAACATTGCCATCGCGTTACCAAGCAAATCCATAGATTCAAATAGTTTGAATGCAATAAGTGGTTCCATTGCATTCAACTGTAATTGACCAGCTTCAGCAGCTAAAGTTACAGCCAAATCATTTGCAATAATCTGGAAGCAAGCAAGGTTCATTGCTTCAGGAATAACTGGATTTACTTTACCCGGCATGATCGAACTACCAGGTTGACGTGCTTCTAAGTTAATTTCATTGATACCAGTACGTGGACCACTTGAAAGTAAACGCAAATCGTTAGCAATTTTAGATAGTTTAGTTGCCGTGCGTTTTAATAAACCAGATAAAAGAACGAAATCACCCATATCTGAAGTTGCTTCGATTAAGTCAGGAGATGATTTAATTTTTTTACCAGAGATTTTTGCAAGTGCTTGAATCGCAAGTTCACGGTAATTATATTCAGTGGTAATGCCCGTACCAATCGCTGTGCCACCAAGGTTCATATAAGCTAAAACATTTGGAATAAGCGTATTAATTTGCTCAAGGTCTTTTTGTAAGGTTACTGCAAAAGCTCCAAACTCTTGACCCAATGTCATTGGTACAGCATCTTGCAACTGAGTACGACCCATTTTTAAGATGTGAGCAAATTCTTGAGACTTGTTACGGAAACTTAAAATTAAGTTATTAAAAGGGAGATTCAATTCGTCTAAATTTAATAATAAGCCTAAACGGATTGCAGTAGGGTACACGTCATTTGTAGACTGTGACATGTTAATATCATTATTAGGGTGTAAATATTGATATTGGCCTTTTGCGTGTCCCATATATTCTAAAGCAACATTCGCCAATACTTCATTTGCATTCATATTGGTTGAAGTACCAGCACCACCTTGTAACATATCGATCGGGAATTGATCGTGAAAATTACCGCGAATAAGTTGATTACAACTGTATTCAATTGCTTCAAATTTAGTTTGATCTAAGCTTTTAAGATTATGATTCGCTTCAGCACAAGCAAGTTTTACCATTGCTAACGCTTTAATTAAATGAGGGAAATCTCCAACTTTGCTTTGAGTTAAGTTAAAGTTTTCTAGAGCACGTAATGTTTGAACTCCGTAATAATCATTATTATTGATTTCTCTATAACCAATAAGATCCTTCTCAATACGGGTGGTAATTTCAGCGTTCATCATTAAACTTCGAATTAGTAGAGTAGATAATTCATATTAGATTTCGAAATGCTTCACTACTAATGCATTTATCAAGTTAATTATGCATTTTTTGCATACCATTTTTCTTCTTTTCTAAATTTAAAAAATAAAAAATTCTATTTCCTGCACTCATTAAATCTAAATTTTATTTTTTAAATTAATAGTTTACTGTGTAGATAAATTTAATATGCAAAAATTCTTTGATGAAAAAATGGTCATATAATTAAAAAATAACCGAATATGAAATTATAGATTCATTAATTTAAGTGAAATATCAAGTAAATTAATAAGGTTTACAGCACAAAGAGTGTAGCTTATCTAACAAATTTATATAAAAATGTGATGCATTTCA
>RCUS01001594.1_pt1 | contig 11411 bp, 12 predicted proteins | sample 2166221 | NCBI WGS metagenome assembly RCUS01 (sample SAMN09932758, study PRJNA488358) | compost metagenome | isolation source: compost soil in cyclohexanecarboxylic | place: Germany: Experimental Botanical Garden | reverse complement strand
TTTATGAATAAACGTGAACCAAATTTTAAAGGGCGCTAAGCATGACAGATTTAGACTTATCCCGCGCCAGAATTGCCGTCATTGGTTCTGGCACCATGGGCATCGGCATTGCCCAGTTAGCCATCGTCAATGGGCACTCAACCATTTTATATGATCTAGATGCTCAAAAAGCGCAACAAGCTGTTGAGGGATTGGGGCAGACGTTTAAAAAGCTGGTCGAAAAGAGCAAGCTCACACAACAACAAGCTGATGAAGCCTTAGCGCGCTTAACCGTGGCTAATCAAGTTGAAGCTTTACGTGATGCTGACTTGGTCATTGAAGCGGTCGTTGAGAAAAAAGAAGTTAAACAGTCTTTATTTAAACAACTTGCTGAGATTTGTAGTTCGCAAACCATTTTTGCAAGCAATACATCTTCAATTTCAGTGACTGCAATTTCGGCGGGCATTGCTCACCCCGAGCGCGTAGTGGGTTTACATTTTTTTAACCCTGCGCCAGTCATGAAACTGGTTGAAATTGTGCAAGGTTTAAAAACACCAAACAGCTTATGTTTGGCTTTAAAAAACTTAATGTTGAGCTGGAAAAAAATTCCAGTATTAACCAAGTCGACTCCTGGTTTTATCGTTAACCGAATTGCACGACCGTTTTACGCAGAAGGTTTTAGAGCACTGCAAGAACAAGTCACCAGCTACGACCAACTAGACTATGCGTTAAAGCAGTGTGGCGGTTTTGCGATGGGGCCGTGTGAACTTACCGACCTCATTGGGCAAGATGTTAACTTTTCGGTAACGCAAAGCGTTTACCAAGAGTTTTTTTACGAACCACGCTACCGTCCAAGCCTAATTCAAAAAGAATTGGTCGATGCTGGCGCTTGGGGCCGTAAGTCAAAACAAGGCTTTTATACTTATAACGAAAAAAATCAGTACGAGACATTTCAGCCTCAAGCTGTAGTTGCCAAGCCAGTTGATGCACATATTCAGCTAAAAGGTGTTTGGTCTCAGCTACCTGCTTTTCTAACGCGTTTAGGTTTAAAAAGCGGATCTGTGAACGATGACAATATTCTTCAAATTGATGATATCGATTTACGTTTAAGCCAAGGTGAGTCAGCCAATATTCATTACCTAAGCCGTAAAGTAGTTTTAATGGATTGGCACCATAATTTTGAGCAAGCAGAGGCTTTAGTACTCAGTCATAATGAGCTTTGTGAAGCAAGTGATCTGGCTAAAGTTGAAGCTTATTTTGCACAGTTTGGTATCAGCGTGATGTGGATTAAAGACCATCCGGCACTATTAACCTTGCGCACCATCGCTTTACTCATTAATGAAGCCTGCGAAGCAAGTTTACATGGTGTTGCGAGTCTGGAAGATATTGATAATGCCATGAAATATGGAGTGAACTATCCTAAAGGTCCTTACCAGTGGTTGACACAAATGGGCGGTGCTTATGTGCTCCAAACCTTAAATAATTTATATGCACTGTATGGAGAGGAAAAATATCGCGCGAGTATCTACCTCAAGCAATACGTAGCGAAAAATCAAAACATTGCTACTCAATATTCACGTGATATGACCGAATTTGCATAATCAGGAGTCAACATGGAAGACGTTTTAATTTGCGATTTTATTCGTACCCCAATTGGACGATATGCAGGTGCCTTAAGTGCTGTGCGTGCAGATGATTTAGCTGCATTGCCCATCAAATATTTAAAAGATAAACACTCGAACTTACCGTGGAATACGGTAGACGAAGTATTTTTAGGATGTGCCAACCAAGCAGGCGAAGACAACCGTAACGTTGCACGCATGGCAACACTCTTGGCTGGCTTACCAGATGCAGTGCCAGCGATGACCGTCAACCGTTTGTGTGCTTCTGGCTTAGATGCGGTAGGACTTGCGGCACGTTCAATTAAAGCAGGTGAAGCGCAGTTCGTTTTGGCAGGTGGTGTTGAGTCGATGAGCCGTGCACCATTTGTACAAGCTAAACCAACCGAAGCGTTTAGCCGTACACCTGAAATTTACGACACAACGATTGGCTGGCGCTTTGTAAATAAGCAATTCAAAGCACAATACGGTACCGACAGCATGCCGGAAACTGCCGAAAATGTAGCTGAAAAATATCAAATTAGTCGTGAAGACCAAGACGCTTTTGCATTACGTAGCCAACAAAAAACGGCTGCTGCCCAACAAAACAGTTTCTTTACTGACGAGATTTTGCCAGTCGAGATTGTAGACCGTAAGAAAAACGTGAACGTTGTTAATCGAGACGAACATCCGCGTGAAACGACACTTGAAGCACTCGCAAAACTAAAAGCGCCTTTTAAGAAAGAAGGCGGTTCAGTGACTGCCGGAAATGCCTCTGGTGTAAATGATGGTGCTGCGTGTGTGTTAATTACCAACCGTGAATTTGCAGATACACATGGTTTAAAACCTTTAGCACGAGTAATTGGTATTGCAAGTGCGGGTGTTGAACCCAAATATATGGGTATAGGTCCTGTTCCGGCTGTGCAGAAAATTTTAAAGCAGACAGGTTTAACGCTAGATCAGATGGATGTGATTGAGCTGAATGAAGCGTTCGCAGCCCAATCTTTAGCTTGTATGCGTGAACTCGGTCTAAAAGATGACGATGAACGCGTTAACCCAAATGGCGGTGCGATTGCCTTAGGGCATCCGTTAGGTATGAGTGGTACACGTTTGGTGATTACGGCAACGCGTGAGTTAAAAAAACGAGGTGGACGTTATGCACTTTGCACAATGTGTGTAGGTGTTGGACAAGGCGTCGCACTGATTTTGGAAAATTTAAATTAATTCAGACGGTTTTTAAAATTACACAATGAGGAGAGAGGCGATGGACAGCCTTACAACGGATAATGTTGAGCAATTAACACTTGCAGAGCTTAGAGAGCTGCAAACTAAACGGTTAAAACAAACCCTGACTTTTGTATATGAAAATAGTCCGGTGTATAAGAAAAAGTTCGATGACGCAGGTGTACATCCTGATGACTTCGTAACTTTAGACGATCTGGCGAAGTTTCCATTTACCACCAAACAAGATTTAAGAGATAACTATCCGTTTGGAATGTTTGCCGTACCGCAAGAGCAAATTGTGCGTTTACATGCGTCATCGGGCACAACGGGTAAACCGACCGTTGTTGGTTATACCCAAAAAGATATTAATACTTGGTCGGACATTGTTGCGCGTTGCTTACGCATGGCGGGTTTAACTGCCAAAGATATGATTCAGGTTGCTTATGGCTATGGACTCTTTACAGGTGGTCTAGGCGCACATTATGGTGCTGAGCGCTTAGGTGCAACCGTGATTCCAATGTCTGGCGGACAAACTGAAAAGCAAGTTCAGCTCATTCAAGACTTTAAACCTACCGCAATTATGGTTACGCCATCGTATTGCGTGAGTATTATTGAAAAGCTGGAACAACAATTTGGTACTGCACGTAATACTTCTTTAAAAGTCGGTATTTTTGGTGCTGAGCCGTGGACCAACGAACTTCGCCGTGAAATTGAAGAACGCCTCAATATTAAAGCGCTCGATATTTATGGTTTGTCTGAGGTGATGGGGCCGGGTGTTGCCATGCAATGTCTAGGTGAGGGCGAAGGGCTAACAATTTGGGAAGATCATTTCTACCCAGAAATTATTAACCCTGAAACGGGTGAAGTCTGTAAAGATGGCGAACTTGGCGAGTTAGTCTTTACGACCATTACCAAAGAAGGCTTACCGATTATTCGTTACCGTACCCGTGATTTGACCCGTTTACTAGCTGGCGAAAATCTGGCAATGCGTAAAATGGATAAAATTGTGGGCCGTAGTGACGACATGCTGATTATTCGCGGAGTGAATGTTTTCCCGACCCAAATTGAAGAGCAAATTTTGCAAGTTCCGCATTTAGTTCCAAATTATGAAATTTTGGTGACTAAAAAAGGACATATGGATACTTTGCATATTCGTACAGAGATGTGTCATAACTGTACTATACAGGCCAATCAACTTGCTCAGGAGTTGATGAAACGTATTAAAACCATGATTGGGATTAGCGTTACTGTAGAAGTTGTTACAGAAGCGACCTTACCTCGTTCGGAAGGTAAGGCAAAGCGGGTAATCGATATGCGTCAGATTGCTTAACATCAAGATCATTCAGGGTATAGAATCTATACCCTGAAACTAAACGCCAAGACATGAGTATGAGTGCAAAAATACAGCAAATAATTGATTCTGTTGTAAAGAATGAAACCTTAAGTGGAACTTCGCTTATTTCGACAATTTTTGGAGATTCAGTACTTCATCGGGGTGGAAACATTAGTCTTGCAAGCCTGATTCAGTTATTAGAGCTGTTTGGTTTTAATGACCGTGCTGTAAGAACCTCTGTTTTTCGTTTAGTTAAAAATGATTGGTTATGTTCAGACAAAATCGGCAGAACCAGTTTTTATCGAATTACCGATTCGAGCCGTTCGACCTATTTACAGGCCGAGCAACGTATTTATAACGACCAGATGAAAGAGTGGGACCATTATTGGGATCTTATTCTGATGTCTAGCCTAGACACTGAAAATAAAGCGTTGTTAAAGAAAGAACTCGAATGGTTAGGGTTTGCCAATATTTCGACAAACTTAATGGCTTATCCGGGTTGTAACCGTATTGAACTGCAACGGTTGTTGGTTGACTTAAATATGAGTGAGCAAGTGGTGGTGTTTAAAGCCGAAACATTGCAGCTCTTTAATAATTCGGTCGATACCATTGGTCGTATGCTCAGAACCAACTGGCCAATCGATGAATTACGCCAAAGATATCTACAGTTTCTCGATATTTTTAGAGAAATTGGCGTGTTGCTGATGCAGGAAAACGAACAGCTAGAACCTGTTCAGGCCTTTCAAATTCGAACTTTGCTGATTCATTATTATCGACGGATTTTATTGAAAGATCCTGCATTGCCGCTTGAATTGTTGCCAACTGACTGGCCCGCGATTAGTGCACGAACTTTATCAATGAATATTTATAAAAAAGTATTTGAACCTGCGGATGAATACTTCTTGTCTGTTGCCGCAACAGCAGAAGGGCCAATGCCAAATGCCACAGCACATTATTGGCGCCGTTTCGGAGGTTTGGTTGCGACAAATGAGAGGGTAAATTATGCCTTGTTATAGTATTGACGGTGTTATTCCCGTCGTTAGCCCAGACGCTTTTGTACACCCAACCGCTGTTTTAATTGGTGATGTGATTATTGAAGCTGGCGTATATGTGGGGCCATTTGCTTCATTGCGTGCCGATTTTGGTCGTATTCATATTAAGCAAAATGCCAATATACAAGATAACTGCACCGTACATGGCTTCCCACAAAGCGTGACTTTAGTTGAGGAAATGGGCCACATAGGGCATGGGGCAATTTTGCATGGCTGCCGTATTGGAAAAAATGTTTTGGTCGGCATGAACAGCGTAATTTTGGACTATGCCGAAATTGGTGAGAACACCATTATTGGCGCAAATAGTCTGGTCAAAACCAAAGATATTATTCCGGCAAATGTATTGGCAATGGGCAGTCCTGCCAAGGTTGCCCGTGAGTTATCAGAACAAGAAAAAAAGTGGAAAACCAGAGGCACGCAAGAATACATTGAGCTTGCACAGCGATGCTTAAATTCAATGCAAGAAGTTCAGCCTTTAAGCTCAGAGTTGGATGACCGCCTGACCTATAAGGACTTTAGTTCTTCAAACTATCAGATTAAACAAGATAGTGTTTAACGGCTTTTAATCAGCCGATTTCAATACACATAGGTTTATAAGACTTAAGGAATACTCGCACGAGTAGGGAGACGTTTGTGCAAAAAACGGAAAATACTGCGGTTGATCAATTCACAGAGCTATTAGGTGTACAAGTGCTGCATCGCAGTTTTGATGAAGCGCGTTGTCATCTTAATGTAAAAGACGAACACATGAATGCATTGGGCGGCGTGCATGGTGGGGTCATATTTTCTTTAGCCGATATCGCTTTTGCGATGGCTTGTAATGCAGGGGATGCGCCATATACAGGCCTACAAGCTGATATTCGCTATATGAGCGGTGCGAAAGATAGGGTGTTATTTGCAACGGCAACCAAGGTCGGCAGTAGTAAAAAATTTGCGCATTATGAAGTTGTGATAACAGATGGTTTGAATAATAGAGTCGCTTTATTTACATCTACTTGTTACAGACTCGCGCCATGATATAAGGTTATTTGATTGTTAGATTCAGAGCAGAACTTATCAGGTACTAAACTTATAACCAAAATGATTAAGGCATAGGTTAATTTCGTTAAGTGAGTAGCCCGTACAGCCTTTATGAATGCACTTCAGTTCAATAAGTAAAAAACTGAGTATTTCTAATTGGTTGATAAACCAAGTTGTATCTAAACTGCTGCATTAAATCTTTGGAAAGTGGTTGAGTTTCCTGTATTTGCATTATCAAAAGCTGTAGAAACTGTCCGTGGCTAAATACAGCCAAATTCTTTTGGGCATAAGTTTCAGCCAATATCTTTAACTTCTCATGGAAAGCTTGAACCCGCATATATAGATCTTCAAAAGACTCTGCATCATCGGCATCTTTGTGCTGATAATCCATTTTCTCCCAATATGCATTTACCCAAGCTTTACGGTCATCCATATTGGTATTGGCGCATTTACGCTCAGACAAATAGCTAAACTCATGCAAATGTTCATCTACTTCAAAAGTGAGATTATATTTTTCTAGTAGTGGGGCGGCGGTTTGATGTGTACGCAAATATTGAGACACAATCACATGGTCAATTTCAGGCAATTTTAAACAGAGTGCTTGAGCTTGTTTATGCCCATGTTTACTTAAACCAATTGAAGCATGCGACAGGGTTTTTCCATTAATGTTGCCTTCACTTTCAGCATGACGGATCAGAAAAATACTCATATTAATTCCGTTTTGATAAAACTAATTCCTGACTTTTATTGTAAAAAGTTAAGGTATAGCTTTTTAAAGTTTTCCCATTCAAACTTATGCAAAATTTTCCTGAGACTGGAACTTTCCATTCAGAGTCGACATTGCTTACCAAGCCAATCCACGCATGTCCATTAAAAATAAATACTCGTTCATTTTCTATATGAAAGTCTTCGAAATAAATATCATCACACCAAAATTTGTCGGTCTTATCAAAGTCTTTTTTAGAAAATTTCCAGCAACTTAAAATTGAAAAGTTACTTTCAAACCATTCATCTTTGTAGTTAAGCTGAATATAGTTATGAATGGCCTCGGCCGTAAGTTTCTCTAATTGTAGAACTCTTCGCTGAATGCGTCTTTTACTTGAATAAATGAATTTTCTATACTTATCTTCTTGGTATTCATTTCTTTCCATATTTTTAAATTTTACATAGGAATTTGGCTAAAGTTAGCATACTAAACTTTATATGAAATATCTTCTTAAATTAATTTTAAATATTTTGTCATAGACTAGTTGTTTATTCATTTTTCTAAAGCTAAGTCATAATTATTTAAATTATCTTTAGTTAATTAGAATAGTTTTTATTTTAAATAATCATAAACCAGACTTTAAGATAATATAAAATTTGCTGTCATTTAAGTTAATATATAGATATTAGCGGCTTATCTATAAGAATAGGAAAACAATGAGTTTAGGTATTATCGAACAGCTTACGCATAGTACTGTAAGAATAGAGACTGATCTACATAATGGTGGAATGGCAACTGGTAGTGGTTTTTATATGCATTTTCTTAATAATGGAGAAAACTCTGCCCCAGTAATTATTACTAATAAGCATGTTATTGCTAATGCAAAAACTGGGCGTTTTCATATAACTCTTGCAAAAAATGATGGATTACCTGATATAGGTAATCACTTAAAATTTTAAATTTTAAATTTTGAAGAAAGTTTTATAAAACATCCTAATCCAGATATTGATCTCGCTGCATTTCTAATAGGGCCTCTCTTTAATCAATTAGTACAATCGGGAAATAAGCCTTTTTATGTACCTCTCCTAACCTCATTGATACCGAATGATGACGAACGTGAAAGTCTTTCATCAATGGAAGATATAGTTATGATTGGTTATCCAAATGGTATCTGGGATTCAAGAAATAATTTACCAGTAATTCGTAAAGGTATTACAGCAACTCATGCAAATGTTGCTCTAAATGGTAAATCTGAATTTCTAACAGATATTGCAAGTTTTCCTGGTTCTAGTGGATCTCCCGTGTTTTTGGCAAATATTGGAGGATATATGGATAAGCAAGGTAATACGTATATGGGGGCACATCGCATTAAACTTTTGGGTATTCATTATGCTGGGGCTATGCATACTGCATCAGGCGAAATTAAAATTATTACAGCACCTACTTCCAATATTCCAGTACCTATTACTGCAATCCCAAATAATATTGGTGTAGCAATTAACTCTAAAGAAATTTTTGTTCTTGAAGAAGAGGTTAAACGTGTACTAACGCAACAAGGAATATCTATAAACTAACTATAAAATCTAAAATCAATAATATGCACATGCTTCTTTCCCACAAAACAGCCTCCTAAGGCTGTTTTTTATACCCTCTATAACGCCCCACTTAACAATAACCCCTTCATTATTTAGCCTTACTTTTTTAATGATTTAATTTAAATCAAATGGCATTTTGTGTGCTTGACTGCAATAAATGTGAAGCATATCCTTTGCCTGCTGGCCACATTGCCAGTCGGTCGTCGCGGACCGATTTTTTCGACCACATCAGGATTATTTCTTCTGAGGAATAGTTTTGTGTGAGCATCTCCTCGTCTCCTCCCGTAGCGGTAGGACGGGAGAGGGACACCCTCGGGTGTGCTGGAGTCGAAACCAGTCCGCGAACCCTCTTCCGTTCTGCCACCATAATTCTATTCATGTCGGCAGAACTCCCAATAAAAAGGAGTTGGCTTTGCACATCCATTATTTCTTGGCTCTCGATGCCAAAAGCTATAACGACACAGCTTAAAAATTTAAAGCAGCTTGAACGCCCTAAGGTTTTCAGGCTTTAAGTCTTTTTTATTTAAAACTTAGCAATAACAAACTTGAGATGTGCCACGCACAGTCTTTACGGCTTTGCTGTGCCTTTTTTTCTCCCAAAAAAGTATCTCATTTAGAAACAACAATAATTTTTATAACGGTAAAACGATGCCAAATTTAGTTCTTCCAACACGTGCCATACAAGTTATTAATACGTCGATTTATTTATTTCACCATTACGGGTTTCATACCGTTGGAATCGACAGAATTGTGAAAGAGTGCGGAATTCCAAAAGCGACTTTTTATAACTACTTTCACTCGAAAGAGCTGTTTATTGAAATCTGTCTAATCGTACAAAAAGAACGTTTAAAAGAAAAAGTGGTTTCAATTGCTGAGTATGACTGCAACACCAATGTGGTTGATAAGCTTAAGAAGCTCTATTTCTTACACACCGATTTAGAAGGGCTGTACTATCTATTATTTAAAGCCATTTTTGAAACGAAACTGACCTATCCAAAAGCCTATCAAGTCTCAATTAAATATAGAACGTGGTTAATCAATGAAATCTATAGCCAGCTTAGAGTACTTAAAACTGATGCGAGTTTTCAGGATGCCAAACTGTTTCTATATATGATTGAAGGGGCAATTATTCAGATTTTAAGCTCAGATGGGGCTGACCACAGAGAAAGCTACTGGAATATGATTTTTAATGGCTTTCTTTAGACGTTTCAGTTCGTGTTTGGGGGAAGAAGCCAAAAAGTAGACGAGTTTAAATATTTAACTCAAAGTTTACTTTTACACGATCTAAAACAATTAAGGTTCGATATGTTTTTACATCTTCATTATCAGCAAAATGTTTTCTAACTAAACTTTCAAAATGAGATAAGTTGTTGCTCAGCATGATAATGATAAAAGAGACACCTCCATTCACAAAGTAGCACTGTTGAATTTCTTCAACAGAAGCAAAGTATAGCTTCGCTCTGTCCATAACTACGGAGCGGTCTTCGCTAAGTCGGACTTCAATAATAGAAGTAATTTTTTCTCCAAATTTAAGCGGATTTAAAATAGCGCAATTCTTTAAAATGATTTCCTTCTCTTCCATACGAGATATACGTCTTTGAACTGAAGCGGAGGATAGGCCAATTTTTTCAGAAATTTCTCGATGCGAAGTTTTATTGTCTTTTTGAAGTATTCTTAAGATTGCATAATCAAAATTATCTAAAGAAATATCTGACATGAGTAAATCTCTCATTAAGCTTTAAATATAGAGTTATTTAATCGTTTTATTGAGAGAAATAGAAGAAATATATTGATTATATAGAATTAAAATTTCAATCATTCCCAGAGTGGTAAATATGATGATTGAGACAAACTCCAAGCAAGGCATGGCATTTGCAGCCGCATTTCTATCTTTAGTTTCTGTGCAAATAGGAGCATCAATAGGAAAAGCCCTTTTTCCAATTCTGAGTGCAGAAGGAGTGACCTTAACTCGACTTGCTTTAGCAGCATGTTTCTTATGGATTGTTTATAAACCTTGGAGAGATTGGAATAAGCAGACCAATTGGAAAAATCTCATTATTTATGGGGCCATCCTCACTTTAATGAATACTTTAATTTATAAAGCATTTTCTTATATGTCTGTGGGGATCGCTATTTCCATCGAAGTGTTGGGACCACTTACGGTTGCTATTTTAATGTCCAAAAATAAATTAGATTATTTTTGGGGAGCATTATCTCTCATTGGTTTGCTTTTTTTACCTATGGGCAATTCAAACAATAACTTTAGTTTTATTGGTATGACGTATGCGCTTGTGGCTGCCGTGGGTTGGGGACTGTATGTTATTTACGGCTCTAAAGTTGCACAAGGTGGCGGAAGCTCTGTTGCAACTGGAATGTTCCTAGCGGCTTTGTTTGCAACACCTTTAGGGGCTTCTCACATTATCCATATTTTTGATAGTTATAAGATTCTTTTGACATGTTTACTCATGGCGATGCTAGCAAGTGCTATTCCATTTATATTAGATATGGTTGCGATGAAAAAACTGCATCCGCGAGTTTTTGGAATATTAGTGAGCGCATCACCAGCGGTGAGTGCTTTAGCTGGATGGCTGATTTTAGATGAACGATTAAATCATTTTCAGATCTTTGGTATAGCAATTATTATGGCATCGTGTGCAGGATGTTCTTATTTCTCCTATAAACGTAATACTGCAAAGTCCATTCATTTATGATGACTTAGGTCTAAAAGCTAGATGAGTCGTGTGAAGGGGGAGAAATAATAATTAGAGAACTCCCTCCTTAAAAAAGCTGCTTCTGTACAAAAGAATATAGAAACAGCAAGTAACACTTACTTAAGTATCATTTTAATCTGATTGATATTTATACAATATAGTTACCAGATCACAAGGATATGAACTGATGAAA
>RCUS01001592.1_pt1 | contig 11427 bp, 15 predicted proteins | sample 2166221 | NCBI WGS metagenome assembly RCUS01 (sample SAMN09932758, study PRJNA488358) | compost metagenome | isolation source: compost soil in cyclohexanecarboxylic | place: Germany: Experimental Botanical Garden | reverse complement strand
ACATCATTGAATGATCCAAGCGTCACCTGATTCGAACGAAAGAGTTCGTCGGAGCTTAAGCTTCGTTAGGGCTGCTTCGCAGTCGGACACGAAGTGTCCGCATCTCTCAGGGCGCGCCATCTATAACATCATTGAATGATCCTAGTTTCACCTTTACTCTTTATAACGGGATGTAGCTCAGCTTGGTAGAGCACCTGGTTTGGGACCAGGGGGTCGCATGTTCGAATCGTGTCATCCCGATTTTCCTTATATTTGCGGGTGTAGTTCAATGGTAGAACTTCAGCCTTCCAAGCTGATAGCGTGGGTTCGATTCCCATCACCCGCTCCATCTTATACATTATAGTCTTTCAGCTGCTCTTACATTCGGTAAGGGTTTTTTTGTGTTTATCAGACCTTTTCAACAACTGGGGCGAAGAGGCGACATCTCAACACAAATACACGAATGTATGTTCGGTTTAAGGTTCTAAAAAAATGCTGGCTTCAGGGGGGATCCCCATTCGCGAGCAGAAGCTGTCCAAGGATTCATCCTGTTCAGGGCGGGTGAAAGAAGTGAGCAGGAGTACGGCAAAATGATTGGCCTGTCGTTCCAGCTTGCCTGGGGCGAAATAGGAGTTTTTCTCAAGAAAGAAACGGTTGATCCCTTTATGCAGCCGATCATGTGCCAGTTCATGCGCACAGACAAACCTTTGCCACTCGGGTGACAATTCATTATGAATGACGATAAATCTTCTGCGGAGTTTACGGTAATACAATCCCTTGGTATGCTGGCCCAGATCCATAAAGCGGACATGAATGCCCAAAGCCTGGCACAGCTCGAACGGATTGTTTGTTTTGTATCTTTTTATGAGTTGACCGATCAGTTCATTCATAGTCTTCACCTGCAGCATGATATAGTGTACGAATAGTTTAAGCACGGGTTCCCTTACTCGGAGGGCGGCTTGCGTTTGTTCATGCGTTTGGCCTCCCAGAACAGTCCTGTCAGCACATCCTTGATCCGCTGTTTGTCCTCCTCATTGAGCGGAATTCCATCAAACATTAACTCCCCGTCATCCTCAAGCATCTTTTTAAAATCGCGCTTATCCTTTCCTGTGGCCCACTCAGGAACCGAATCCATTTCGGTAGTACCTGAAAGATACCCGGCCTGCTCCATTAACTGCTCATAGGGCATTCCAAGCGCGTCGGCAATTTTTCGCAGTGTGGCCGGTTTGGGGACGCCTCTGATGCCGTTCTCCATTCGCGAAATCTGTGAACCGCTAATACCGGTCCTTGAAGCGAACTGGTTGAGGGTAAGTCCATGGGCTTCCCGCAGCTTTTTCAAATAAACTCCAAAATCTTGTCCCATTCCGCAGCTCTCCTTCTAAGCTCTTATCTTTCATACTCAATATATATGATTGTTGCCAAAAGGTAAAGACTATCAGAGAAATATTGCCTTTAGGCAAGAAAACAAGAGATACGCGGCGATATTTACATGTACAAGGCTTGTAATCGGATTTTACGCTACAAAGAGCGAGTGGTATATTATAGAAAAATACGAACAACATGCGAACACTGTCATTTTACCACATTCATGAGAGAACGATGAAGCGAATTTTCACACAAAGACAAAGGAGTGCTGCATAATGAACCTTATATCAACTCTGCCTGAGCTTGACCGCCGACGGACTCAGATTGCGATCGAGAGCATGCTGGAAAAATACCGGATTTTCAAAACGATTACGTTTGAAGCACGGGAGGCTTCGATCACGTATTCCTATTCGGAACGATTTCACGGACCTACACATGCGATATCGGACTCAACCGGATCACTTGCCGCTCATAATGTGGATGTACCCGCAGCCAGAATGGCTTACTGCTCCGCAATCGACTCGGTGGTGGAGCGCTTGGACAGCAGGGAACAGCAACTGCTTCGGGAGAGGTACATGAGACGGGACGAGGTCTATGACTATACCGTATACAATCATGTGCTGAACCCGCCGGTGAGTAAGGATACGTATGTGAAGATCCGGACCCGGGCTTTCTATAAAATGGCGCTGGCTTTTCATGAACTGGACATGCTGGATCTCAAACCGCTTCTGCCCTCTTCAACGACGTCTGCGCTGAAGAAAGCGGTCCGGAGGAAATAAAGGAATAACGGTAGGACGTAGCGATAAAGCGGATGACCCAAGCGATCTTTGGATTCGCAGCTCTTGAAACTTATAACAGTTCAAGAGGGGACAGCCGCTTTTTTATGGCCTGAATCAGAGGTCTCCCTACAAACGGCATATTACCCCTGAATATCATCCCTTATCCCGCTCCTTTACCGTCTTCATGAGTAAAAAAAGAGATTATGATTATAACATGGCAAATGAAGCGAAAGGACACCAGGAAGCATAAATGCTTCACTTCAAGCCTGCCACAAACGGCGGCCTAGCATCGGTGAAAGCTTCTTTCGGCGTTTGTCATAAAGCCATGACGGATATCGTTCCTTTGTGAATGATATCCGTTTTATATTTCCGAACCTGATGAGGGGATAAAGGAGGGCTGTTGCTAGTCTTAGCATGGTCCGGCTTCAAGCCGGAAGGAAAGGAAGGATGCCATGTCTGTGCGGCATTTGAAGAACTGCATCATTAGTGCGCTGGGGCATAGTTTTCCGGAGGTGCCTGTAATTTCGGCCGAAGACAATGCGGAAGGGCCGTCATTCAAGGTTACTCTGCTGTCGGCGGCTTATGAACGCAAGCGGGAAGAGCGTTACATGGCAGTGTACCGTTTCGGCATCCGATATGAAGGCAGCTCGGTTGAGGAGACGGAGATGTTGACTGACGACTTGCAGGAAGCACTCTCCATTGTTGAAGGCGATGAGGTTCAATATCGCAGCCGGAATCAGCTGTGGACAGCGGAAATTCAGAATGAGGCACCAATGTTCATAGCGGAGTACAGCATGTATGTGCTGCGAAGCGGGCAGCAGGGCCAAGTGTTAATGGGACAATTTGAAGAGGAAGGAAGATTGAAATGACCGTGAATGAGAAGAAAACAGGATTCGAGAAGAATCAGATTCTGGAATCGGCGGTTTTCACGCCAATCGAAAAAGATGTGCTGAATGTGATTTTGCAGCCGGAGCGGTACTACACCGTCGAGCAAGCGAGAGAAGAACTAACATTCTTTATGACAAAGGAGGTTAACTAATGGCCGGAGGAACTTGGACGACGCAGAATAAAGTAAGACCTGGTGTGTATGTGGACGTATCCACCCACTCGGGGGCGATTGGAACCGTAGGAGACCGTGGAATCGCAGCTTTGGCTCTGGTTCTTTCCTGGGGACCCGCCGGAGAGATCATTACCGTAACGCCGCAGACGGAGGTGCTGAAGCTTCTCGGTTATGATTGGAGCCATGCTTCGCTGCTTCCGGTCCGTGAGGCGCTGAAGCGTGCCGGGAAACTGCTTGTATACCGGCTGAATGCAGGCGTTAAGGCGACCGCCACAGCTGGAGGCGTGAAGGCTACAGCCGTTCACGGAGGCACTCGCGGCAATGATCTGACGATTGTCATCAGTTCTAATATCGATGATGAGAATAAATTCGACATCAAGACGCTTCTTCAGGGAACAGAAGTGGACAGACAGACCGTTGCATCTGCTGCTGAACTCGCAGATAACGCTTTTGTCTCTTTTGAGGAAAATGGCTCGGAAGGACTTCAAGCGGCGGCGTCTATCCCCCTTGCAGGCGGCAGTGACGGTACCGTAACGAATCTGGATCACAGCAGCTTCCTGACCAAGCTGGAGGTGCAGGAGTTTCAGACCGTCGGCCTGTTGTCCGAAGACAATACGCTGAAATCTCTCTACGTCTCCTATGTGAAGCGGCTGCGGGATACAGAGGGCAAGAAGGTTCAGGCTGTGCTTGCCGATTATGCAACAGCCGATTATGAAGGAGTCGTCAGCGTCAAGAACGGCGTTATTCTAAGCGATGGCACCGTAGTCGATAAAGTAAAAGCCGTAGCCTGGACAGCGGGAGCAACCGCGGCTGCTGCGGTGAACGAGTCGCTGACCTATCAGGCATATGATGATGCCGTGGACGCCGATATTCGTCTGAGCCATTCCGAGACGGAGGCGGCGCTGCAAGATGGCAATTTGCTCTTTACTTACAGCGGATCGAAAGCAGTGGTTGAGCAGGATATCAACACGCTGACGTCGTTCACGCCGGACAAGGGCAAAGTGCTGTCCAAGAACCGTGTGCTCCGCGTACTGGATGCGATTGCCGGCGATATGAAATCGATTTTTGAATCGTACTTTCTCGGCAAGGTCTCGAATAATGAGGACGGACGAGCCCTGTTCTGGTCGCAATGCGCTTCATACATGGGCGATCTTCAGGATTTGGGAGCGATTGAGAATTTCAACGCCCAGAAAGATATTTCCGTGACAGCCGGCCGTGACGGCGACAGTGTAGTGCTGGAGATTGCCGTACAGCCTGTCGATTCGGTAGAAAAAGTCTATATGAAAGTGAAGGTGGCTTAACATGGCGTTCTTGAAAGCGAGCGATACAATTTCCGGTCAAGAGGGCCGCGCTTTTGCGGTGATCGGTACCCAGACGGAAGAAATGTTCTATGTGAAGAAGCTGGAGGCCACGGTGGAGAAGCAAAAGGCGGAAGTCAAGACGCTGGGCCGCCGCGGCGTGCAGCATAAAGCGACAGGCTGGTCGGGCAGCGGGGCGATGACGATTTTCTATATGACGAGCCGCTTCCGGCAGATGATGCTGGATTATATGAACACAGGCATCGATCAGTATTTTGATATCGAAGTGACGAATGAAGATCCTTCTTCCAGCATCGGTGCTCAGCGGATCATCCTGAAAGGCGTCAATCTGGACAGCGTCATTATGGCTTCTCTCGATACGGAGTCGGATGCGCTGGAGGAAGATGTCAGCTTCACCTTTGAGGATGTGCAGATTGTGCAGACTTTCGGAGCGCCAACGCAAGCTTAACTGCGTTAACAGCTGCTAGCTGATCCGCCGGGACGGAACCTTGAAGGGGACGTTCCGGCGATTCACGATGAGCCAATGATGAACTATATAGGAGGAGTAGGAAGAATGAGCGAATTCAGTATGTTTTTTGCCCAAAATGTGAGCTGCGACACCACCGAGGAATTTATCGTCTCGAGCCGCTTCAAAGACAAGGATGGCAATCCCGTGCCCTGGAAGCTGCGCAGCATGACGGAGGATGAGAATCAGGAGTGCCGGAAGGCAGCTACGCGTAAAGTCAAAGGCAAGAACGGCATCTATACGCCGGAAATCGACGCCAACGATTATATGGCCAAGCTGATGACGGCAAGCGTGGAGTATCCCGATTTGAAAAATGCGGAGCTCCAGCGCTCTTACGGCGTTCTGGGCGCGGAAGCGCTGCTGCGGAAAATGCTGCTCCCCGGCGAGTTTGCCGCACTCGGCGAGCGTGTCCAGATGCTTAACGGCTTCGCCACAGATATGAACGAGCTGGTGGACGAAGTAAAAAACTGATTAACGAGGGCGACGGCGAGGCCAATTTGGCTTATTACGCCCTCCATGAGCTGCATATCCTGCCGCATGAGCTGATGGCGCTGTCCAAACGGGAGAGAGCTGCCATTTACGCTATGATCGCCGTACGTGTGGACCGAGAGAAGCGGGAAAGAGCCAAGTCCGGCTCAAGAAGACGATAAAGGAGGTGGATTCATGGGAAATGAAGCAGCGAGCACCGCGTTGGTGCCGGTTAGGGCCCTCGTGGTGTGGCGCAATGTAAACGCCGAATGGGAACGGCTTAACCAGAATTTTGACCGCGCTTCTTCTTCTCTCAACGATCTCCAGAAAATTCTGGAGCGTGTATATGAGGAGAAGAACAAGTCTTTTGTCGAAGGCTTCATGCAGTCGCAGGAGGCGGCACGAAAGCTGAACGAGCAGGCGCGCGGATCGGGTGGAGGCAATGCCTCGGCCGAGGTGAAGAAGACGTTTCTTAGCCGGGTGGACGAAGTGCTGGATGCCTTTAATATCAATACATTTGAAGTGGTCAAATATATCGGGGAAAAAGTGGCGGCCCGCGTATTCCCGGGCAAACTGGCGGGCGCTGCCGCCGTATCGGGCGGAACCGGAGCTGCAGCGGCGGCAGCTGCGTCGGGGAGCGGTGGCACTTCCGGCGAGGTCTCGCATTCTGGAGCTGCGTCGTCGTCCGGCAAGCCGGAGAAGAAAGAAGGCTTTCTCGGAAAAACCGCCGGCGCTCTGAAAGAAATCGACCTGTCCGGTGCATTCGATATTGCCAAGTCGCTGGGCGAGAAGGTCATCAAGAACTCAAGCACCGCCAAAGACCAGGAGAACTTAGAGAAACTGCAGCAGAATATCGATAATGCGTTTGGCATGATGGGAGAGAAAGCGATGACCGCGCTCCGGCCCGCTCTGGATGCGCTCAATAACGCGTTCAAGTCGGATCAGATGGTTGCGGCGATCAATTTTATGGCCAATGTCTTCCTCATTGTAGCGACGGCAGTAGGCCTGGTTGTGGACGGCTTGATCTATATGATGGGCGTGATCCAGCAGAACTGGTCGGTCATCGGTCCCATTTTGGCAGCGATTGCCTTTGTGTATTTGGCCGCAATGATTGTACAGGTCTGGTCGCTGGCTGTCGCCTGGCTGGCTGTCAACTGGCCGATCCTGATTATTATCGCCGTCATAGCGCTGCTCATCTATTGCCTCATGCAGTCGGGGGTTACGGCCGGGGAAATTATCGGCTTCATCGCCGGTATGTTTGGCTTTCTGAAAGCTATTATCGAGAATATCGTCATTGGGCTGTACAACACCTTCATTATATTCTCGGACTTTCTGCGCAATCTGTTCATCGATCCGGTCTTTGCCGTGAAGAAGCTGTTCTATGATCTGACGATGCAAATACTGGATTTCGTGTACATGATGGCGCTGGGAGTAGAGAATTTCGCCGGCGGCTTCGTCAAAGCGATTGTCACGGCAGTAAATATGGTTCTGACCAAATTCAAGGCCGTTACCGATTTCCTGAGCCATATTCCGGGATTTGAAGGGCTAGCCAATTTGAAAGTCAATCTGCTGGATGCCGAGGACCCCCATGTGTTCAGCGGTATGGTGGATAACATTCGCAAGCAGATGGTTGCGCCTACCAGTGACAAACAGACGGTAAGCAGCGAGAAGAAAGCATTCGTCGATCCCTCGATAGCCGCCAAGCAGTTTACCACTCTTACCGATAACGCGATGTCCAAATTTAATACGAAGGTAAAATCGCTTAAAGATGGCGGGAAAGAAAATAAGCTTGCCACAGGCGGCGCTCCGGCCGGGGTTAACGGTACGAACGCCATGGGCACAAGTGGTATGAACAGTATGAATGGCATGACTAATATCAACAATGTCAACACAGTTGGCGAAGTCGGCGATGTGAAGGGAAGCGTCGATATCTCCAGCGATGACCTGGAAATGCTGCGTGATCTGGCCGAGATCCAGGCGATTCAGAATTTCGTTCAGCTCACTCCAACCGTCCAGCTGACAACAGGTGATATTCATAATGCAGGCGATATCGACTCGATTATGAACAAAATCAGCCAAAAGCTGAACGAAGAGTTTCTGTCGACCGCACAGGGGGTGTATACGTAATGGCTGGCGGAGAATACGGTTTTTATCTTACCTATAACAACATGGGAGAGCTGTTCCGGCTGCCGGTGAATCCTGAGACGTTGGAAATCAAGGAGGCCGGCGAGGGGAAAAGCTACACGATCATCGACTACGGCGCCATTAACGCGATTTCCTATCCCAAGCTGACCGAGATTACACTGGATAGCATTTTCCCTGCGCAGCGTTATCCGTTCGTGCTGGTTCCGGAGAGCAGTCTGCTCAGCCCGTTTGAATATGTAAGTATGATCAAGAAATGGATGACGAGCAGACGGCCGATCCGGTTTATTTTTTCGGGACTGGAGAGTGATTATTCGGGAATGCCTGCGCCGGACGGAGTGTCAGCCCAAGAGTTGAAAGCAGCTCTCGAAAAAAGAGATTTTGCCGTCAATATGGCCATGAGCATTGAAAGCTTCAGTTGGAAGCTCAGCGCCGGAACTTCGGGAGACATCGAATACTCCATTGCTTTGAAGAAATACGAGTTCTATCAGGCAATGCCGGTGAAGACCGTTAAGGGTAAAGCGAAAGCTCAGAAGCAGCGGGATGATGACAGGAAAGCGGAAACTACCTATACACTGAAGGCGGGCGACAATCTGTGGAAGGTAGCCAAGAAGCTGCTGGGCGACGCCAACAGATGGAGAGAAATCCAGAAGCTCAACGCCATTCCGGACAGCAGGCTCCGTAAGCTCCCGATCGGTATGACGCTCAAGATTCCTTAAATATTCAGGACTCCGGAGGATAAGCAAGGACGGAAAGGAGGATAGCATGGAACTGCTGATCAAGAACAAGGAAGGCGGACTATGGGACCTTTCCCGGATCGCCGCCGAAATCTCCTGGAAGACATCCCGCTCCGGCAAGCCCTCAACCCTTGAGCTGACGCTGGTGGATGGAGGCTTATACCAACGCCGAGAGTTCAAGGTGTCCAATGGCGATATCGTGCAGCTGCGGAAGGACGGCATCGATGTGTTCTACGGTTTTGTGTTCAGCATTGAGAGAGGAGCGGACAGCGAACTGAAGCTGACGGCCTACGACCAGATCCGCTATTTGATGGGCAACGGCAGCTATGTGCTGGAGAATGTAACGGTATCTGATGTTATTCGCAAAATCGCCAAGGATTACGGTCTGCGGACAGGCGTGATCGAGGAGGCGCAGTACGTACAGCCTTCCTTGATCGAGGACGACAAGAAGCTGCTGGATATCATCATGGGAGCGATCGGGAGCGAGCTTCGGCAGAAGGGAAGGCTGCTCGCTTTTTACGATGATTTTGGCAAACTGACGCTTCGCGGGCCGGGCTCCATGCTGGTTCCCGTTGTTTTGGGAGAAGGCAGCCGATTGTATGACTATTCGTTGAAATCGAGCATCGATGACGAGACTTATAACACGGTTATTTTATATCGGAACAATGAAGAGACAGGCAAACGGGATTTCTATCCGGTCACCGATACCGGGAATGTCAAACGCTGGGGAACATTGATCCTGTCCAAGAAGGCAGACGACAATGCCAATGCGGCGCAAATTCAGGAGAAGGCGGAGCAGCTGCTCAAGCTGCATAACCGGGAGAAGGTCTCGCTCTCCGTTCAGGCGATCGGCGATTTGCGGGTGCGTGCGGGCAGCTTTCTGTATGTCCTTCTGGATGATCTGGAGACGCAGCTGTTCCTGGTTGAGGAGTGTACGCACAGCTTATCAGGTGGGGAGCATACCATGTCTCTGCAAATTAAGGTGGTGTAGCATGCTGGATATTATTAAAAAAGCAAGCCTCGGTGTTGTGGAGAACAGCAGTCCGGTGGCTTTTTTCTTTGGGACGGTCGTTGCCGGATCACCGCTTCGGATTCAGATCGACCAGAAATTCATCCTTCCGGAGAGCGCCATTGTTCTGCCGGAAGGGGTGATGGAGCTGCGTCTCCCATGGAATGGCGATGAGATCATATTACGCAGAGGTCTGGAAGCGGGAGACCGTGTACTGCTGCTTCGCATGCAGGGTGGACAGAGCTATGTGGTGATGGACAGGCTGGTGATGAAATCATGATCCCTGAAATCGGTCAATCAGGCTCTATAACTATCGAAGAAGATCAGGATGAAATGCTCCCGAGTCTGACCTACTCGGTGAATCTGGAGCAAGGAAGGATTTCCGGCAGAGTCGACGGTCTGGATGCATTGAGGCAGGCAGTCGACAAGGCGCTGCGGACGATTCGCTACGAGCATCTCATCTACAGCTCCGATTATGGTACGGAGTGGAATCTGGTGCTGGGCAGGGAGCGGCTGCTGGCGAGAGCCGAGCTTCGGCGAGTAGTAACGGAAGCGCTGCTTCAGGATGACCGGATTACGGAAGTGACATTCTCCGAAATCGTCTTCAGCGGCGATCAGGTGGAGATGTACCTGGCGGTGCATTCCCGCTACGGAGATATCCAGATGAGAAAGGAAGTGACTGCAAATGGCTGACCAGACGTTTGAAGACATTCTGGAGCGAATGCTGGACCGGGTGCCGGACGAGCTGGACAAGCGGGAAGGCAGCGTCATCTATGACGCGCTGGCGCCGGCCGCGGCCGAACTTGCCCAGCTCTACATGGAGATTGAGCTTAACGCGAATCTGTTCTTTGCTGATACGGCGAATGGTGAATATTTGGACCGCAGTATCGCCTGGTCGGGTATAGCCAGAAAGCCGGCCAGCCCTGCCGAGCTTCAGGGAAGGTTCTATAACGAAGCCGGCGAAGCGATGGATGTGCCGCTGGGCAGCCGCTTTTCGGCGGACACCATTAACTACAGCGCGGCGGAGAAACTTGGAGCCGGCAGCTATCGCCTGATTTGCGAGACGGCGGGGGCGGCTGGAAGCCGAAGCTCGGGAACGTTGCTCCCCATCGATTATATTCCTAGGCTCGCGCGGGCGGAGATTGCCACTCTGCTGATTCCCGGGGTGGAGACCGAGGGAGACGAAACTCTGCGGCAGCGCTATTTCAATGCGGCGCGCAAGCCCGCGACAAGCGGGAACAAGGCGCATTACGAGGAGTGGGCGCTTAAGGTCTCCGGTGTGGGCAGCGCGCGGATCTTTCCGTTATGGGACGGACCGAAGACCGTCAAAGTGGTCATTGCTGATGCTGACAAGAGGCCGGCTTCCGCCGTGCTTGTGGAGGACGTACAGCAGTATATCGACCCGGCTCCGGGGCTGGGAGAAGGACAGGCTCCTGTCGGAGCTGTCGTCACTGTCTCCTCGGTTCAAGGCAAGACCGTTACGGTATCGGCGAAGGTTGCGCTGGCGGCAGGTTATTCGATTGGGCAGGCCGCCACGGCATTCCAGTTGGCTCTGGAGGCTTACCGGAAGGAGAGGGGTTATGCTTCCGCTTACCTGAGCCAGTCTGTAATCGGAGCACTGCTTCTGGCAACGGAAGGAGTTGTCGATTACTCGGAGCTGAAGCTGAACGGTGCCGCAAGCAATGTCGCCCTGGGGGCGGAAGAGGTGCCGATCTTCGGGGATGCGGTACTGGAGGTGCAGAATGGCTGATACGGCTGTGATAGAAGGGACGGGAGTGATTGCGGCTGAGAATACTTCAGCCGCAATCGCCGGGCCGGATCTTATGGATTACTTGCCGGATTATTACCGGGGCGTACGGGAGATGGAAGCCCTGCAGGGGAGTAACTCGAAGGAAATCGGACTGGCCTGGCTTGCCCTTGAGGAGGAAAGAGATCAGCTCAATGTGGAGACAGCGGTGCGACTGCTGGATCGCTGGGAGAGGGAGCTTGGCTTGCAGGTCGATCCTTCAAAGAGCGAAGTGGGACGCAGGGAGGTTATCAAGGCCAAGCTGCGTGGGGCGGGGA
>RCUS01001588.1_pt1 | contig 11440 bp, 11 predicted proteins | sample 2166221 | NCBI WGS metagenome assembly RCUS01 (sample SAMN09932758, study PRJNA488358) | compost metagenome | isolation source: compost soil in cyclohexanecarboxylic | place: Germany: Experimental Botanical Garden | reverse complement strand
TGATCAGAGGGTGAGACTACCCCCGCAGGTTATCCGACACATATTACGGGGTGATGGGAGCGAGTCAAAAGCGCTTTTGCGTGGCCACCTGCGCTCTCAGCCACTGCAGAAACTGCTGCGCCAACGGATCGTCCTGGCTGTCGCGATGCACCAGGCACGCCCAGGCAGGCCCGCGCACACGCTGGACGGACAAAGCCTGCAACTGATCACGCTCGACCGCCCGCTGAGCCAGCAACTGGCTGACCAGGGCGATCCCCAGCCCTTCGCAGGCCGCATCCAGCAACAGCCCGGGGTCGGAAAAATTCAAACCCTTGCCCTGCTGCCCGACGTCTTCGCCGCCCTCCAGCTGCCAATGGCTCCAGTCCATTTCGCGCTCGCCGTGCAAGGTGGTGCGGCGCGCGGTGGGCACGTCCAACAGCGACGGATGGCAGGCGGGATACAGCTGGTCCTGGTGCAGCACACTGAAGTTGCATTCAGCCTGCGCGCTCAAGTCGTCGCGGATTGCCAGGTCGATGGTTTCGGTCGCCATGTCCGGTACTTCAAAGCTGGTGAACAGCCACAAGTCGACATCCGGACAACGCTGATGGAAATCGGCCAGGCGCGGCAACAGCCAATGCCGCGCAAAAGCCGGGCTGGTGTTCACCACCAGCTGGTTGGGCTTGCGGTACTGATCGAGCCGGCGGATGCCCACGGCCAGGTGCTGCAGCAGTGACTGGGTGGTGCTGAGCAGGTCGTGACCGGCATCGGTCAGGCTCACGCTGCGGCCACTGCGGTGGAACAACGGTTGCTCCAGGTAGGTTTCCAGGCTGCGGATCTGCTGGCTGATTGCCGACTGAGTGAGGTTCAGCGCCTCGGCGGCCTTGTGGAAACTGCCCAGCCGCGCAGCGGCCTCGAAGCCGCGCAAGGCGTTGAGGGGTGGCCAGTGTTTGAGCATGATCGATAAGCCTTGCTAATCAGGTGTGCGCTAAATCTATCGTTTGTCGCTGGCCGTTCATAGCCATAGCATGGGCACCAACACCCGCGACGGCGGGCTTCGTTGATAAAAATCCTTAATAGATCGGAGTTCACTATGGACCTGTCCCTCGACAGCGGCTGGCGCATGCCCGCCGAATGGGCCCGCCACGCGGCAACCTGGATGATCTGGCCGCACAATCAAGCCCAGTGGGAGAGCGGCTGGAACGTGTGCCTGGCCGACGTCCAGCAGGACTACGCCCGCGTCGCTGCCGCGATTGCCCGCTTCGAGCCAGTGAAAATGGTGGTTGATCCGTGCGCACGGCAAAGCGCCCAGGCCTTGTGCGGCGCCAACATCGAGCTGATCGAACTGGCTGTGGACGACAGCTGGTGCCGCGACAGCGGTCCAAGCTTCGTCTGCCACCCGCAGCATGGCCTGGCTGGGCTGAGCTGGCGGTTCAATGCCTGGGGCGACAAGTCGCAGCATGATCTGGATCGCAGCCTCGCTCGGCGCATCCTCGATCACCTCGGCCTCGACGGCTTCAGCACCGCATTGTGCAACGAGGGCGGGGCTATTCATGTGGACGGCGAAGGGACGTTGATCACCACCGAGTCGGTGCTGCTCAACCGCAACCGCAACCCCGGCGTCAGCAAGGCTGAATTCGAGGCCTGCTTCGCCCGCTACCTGGGCATTGGCAAGACCATCTGGCTACCGGGTGACCCGGACTACGTGACCGGCGACATGACCGACGGCCATGTCGATGGCGTCTGCGCGTTCGCCCGTCCTGGCGTGCTGCTGGTCGATGCGACCCATGAGCACACCTCGGTCTATGCCGAAGTAGCGCGGGAAAACCGCCGCGCCCTGGAACTTGCCACCGATGCCCAAGGCCGGCACTTCGAGCTGCTCGACCTGTACGAGGCCAGTGCGGCGGTCGACCAGGATGCCGAGGTGTTCTGCGCTTCCTACACCAACTTCTACATTGCCAACGGAGCGATCATCATGCCGGCCTATGGCATCGCCGCCGACCAGGAGGCCGCCGCACAGCTGGCCCATGCCTTCCCCGGTCGCGAGATCGTGCCGGTACGCATCGACCATATCGCCCATGGCGGTGGCGGCATCCATTGCATCACCCAGCAACAGCCCGAGGTGAACCCATGAACCTGCTGCGCATCGCCACTACCCAGATGCCCTGCAGCTGGGACTTGCCCGCCAACCTCGACCATGCCGAACGGCTGGTGCGCCAGGCCGCTGCCCAAGGCGCCCAGGTGATCCTGCTGCAAGAGCTGTTTGCTACGCCGTACTTCTGCATCGAGCAGCACCACCAGCATCAGGCGCTGGCTCAAGCGTATCGACAAAGCCCGATTCTGCAGCGCTTCGCCGCCCTGGCCGGCGAGCTGGGCGTGGTGCTGCCGCTGAGCTGGTACGAACGGGCCGGCAACGCCTTCTTCAATTCGCTGACCGTGGCCGATGCCGACGGCCGCCTGCTCGGGGTCTACCGCAAGACCCACATCCCCAATGCCATCGGTTATCAGGAGAAGGAATACTTCAGCCCCGGCGACACCGGTTTCAAGGTCTGGGACACCGCGTTCGGCCGCCTGGGCATCGGCATCTGCTGGGACCAGTGGTTCCCCGAAACCGCCCGCTGCCTGGCACTGATGGGCGCCGAAGTGCTGTTGTTCCCCACCGCCATCGGCTCCGAACCCGGTGCTGTCGAGCTGGACTCGCGCGATCATTGGCAGATCGCCATGCGCGGCCATGCCGCCGCCAACCTGCTGCCGGTGATCGCGGCCAACCGGGTCGGTCGCGAAGTGGCCAGTAGCGATGAAACCCTGTCCATGCGTTTCTATGGCTCGTCGTTCATCTGTGACCACAAGGGCGCCATGCTCGCCGAAGCAGACCGCGACAGCAGCGGCGTCTGGCTACATGACCTGGACCTCGCACGCATGCGCGAGGACCGCCTGAGCTGGGGCATCTATCGTGACCGCCGGCCCGAGATGTACGCGCCGCTGCTGACGCTGGACGGCTCACTGCCCCATGCTGCGAGGGCCTGCACATGAAGCTGCAACTGATCGCGGCACTGGCCCTGGCGGCCTGCGCCAGCCAGGTCCAGGCCGAGCAGGCGACCCTGCGCCTGTACAACTGGGCCGACTATTTTGCCGAGGACACCCTCAGGCAATTCACCGCCGAAACCGGCATCCAGGTGATCTACGACGTCATGGACGGCAGCGAGGTACTCGAAGCCAAGCTGATGTCCGGGCGCAGCGGTTATGACCTGGTGTTCCCCGGCGACACCGTGGCCGAGCGGCTGATGCGCGCCGGCAGCCTGCAGCCCCTCGACCACAGCCGCCTGGAGGCGCTTGGCGATATCGAGCCAGGCCTGCAGAAACTGCATGCCCGCTATCCCAAGGCCAGCCAGGCGACCGTGCCCTACACCTGGGGCACCATCGGCCTGACGATGAATGCCGAAAAGATCCGACAGCGCATGCCTGATGCCCCCTTGGACAGCCTCGACCTGCTGTTCAAGCCGGCGCTTGCCGCCCAGTTCGCCGACTGTGGCATTTCGATCATCGATTCACCGGACGAAGTGCTCGCCGTGGTCCTCAACTACCTCGGCCGCGAACCGCGCAGCGCCAAGCGCGAAGACCTGGCCGCCGCCAGCGAACTGCTCAAGGCCATCCGCCCCTACGTGCGCAAGTTCCAGTCGCAACCGGTGACCGAACTGGTCAACGAAAACCTGTGCCTGTCGCTGGGCTACAGCGGCGACGTGATCCAGGCCCAGCGCACGGCAGACGCGGCCGGCAAGGCCATCGACTTCCAGTACCGCGTGCCCCGCCAGGGCACCACGGTATGGATGGACACCATGGCCATTCCGGCCGACGCCAAGCACCCGGACTACGCCTATCGTTTCATCAACTTCGTCATGCGCCCGGCGAACATGGCCGCAATCAGCAACTTCACCGGTTACCCGACGGCCAGCGCCAAGGCGCGCCAGGCAGTCGACCCGCGCCTGCGCGACAACCCCGACATCTACCTCGACGAAGCGGCCTATGCCCGGCTGATTCCGGGCCGTGATATCCCCCAGGCCGACATGCGTGCACGCATGCGCATCTGGACCCGTTTCAAGACCGCACAGGACTGACCCATGCCAAGCCGTAGAACCTTCCTGCAACTGTCGCTGGCCGCCGGGCTCGGCGCCGGCCTCGGCCTGCCCCTGGGCCTGGCCCGCGCCGATCAGCCGGACCGCTGGTTCATGCCCGACGAAGGCGAGCCGCAGCAACGCGCGTTCATCGCCTTCGGCGCCCAGGACGCCATCTGGGAGGACTTCACCGCCGACGTGCAGGCCGCCCTGGGTCGCATCGCCCAGGCCATCGCCCGCTATCAGCCGCTGACGGTGTTCTGCCGCGCCAGTGAACTGGAGCTGGCCAGGCAATGTTGTGGCAGCCACAACACTCACTTCGTCACCTGCGCGCTCGATGACATCTGGATGCGCGACATCGGCGCCAACTTCGTCGTCGATGACGATGGCGCGCTCGGTGCGGTGGATTTGAATTTCAATGGCTGGGGCAACAAGCAGCGCCACCAGCACGATGCGCAGTTGGCCAGACGCGTCGCCACGCTGGCCGATGCCCACTACCAGCGCAGCGAGCTGGTGGGTGAAGGCGGCGCCATCGAAGTCGATGGCCAGGGCACGGGCATCATGACCCAGAGCAGCTGGATCAACGCCAATCGCAACCCAGGTTGGCGCCAGGCCGAGGTCGAGGCCGAACTCAAGGCGCGGTTGGGGCTGAGCACGATCATCTGGCTGCCGGGTATCGCCGGCGAGGACATCACCGATGGCCATGTGGATTTCTATGCGCGCTTCGTGCGCCCGGGCGTGGTGATCGCCAACCTGGATAACGACCCTGAATCCTACGATTACGCCGTGACCCGCAAGCACCTCGACATCCTCAGGAAAGCCACCGATGCCCAGGGCCGGCGCTTGCAGATTCACCTGGTGTCACCGCCGCTGCGCGGACGGAAAAACAGGTTCAGCAAGAACAATCCCGACTTTGCTGCCGGCTATATCAATTACTTCGTCATCAACGGCGCGATCATCGCCCCGCAGTTCGGCGACCGCGAAGCGGACGAGAAAGCCCGCGCGCTGTTGGCCGTGTTGTATCCCGGGCGCGACATCGTGCAGGTCGACATCGATGCAATCGCCGCAGGCGGCGGCGGTATCCACTGCGTGACTCATCAGTGCCCTGCGGTATGACCGCGTCGGTCAATGCTTTCGACGACGCCCGGTAATCATCGACAGCGGCAGGTTCTCGCGATGGCGTACGCTCTCGACGATGGCCGCCAGGACATGCACGCAGACCAGCACCAGCAGCGCGTCGGCCAGGAAGCTGTGCAGGTCCATCGGCCAGTCGACGCCCCACAGCGCGTCGACTTCCTGCGATGCCCAGCCGGTGAGACCCAGGCCAGCAATACTGACCAGCATGAGCAGCATGGCCAGTGCACCGATCGGCGTGTGCCCCAGGCGATGGTAGGGTTGCCCACCGACCAGCGCCCGGGCGTGGTCGGCCAGGCGTGTCGGCGTCGGCCAGAAGTCGGTCCAGCGAGCACTGGGCGGACCGACGAAGCCCCAGACTACCCGCACCACCACACAACCCAGCGCGTAGTAGCCCAGCCACTGGTGCCAGTCTTCGCCTTCTTCGTTGAAAAAGTAATTGGCGATGAACACGATGGCGAACGACCAGTGACACAGCCGCAGGAGCGGGTCCCACAGCTTCACGGTAGGCGTGGACATCAGTCTTCGATCTCAGACTTCACGGCCTTGCCAGTGACCGGATCATGGTAGATCTCGACCTTGCGCCCTTCCTTGTCGAGCCCATAGATCTCGTAGCAGTTGCCTTTGGTGACCTTGAACTTGTTGATTTTGTAACCTTGCGCCTTGAGCTGTTCCTGAAATTTCTCCTGGTCTTGCCAGGTACTTTTGTCGGCTGTGGTGCACTCGGTGGCGGCGAAGGTGGCACTGCTGCCCAGCAGTAACGCGAGGATGATCAGGGTACGCATGGCGATGTGCTCCTTTGTGATTGAGGGACTGGCACACTGCGCGGAGAGCCTCATCCAGCTTAGCCCCGAGAAGCGTCGACCTGCCCTGCGCAAGACGTGCGGTAGTTCAAGCCCGCTTGGCGTCCAGGGATTCATTTGCTTTCCGGATCAATCCCGAAGAAAAACAAACTTAACAAATGAGCCGATCCCGCCGATGCTGGCGGCACTGCGCCCTTTTCGCGCCCAACCTTGCACGGAGAACAACAACATGAACGACGTGGTCATCGTCGCCGCAACCCGTACCGCCATCGGCAGTTTCCAGGGTGCCCTGGCCACCGTCCCGGCCGTTGACCTTGGCGCCGCCGTGATCAAGCACCTGCTGGAGCAGACCCAGCTTGACCCGGCGCAGGTCGATGAGGTCATCCTCGGCCAGGTGCTCACTGCAGGTGCCGGGCAGAACCCGGCCCGCCAGGCCGCGATCAAGGCCGGCCTGCCTTTCAGCGTGCCGGCACTGACCCTGAACAAGGTCTGCGGTTCGGGCCTCAAGGCCCTGCACCTGGCCGCCCAGGCGATCCGTTGCGGCGATGCCGAGGTGGTGATTGCCGGTGGCCAGGAGAACATGAGCCTGGCCCCGTACGTCATGCCCGCTGCCCGCACCGGCCAGCGCATGGGCCATGGCCAGTTGATCGACAGCATGATCACCGACGGCCTGTGGGATGCCTTCAACGATTACCACATGGGCATCACTGCCGAGAACCTGGTGGACCAGTACGCCCTGAGCCGCGAGCAGCAGGATGCCTTCGCTGCGCAATCCCAGCGCAAGGCCGTGGCGGCAATCGAAGCGGGTCGCTTCAAGGATGAGATCACGCCGATTCTGCTGGCGCAGAAAAAAGGCGATCCGAAAGTCTTCGAGCGCGACGAACAACCGCGCCCCGAGACCACCGCCGAGTCGCTGGCCAAGCTGCGTCCGGCGTTCAGGAAGGACGGCAGCGTGACTGCCGGCAATGCCTCCAGCCTCAACGATGGTGCAGCCGCGGTGCTGTTGATGAGCGCCGCCAAGGCCAAGGCCCTGGGCCTGCCGGTGCTGGCGAAGATCGCCGCCTATGCCAGCGCGGGCGTGGACCCGGCGATCATGGGCATCGGCCCGGTATCGGCTACCCAGCGTTGCCTGGACAAGGCCGGCTGGCAGCTGGCGGACCTGGACCTGATCGAAGCCAACGAAGCCTTTGCTGCCCAGGCGTTGGCCGTGGGCAAGGCGCTGGAATGGGATGCCGAGCGGGTCAACGTCAACGGCGGGGCCATTGCCCTCGGTCATCCGATTGGTGCGTCGGGGTGCCGCGTGCTGGTCACCTTGCTGCACGAGATGATCAAGCGTGATGCCCACAAAGGGCTGGCCACGCTGTGCATCGGCGGCGGCCAAGGGGTGGCGTTGGCCATCGAGCGCTGAAGCTCGGATCGCTGTGGGCCGCCTGGCGGCCCCGCTGGTGTCAGGTTTTCAGGCAGCCATGTCGGCGACGCCAGGTGCGTTGATCGTCTTGGCCAGCCCGGCGACTTCCTGGCATTTCTGCACGGCGAAGGCCAGCGAGCTTTTCAGCTCGGTAGCGAGCGGGGCTTCACGGCCGAGGTCCACCGGGCTGTGCAGCAACGAGCAGGACGGCGCGACCCACAGGCGATCACCCAGGCGTTCGGCGGCGTGACGCAGGACATCAGCGGCGTGTTGCAGATCGCAGGCCGAGCCATTGCCGACGTTGACCAGGCCCAGCGACAGCACTTTGTAGGTGGGCAGGCGGTCAAGGATGGTCGGGTACTGATCCGGTGCACACGCCAGGTCGATGTGCAGGCCATCGACCGGCAGGTTGGCGGCCAGGCCCAGGTTTTCATTCAGGCCACCGAAGTAGGTAGCGATGAGTTTTTTCAGCGGCGCGCGCTGGAGAATGTTGTAGACGCGCTCGTAGGCGTTTTTCCAGTCTTGCGGCAAGTCGAGGACCAGGATCGGCTCGTCGATCTGTACCCACTCCACACCCTGCGCAGCCAGGCGGTTGAAGATCTCGTCGTACAGCGGCAGCAGGCGATCGACCAGGTCGAGCTTGTCGAACTCGGCACCCTTGGTCTTGCCCAGCCACAGGTAGGTCAGCGGGCCGATCACCACCGGCTTCACGGCGTGGCCGAGGGCCTTGGCTTCGTCGACTTCCTCGAACAGTTGCTCCCAGCTCAGGGCGAACGCTTGGTCAGCGCTGAACGCGGGGGCCAGGTAATGCTGGTGGGTGTCGAACCACGGGGTGATCTCATGGGCGTCGGCACTGTCACCACGGGCCATGGCGAACAGGGTGTGCAGGGTCGGCTTGGCGCCATCTTGACCACGCAAGTGCGGCGGGATCACACCGAAGGTCAGCGAATGACCCAGGACCTGGTCGTACCAGGCGAAATCACCGGCCGGCAGCAGGTCGATGCCAGCGTCCTTCTGCGCCTGCCAGTGGCTGGCACGCAGTTCGCGACCCACAGCGCGCAGGCCGGTTTCGTCGAGCTCACCGCTGCAGAAGGCTTGCTGGGCTTTCTTGAGTTCGCGATCGCCGCCGCAGTGCGCAAACCCCAGGTTGTGTGCCAGTGCCATGTCCTTGTCCCTCTGCCTGCAGAAAATTGATAAGGGAATTCTGCGGGCGACAACGCAATGAGACAAACTCATTAAATTTGAGATGAACTCAAGGATTATTCATGATGGGACACGACCACGACTGCATAGCGCATGGTCGGATGTCTTAATCAGACCAGCATCCTACCCATTCGGACATGACCTCAACCACGCGCTGTCGCACAATGCCAGCCTGCCTCAACCAGGTGCCCGGATCCATGAATCTGCTGAAAACGGCGCTGCACGAGAACACCTTCGTCTGCGTCATGGAGTTCGTCCCCAAGCCCTCCGCGGAACGCTTCGCCGCCATGGAGGCGATCATGGCCCGCGCGCAGCTGTGCGGCTGGCCCATGACCGTGGCCATCGGTGACCGGGTCGGCAGCCCGCTGGACCTCTCGCCGCTGGATGCGCTCTCCAGCTTCAGCACTACCGTGCCCGCCCTGCCGCACTTTTCCGGCAAGGACCGCGAACGCCACCACCTGCTTGCCCAGTTGCAACGCATGGACGCCGCCGGTCTCCACCAACTGCTGCTGCTTACCGGCGATCGCCTGCCGGGGCATCAGCCCGGCGAACGGCCGGTGCGTTACCTGGAGTCGGTGGCGGCGTTGCAGATTGCGCGCCAGGCGTGTCCCCACTGGTTGCTCGGTGCCGCGCTCAACCCGTTCAAGTACCGTGAGGAAGAAGGCGGCGCGCAGTATTTCAAGGCCGAGAAAAAACTCGCGGCGGGGGCCGATTTCCTCACCCTGCAGCTGGGTTTCGACGCCGACAAGCATCAGGAAGCCGTGCAGTGGATGAACCGACAGCCCCATCCGAAACCGCTGCTGGCGTGCCTCATGAGCCTCACTCACGGGCGTGCTGCAATGCTCGACCACGTCGCCGGAGTGACCGTCACGCCGTCCATGCGCGCCATGCTCGAAGCTGAAGCGGCCGTGTCCAAGGCCCATGCCGAGCAGCGCAGCGTCGATCGCCTGGCGCTGCAGATCATCGGGGTGAAGCTGATGGGCTACGCCGGCGTGCACCTGTCGGGCATTCACGCGCTCAAGCAGTTGCTCACGCTGGAAGCGCGCATCGAGCACTGGCAAGCCCGCATTCACTCGCTGGAGCAATGGGCGCCTGCCTGGACCGCGAGCTGGCAGGTGCCTGGCCTGCCAGCGGTGAGTTTCCATCCGCCGCAGGCAAGCTGGCGCCGGGGCGAATCCCGGGTCAGCGCTTCGGCCAAGGAAAAGGCACGCTATCACCTGTTGCATGGTTTCCACTCACTGCTGTTCAGCCGCAGCAACTGGCTGAGCAAGGCATTCGGCTGGGCCGCCCGCCAACCGTTGTGGGCCACGCCCAGCGGTGCCCGCGTGCTCCATCGCCTGGAGCGCAGCGTCAAGCGCCCGTTGCTGGGGTGCGATACCTGCGGCCGCTGCCGCCTTGAAGACACCCTTTATGTCTGCCCGGAAACCTGCCCCAAGGGCCTGGCCAACGGACCCTGTGGCGGCACATCGCTGAACCGCTGCGAGTTCGGGGACCGCGAGTGCATCCACAGCGTGAAGTACCGCACCGCCAAGGCCGTGCGGCAAACTGCCGTGCTGACCGAGCGCCTGATTCCCTGCGTCGAAGTCCAGACCCGCCACCGCAGTTCATGGCCTGTCTGGTTCGAAGCTCAGCCGCCACGGCCGCTCACGGCCTGCTCAAGGCCTCGAACCCAGCCCGAATCTTAGCTTCCGGCAGTTCATCGGCGATGAACACCATCACGCTCTCGCGGGCTTCGCCTTCGGCCCATTCGGCATCCCAGTCGAAGCCATAGAGCTTGAGCACGCCCTGGAACACCAGGCGGCGCGCTTCACCGGCAATATTCAGCACGCCCTTGTAGCGCAGCAGCTGCTTGCCGTGGGTCTCCAGCAGGTCGTTCATGAAATCGCTGAGGCGGTCGATGTCCAGCGGCGCATCGGTGCGCAGCACCAGGGTGGAGATGCGGTCCGGGGTGGCAGGTTTGAGCAGCGGGCGCAGGGTCGGCCTGAGGCTGGCGCCGAGGTCCGGGTTGAGGTTGAAACCACGCACATCGAGCAACTCGGCCAGGTCGATACGCCCGTGCTCGACCACACGCACCGCCGCACGCCCGTTGATCCGCGCCAGACGCTCGCGCAGCGCCTCCACTGCCGCCGGCTCGACCAGGTCGATCTTGCTCAGCAGCAGGCGATCGGCAAAGCCCACCTGGGCCTGGGCGATGGTCTGGGTCAGGTGCAGCTCGGCATGGGCGGCATCGACCAGGGTGATGATGCCGTCGAGGATGTAGCGGTCACGCAGTTCTTCTTCGATGAAGAAGGTTTGCGCCACGGGCGCGGGGTCGGCAAGGCCGGTGCACTCGATCACCAGGCGGTCGAAAGCGATCTCGCCGGCATCCCGGCGTTCGAGCAGCAGGAACAGGGCGCGGGTGAGGTCACCGTGGATGCTGCAGCACACGCAGCCATTGGCCAGGGTCACGACCTGCACCGGCTCGTCGCCCAGCAGCTGGCTGTCGATGCCGGCCTCGCTGAATTCGTTTTCGATGACGGCAAGCTTCAAGCCGTGCTCGGCCTTGAGCATGTGTTTGAGCAAGGTGGTCTTGCCGGCACCGAGAAAGCCGGTCAGCACGGTAACGGGAATAGGCGTCTGCACGCAGAAATCTCCTGAAGCTGAAAATGACTGTGGGAGCCCGGTTGCCCGGCCTCCCACAGGTTCACGCGTGTCGCGGTTTCAACAGCACTTGGGCCCGGACTTGCCACCGTAGCGGGCTTCCTGGCGCTCGCGGAAGAACGCCTCGTAGCTCATCACCGGTTTGTCCGGGTGCTTGGTCTGCA
>RCUS01001585.1_pt1 | contig 11448 bp, 9 predicted proteins | sample 2166221 | NCBI WGS metagenome assembly RCUS01 (sample SAMN09932758, study PRJNA488358) | compost metagenome | isolation source: compost soil in cyclohexanecarboxylic | place: Germany: Experimental Botanical Garden | reverse complement strand
GTGCAGCAATGCATGGAGCTGACCAGTACTAATCGGTCGAGGGCTTATCCAAGACTACCCCACAAAGTGAGGAAGACGCTGACGAAGCCGATTCCGAGTACTTTGCGGGGGCCCCATAAGCATACCCCAAAAAGTGAAGCGAAGGCTTCGAAGAGTACACCGAGTACTTTTCGGGGACTCCGGAACACCGAGTAAGGGCTAGAACGCAATGTTTCGTTTCGATCCAGTTTTCAGGTGATCAAGCCTGACAAGAACACCGTTTGGTGGCGATGGCGGAGGGGTTCCACGCGTACCCATCCCGAACACGACCGTTAAGCCCTCCAGCGCCGATGGTACTTGGACCGAAGGGTCCTGGGAGAGTAGGAAGCTGCCAAGCACATGAACCACTGCTGAATAATCAGCAGTGGTTTTTTGTGTTTTTTAAAAGTAAAAATCATCACTGACCGAAACTCCGTATGCTCATATACTGAACAGTGATCAAAATATTAACAATGTTTAAAATAAGTTGGTCGATAAATCTTCCAAGCCGCCCGAAGAACGTACGAAATCTGCTAATGCGCTTTCTGGAGAAAGCAAAGGTAGTTGCCGAGCCGGTGATCCTAATGATGACAATAATCCTGTTGAATATGCCCACGGAAAGGGAGCGGTCGAATGAATGCCGTTATTTTATACACCTCCAAACATGGATGCGCCGAAGAGGCGGCCAAGGCTCTGCAGAATGTATTGGGGCCTGGAACGGAGATGGTCAATTTAATGAGGGCTAAGCCCTCCGATTTACAGCGCTTCGACTTGGTGATATTGGGAGGCTCCATCTATTACGGTCAAGTTCAGAAGCAGCTGACGGCCTATATGAACACCGAGCAGCAACAGCTTCTTTTGGCAAAAACAATCGGACTGTACATTTGCGCTGCAGCAGAGGGAGATAAAGCACAGGCCGAGCTTGAGCAGGTGTTCCCCAAGGAACTTTTGAAACGTGCATCGGCATCTGCGGTACTTGGCAACAGGATTATTCCCGGGAAGCTGTCGTGGATGGAAAGGCTGGTACTGCGGGTTGTCAGCGGCAAAAGTGAGGAAAGCGGCGGATTGTTCGAAGATCGTATCAAACAATTTGCTTCTGAGCTTCAAAATGCGTAAGTTGTTGGACAGAGGATAGTGTGCTATAATTCGCACATTAAATACGAAGCAGGGAGCTGGAAATTCGGATGGCTCAAGTCAAACGATTCGGGTACGGTCTCCAAGCTCTGATCCTGCTGGCAATGGACAGAGAGCAGGTGTCGAGCGCCGAGATGGCCGGCAAGATATCATGCGAACCGACGGCGCTTCGAAAGATTCTGGCACGTTTGACCGAGGCCGGGATTATTGAAGTGAAGCAAGGCAGAGGAGGCGGGTACCGTCTCGCGAAGCCTCCTTCCTCGATAACCTTGGCTGAGGTATACCGTTCCGTCCATGAAGAGGAACCGCTGTGGGACGGGATGCTGGAGACGACAGGCAACAACTTGTTCGGAAGCCGGGTACGCGGCTCATTCGATAAAATCATGTCGGATATCCAACTTCAGGTTATGGGAGTTCTGGATTCATACAACTTGGCGGATATGCTGGAGACGGAGATCCCATATTGACGGATGCCCTTTCCTTTTTAGACTAAATTGTGCTATTCTTTGCACATTAATGACACGAACAATTGAAACAGGGACTTGGCAAGGGAAGGGAGAACAGAATGATTGTCAAATGGTATGGCCACTCATCGTTTCTTCTGACATCGGAAGACGGACTCAAGGTGCTGATTGATCCCTATGGAAAATTTTTGGGCTATCGCATGCCCTCGCTTCAAGCGGATATCGTTGCCGTAACGCATGATCACCGCGATCATAACCATGTCCAGGTTGTTGAGGGAGGCTATGTGCTCGTCAATGAACCCAGACGTTATGAGCTGGAGCATGCTGTCATATACGGCATTTCCACCTTTCACGATAATGTTGGAGGTAGGAAAAGGGGAGAGAACACCGTGTTTGTCTTCGAAATAGACGGATTACGGCTATGCCATCTCGGCGATCTCGGTCATCTTCCAACAGCCGAACAGCTGGAACAAATCGGGAGAATCGATGTTTTGTTCGTTCCGGTTGGCGGAACCAGGACGCTGGACGGTGCATACGGAGCGGAGACGGTCCGGCTAATCAAGCCTCAGATCGCCATTCCGATGCATTATCGGACAGAGGCGCTTGGTTTTGCCGGTAAAGTGCTTTTTCATAGAGTCGAGCCCTTTATTCAGGAGTCCGGACTTCCAGTGCATCGTGTGCATGAGTTGAATTTCACAGCAGAGAATGCGTCTGACTACCTTGGAATTGTTCTGATGGAGTACTAAACAGAGAAAGAAAGTTGGGAGTGGTAATGGAGAAAGAAAGTGCCCGTAAAATGCTAAGTCCGAAATCCAAGTATGGAATTACGCTGTTAACCGCTGTACTCGGCGGTCTATTATTTCAACTCTTCAATCTCCCCTTGCCGTGGCTGCTGGGGCCTATGCTTGCGTCGCTGATCGGTTCCAATACGGCAAAAGGCTGCTATGCCTGGCCTTCTCTACCTAGAAACGCAGGGATGATCATCGTAGGTTATACGATTGGGCTGGCCATGACCGCACCGGCGCTTAAGGAGATGTCACGCGGACTTCCGAGTATGCTGCTCATGACTACAATGCTGATCTTGTGGTGCGCGCTTATTGCGGCGACTGTCTCCAAAATCTCCGGAATCGATTATAAAACGATGCTGCTTGGAAGCATTCCCGGAGGTCTTACGCAGATGATTATTTTGGCGGAGGAGACGAAAGGCATCGATATCACAATCGTTACAGTGACCCAGGTTATCCGTCTAATGATGATCATCATAACGGTGCCCTTGTTGGTCTTCGGGCCACTCGGCGGAGTCAGCGGAGGCGGCACTTCGGCGGCAGGTGTGTTCTCGGCAGCCGATCAGGCGACCTGGGCGGGGCTGTTTCCAAATCTGTTGGTGTTCATCCCGGTGAGCATCGCGGCAGCGGTTCTCGGATCGAAAATCAAGTTTCCGACTCCGTATCTGCTTGGACCCGCTATCGCAACTGCGATACTACAGCTATGCGGTCTATCCGGTCCGGCGCTTCCGCAAGTTCTGCTGGCTGCGGCGCAGCTGACGATCGGAACCTACGTAGGACTTCTGTTGAAGCCTGCAAGCCTGGAGCATAAAGTGCGGACCCTTGCGCTGGCGCTTGGCAGCAGTGTGCTGCTGATTGGCGGGGCTTGGCTGTTAAGCATGTTGCTGACATCGAGCGCCGGAGCGTCGCACGCAACCGCGCTGCTCAGCCTGGCGCCGGGCGGCATGGATCAAATGAGTCTGATCGCTCATGAAGTGAATGCTGACTTGTCCATGGTTGCGGGCTACCAGTTGTTTCGGACGTTCTTTATTTTTCTGGCCGTTCCTCCAATTCTGCGGCTCCTGTTCAAGCGGGCGGACAGATTAAGTGCGAGAAGGAGACGGCAGGTCCGGCGCGAAGCGAAATGAATGAATGTGATACCATAATATATATTATGTAAACCGAAGAAAGCAAATCACGATTCTTGATTTCCGTTTGCTTCGTTGTTTAGCTTAAAGTAAGTAAGAGATAGATAATAATTTCATCATATGAAAAATTCAAAATAGGACTTTGCCAAAATCGAATCGTTGCAAGGGAACGTTGCAATAGAATCGTGCAATAGAATCGTGCAATGGAATCGTGCAATAGAATCGTGCAATGGAATCGTGCAATGGAATCGTGCAATGGAATTGTGCAATGGAACGATGCATATCTTTGCAAATGAGCAAGACGCCCCTTCTCGATAAGAGGCGTCTTGTCTGTGCTAACCCAGCAGCAATCAAAAATCAAAGTTATCCGGGTCGGGACCGACGCGAAGGTCCTGGTTAAGCGCGTCGATTCGTGCCATATCCTCGAGGCTCAGTTCAAAATCAAACACGGAGGCATTCTCGGCAATGCGATGCTCCTTCGTCGATTTGGGAATAGTAATGACGCCATGCTGAAGATCCCAGCGCAGAATAACTTGAGGTACGGTTTTGCCATGCGAACCGGCGATCTCTTTCAGAACCGGCTGATCCAGCAATCCGCCCTGCATGAGAGGCGCCCAGGCTTCCAACTGAATGCCCTGCTCCCGTGTGTAGCGCAGGAGATCTTTTTGCGTCAAATAGGGGTGAAATTCAACTTGGTTAATCATAGGTTTCACTTCCGCATCTGCCAGCAGGTCCTCCAGATGATGAATCTGGAAATTGCTCACCCCGATCGCCCGGACGCGACCTTCGCGGTACAGCTTCTCCAGAGCACGCCAGGCATCCTTGTACTTCCCGGCCACCGGCCAGTGGATCAGGTACAAATCGAGGTACTCCAGGCCAAGCCGTTCCAGACTTGCATCAAAAGCCGATAGCGTTTCCTCATATCCTAGATCGGCATTCCATACCTTGGAGGTAACGAACAGCTCCTCACGGGACAACCCGCCTTCCTCAAGCGCTTCGCGAATGCCTTGACCCACGCCGGATTCATTCGCATATACAGCAGCGGTATCGATGCTCCGGTATCCATGTTTGACCGCCGACTTCACGGCTTCGATCAGTTCGCGGCCTTCCTCCACCTGAAATACGCCCAATCCCATCATTGGCATCTGAATTCCGTTATGCAGCGTCGTTGTGCTGTGAATATTGGTGATCATTATTAAGTCCTCCTGTGCTGAGTTTGTAAAGTCAAGCAATGTTAAGTTAAGATTGCGCCGAATCGGCGCAGACCAAATCAGGAGCCTGATAGCCGGCAGCTGCATGACTCGTAGTGCGGTCTTTCTTCTCCAGAGCTAGCGCCCACACAGTTAGCAGGACGGCTCCGGCGACCATCAGCGCCCCGATCCATGCCGTATGGATCAGTCCGAGCGAATCGGCGACAATTCCGCCGAGGAAAGCGCCCAGTGCAATACCCGCGTTGAACGCGGAAATGTTAACCGCAGAGGCCACATCAACAGCCTTGGGCACGTAGCGTTCGGCCAGTGTAACGACATGGATCTGCAGACCGGATACACTCATAAAGCCTAACAGTCCCATTCCGAAAATAGTGATTAGGGCCGGAATCTTAAATGGTGCGGTAAAGGTAAGAATCAGCAGCACGACGGCCTGCAGAATGAACATGCGAAGCAGCGCGGCAAGCGGGTTCCGGTTGGCGGCGCGACCGCCGATCACATTGCCGATGGCAATCGCAACGCCATACAGCAGCAGAATCAGGGCGACCGACGAGGTAGCGAAGCCGGTAATCTCGTGAAGCAGCGGCGACAGGTAGGTGAACACGACGAATGTTCCTCCATAGCCGAGCGCCGTGATCAGAAATGCGAGCAGTAAAGGACCGTTCGTAACCAATTTGACCTGTTCGCGCACTGGGGTCTTTACGCCGCCTCTAAGCTTCGCGGGCACAAGAATCAGATTGGCGATGAACGCGATGATGCCGATGAGCACAATAGCGGCAAAAGCAGCCCGCCAACCGAACTGTTGGCCGATAAAGGTGCCGAGCGGAACGCCGGTAATCGTGGCGACGGTTAAGCCCGAGAACATGAGGGCAATCGCGCTGGCCCGTCGGTCTTCAGGCACTAGATCGGCGGCAATCGTAGAGCCGATTGACATGAAGACGCCGTGCGAGAGGGCGCTAATAACCCGTGCGATCAGCAGCATCGCGATTCCGCCAGACAGAGCGGCGACCGAATTGCCGAGCACAAAGACGATCATGATTCCGAGGAGCAAGATTTTACGGGGAACTCCCGACGTAAGGGACGTAAGCACAGGCGCCCCAAAGGTTACTCCGAGTGCGTATAAGGTAACCGTTAATCCGGTTAAGGTAATGGATATATGAAAATCTTCAGCGATCAGGGGCAGCAGCCCCACACTGATAAATTCGGTAGTGCCGATGGCAAACGCGCTGATGGCCAGCGCTAGCAGTGCCAGTCTATTGCGGTTCGCTGTCTCTTTCATGGATTCTCACTCCTATCTGGTATTCTCCGGCCGGTATGTGTTATTATGTACGCAACCGTGAAATTTGAATAGTACGTACTTCAAAGTACCATAGGCACTAAAAAGTACCTATAAATCCCGAAGAGATGGAGGCGTGCCGGTATGGCCGTGAAAAAATATAATATTCCCGTGGAAGCAACCCTGGAGATTATCGGGGGAAAGTGGAAGTGCGTGATTCTGTGTCACCTTACGCACGGAAAGATGCGCACAAGCGATTTGAAACGGCAAATGCCGTCGATTACACAGAAGATGCTGACCCAGCAGCTTCGCGAACTAGAGGATGACGGTATCGTGAACCGGATCGTCTACAACCAGGTTCCGCCGAAAGTGGAATATGAGCTCAGTGAATACGGCTGGAGTCTTCAGCCGATCCTGGACTCGCTCTGCGCCTGGGGAGAGAGACATATCATCAACGAGTATGGCGATAAGTTCGCCGTGCTGGAAGACAATATCCTGAACCATACGGAGAAGAAGTTCAGCGGTGAGCCGGTGTTGTAACAGAGCCTCAATGATAGCGAGCTCATTATGAGTTCTTTTTACAGGAGTCGCTCGAACGGTAGAGCAGAACGAGATTAGGTCGCCCACAAGGCGGCCTTTTTGCATGATCAGGTTAGCCGGTTATTACGGCTGACCTATTTTTTTGACTGCTTCACGAGGGTAAAACGCGGAGTAGCACAAGCTTGCGTTATCTGTGACTGTCAGCGCATGATTGGAATCCTTTGCCAGGATCGGGTGTGAAGCAGAATGTCGCCATTTTACAATACTGCAAAAACAGGTTGTCTTATTATTAACAGTATTGGATTTCAATAAAAAGAAGGGGGAATTTATCTTGTCGAGGAAAACAACAAAAGGCTTCAAAGCATGGAAGGGAGCGCTGCTTCTACTGCTTGTAACAGCGATTTTCATGGGGAGACATGGAAGTGTAAATGCGGAAACCGCAAAAGTGGTGAACCAGACAACCGGACAGAGTGTATCCGAGATTAAGATGCATACACTGACTACCGGAGATACCATAGATATGGGAAAGCGCGGACAATACGAGATCAATCTGTCATCGGATGTGGAAGAGCTGGTAGTGCCCATAAAGGCGGAGGCTGCAGGTGTATTCCAGGTGTTTCTTAAGGATGACACGCAAAATATCGACGTTGAATTCTATAGCGACGCCGCCTGCACATCAGCCCTTGATTATAACAGCAATAATGCGTTTGGTGTGATTCCCAAGGCAGGCACTTATTATGTGAAGTTCGTGAATTCGTATGGAGACTACGGCGCAGAGGATGTAATTTCCCTAAAAGCCGATTTCAGCTGCCAGCTGTTCCCCGATGTCACGGAGCTCAAGGCGGATAACTGGCAGGCTGCCGGTATAACGGATTACACAAAGCCGGTATATTACAAAGTGTCAGTTCCTACAACAGTTTTGCTGGAAGTGGATTTCCAGGCGGAAAATACCAACTCCAATATCACCCTCTGCGACAGCAGTAAAAAGGCAATAACAGATAGTATGACCATTGCAAGTACGGAAGGCAAGAAAGCCTTAGTCGTAAAGAAGGGCACCTATTATTTGAAGGTTAGCACAAATGCCTGGTGGGTAAGGGTGAAAGCCTCCGCCAAAGGGGTATCGGACAGCAGCGGTGCTTCAAAAACCAGCGCAGCAGCCTTGAAGTTGGGAACTGCCAAGAGCGGGGTATTTTTCCTTGAGGATAAAACTAGTGCGAGTGACTGGTTTAAGTTTACTTTAACCAAGCCTACCAAGGTGGATTTGGTTGTAAGCGGCAATGTTTCCGCCGGGTACATAAAATATGAAGTGACCAGCTCGGTTATCGACCGTACTTTGTCCGGATACCTTAGTGATGTGGGAAATGTAGACAAGACGAAATTGGTCTATTATAAAGGAAAGAAGCTTTACGAGTCCCTGCCTGCAGGTACTTATTATGTCCGCCTTTATAAAAGCTCCGCAAAAACCTGCGGTAATTACTTCGTAAAGGTTGTCCAGCGGTAAAGTGTAATGTTCCGTTTATTAGCCAGGCAAGAAGCTCCAAACACAAGCCGGTATCTCCGGTAATTCACAGCCGCATAATCTCTGCACAGCAGAAAAGCGAACGGCACCGCAAGGTGTCGTTCTTTTTTATAGACATAATAAATATTATGTAAACTACAAATGAAACATGTACAATCTGTTGTCTCAATTAACAAGCGATCCCGCCTTTATTTATTCTAAAAAAACATCATATGAAAAATTCATAATAGAATCCCAAAACATCTCACTTCTCGCTTCATTCTCTCCGATCCATCCCTCACAGCGAACTAGCAATCTATCCCTACAGGTAAAAAGGGGACGCCGAGGCGCCCCGCAACAAACTGCTACACTGCGTTCTCTTTCTCTACAACTACAGGAGCGGCCGCAGCGCTCTCCCTTGCTGTAAGACGGCGATGCGCGGTGAAGAGAAACGGGAGACCGGCAGCCGTCGTCAAAGCAAGCGGAAAGAAAATAGCAAGCCCGTGATCCGCGCCCCAGAAATCGATCAGGATTCCTCCAAGGATCGGGGCGATGACGCTGCCGATGCCGTTGAAGCCGATCGTGCCGAAGTAGGTTCCCTTCCATTCCGGCTTCGCAACCCGGTCGATGAGCATATCCATCATAGTAAAAAGCAGAACTTCCCCGATCGTAAAAAGTATGACGCCGAACATCAGCAGCGGCAGTCCGTTTGCGGAACCAAATACAAGCATTGATGCCGACACGCATAAGTTGCCGAATATAAGCGGGATAACAGGCGGGAAATTCCGAAACGTCCGAACGATCGGAAACTGGACGACGAGCACGGTGACGGCATTTAGTGAGAGCATATAGGAGAAGGCTTGTCCGCCGTTCGCAAAATGCGTATTCAGTGCCAGATACTGTGCGAGCGTAGAGCTGAAGTGACCGTATCCCAGTACACAGAAAGTCGTACCAATAAGTATCGGCAAGAAGACACGGTCGCGCCCGGTTACCGACAGCGCTTCACGGAGCCGCGGGCTTTGAGCTGCCGAGCGGGAAGGAAGCTGTCCGCCGTGAACCGAGAACTGCATGATGAGCACGAGTCCATATAGGATATACACGGCCGCTGCGATCAGAAACGGAAAGGTCGACTGGGCGGAGCCAAGCCGCAGACCGATGATTGGCCCAAAGACGACGCCGAGATTGACGGCTGCGTACCTGAGATTGAAGACGAGCAGCTTCTGGCTGCTTGGTGTAATGTCCGACAGCAGAGCCCGCGAGGTCGGCTCAAACACGGAGCGGCATAGGCCGTTCAGCGTATTGACCAGCAGAAATACCCATAAATGTCCGGCCATTGCGAAGCCGACGAACACGGCGGCCCAGCAGAAGATCGAGATCAGCATCACTTTCTGGCGTCCGATGATGTCCGAGATATAGCCGCCATAGAAGGAAATGGAGACGCCTGCCAGAGAGCTCGCGGCAATTGTTATCCCGGTCTGGGTCGGCGTCGCGCCAAGCACTCGGGTCAGGTAGATGGACAGAAACGGGATACTCATCGAGGTAACCAGTCTGCCGAACATGGTTCCGATAATGATGGTCCAAGCCAGCGGATGAACTTGCCTTAGTGTCAGTTTCATTATGTTCTCCTTACAAGTGCGTTATTGTCAACAGCCATGTTGTATAGTATATAATTTTAATATTAAAAAGAGGAAGGAAAAGTGAAATCTTACACGCGATGTTTTCACCTTTTATAGGGAGGGGAGAGAGATGGAACAGTCTCATTACTACAGGCTGGCGAAGGCGCTAAATAATCCGGAAAGCCCTGGAATTCCGGTTCAGGTTACGATTGAGCAGCTGTCTGAGCTGCTGTGCTGTACACCGCGCAACGTGAAATTTATTCTGCGGAAGCTGGAGGATCAGGAGCTGATCGCATGGAAGCCCGGAAGAGGAAGAGGGCACTTGTCTTCCCTGACCTTTTTTCGGAGTACGGATGATATGGTGGAAGAGAACTTCCGGGACCTACTCAACAAGGGGAAGATCAAGGAGGCCATTGAGCTGATCCGGACGTCTGCGGCTGGCAATCTGCTTCGGGACCGGCTAATGACCGAGCTGACCAGGCATATGGGCTTCCGCAGCGATCCAGCCTCATCATCCGGCAAGGATGTGCTGCGCATGATGAGAGGAAGGGTGCTTGAGCGGTTGGATCCGGCCTTTGTATTTACGGCTTTTGAAGCCTATATCATTGGTCAGGTGTGCAGCACTCTGGTGATCTACAATGTAGCGGAGGATCGTTTCTCACCGGGACTGTCGCATACTTGGGAGCACAATGCGGATTATACGGTCTGGACCTTCTATTTGCGAAAAGGGGTAAGGTTTCATCACGACGGACTGCTGACCGCTAAGGATGTGAAGTATACGCTGGAGCGTTTATTACAGCTGGACAGTCCCTCGCTCTGGCAGTTCAGGGAGCTGAAGGAAGTGAGAACAGCAGGCGATTATACGGTTAGTTTTTACCTGGAGAAACCGAACCGTTTCTTTTTGCACACCGCAGCCTGCTTGTATATGTCCATACTTCCTCATGATGTTGGGCGGTCGGAAATCCCTGTCGGAACCGGACCCTTTCGGGTGAGCGAAATGAACGAAGATGTGCTCGTCTTGACCGCTTTCGATAACTATTACGGTATCCGTCCGCTTCTGGATCGCGTGGAAATCTGGTTTTTCCTTGAGCATGCAGGCAGCGACCGCCGGTACGAAGTTGCAGGGGAGGAAAGTCCGGTCCAGGAGCTGATGTCCTGGAACCAGTACAACAGCAGCATTGATTATCCGGCATCGGGCTGCCGGTATATCATGATTAATTTTGGGAGAGAGGGCGTTCATCACCGGATTGAGGTCCGGCAGGCGCTGCGGCACTTGTACGACAGGGAGGCCGTCATCCGCGAGCTTGGAGGCAGCAGGTATAAGCCGGCGGACAGCCTTCTGCCCCAGATCAGCCGGGAGCGGGACATCCCGGAGGGGAGCCTGCAGACAGCGAAGGAGCTGCTGATGCAGGCGGAGTATGCTGGAGAGCCAGTGACATTCGCTTATACAACGAAAAAGGAAGAGATGGAGGAGGCCGAATGGCTGTTGTCGCGTGCCCGGTCGATCGGACTCAATCTGGTCTTGGTGCCGCTAAGCAGCAGGGATTCACGGATGGATATGATGGACGCCGATCTGATGCTGGCCGAAGAGGTGCTGGAGGACGACTGGGAATGGGGAATGCTGAACTTTTACAAAAATGACCAAAAATCTCTGCGGCAGATGCTTCATCCGGCGGCGAAGGAAGCATTAAATCAGGCTCTGGAGAACGTTTTTCAGTTGAAAACATATGAGCGGTTCAATCGGATTCGGGAAGCCGAATCCCTGGTCCGGGACAATCTCTG
>RCUS01001580.1_pt1 | contig 11472 bp, 8 predicted proteins | sample 2166221 | NCBI WGS metagenome assembly RCUS01 (sample SAMN09932758, study PRJNA488358) | compost metagenome | isolation source: compost soil in cyclohexanecarboxylic | place: Germany: Experimental Botanical Garden | reverse complement strand
CGCCGCTGAGCAAGCGCGGCGTACCGCTGCGGGCGCTGAGCATCACCCTGTGCTTCGCGCTGGTTTCGCTGATGACCAGCTTCGTGGCTGCCGACACCTTGTTCATGGTGCTGATGGCGGTGAGCGGCATGTCCGGGACGGTGACCTGGATCGTGATCGCGCTGGCGCAGTATCGCTTTCGCAAGGCGTTCCTGCGTGACGGCGGGCAGTTGCACGAGCTGAAGTACAAGGCGCCGCTGTATCCGCTGGTGCCGCTGCTGTGCATCACGCTGTGCAGTTCGCTGTTCGTGTTCTTGGCCATGGATGAGACGCAGCGGCCGTCGCTGTATTGGGGCTTTGGCTTCATTGCCTTGTGCTATGCGGCGTATTTCGTGGTGAACCGCCGTCGGCAAGGGGCCTTTGCGCCGAGTGCGCCTGGGGTTTGATCAGGGGGGGCTGGTGATCCGCAGGCGAGCGCTTCGCACTCGATCGCAGGCTTCGCCAGCTCCTGCCGGGCCTGCGATGGGCCGCGCAGCGGCCCCGGCGATAGCCAAGTTGTGCGAAGTTGTAACACCCCAGCCCGCCGCGCGCTAAGTCCAGCAATAAAAATCAATAAAATCAGGTACTTAAAAAAATTCTAAGACTGTTACACGGCCAATTACCGGCAATTGCCGCCTTACTGAACACTCGTTTAGTATCTCTCCAAGGTCATCCCTCAAACCACCACAACAACATCGAGGCCCCCCCATGACTACCCCGTCGTCGCCACTGTCGAGCAAGGTCGAAGCCGGCGTTGCCTGGATCACCCTCAACCGCCCCGAGCAGCGCAACGCGCTGGACATCCCCAGCCTCAAGCAACTGCATGCCCTGCTCGACGCCTGCAACACCGACCCCGCCGTGCGCGTGGTGGTCTTGACCGGCACCGGTCGCAGTTTTTGCGCCGGTGCCGACCTGGCCGAGTGGGCCGAAGCCGAAGCCTGTGGCGAGCTGGAAACCTACGGTTGGACCGAAACCGCCCACGCCCTGATGCTGCGCCTGCACAGCCTCGACAAACCGACCCTCGCCGCCATCAACGGCACCGCCGTCGGCGCCGGCATGGACCTGACCCTGTGCTGCGACCTGCGCATCGCCGCCGCCTCGGCGCGTTTCAAGGCCGGCTACACCAGCATGGCCTACAGCCCCGACGCCGGCGCCAGCTGGCACCTGCCACGGCTGATCGGTGGCGAGCAGGCCAAGCGCCTGCTGTTCCTCGACGAACTGTGGGGCGCCGAACGTGCCCTGGCAGCGGGGCTGGTGAGTGAAGTCTGCGCCGACGAGCAACTGCCAGCTGTGGCGGCCGAGCTGGCCGGGCGCCTGGCCAACGGCCCGACCTACGCCTTCGCCCACACCAAACGGCTGATCCGCGAGGGCGCCCAGCGCACCCTGGCCGAGCAGCTCGAAGCCGAGCGCCAGGCCGGCCTGCTGTGCGGCCGCAGCCAGGACGGCGCCGAGGCGCTGCGGGCCTCGGTGGAAAAACGCGCGCCGAACTTCATCGGCCAATAACCCCTACCTGATCTTTCCAGGACCTTCGCAGATGAATTTCCAACTGACCCAAGAACAAGAAATGTTGGTGGAAGCGGTACGCAGCTTTGTCGCCAAGGAGCTGCTGCCCCATGAGGAAGCGGTCGACCGCGCCGACGCCGTAGCGCCGGAGCTGGCCGCGCAGATTCGTGGCAAAGCCATCGCGGCCGGGTTCTACGCGTTCAACATGCCCGAGGCCGTCGGCGGCGGTGGCCTCGACTACGTGTCCCAGGCGCTGATCGAGCGCGAGCTGTCCAAGGTCTCCTGGGCGCTGCATGTGTTCGTCGCGCGTCCGTCGAAGATCCTCATGGCCTGCAAGGACGAGCAGATCAACGACTACCTGCTGCCCTGCGTGCAGGGCGAGAAGACCGATTGCTTCGCCCTCACCGAACCCGGCGCAGGGTCCGATGCCAATGCCATCAAGACCCGCGCCGTGCGCCAGGGCGACGATTTCGTGATCAACGGCAGCAAGCACTTCATCAGCCACGCCGGCCATGCCGACTTCGCCATCGTCTTCGCCGTGACCGACACCTACCAACACAACGGCCGCAAGCGCAACGCCGTCACCGCGCTGCTGGTCGATCGCGGTACGCCGGGCATGACCATCCGCCGCGGGCCCAAGTGCGTCAGCAACCGTGGTTATCACACTTACGAGCTGTTCTTCGATGACTGCCGGGTCCCGGCCAGCAAGGTGCTGGGCGAGGTCGGCAAGGGCTGGGAGGTGGCCAACGCCTGGCTCACCGCCGGCCGGGTGATGGTTGCCGCCAACTGCGTGGGCCAGGCCCAGCGTGCCCTCGACCTGTCGCTGCAATGGGCCGCCGACCGCAAGCAGTTCGGCCAGGCCATCGGCAGCTACCAGGGCGTGTCGTTCAAGCTGGCCGACATGGCCACGCAGATCCGCGCCGCCGAACTGCTGACCCTGCACACCGCCTGGAAGATGGACCAAGGCAGCATGACCGATGGCGAAGCGGGCATGGCCAAGCTGTTTGCCAGCGAAGTGCTGGGCAAGGTGGCCGACGAAGCGGTGCAGATCTTCGGTGGCATGGGCCTGATGGATGAAGGTCCGGTCGAGCGTATCTGGCGCAACGCCCGTATCGAACGGATCTGGGAAGGCACCTCGGAAATCCAGCGGCACATCATTTCCCGCGAGCTGCTGCGCCCCTTGTTGCGCTGATCGACCTGGAGAATCAGCATGTCGCATTCGATTCGTGACAACCTCAAACGCCTGCTGGCGCCGCGTCACCTGGCCTTCGTTGGCGGCCGCAGCATGGCCCGGGCCCTCAAGCGCTGCGCCGAAGGCGGCTTCGGCGGGCCGCTGTGGCTGGTCAACCCGCAGCATGAAAGCATCGACGGCATTCCCTGCGTAGCGCGGGTAGCCGACTTGCCCTGCGCGCCGGACGCGGTGTTCATCGCCACGCACCGCGAGCTGACCCTGCAATGCGTCGGTGAACTGGCTGCCATGGGGGCCGGTGGCGCCATCTGCTATGCCTCGGGCTTCGCCGAATGTGGCGAAGAAGGCCGCGTGCTGCAGCAGCGCCTGCTCGCGGCGGCCGGCCACATGGCGTTGCTCGGCCCCAACTGCTATGGCCTGCTCGACTACCTGCACGGCGCCGCCCTGTGGCCGGTGGCGCATGGCGGCAAGCAAGTGGAGAGGGGCGTGGCGATCCTCACCCAGAGCGGCAACTTTGCCTACAACCTGTCCATGAGCGACCGCTCGCTGCCGGTGGCCTACATGGTTTCGGTCGGCAACCAGGCGCAACTGGGCGTGGCCGAACTGATGGACGTGCTGCTCGACGATCCGCGCGTGACGGCCATCGGCCTGCACCTGGAAGGCCTGAAGAACGTACCCGGATTTGCCCGCGCGGCGTACAAGGCACTGGAACGCGGCACGCCGATCATTGCCCTGAAGACCGGGGTTTCGCAGATTGGCGCGGAACTGGCGCTGAGCCACACCAGTTCGCTGTCCGGCTCCGATGCCCTGTACGACAGCCTGTTCCAGCGCCTGGGCGTGATTCGCGTCAGCGGCCCGGTGAGTTTCGTCGAAACCCTCAAGGCCGCCGCGTGTGGCCGCTTGCCAGCCGATGGCCGGCTGATCGCGCTGGCCTGCTCTGGCGGCGATGCCGGGCTGATCGCCGACTATGCCGAGCGCAATCAACTCAACCTGCCCACGCTGGCACCCGCGCAGTTGACGGCGCTGGCCCAGGTGCTGCCGGCCTACGCCAACCTGGTCAATCCGCTCGATTTCACCACGGCGATCTGGGGCGATGATGTGGCCCTGCAATGCATGCTCGACAACACCCTTTGTGCTGACGCCGACGCGGCCATGCTGGTGCTGGATTACCCCGCCGAGTTCACCGGCGAGCGCAAGGAATGCGACCTGCTGCTGGCGCTGTACTGCGATGCGCTGGAGCGTCACGGCAAGATCGGCTTCGTCACTTCGGCGTTCCCGGAGCTGTTGCCGGCCGCCGCGCGCGAGCGCCTGCATGCGCGCGGCATTGCCGCACTGCAAGGGGTCGAGGATGGCCTGGCGGCCTGGGGGCGGATCGTCGCTTACCAGCGCAACCGCCAGCGGCTGCTGGAGCAGGGCGAGGCGGCGCGGGTCCCGCTGTGTCCGCAGGCGCTCGAAGGGGATACCCGGGTGCTCGATGAATGGCAGTCCAAGCAGGCACTGCGGGCCTTCGGCCTGGCGGTGCCGGGCGGGGTGCTGAGCACGCCGGAACGTGCCCTCGATGATGCCGCCGGGGTCGGTTATCCGCTGGTGCTCAAGGCGGTCAGCGCGCAGTTGCCGCACAAGACCGAAGCCGGTGCCGTGGCGTTGAACCTACGGGATGCAGCGGCGCTGGAGGCTGCGCTGGTCACCATGCGCGAGCGGATCGCGGCCTGTGCAGCGCACGTGCCATTCGATCAGGTTCTGCTCGAACCCATGGCCGCGCCGCCGCTGGCCGAGCTGATCGTCGGCATCAAGCGTGAGAACGACTTCGCCCTGGCCCTGGTGATCGGTGCCGGGGGCGTGCTGGTGGAGCTGCTCAAGGACAGCGTCAGCCTGTTGCTGCCGACCACCGACAGCGCCATTCGCGCGGCACTGCTCGGCCTGCGCAGCGCCAGTTTGCTGCAAGGCTTCCGTGGCCGTCCGGCCGCCGACCTCGACGCCCTGGTGGCGGCGATTCGTGCGGTGGCCGACTACGCCTGCGAGAACGCCGGGCAATTGCTGGAACTGGATGTGAACCCATTGATGGTTGGTGCCCACGGCACCACCGCGGTCGATGCGCTGATCCGCCTCGGCCAGGCGCAAGGAGAACGACATGAATGAGCGTCCGATGACCGCCGGCCAGGCGCTGGTGCGACTGCTCGGCAACTATGGCGTGGATACCGTGTTCGGTATCCCCGGCGTGCATACCCTGGAGCTGTACCGGGGGCTGCCCGGCAGCGGCATCCGCCATGTGCTGACCCGGCATGAGCAGGGCGCCGGGTTCATGGCCGACGGCTATGCCCGGGTCAGTGGCAAGCCCGGGGTGTGCTTCGTCATCACCGGGCCTGGCGTGACCAACGTGGCCACGGCCATCGGTCAAGCCTATGCCGACTCGATTCCCATGCTGGTGATCTCCAGCATCAACCACACCGCCAGCCTGGGCAAAGGCTGGGGTTGCCTGCATGAAACCCAGGACCAGCGCGCCATGACCGCGCCGATCACGGCGTTCTCCGCCGTGGCTTTGGCGGCCGAAGACCTGCCCGAGCTGATCGCCCGTGCCTGGGCAGTGTTCGACAGCGAACGGCCACGCCCGGTGCACATCTCGGTACCGCTGGATGTTCTCGCCGCGCCAGTTGCCCGTGACTGGAGCCATGAAGTGCTGCGTCGCCCCGGTCGTGGCCTGCCGGACCGCCAGGCCCTGGAGCAGGCCGCCTGCAAGCTGGCCTCGGCCAAGCGGCCGATGATCATCGCCGGCGGCGGTGCCTTGCACGCCGCCGAGCCGCTCGAACAGCTGAGCACGCGCTTGGCCGCGCCGCTGTTCACCAGCGTCGCCGGCAAGGGCCTGCTGCCACCGCAGGCACCGCTGAATGCAGGGTCGAGCCTGTGCGTGGAAGCGGGTTGGCAGATGATCAGCGAAGCCGACGTGGTGCTGGCCGTGGGCACCGAAATGGCCGACACCGATTTCTGGCGCGAGCGCTTGCCGCTTGCCGGCGAGCTGCTACGGGTGGACATCGACCCGCGCAAGTTCAACGACTTCTACCCCTGCGCCGTGCCTCTGCACGGCGATGCCCGGCAAACCTTGAGCGCGCTGCTGGAGCTTGTGCCAGCGCCGGCGCGTGAGCCCAGCCAGGCCATCGAAGCCGTAGCCGCCCTGCGCCAGGCCATTCGCACAGGGCATGCACCGCTGCAGGCGATTCACCAGTCGATCCTCGACCGCATCGCTGCGGTGCTGCCGGACGACGCCTTCATCAGCACCGACATGACCCAGCTGGCCTACACCGGCAACTACGCCTTTGCCAGCCGTGCACCGCGCAGTTGGCTGCACCCCACCGGCTACGGCACCCTCGGCTACGGCCTGCCAGCGGGTATCGGCGGGATGTTCGCCACAGACCACCGTCCCGGCCTGGTGCTGGTGGGCGATGGCGGGTTCCTCTACACCGCCCAGGAGCTGGCGACGGCGGTCGAAGAGCTGGACCGGCCCTTGGTCGTGCTGCTGTGGAACAACGATGCGCTCGGCCAGATCCGCGACGACATGCTCGACCTGCAGATCGAGCCGATCGGCGTACTGCCGCGCAACCCTGACTTCATCGGCCTGGCCCGCGCCTTCGGTTGCGCGGTGCGACAGCCGCGCAGCCTGGACGCACTGCAAGCCGACCTGGCGAGCGGCTTCACTACGCCGGGCGTGACCTTCATCGAACTCAAGCACACTTGCGTCTGCTGATACAGACCCATTTCCCCTGACAAGAGAACCCACCATGCATTTTCGCCGTACGCTCCTGGCTGCCTCCCTCGCCCTGCTGATCAGCGGCCAGGCCCCGTTGTACGCCGCGCCGCCGCTGTCGATGGACAACGGCAGCAACGCCCTGACCGTGCAGAACAGCAACGCCTGGGTCGAGGTCAGCGCGAGCGCCTTGCAGCACAACATCCGTACCCTGCAGGCCGAGCTGGGCGGCAAGTCCAAGCTGTGCGCAGTGCTCAAGGCCGACGCCTATGGCCATGGCATCGGCCTGGTGATGCCGTCGGTGATCGCCCAGGGCGTGCCGTGCGTCGCCGTGGCGAGCAACGAGGAAGCCCGGGTGGTCCGCGCCAGCGGCTTCACCGGGCAACTGGTGCGGGTGCGCCTGGCCAGCCTGAGCGAGCTCGAAGACGCCTTGCAGTACGACATGGAAGAGCTGGTCGGCAGCGCTGAATTCGCCCGCCAGGCCGACGCGATTGCCGCGCGCCATGACAAGACCCTGCGTATCCACCTGGCGCTCAATTCCAGTGGCATGAGCCGCAACGGCGTGGAAATGGCCAGTTGGTCCGGGCGTGGCGAAGCGCTGGAAATCACCGATCAGAAGCACCTCAAGCTGGTGGCGCTGATGACCCACTTCGCAGTGGAAGACAAAGACGACGTGCGCAAGGGCCTGGCCGCGTTCAACGAGCAGAGCGCCTGGCTGATCAAGCATGCCAAGCTCGACCGCAGCAAGTTGACCCTGCACGTGGCCAACTCGTTCGCCACCCTGGAGGTCCCCGAAGCGCGCCTGGACATGGTCCGCACCGGCGGTGCGCTGTTCGGCGACACCGTGCCGGATCGCACCGAATACCAGCGCGCCATGCAGTTCAAGTCGCGCGTTGCCGCCGTTCACAGCTACCCGGCAGGCAACACCGTCGGCTATGACCGCACCTTCACCCTGAGCCGTGATTCGCGCCTGGCCAACATCACCGTCGGTTACTCCGACGGCTACCGCCGGGTGTTCACCAACAAGGGCCACGTGCTGATCAACGGCCACCGCGTGCCGGTGGTCGGCAAGGTGTCGATGAACACCCTGATGGTCGATGTCAGTGACTTCCCCGACATCAAGAATGGCAACGAGGTGGTGCTGTTCGGCAAGCAGGCCGGGGCCGAGATCACGCAGGGCGAGATGGAGGAGATCAACGGCGCGCTGCTGGCCGATCTGTATACCGTGTGGGGCAGTGCCAACCCCAAGCTGCTGGTCGAGTGATCCTGGATTAGAAGGAGTTTGCCATGCGCTACGCCAAGCTGACCCAACGCATCGCCGGAGACGGCGCCGCCGCCTGGGACATCCATTACCGCGCCCTGGCCATGCAGGCCGAGGGCAAAGACATCCTGCTGCTGTCGGTCGGCGACCCGGACTTCGGCACCCCGCTACCCATCGTCGACGCCGCCATCGACAGCCTGCGCGCGGGGCACACGCATTATTCCGATGTGCGCGGCAAGCTGGCGCTGCGCCAGGCCATCGCCAATCGCCATCGCCAGCGCAGCGGCCAGTCGGTCAGTGCCGACCACGTCACGGTACTGGCGGGTGCGCAGTGCGCGCTGTTCTGCGTAGCCCAGTGCGTGCTCGACCCGGGCGACGAAGTACTCGTCGCCGAGCCCATGTATGTCACTTACGAAGCAGTGTTCGGCGCCTGTGGTGCGAAGGTGGTGCCGGTCCCGGTCAAGCCGGAGAACGGTTTCCGCGTGTGCCCGCTGGATGTGGCGGCGCGCATCACGCCCCGCACCCGCGCCCTGGCGCTGAACAGCCCGCACAACCCCTCGGGTGCGAGCTTGCCGCGCGCGACCTGGGAGGCACTGGCCGAGTTGTGCATCGCCCATGACCTGTGGCTGATCTCCGACGAGGTGTACAGCGAGCTGCTGTACGAGGGCGAGCACGTCAGCCCCGGCAGCCTGCCGGGCATGGCCGAGCGCACCGCGACCCTCAACAGTTTGTCGAAGTCCCATGCCATGACCGGCTGGCGAGTGGGCTGGGTGGTTGGCTCGCGTGAACTGTCCAGCCATCTGGAAAACCTCGCCCTGTGCATGCTCTACGGGTCGCCGGACTTTATCCAGGACGCTGCGGTGGTGGCGCTGGAGCAGCACCTGCCCGAACTTCAAGCCATGCGCGAAGCCTATCGCCAGCGTCGCGACCTGGTCTGCGAGCAGTTGGCCGGTTGCCCTGGGCTCAAGGCGCTCAAGCCTGACGGTGGCATGTTCGTGATGGTCGACATCCGCGAGACCGGCCTCAGCGCGCAGGCGTTCGCGGATCGTCTGCTGGACAGCGAAGGGGTATCCGTGTTGGCCGGCGAAGCGTTCGGCCCCAGCGCCGCCGGGCATATCCGCCTGGGCCTGGTGGTGGGTGCCGAGGCCCTGACCGACGCCTGCCAGCGCATCGCCCGTTGCGCTGCCGCGCTGATGAAGGGGCCGGCCCATGCGTGAGTACGCGCGGCTGTACCTCGACGGTGCCTGGCAGGTGCCGAGCGGGCAGGGCATGGCCGAGGTGATCGACCCCGCCAGCGAGTTGGCCATCGGCCGGGTGCCGTTGGGCGACGAGCAGGATGTCGAGCGCGCGGTGAATGCTGCGCGACGCGCCTTCGATGACTGGTCGCGCACGCCCTCGTGCGTGCGCGCAGGTTACCTGCGCGCGCTGGCGGTGGAACTCAAGCGTCGGGCTGCGGAAATGGCCGATCTGATCACCGCCGAGCTGGGCATGCCGGTGCAGTGGTGCCAGTCCGTGCAGGTCGATGGGCCGATCGTCGGGCTTGAGCAGTACGTCGAGCTGGCCGGATTGATGGATGAAGTGCGCGAAGTCGGCAACTCGCTGGTGTACCGCGAGGCCGTGGGCGTGTGCGCATTCATCAACCCGTGGAACTACCCGCTGCATCAGTTGCTGGGCAAGCTGGCGCCGGCGTTGGCCGCTGGTTGCACGGTGGTGGTCAAGCCGAGCCAGGAAACGCCGCTGCATGCGTTTCTGCTGGCGCAGATGATCGACGCGATTGGCTTGCCGGCCGGGGTGTTCAACCTGGTCAGCGGGCCGGGGTCCAAGGTCGGCGAGGCGCTGGCGAAGCATCCGCAGGTGGACATGGTGTCGTTTACCGGCTCGACCGGTGCCGGGGTGCGGGTGTCCCAGGCGGCTGCGCCGACGGTCAAGCGGGTGTGCCTGGAGCTGGGCGGCAAGTCGCCGCTGCTGATAACCGCAGATGCCGACCTGCACGGCGCGGTACGCCATGGCGTGCAGGACGTGATGATCAACTCCGGGCAGACCTGTACCGCCTTGACCCGCATGCTGCTGCCCGCCAACCGTTACGCCGAAGCCCTGGAAATCGCCGTGGCCGAAACCCAGGCCCTGGTCATGGGCGACCCGCAGGATCCGGCCAGTTTCCTCGGGCCGATGTGTTCGGCCGGGCAGCGGCGCACCGTGCGCGAGTACATCCGCGTTGGCATGGATGAGGGCGCGCGGCTGCTGTGCGGGGGGGAAACGGTCGCCGGGTTCGAGCGCGGGTTCTACGTGGCACCGACATTATTTGCCGACGTCGACAACCGCATGCGCATCGCCCAGGAAGAAATTTTCGGCCCGGTGCTGTGCCTGATTCCTTACGCCGACGAGGCGCAGGCGTTGGCGCTGGCCAATGACTCGCCGTTTGGTTTGTCCAGTGCGGTCTGGGCGGGCAGCCGCGAGCACGGACTGGCGCTGGCGCGGCGGCTGCGCGCCGGGCAGTGCTTCGTCAATGGCGGCGGGTTCAATTACCAGGCGCCGTTTGGGGGCTACAAGCAATCGGGCAACGGCCGCGAGTGGGGCGAGGAGGGCTTGGCCGAGTTTGTCGAGGTGAAGGCGGTTCAGTGCTGAGCCGTTGCTGAACAATTCAATTTCAACTGAGGAACACCGTCGTGAATGTACTGATCGTCCACGCTCACCCCGAGCCGCAATCGTTCACTGCCGCGTTGCGTGACCAGGCGCGGGAGACCTTCCAGGCCCAAGGCCACCAGGTGCAGGTCAGCGACCTGTACGCCATGGGCTGGAACCCGGTAGCCAGCGCCGAGGATTTCGTCACGCGTGAGAACCCCGAGTACCTGGTGTATGCCCTGGAGCAGCGGTTGGGGGTCAAGAGCGGGTCGATCGCGGCGGACATCCAGCAGGAGCTGGACAAGCTGTTGTGGGCTGACCTGCTGGTGCTGAATTTCCCGATCTTCTGGTTTTCCGCACCGGCCATGCTCAAGGGCTGGATCGACCGGGTGCTGGTGTCGGGGGTGTGTTACGGCGGCAAGCGTTTCTATGATCAGGGCGGGCTGGCGGGCAAGAAGGCGCTGGTGACGGTGACCCTGGGCGGGCGCGAGCACATGTTTGGCGAAGGCGCGATTCATGGGCCGCTGGAGGATATGTTGCGGCCGATCCTGCGGGGGACACTGGCCTATGTCGGTTTCGAGGTGCTGCCGCCGTTTGTGGCTTGGCATGTGCCGTATATCAGCGATGAGGCGCGGGGGGCGTTTCTGCGGCAGTACCGGCAGCGGCTGGAGCAGTTGTCGGATGATCAGCCGTTGGCGTTTCCACGCCTGGCGCAGTTCGATGAGGGGTTGTATCCACTGGCCTGAGGCCCAAAACGTCCTACCCAAAAACGACCACCCACATATTCGGGGTATGTTGCCCTCCGGCAAATCCCCCGATAGTGACCCCATCGGCTCGATCCGGAGCAGTCACACGATGGAGTTGCTATGCGCAAGGCACTGAAGGTGATTGGCGGTCTGCTGCTGGCGTCCTCCGCCACGCTGACCCAGGCGGTGGAGGCAGACAGCGGCAACACCTTGAGGCTGTACAACTGGACCGACTACATCGGCGAAACAACCCTCGCCGATTTTGAAAAAGCCACCGGCATCAAGGTCATCTACGACACCTTCGACGGCTACGAAACGGTGCAGACCAAACTGCTCACTGGCCGTTCCGGCTACGACCTGGTCATGCTCAACGCCTCGCTGGTGCCTCCACTGA
>RCUS01001579.1_pt1 | contig 11476 bp, 13 predicted proteins | sample 2166221 | NCBI WGS metagenome assembly RCUS01 (sample SAMN09932758, study PRJNA488358) | compost metagenome | isolation source: compost soil in cyclohexanecarboxylic | place: Germany: Experimental Botanical Garden | reverse complement strand
CGGCACGCCGGAGTCTTCGCAGACCAGCAGCAGTTCGTAGTTGAACGCCCGCGACGCGGTGATAGCCGCTTGTCATTTCCCTTGGCATCAAAGGCCAGGTTCTCACGTTCCGTATCAAAGCCTGTATTGAGCTCATGCCACCTATACACCGGCTGCCATCTGGACAGTAGACAGGTATCTTCCAGACGGATCCCAAGGCTACTGGGCGACCTCGGTTTTGACAGCTTTTGAATACTTAACGGTGCGTCATCGGACGGTTTGCTTTCGCTCATCTTCTCAATACGCACCTGACGTCATCATTGGTGCCTTTTCCAACGGTCGCTCACCACCAAGCCTTTTGGACGCAGCAGCACCGGGCGGTTTGAAGCCAACTCCTGCAAGCAGACTTCGGGAGACCTACTCCCATCTTTGATGCAGCATCGCTGGCTGACGCCTGCGTTCGTGACACACCCCAATAAAGGATTTTCACGCGATTGCGTGGCTTGTTGAGGAAGACGAAAAGTACCGGGTCGAACACGGCCACCTTAATATCAAGCTCCACCAGAGCGGTCAGTCCATCGATGGATTTCGGAAGTCGACGGGCTTGGGATAGAGGTAAACCTTTTCGACTTTAGCGCCGGGTCGCATCATGGTGAACGGCTCCTGAGAAAATCGGAGCACAGCATCGGGCATCAACAAGCGGCTTTGAATGTGGGGTTCATGGAGCGGGTACGGTCCATGGAGCGCTTACGCCGGTCCGACACGTAATAGGCAAAGCAGTAGGCCGCGCTGTTCTCGTTGACCAGTGCGGTCAGGTGCAGGGCCTTGTCGTACTCGTAGCGGATCCACTCGCCCTTGGCGTCCTGGCGGCTGCTTGGCAGCCCGCGCGAGGTACGCTGCAAACGGGTGGTCTAGCCTTTGCCGTTGGTGTGGCTCAGTACCTGACCAAGGGTGTTGTAGGTGAAGGTTTCTGCAGTGCCGTCCGGGTGCTTGATGCGCAGCACTTCGCCGTTGGGTTTGCGCTCCAGCGAAGTGGTCTGATTCAGCGCATTAGTGACGGTTGTCAGATCAATTAAAAAATAAGAACTTGAAGAAAATGATTGCTCTCTCCAAGTGACCACATGCTACTAATTGTTAAAAAACAAAATCACACAGCAAATGAACCAATTCGATTTTCTTGCCCAACCGAAAACACTAAACCTTACAGCGGCGAACGACGCCATTTATCATAAAAATTCAAAACTTCCTTTTTCTTTATTTTCCAGACACCATCTTTAGAAACCAAATACATCTTGGAGCATGTCTCAGCACCTTTAGTTTGCTGCACTTGAATCGTCAGCGTTTTCTCATCCCCATCCAAAACCTCTAACTCATCAGTCGCAGGATCATAAGTGGCAGGCTTAGTGCACCCAAGATCTATGAGACGCCCATAGTTATACTTGTCCTCAACCGCATACTTATCAAGTATTTCTTCAAGCTTTCTTGCATATTTTTTTTTAGCTGAGGAAATTCCACCCCCTCCGCCAGGCTTTTTTTACGCTGGTCAAAGAACTCAGTCTCCCAGCAGTTCATTTCCCTCATGAAGGCTACTAGTTCACTAGGAGGATTCATAACTACATTTTCCCTTAGTCATATTAATTCGCAAAAATCTTCGTGAATTTTCTCGCCTTGACGATACACGTCACAGGTTTGACAATGATAAAATCTAGCCCCCAAAAAAACAGACGTCACGTTCATGCCATTCCTAATACAGATTCAACGGCACTAAAGTATTTTTTATCTTCGCCTCTGAAAATATCTACCCCTTCCAAAAAATATGCTTTGCATAAATAATCCAACGCATCTGGATTTTCTTGTTCGTATAGACACTCGCCTAGACGTAGATTTACGAACGCATTCTGTGCGCCGTCCGGGCCGTTGGCGGCTTCAAAAAACTCGCTCAAGGCCCGACTATAGTCCTGCATAAAAAATAGAGCGTCCCCAATACTGGCCTTCAACCAAACGAACGCCTCCCACTGCTCGATGGGTTCAGGCAGTTTGACCAAGGCAGCCGTGAACGCTTCGACAGCATCAGTATATCGACCTTTTTCCATCAGCAGATTACCCTGTTCACTAAGAACCAGTATCTCCTCATGAACCTGATCTGGTAAAAATCCCATTCTTTAACCTTTGAAACCAGCAAAGAAGGCGAGATATTTTTTATCAAATCCCTTGAATGCTCTCTCGCCGCCCATATCGAAAGCTTTTTTCATTTCGTCAAATGCATATCCCTCCTCACCCAACCCGAGAAAACATGCACCAAGAATAATAAAACTGGACGTTTCTCGAGGTGGTTTCGACTCAACCGCCTTGAGCGCCCATATCTTCGCACTTTCATAATCTTGCTGCTTCAAATAGACCTCGGAATTGCATTTTTCGATCCAGTGGGAAAGATCCCACTGCTCTTTTGGGTCGGGAAGCATACTCCACGATTCTTTGTACTTTTCTAAAGCAGCCTGATAAGCCCCTTTCTCTTGCAGTTCATTTCCAGACTCCATAGCCGCTACTATTCTTTGATTCAGCTGCAAGTTCACTTCCGACAAATCTTTCATAAACACCTCAATATTGAAAACTTTCGTGCGGACCAACAATATTATCTGGCGACCGGTAGAACTGATTCAATTTTGCACCTGCCGACCTGTTGTACGAATAATGCTCCAGCTCATAGCTCTTCGGATCAAGCATCCACTTTCTAACCTCCTTAGACTTAGCTCCAAAGAACCCACCTCTATCATTCCAATATGTTACCGCATCATACTTATGTGCCATATCGGCCTCTCGAACCGGATACCACTGCTTATCGGTCGAGCTTTTAAATTCCATCGAGTCACCTTTACCTCTAATTCGACCCTCGCCTCTCATATTTTCAATTACTTTTCGGCCGGTCCTGCTAGATTTGCCAGGAGTTCTGCCCAGATACTCTGTTCGACAGCTTAGCCCCCAAGGATCAATCCATCCAGTGGTACTAGGTGCAAAAATTTATAAATTATCACCACCGAGCAAGCTTATAGGGTCATGAGAAATAAATCGTCCAATTTCAGGATCATAATATCGGAACGTATTGTAATGAAGCGCCGTTTCAACATCAAAGTACTGGCCCTGGAACCGTAGATTCTGCTCGACTTCATTGACCGTCAGTTGCTCAATCGCCCCCCAAGACCGATACGTCGCCTACCAGACGATCCCACCCTCGCTATCCGTCAACTCCAACGGCGTACCAATCTGGTCAGTATGGAAGTAATAAAGCTTCTGCACTTTCCATTCCATCTGATCGACTCGCGCCAATGGCGCATAACTACCCGGCTCATACAGGTACAGAATGCTCTGCCCAGGCGTCTCCTCGCGCAGCATCCTTAGCCCTTGCCAGAGGAAGCGCTTCTGCTCGGTGGTGCCGTTATTTTCCGCCTGCTTGGCCACCCGCCGCCCAAGTCTGTCGTACGGGTACTCGCCTCGGCTTTCCAGCTTGCCATTGACCAACGTCTCCGCCCGCACCAGCCGGCTCTCGCAGTCATAGTTAAAACTCTGCAGCTTGCTATGCCCCGAGCGCTTCTCGATCAGGTTGCCCCACGGGTCGTAGCGGTATTCCTGGTCCCGCAAATGCGTTATCCGGTTGTCCTTGAACTTTGCAAACTGCCACGCATTGAAATCCAGGCGGTTCTCCGCTGTCGTAGCGAAACTCTTCGCTGCCTATCAGCGAGCCGGTATCGCGGCTGCGCAACTGACCATTGGCCTCGTACTCGTATTTGGTCTCTCCACGCAGCTTGTCGAGCGTTCGCACCAGTTCTCCCGCCGGGTCGTACTGATAACGGCGATGAATCGGGTTATAGGCATGCTCCACCAGCAGCGAGGTATTGATACCGGTGTTATGCACCTGCGAGAGTTTGTCGGACGGCAGGGTCGACGCAAACTGCCAGGCCTTGCCCCCCATCGCGTCGTAGCCAAAGCAACTGGTGAGCTTGCCTTGGGTGCGGTACACCTCGCGGTGCAGGTCTCGTAGGTGTATTCCAGCTTTTCTTCCGCGATCCCAAGCTGCTTGCCGATCCCGGTCGGTTGCCGCTCGATGCTCAGCAAACGGTCACCGTCGTCGTATGCGAATGTCTGGCTCGCATCACGGTTGATCTTGGCAACCAAACGGCCAATGGCATCACGCTCGAACAGCGTATGGCGCTCGGGCCGCTCGGCATTTTCGCCATAGCCAATCTCATCCAGTCGTGTGAGATGGCCACCGACGTTGTAGCTGAAACGCCGGGTCAGGTTATCCACCCGCACTTCCTCGCTTAGCCGGTCCGACGCGTCATAGGCAAAGCAGTTGGCCGCGCTGTTCTCGTTGACCAGTGCGGTCAGGCGCAAGGCCTTGTCGTACTCATAGCGGAGCCACTCGCTCGTGGCGTCCTGGCGGCTCTTAGCAGCCCCCGCGAGATACGCTACAATCGAGTAGCCTGGCCTTTGCCATCGCGGGGACCCAGTACTTGGCTGAGGTTATTATTGGGATAGGAAACCAATATTCAGATCCATGCCTACTTCACTTATAAATGACACCTAAGACAAGACATTAATCATCTTCACCTAAGCCCTAAAGATAGCAAACCTTGCCCCAACTCATAAAAATTGCGCAACGATACAACTACAAACCACTTATTCGACAACTTTCAACCAACATACACCTACATAGAAGCCAGCCAAAATAAATTCACTACAACTCAAAGCTCCCTAATCGCTTGCCTAATCGAGTCAACAAAAAACTCCTCAAAACTTTGATAAATTACATTTTTTTCTTTGGTTCGCTTGAACGAAAGCTGAGTTTCAACTATGACCGGCTCGCCAGTAGCTCCGAGAGTCGAGACATCTATGGAATAAATCGGACCATAGCCAGAAGCTTTCACTACAATCATCGACTCATTTGCATCGCCATCAGCTCTAGCACTTTTTGTGGCAAAAACCACGTTAGGAACAGACGTTGCACCAATACCGCTCTTGGTTATACCATAGTAAGTATCACCCGCAAACGACAGCGCACCATATTTCTTCAAAAACAGTTTATATGATAATGGAAAATTAACACCAAGAGCTTTCTCAAAGTCTGCTATCGCTTCATCCGATGCCCCCCCTGCGTATGCGGGGTCTTCCCCGCTGGCGTTGATTTCAGATTCTATAATATCTATATAGCTCATTTTATATCCTCAAAAATCCAAGGCTCTGGCTTTCCAATAAGATTTCTTCCAAGTATTGAATGGACCGCGATTCATGCTTGGCGGCGCGCTGTTATAAACACGTCTTAATCCATCACTTCCCACCCAACTTTTATCCCACTGGTTAGAATATATATGCACCACCCTGTCGTGCTTAGAATGGAAACTGCTTAGAACCTCAGCCATCGGACCAGGTTCATCTTGGGTAAGATGATGAAGATTTACTTCTTTCCCATCCTTACCGATAGGCGCGTCCCCCTTCTTCATTCTCTGTATGTTAGTACGCCCCAGCTCATCCACACGATGCGGATCAAATATATCATTACGCTGATAAACTTTCCGGCCCGCTACACTTTTCGGTGTCCAGCATGCCCACCCAAGCGGGTCAACCCAAGAAATAGGATTAGGGGCAAATCCATAAAAATTAATCCCCCCACTTAAACCAATTGGGTCTTGGGTCGTAAATCTTCCTACTTCGGAGTCATAATATCGGAAAGTATTGTAGTGCAAATAGCTTTCACAATCAAAGTACTGCCCTTGAGATCTAAGGTTCTGCTCAACCTCACTAACAGCTAGCTGGTCTACAGCCCCCCAAGAACGGTAAGTAGCCTGCCAAACAATCTCACCCTCGCTATCGGTCAGCTCCAACGGGGTACCAATCTGGTCCGTATGGAAGTAATAGACCTTCTGCTCTTCCCCTTCAACTTGATCGACCCGCGCTAACGGCGCATAGCTACCCGGCTCGTACAGGTACAAGATGCTCTTCGCAGGCGTTTCCTCCCGCAGCATCCTCAGCCCCTGCCAGAGGAAGCGCTTCTGTTCGACCTCGCCATTGATTTCAGCCTGCTTGGCTATTCGCCTCCCCAAGCTGTCGTAACGATACTCGCCTTGGCTTTCCAGCTTGCCATTGACCAACGTCTCCGCCCGCACCAGCCGATTCTCACAGTCATAGGCGAAGTGCTGCAGCTTGCTGTGCCCAGAGCGTTTCTCGATCAGGTTGCCCCACGGATCGTAGCGGTATTCCTGGTCCCGCCACTGTTTGATCCGGTTGTCCTTGACCTTGGTAAACTGCTGCGCATTGAGATCCAAGCGGTTGGCTGCCGCGTCGTAGCGGAATTCTTCGCTACCGACCAGCGAGCCGGTATCTCGGCTGCGCAATTGGCCATTGGCTTCGTACTCGTACTTGATCTCGCCACGTAGCTTGTCGAGGGTACGCACCAGTTCACCGGCCGGGTCGTACTGGTAACGGCGGTGGATCGGGTTGTAGGCGTGCTCGACCAGCAACGAGGTATTGATGCCGGTGTTGTGCACCTGCGAGAGCTTGTCGGCCGGCAAGGTCGAGGCAAACTGCCAGGCCTTGCGCCCCATGGCGTCATAACCGAAGCAACTGGTGAGCTTGCCCTGGGTGCGGTACACCTCACGATGCAGGTCATTGCGCTCCATGTCGCTGATCACCTGGCCGTCCAGGTTCGCTGGTGCAGGTGTCCGCTGCCGTATTACAAGTAGTTGGACTTTCGATCATCCGTCGGGGCGTACTGGTGACGGCGATGGATCGAATTGTAAGCGTAGTCTACCAGCAGCGACGTTAACGCCGAGGCGGTTGGAGATCTTATCGCTGTTCAATTCAAGCGAACAACCGGGATGACTCCGGTTGCTTAGTATAATTCATTCGAAATACCATTAGGAAAATCCTGAATAATCTCTTTTGGCACAGAGCGTAGAACGGGCGCTCTCAATAGACTTCATTAAATGTTTTGCTGGCCCCACTTAAAGGCAGCAGGACCAGAAGAACACACTTGCTGTTAAAGATTAAACTTGGATTTCGGTCTAAATATTGAAATGCTCTTTCACGTCTTTGTCGCCCATAGGGGAATAGGATGGATAATCACACTTACTTCCTACCAAAGAGCTCTCATTATCAAAAATATCAACAAGCTTGACATTATCGGCTACACCGTACACATACCTCACCGACTCTTGTTTTGACGGCCTATAATATAAATCGTGAGCAACAATTCTCCAGTCACCCTCAGCTTTACGATCAAAAAGCGAATAAGAATCTAATATGACAGGGTCACCTAAGCGCTTGAAAGAAAGTGAATCAACCGCTGGGACATTAAGAACCTTGTCAAAAATCTCCACTACATGGCCAAGGCTATTTTGGGTTATAATGCGACCAACCCCATATTTTTTGGAGTCTAAAGCAAAGCAAAATATATCCCCGCTTTTTATTTTTTTATAACTTGTTTTGATCTTTTTGTCCCACTCATAAACCTCAAGTGACGTCATCCGCAACCTCCTTTCAATGCAGCAGTTTTCTTGGCGAAATTACTTTCGAAATTAGCTTGGCGAGCTGGAGCTCTCGTAGTATTTGCATGATCATATGAGTTGATCTTGTTTCCGCGATTTTTATGTGAGATCTCTTCGCCTACTATGCCAGTTTTTGTCTCATAGTGTTCAATATAGGCCTGTTCAAAACCTCGTGCTTCCCCATAGGTAATACTTTTGTCAAGAGGCTCCATCCTCGCCCCAGGGCTTAGTCTGTTACTGCCAGCATGCTCTGCTCTACGTCGTGATAGATCATCAGTGATTCCCACATAATAGGGTTTATCACTCCCCTTATCAAACAAGCCATAAACATTATACCCCGGCGCTTGTTCGTGGACCCAGCCAAGAGGGTCGATCCAAGTGACCGGATTAGGTGCGTACCTATAAAGATTATCACTACCATCCAACCCAATTGGATCTTGCGAGATAAATCTCCCTACTCCCGGATCATAATAACGAAAAGTATTGTAATGGAGATTAATCTCTTTATCGAAATATTGCCCTTGCAGCCGCAAATTTTGCTCAGTGATATCCACCACAAGTTCATCGATTTCGGCCCATGAGCGATACGTCGCCTGCCAAACGATCTGCCCGTCACTGTCCGTCAGTTCCAGCGGCGTACCAATCTGGTCAGTATGGAAGTAATAGACCTTCTGTCCTTCCCCTTCAACCTGATCAACCCGCGCCAACGGCGCATAGCTACCCGGCTCGTACAGGTACAGGATGCTCTGCCCTGGCGATTCCTCCCGCAGCATCCTCAGCCCCTGCCAGAGGAAGCGCTTCTGCTCGACCTCGCCATTGATTTCAGCCTGCTTGGCTATTCGCCTCCCCAAGCTGTCGTAACGATACTCGCCTTGGCTTTCCAGCTTGCCATTGACCAACGTCTCCGCCCGCACCAGCCGGTTCTCGCAGTCATAGCTGAAGTGCTGCAGCTTGCTGTGCCCCGAGCGCTTCTCGATCAGGTTGCCCCACGGGTCGTAGCGGTACTCCTGATCCCGCCACTGCTTGATCCGGTTGTCCTTGACCTTGTCGAACTGCCGCGCATTGAAGTCCAGGCGGTTGGCTGCCGGGTCGTAGCGGAACTCCTCGCTGCCGATCAACGAGCCAGTATCACGACTGCGCAACTGGCCGTTGGCTTCGTATTCGTACTTGATCTCACCGCGTAGCTTGTCGAGGGTACGCACCAGTTCACCGGCCGGGTCGTACTGGTAACGGCGGTGGATCGGGTTGTAGGCGTGCTCGACCAGCAACGAGGTATTGATGCCGGTGTTGTGCACCTGCGAGAGCTTGTCGGCCGGCAAGGTCGAGGCAAACTGCCAGGCCTTGCGCCCCATGGCGTCATAACCGAAGCAACTGGTGAGCTTGCCCTGGGTCCGGTACACCTCGCGGTGCAGGTCATCGCGCTCCATGTCACTGATGACCTGGCCGTCCAGGTTCAACTGGTGCAGGTGACCGCTGCCGTAGTACAGGTGATTGACCTTGCGCCCATCCGGCAGGGTCAGCGTGGTCAGGTTGCTGAGTGGGTCGTACTCGTAGGCTAGCGTCCCATCGGGGGTGATTTCTTGGGTCAGCCGGCCGAGCAGATCGTAGGTGTATTCCAGCTTTTCTTCCGTGATCCCAAGCTGCTTGCCGATCCCGCTCGGTTGCCGCTCGATGCTCAGCAACCGGTCACCGTCGTCATATGCGAATGTCTGGCTCGCATCACGGTTGATCTTGGCAACCAAACGGCCAATGGCATCACGCTCGAACAGCGTATGGCGCTCGGGCCGCTCGGCATTTTCGCCATAGCCAATCTCATCCAGTCGTGTGAGATGGCCACCGACGTTGTAGCTGAAACGCCGGGTCAGGTTATCCACCCGCACTTCTTCGCTCAGCCGGTCCGAAGCGTCGTAGGCAAAGCTGTACGTGGCGTTGTTCTCGTTGACCAGCGCGGTCAGGCGAATGGCCTTGTCGTACTCGTAGCGAACCCGCTGGCCCTTGGCATCCTGGCGGCTGCTCGGCAGGCCACGGGCCGTGCGCATCAGGCGGGTGGTCTGGCCCTTGCCGTCGGTGTGGCTGAGCACCTGGCCGTAGACGTTGTAGGTGAAGGTTTCCGCAGTACCGTCCGGGTGGCTGATGCGCAGCACTTCGCCGTCGGGCTTGCGCTCCAGCGTGGTGGTCTGGTTCAGCGCATCGGTCACCGCCACCAGGTGCTGACGCTCGTCGTAGCGGTACCAGGTGCTCTTGCCCGAGCAGTCCTGATAACGCTCGACCTGGGCCAGGGTGTTCCACCACAGGTACTTGGACTTGTAGGTCGCATCGATGATGGTGTGCGGCAGGCCGTCATCGCTGTTCAGGTACTCGGTCATCTGGCCGAGGGCATCGAATTCGGCGAGCAGGTTGCCCTTGTCATCGTAGCGCGCTCGCCAGGTGCTGCCGTCCGGATAGCTGACCTGGGTCACCAGCGTGGTCAGGTGGTGATATTCGTAGGTGGTCTTGCGGCCCAGCGGGTCGGTCTCTTCGAGCAGGCGGGAGAATTCGTCGTACTTGAATTGCAGGCGGTTACCGTCCGGCAAGGTCAGGCCAACCTACCGCTCATCATAAATATATATTTTCTCTTCACCACGCAAAGTGAATAAGCCCACAAGATCCCCTTCCTCGAAAACGGGATATATCTTAATACCTGGCAAGCTATTAGACGAAAACGTTAGAATTTCCTGAAGACGCCCTTGATTCCAGTCGTAACCTAACGTCCAAAATTCCGAGTCAAAATCAACCCTGCAAGCTTTACGTACTTCTCCTTGCTCTTTATCAATTACCTTGAGCCACAAACGTTCGCCGTGACGATTCATCTTAATTGAATAATCTCGCCTGTCATCATAGAAAAAATATTCAAACCCATGAATTTCACCCTTTGCATTGTAGATATCTACCTTCTGCAACCGCCCATCCACGTAATAATATTTGTTTATATTTTTTTTACTTGTAGGTTCCTTTGCAGTCAGCCTGCTTGGCTTTACACCTGACATCTCTAATTCATAAGGAATAAAAGAAATTCCGACCCCTTTCGACCACTTAATATTCGAGCCTTCGGCACAATCAGGATCAAAATCCAAAACAAAGGAAGAATCCTCAGCTTTCTTGACAACCTCATCTTTAAAGCGCTTCAAATCTTCTACCAGCATAGTTCTACCTTATCGTTATAAATGAAATACCATCAAACAGCGACTGCTTAACCTCGGAAAGTGCGCTGAGAAATTCCTCTCGACCATTGGCTACGGAAAGCTTATCAAAGACATATTGCTTATAGGCTTTGCCGTGCACACCCGCACCTTTGTGAGGGGTGGCAGTTGTACCTGGAACCCTTGCAGACTCGGTATTGGGCAGCCAAATCCCATTACGCTTATCATTTATATCAATGTCCAATTCATCCATCTTTTTCCGGAGTGCAATCATCCTCGCATCTTTCGAGTTGGACATCACAATATGATGCGCATCATACTGACCTCCCCCCTGTGGACTTATCCCGAGTTCTTTTCGAAGAAGCTTGGCATCTGAGTTGCACGACAGACCTAGTTCATCGATCCACCCTATAGGGCTAGGTGCATATTGATATAAATTATCTCCACCTGCTAGACCGATGGGGTCTTGTGTCAGAAATCTCCCAATTTCAGGGACATAGAATCGGAACGTGTTGTAGTGCAGCCCCGTTTCGGCATCAAAGTACTGACCTTGGAAGCGTAGGTTCTGCTCCACCTCATTGACCGCTAGCTGCTCTATCTCACCCCACGAGCGATATGTCGCCTGCCAGACAATCTCACCCTCGCTATCGGTCAGCTCCAGCGGGGTTCCAATCTGGTCCGTATGGAAGTAATAGACCTTCTGCCCTTCCCCTTCAACCTGATCAACCCGCGCCAACGGCGCATAGCTACCCGGCTCGTACAGGTACAGGATGCTCTGCC
>RCUS01001578.1_pt1 | contig 11477 bp, 9 predicted proteins | sample 2166221 | NCBI WGS metagenome assembly RCUS01 (sample SAMN09932758, study PRJNA488358) | compost metagenome | isolation source: compost soil in cyclohexanecarboxylic | place: Germany: Experimental Botanical Garden | reverse complement strand
ATGTGCAACCTCTAGAGCCTCATCTGCTTTTTCCATTAGTTCATTTGCTTCTTCGTATTTACCTTCATTTACTTTTTCAAGAGCTTCATATGCACTTGCTTTTGCATCTCCAGCATTTATTATTAAATTCATTACTACCATTTCTAATTCAGTCATTAATTGCTTCCTCCATTTCTTTTCAAATTTACATTAATTCGATTCATCAACATCATTCTAATAAATCTTTTATCTTATGACAACCTTTTCACCAGCTTTAGGCTTGAAGTTTCAGATTATTCAATTTTTTATAGTAAAACTTGAAAATTCAATCCAAAATCATATTTTACTCTTAAGTTTTTCTTAATTAATGCATAATTGCTGAAAATGAAAAAAGACTTCAAAATCGAAGTCTCTCTTACTCACTTAATGTCCATCAGTTTTTATTTCCCAATGTATTACAAATGTTAATATTGCTCTAAGTATAATAATCGCTGCCAATATGTACATCTCATCTAGAGTTCTAACTATTACAGTCTTTAATATTTCACTTGCTAACTTGAATTCAAGTGCCAAAGTTAGAGCTTTAGCTAAGTCCACCTTTATAGGTGTATCTCTCTCTTTAAACAAACTTAGTATAAATTGGTAGAATGCTTTAATAGCTGCTACAATAATTACCAGAGTTCCCATTGCTTCTAGTAAATGTATAGTATAATTAATAAGTAAAGATACAAAATGTTCCATGTACTCCTCCAAATATGAATATTTTATTAACTACCATTATAATATAAATTAAAAAGATTGGAACAATTATTGCTCCAATCCTAAAAATATTAATCTTCTAATATAAACTTTTCTATTAATTGTGCTACTCCATCTTCTTCATTAGATAATGTAACATACTGAGCTATAGATTTAATTTCTTCTGTTGCATTCCCCATAGCTACCCCTAATCCAGCAAACTCAATCATATGTTTATCATTGCCTTCATCTCCAACACAGATAACCTCGCTTTTATCTATTCCTAGATAATCTGCTAAAGCTTTTACTCCAGCACCTTTATTACAATCTTTGTGCACAAATTCTAAAAAGGCAACATTACTTCTAAGTATACTATATTGTTCATATAACTCTTTAGGAAGTAACTCTATAGCCTTGTTTAAAACCTCTGGCTCATCAATCATCATGAACTTTCCTATTTCATCGTCCTCATCTACTTCATCAAACTCTTTTACGGTTAACTTTAAGCAATTTCTATCAGCTACTTGCTGAGTATATCTTGTATTTTTAGGAGTAAATAAACCATTTTTTAATGATATTCCTAATATGTTAACTCCCACATCTTTACTAACCTTACGAAGTATCTTTCCATCTTTTCCTGATAGAGCTTTAAAGTTTATTATTTCTTTTGTCTCAGTATTTTGAATTAATGCTCCGTTATAACTTAATACATAATCTCCATCAGATATTAAATCTAAATCCTTAAGGTACCCATATATTCCATCTATAGATCTACCTGAGGCCAAAACTACTTTTACACCTTTTGCCTTGGCTTTTTTTATTGCATTTTTTGTTCTTTCAGATATGCTTTTATCATCTTTTAGAAGAGTTCCATCCATATCCATCGCTATTAATTTATACATAAATTACCTCCCCATATACTATAGAAACTAGTTTTATTATCACATAGCTCTTTAAAAATACCAAGTAGTTTTCATATGATGAAATTTTATTCTACCATTAATTATTTGATGAAAATTTTCAATTATTATGTTATACTATTGCGGATAGCGTAAATATAAATGAAAAGGAATGAGAAGTATTGATTACAGTAACTAATGTAAGCTTAAGATATGGCGACAAAAAACTATTTGAAGATGTAAATATCAAATTTACTCCTGGAAACTGTTATGGAGTTATAGGTGCTAATGGAGCAGGTAAAAGTACCTTTTTAAAGGTTTTATCTGGTGATGTTCAACCTAACACAGGAGATGTATCTATTCCAAAGGATATTAGAATGTCCGTTTTAAAACAGGACCATTATGAATATGATGAATACCCTGTTCTTGAAACTGTTATAAGAGGAAATGAAAGACTTTATGAAATAATGAGAGAAAAGGATGAGCTTTATGCAAAACCAGATTTCTCAGACGAAGATGGTATAAAAGCCTCTGAACTTGAAGGTGAATTTGCTGACCTAAATGGTTGGGAAGCAGAATCTGATGCTTCATCTTTATTACAAGGTTTAGGGATTACTACAGAGCTTCACGATAAAAAAATGTCAGAACTTAATGGTGGAGATAAAATTAAGGTTTTATTAGCTCAAGCCTTATTTGGTAATCCAGGAATACTTATTCTAGATGAGCCTACTAACCACTTAGATATTAAATCAATTAACTGGTTAGAAGAGTTCTTAATAAACTTTGAAGGAACAGTTATAGTTGTATCCCATGATAGACACTTCTTAAACAAAGTATGTACTCACATGGCTGACGTTGACTTTGGTAAGATTAAATTATATGTAGGTAACTATGATTTCTGGTATGAATCAAGCCAACTTGCATTACAAATGTCTAAGGATCAAAACAAGAAGAAAGAAGAAAAAATAAAAGAATTACAAGAATTTATAGCTAGATTTAGTGCTAATGCTTCTAAATCTAAACAAGCTACTTCTCGTAAGAAACTTCTTGATAAAATAACTTTAGATGACATTCAACCATCTAGCAGAAGATATCCTTTCGTTGGTTTTAAACCAGAAAGAGAAGTTGGTAATGATATTCTTAGAATTGAAGGACTAACTAAATCTATAGATGGAGTTAAAGTATTAGATAATGTAAACTTCTTTGTAAACAAAGGAGATAAAATAGCTTTCGTAGGTGATGAAATAGGTATAACAACCTTATTTAAAATCCTTATGGATGAATTAGAAGCAGATGCTGGAGATTTCAAATGGGGAGTAACTATAACTAAAGCCTATTTCCCTAAAGATAACTCGCAGTTCTTTAATGATGTAAACTTAAACTTAGTTGATTGGTTAAGACAATATTCTGATGAAAAATCTGAAAGTTATTTAAGAGGATTTTTAGGAAGAATGTTATTCTCTGGAGATGAAGCTCTTAAAGAAGCTAAAGTTTTATCTGGAGGAGAAAAGGTTAGATGTATGTTATCTAAAATGATGCTATCAAGTGCTAATGTACTTATTTTAGACCAACCTACAAACCACTTAGACCTTGAATCTATAACTGCTGTAAATAATGGTTTAAGAGACTATAAGAGTAATTTATTATTCACATCTCATGACCATCAATTTATAGAAACTATAGCTAATAGAATCATTGAAGTAACTCCTGAAGGAACTATCATAGATAAGCAAATGTCTTACGATGAATACTTAGAGTGGAAAAAATAATATAACATAAAGATAAGCGAGCAATAACATGCTCGCTTAATTTTATCTTGGCAATTTACTCTCTATTATATTTTTAACCTTTTTAGGCAATTCATCTAGTTCTTCCTTTGACAAGTCTTTTGTCTCTATCATTGGATGTACATATAACTCTACATCAGCTGGTTTAATTTTATTTCCGTTCTGCTCCATTAATTTATAAGAACCACTTATTGTAACTGGAACTATTGCAACCTTTGCCTTAGTAGCTAATTTAAAACTTCCTGCTTTGAAGTCTCCTAATTTATCCCCTTTACTTCTAGTTCCTTCTGGAAATATTACTAAAGAGTGTCCTGATTTTAATATATTAACACCTTGAACTATTGCTTCTGCTGATTTTCTTATATTACTTCTATCCATAAATACGCAATCTATAAATTCCATCCAAGTGTGTACAAGTGGCCATGATTTCATTTCTGCCTTTGCTATGTATCCTTTCGGCTTTTTTATATAACTTAAAAATAAAGCTATATCAAAGTTACTTTGATGATTACCTATAAATAATACTGGCACATCTTTAGGTATATTCTCTTCACCATATATCTTTACTCTTGCTCCACTTAATTTCATTTGAGATAATGCCCATCTTCTAGTAGTTTTTTCAATATACTCTATTGCTTCTGGATTTTTTCCATCCTTTATCATTTTTTTAACCCTAAACATCTCTGGGGTTTTTAATAACAAGCTTACTGCAAAATGAGTATACCAAGCTATTGTTCTTAACATAAATATTCCTCCATACTTAGTGTATTATATCTATTATACATTTTTTGCGCATAAAGAAAAAGCTATTGGATTAACCAATAGCCTTTTTAATAAAATATTACATTGCTTCTTCGTCAAAATTACCATCTTTAAATTGGCTGTTATAAAGATCTGCATAGAAACCATTTTGTTCTAATAATTGTTTATGATTTCCTTGTTCTATAACAGTTCCTTGATTCATAACAAGTATTAAATCTGCATCCTTAATTGTAGATAATCTATGAGCTATTACGAAGCTTGTTCTTCCTTCCATAAGCTTATTCATAGCTTTTTGGATATATACTTCTGTTCTTGTATCTACACTACTTGTTGCTTCATCAAGTATTAATATTGATGGATCTGCTAATATTGCTCTAGCAATTGTTAATAATTGTTTTTGTCCTTGAGATATATTTGAAGCTTCTTCATTTAATACTGTATCATAACCCTCTGTAAGAGTTCTTATGAAGTGGTCTGCGTGGGCTGCTTTAGCTGCTTCTATTACTTCTTCATCAGTAGCACCCTTTCTACCATAAGCTATATTTTCTTTTATAGTTCCTTGGAATGACCAAGTATCTTGAAGTACCATACCAAATATATTTCTTAAATTTTCACGTCTTAAATCTCTTAAATCTACTCCATCAACAGTTATCTTACCACCATTTATTTCATAGAATCTCATAAGAAGATTTACCAATGTAGTTTTACCTGCTCCAGTAGGTCCTACTATAGCTATGGTTTGACCTTTCTTAACATCAATATTCATATTTTCTATAAGCTTAGAATCTTCTTTGTAGCTAAAGTCAACATTTTCGAATTTAACTTCACCTTTTACATTATTTAAAGTAACTGCGTCTTTTGAATCTGGAATTTCTTCAACTTCATCTAAAACTTCAAATACACGTTCTGCTGCTGCAACTGTAGATTGAATTATATTAGCTATATTTGCAGTTTGGTTTATAGGTTGAGAGAACTGTCTCATATATTGTATGAAAGCTTGAATATCTCCTACGCTTATTGAACCTTTAGTAGCTAAGTATCCACCTGTTACTGATACTGCAACGTAACCAATGTTATTAACAAAACCCATTAAAGGCATTATTAATCCAGATATAAATTGAGCTTTCCAACCTGATTTATATAAATCTTCATTTACATCATTAAATTTCTTTAGAGATGCTTTTTCTCTTCCGAATGCTTTAACTATATTATGTCCTGAATACATTTCTTCTATATGACCATTTAACTCGCCTAAATGCTTTTGTTGAGCTGCAAAATATTTTTGAGATCTTCCTAATATAGGTCTTATAACAAAAATACTCACTGGAAGCACAACTATAGCTATAAGTGTCATTTTCCAACTTATTGAGAGCATCATACCAAGTATACCTACTATAGTAACTATAGATGTTATAAGTTGCGTTAATGATTGTTGAAGTGTTGCCGCTACAGTATCTAAGTCATTTGTAAAACGGCTTAATACATCTCCCTTTGTTCTAGCATCAAAATATTTTAAAGGTAATTTTTCTAACTTATTATTTAAATCATTTCTCATATCATAAACAGTATTTTGAGCTACTCCTGACATTATCCAACCTTGAATAAATGTAAATACTGAACTTATAGCATAAAAGAGGATAAGTAATAATAATATATTTCTAACATACTCAAAGTCTATTTCTGGTTTATAACTTCCAAATACAGCTTTTATTGTATCTACATCCCCAGATTGCATAGCGGTATTAATTTTTGAGATATCCTCATCTGAAAGATATTTTTCTAATATTTCTTGAACTTTTTCTGACTGTTCTTTTGCTTCAGGAGTTTGCTGAGCTTCTAAAGCCTTCTTCATTTGTTCTGCTGCTTGTGCTTGTATTTGAGGAGCTAATTTAGGATTAGCTTTTATCTGCTCTTCAATTTGCTTCTTTTGAGCATCCATCTGCTCCTTCATAGTAGTTACTGCTTCAGTAACCCCTTTACTCACTGCGCTATATTCATATTTTGCTACTATACCTTCAAATAATCTTGTAGTAGCCTTTCCCATTATCTTAGGACTAACTATAGAAAATATTGTAGCTAATATTGCTACTAAAAATACTGATATTATATGAACGGCTCTTGGTTTTAAATATCCTATTAATCTCCTTAAGGTTCCTTTAAAGTCCTTTGCTTTTTCCCCAGACATTACCACTCCGCCCATTGGGCCTCCACCCATTGGACCACCGCCTCTTTTTGGCGCATTGTTTTTCATTTCACTCATGATATCTCCTCCTCTGAAAGTTGTGAAGATACAATCTCACGATATATTTCACAGTTATTTAGAAGCTCTTTATGAGTTCCCATTCCTGCAATCTCACCTTGTTCTAATACTATTATTCTATCTGCATCCATTACTGTACTTACTCTTTGGGCAACTATTATTACTGTAGAGTCTCCTGTTTCTTTCTTAAGAGCAGCTCTTAACTTAGCATCTGTCTTTAAATCTAATGCTGAGAAACTATCATCAAAAACATATATTTCAGGTCTTCTAATCAAAGCTCTTGCTATAGCCAAACGTTGTTTTTGTCCACCTGATACATTATTACCACCTTGAGCAATAAAAGAATCAAATCCATCTTTCATATTAGTTACAAAATCTAATGCTTGAGCAACCTCAGCTGCATGTTTAACTTCCTCATCTGAAGCATCTTCTTTACCATATCTTATATTATCTGAAACACTTCCTGAAAATAATACTGCCTTTTGAGGAACTATTCCAACTTTATTTCTTAAATCTTCTTGAAGCATATCTTTTATATCTACACCATCTACTAATATACTTCCTTTTTCCACATCATAGAAACGTGGTATTAAATTAATAAGTGCTGATTTACCTGAACCAGTACTACCAATTATAGCAGTAGTTTCACCTGGTCTTGCATCAAACGAAATATTGCTAAGTACAGGTTCTTCTGCTCCTGGGTATCTAAAATATACATTTTTAAATTCTACATGCCCACTTTCAACTTTTTTATTATTAGGGTTCTTAGGGTCTAGTATTTCTGGTTTTAAATCTAAAACTTCATTTATTCTTACTGCTGATGCAGATGCTCTTGGTATTAATATAAACATCATAGCAACCATAATAACAGACATCATTATTTGCATAGCATATTGGATAAATGCCATCAAATCACCAACTGCCATTTCTCCTAAATCTATACGATTTGCTCCAAACCAAAGGATACCTATAGTCAATAAGTTGAATACAAACATCATAAGTGGCATTAAGGTTGCTAATAATTTATTAACTTTAATAGCTGTGTCAGTTAAATCTTTATTTGCTGCTTTAAATCTATCTTTTTCAAAATCAGTTCTATTAAAAGCACGTATAACCCTTATTCCTGTTAATCCTTCTCTAACTACTAGATTTAGTTTATCAACCTTTGTTTGCATGCTTTTAAATAGTGGCATTCCTTTTACAGCTACAAATATCATCATACCTAAAACTAAAGGAATAGCTGCTGCAATAACTCTAGCTAGATACGTATCTTTAGAAAGAGCCATTATAAGCGCACCAACAAACATTATAGGTGCCATAACTAATATTCTAAGCCCCATTACCATTACTGTTTGAACTTGTGTTATATCATTTGTTGTTCTTGTAATAAGAGAAGATGTTGGGATTTTGTTAAACTCATTAAGAGAAAATCCTTCTACATGAGTAAATACTTCTCTTCTAACATCTCTTGAAAATGCCATAGCAACTTTGGACGCAAACAATGCTGCTACAACTGAGCATAAAGTTCCTCCTAAAGCCACAAGTAACATCTTTCCACCCGTTTGTAATATATAATCAACATCACTATTTACTATTCCAGTATCAACTATATCAGACATCAAATTGGGTAAATTTAATTCTGCCATAACTTGAAAATATATTAATACTAATATAACTACGACCGAAATCCAATACTTTTTCAAAAACCTAAATAATTTGATCATTCATTTCATCTCCATTCACATAGTCTTACATTAATCATTGCAGTTATCTAAATTTTTATTTGTAATTTCTTCTAAATTACTTTTCATCTGCATTAATAATCTTCTGAAAATTACTAGCTCATCTTCAGTAAAATTTTTAAAACATTCCTTTTTGATTCCATTATAATAACTTTTAAGCTCTAAGCTTAATTCCTTGCCAATTTCTGTTGTGTAAACTCTCATAACTCTTTGATCTGCTTCATCAACTTTTCTTTTAATAAATCCTGCCTTTTCTAATTTCTTTATCATCCCTGTAACTGTAGCAGGTTTTATATTAAGAACTTTTGCAAGTTGATTTTGACTAATTCCTTCTTCATGCCCTATTACCCCTAACAAATGAGCTTGACCAGGATGAAGACCTATCTTTTCCAACAATTGATGGGCTCTATGAAAGTTGAGTTTTATAACTTGATGAAAAATTCCATATAATGATTCTCCATAATTCTGTTCTATTTCTCTCACCTCCAATTAGTTAGGCAACTAAACTATTTATTATATTACCACCATAAATATTTTTAGTCAATATCTTTATAATTCCAATTTATTAATAAAACATTAATATCATTTCAGATTATACAAATAGGGTATTTACTTGCTTTATCTATATAATATTTATAGTTTGTTGTGTTTAAATTAACTAATGTAAATATTTTCACATCGTTTTGTTCACAAAAATTTTAGTTAGCTACCTAATTAATTTTCACCCTAAAATTATATTCTTACTAATTGTTTATTGCTACAATAACAATTGATATTTACTATAATAATTCATAACCTAAGGTCAAGGTCAACAGTATATATCATATTTATAAACTGAATTTAAACTACTTAATAAACTTACTAGATAAATAAATAGTAAATGTACTTCCATTACCTAACTCACTTTGAACCTCTATTGAACCTTTGTGAACTTCAATAATTCTTTTTACTATTGAAAGACCCAATCCATTACCCCCAATTGATCTAGCTCTAGCTTTATCAGCTTTATAAAAACGTTCAAAAATATGCAGTTGCTCCTCTTCATCAATTCCTATTCCAGTATCTATTATCTTAAACTCAACTTTATCTTGAACTTGGCTTAAATATATTTTTATTTGTCCATTTTCTTCTGTGAACTTTATACTATTATGAATTAAATTAGTCCACACTTGATTAAGCATTCCTTCATCTCCTATTATCTCTACTTCATCCATAAATATTTCAAATTTAATATTTTTTCTTTCCCAATGAGGCTCAAGAGATAATATAGTGCTTCTTATCTGCTTATCTAATCTATAGCTTTTAAGTTGAAGCTCAACTTGATCTGAATCTAAAGTCGCTAGTTTAAGTAAATTATCCCCTAGTTTAGATAGTCTAGTACTTTCAGTTTCAATAATATTTAAGTAATGAACCCTCTCTTCTTCACTCAAATTATTATTTCTTAATACTTGAGCAAAACCTTTTATGGAAGTTAGAGGAGATTGAATCTCATGGGAAACATTAGAAACAAATTCTTGCCTCATTTTTTCCATTGTACTTAGCTCTAAAGCCATGCTATTAACCCCTTTTACTAAGGCCACAAATGGTTTAATTTTATTATGATCATACTCTAGCTTTACATTAAAATCTCCTTTTGACATTTTTTCCATTGCTTCTACTATAGATTTAAACATGTTGATTTGATACTCCCTATAGTTTTTGCTGCCAAAATTAATTGTTGAAAATATTGTTGTAACTAGAAAAAATATTCCTAAAAGGGAATTTATCATCTGAGTAATCAGTATATTAGGAGTTTTCCCTATAGTCTTATAAATAAAACTAGTGATAAAGAAAGCTAACATAATAAATGCGCTTAATACAATTAATCCTAAGAGAACTCCAAAGATATTATGAATTTTACCTTTTCTAAATCTCATAATTTCACCTCTATCCTATATCCAAGGCCTCTAATTGTCTTTATCTTAAAGGAATATTTGTTTTCTGGAAATCTTTCTCTGAGCCTATTAACATGAACATCTAGAGTTCTTTCATTTCCTTCAAAATCATAACCCCATATATCTTCAATTAATTCATCCCTTGAAAAGGTTCTTCCTGGATAACTGCCAAGCTTAAACAAAAGTTCAAATTCTTTTAAAGGTAAGTTTAAATTTTCACCTCTATCTGTTACCTCATAAGTTTTGTGATTAATTGATAACTCTCCAACCTCTATTATTTCAGAAGCAGTTATAAGATATCTTTTAAGCAAAGCTTTTACTCTAGCTACTAATTCTAATGGTTCAAAAGGTTTAACCATATAGTCATCAGTTCCTAACTCAAAGCCCTTTACTTTCTGTGTTATATCACCTTTAGCTGTAAGCATAAGTATAGGGATATCATAGTATTTTCTAATTTCCTTACATAAATCCCAACCATCCATATTAGGCATCATTATATCAATAACTGCAATATTAACCTTTTCTTTTTGAATTTCTGCAAGTGCCTCTATTCCATCAGAAGCCTCTAGTATATCAAATCCCTCATTTTTCAAAAGTACCTTTACCAGTTCTCTAATATATGGATCATCATCAACTATAAGTATTTTGCTCATATTGATTTCACCTCTCTTTATTTATTATAATTCTACACAACTTTTTTAAACTGAATTTAAATAAAAATAAGGTTATTTCCATCAATTGAAAACAACCTTATTTTTATTATTAAATTTTAAAATGTTTTACCGCCTCAATCATATCTCTAGCTGTTTCATGAAGCCTATCAGATAGTCCTGATAAGTCTACAATTGTAGCTGACTGTTCTTCTACTGATTGAGTGACCTCTTCTACAGAAGCTGATAGTTCTTCTGATTCTGAACTTATATTCTGAACATTATTCATCACTTTATCTTTTATTGTATTAGTATTTTTTATTATCGCTGATACATTATTTATTTTAGGAATTACTACATTTATTTGATTAACGATAGTATCAAATGCAACAATTGTATTAGATACTATTTCTGACTGTTCTTCAAATTTATCTATAGATTTTATAGCTGTATCTGATACCATTTTCGAATTATTTGATATATTTTTTATAAGTTTTGCTATAATTTCTGAAGATTCTAATGTTTGCTCTGCTAATTTTTTAACTTCGTTTGCAACAACTGCAAAACCATTTCCAGCTTCATTTGCTCTTGATGCTTCAATTGCTGCATTTAAAGAAAGTAAGTTGGTTTGCTTTGCAACATTATTTATAGTTTCACTTATTGAATTAATTTCAATTATGTTATCATCTAGAACCTTTATTCCACTTGACATTTCTTCAAAAGATT
>RCUS01001576.1_pt1 | contig 11491 bp, 11 predicted proteins | sample 2166221 | NCBI WGS metagenome assembly RCUS01 (sample SAMN09932758, study PRJNA488358) | compost metagenome | isolation source: compost soil in cyclohexanecarboxylic | place: Germany: Experimental Botanical Garden | reverse complement strand
AGATGCAGCCCGGCACCTGGGCCGTCCATGCCGACGCGGAAAAGACCCTGCGCGCCCTGGGCGAGCGCGGCGACATCATCCGCACCATGCAGCGGGCCATGCGCGGCGCGCCGCGCGAGCTGGCGGTGTTCGAGCCGGGAGACGATGGCCGAACCATCCTCGGCCGCGTGGCCGCGAAGGGGCTGGCCGACGAGCTGCGCGACCGGGGCTATCTGGTCATCGACGGGGTGGACGGCAAGGCCCACTATGTTGCGCTCAACGCCCGCGACGAACTGGCGAACTATCCGACCGGCGCCGTGGTGGAGGTGAAGGGATCGGCCGACGTGCGTGCGGCCGACCGCAACATCGCCGCGCTGGCGAGCGATGGCCTGTACCGCACCGACCACCACCTCGCCATCGCGCAGGGTCAGGCCGTGCCGGGCCGCGATCCGCAGGAAGTCGTCGCCGCCCATGTCCGTCGGCTCGAAGCCCTGCGCCGAGCCGGCATCGTGGAACGTGTCGCCGAAGGTCTGTGGAAGGTGCCGGACAACCTGCCCGAGCAGGGCCGTCAGTACGACGCGCAACGCCTGGGCAGCGTGGCCGTAGAACTGAAATCGCACCTACCCATCGAGCGACAGGCCCGCGTGATCGGCGCCACCTGGCTCGACCAGCAACTAATTGGCGGCGGTAAGGGCCTGGGCGACCTGGGCTTTGGCGGCGAAGCGCGACAGGCGCTGCAACAGCGTGCCGACTTCCTGACCGAGCAAGGGCTGGCTGAGTGGCGCGGGCAGAGCGTGATCCTGGCGCGCAACCTGCTGGGCACGCTACGCAACCGGGAACTCGCACAGGCCGCCAAGGATATTGCCGCCAACACCGGCCTGGAGCATCATCCGGTGGCGGACGGTCAGCGCGTGACCGGTATCTATCGGCGCAGCGTCATGCTCGCCAGCGGACGCTACGCGATGCTCGATGACGGCATGGGGTTCAGCCTGGTGCCGTGGCGGCCGTTTATCGAACAGCGGCTGGGGCAGCAGCTCGCCGCGACGGTGCGCGGTGGCGGGGTATCGTGGGAGGCTGGACGGGCCAGAGGGCCGTCGATCGGATAGTCCATACCATCTGAACCCGTGAGTCGTCTGTCAGCTTACGGGCCAAGGACCAGTCGCTCAGCCAAGAAATCCACGATACCGCGCTGTACGCATGATCACAGTGCCGATGCGACGGATTCGATCAATGTCCGCAGCCATTGCTGCGCCGGATGGCGATCGCTTCGACGATGCCAGATCAGATGGAAAACGATCTCGGGCAAGGTAACCGGTGGCGGGAAAAGAGCGAGCTTTCGTCCAGCCGGTGAATTGAGTGCGACCCGCTTCATGACGGTTGCCGTCATGTCCGTGCGCGCGACGACTGCCGGTAGGACGAACATTTGAGGAAGTGTCAGCGCGAGCTTGCGCTGATGGCCCTGCTGCGCTAGCGCCTGATCTACGAGACCATGTCGCTGCCCCTCCGGCGACGCGAGCGCATGGCGAAGCGAAAGATAGGTCTTCATGTTCATGCCGCGTCGCGCTGCGGGATGCTTGCTCCCGATGATGGTGACGAATTCGTCGCGCAGGACTGGCCGCGTCAGGATACGCCCTTCAGGATGTGTGGGCGGCATGCCAATAGCCGCGTCGATCGCTCCGGCATCGAGCAGGTCCACCGCATGATCGCGGTCGCTGAACGCATGCACGTTGACCGAGATACCGGGCGCCCGTTCTGCGAGCGCTTCCAACAACGCAGGCAACAACACGAACGCCGGATAGTCCGAGAGCCCCAAGTTGACTGTCAACTTTGCTTCACTCGGGACGAAATCCGGCTTCCTGACCAGAGTGGCTTCAAGCTGCCGAAGCGCCTGTGAAATGGGTTCGGCCAGCTCCCGCGCGCGCGGTGTCGGCAGCAGACCATCGGCGCTGCGCAAGAACAGCGGATCGCCGAACAGCTTTCGCAACCTCGATAGTGCTGCACTCATGGCGGGCTGACTCACGCCAACCTGGGTAGCGGCTCGCGTCACATTGCGCTCGTTCATCAGCGCGTCGAAGGCTACGAGCAGATTCAGATCAATGCCATGAAAATCCATAGATCAAATAATCATTCATATCGCTTATTTGTTGGACTGATTTTGCCACGAGGTAGACACTTTCGCCACTCCCAACCACTTGCAGACAACTGCAACTCAACGAAGGCAACCCATGAACACGCTCAACTCCGAACTCACCGAGCGTCTGCGCACCGAGCGCCTGGCCGTAGAAACGTTGTATCGCGCCTTCAGCGAGAAGAATCCCGATCTCGTCGATACCGTGCTGGCGCCGAAGTGGGACGACATCCCGCTGGCGCCGGGCCAAGGCCCCGGGCCGGAAGGCATCAAGCCGATCATCCGCGGCTTCGGCGATGCTTTTCCCGATGTGCATATCACCATCCACGACATGATCCAGGTACCCGGCCAGATCGGTGTACGTGCCGAGATCACCGGTACGCATCAAGGCGAATTCTTCGGCATCGCACCTACCGGCAAGAAAGTCGGCTTCCGGCTGCATGAATTCCACGCACTGAGCGGTGGCCGCGTCACCACCACATGGCATATGGAGGACTGGTTCGGTCTGTTTCTTCAGCTCGGCCATTTCCCGGCCCAATCCTGATCATCTTGAAGGCGAGGTTCATCATGAAAACGGCCCTCATCAAAACTTTCGGCGGCCCGGACGTCGTCAGCATCGGCGAAGCGCACGCGCGTGACCCGCAACCGGGCGAGGTTGTGGTTCGCGTCGAGGCGGCAGGCGTCAATCCGCTGGACGTGAAAGTCATTGCAGGCTATCTACAACAGGTATTCCCGGTCGATTCTCCCTACGTGCCTGGCACCGACTTTGGCGGCGTGGTCGAAGTCGTCGGCGCACAGGTTGCACATCTGCAAACGGGTGACCGCGTGTTCGGCCGTAGTACGCCCAACTCCGGCGGCGCATTTGCGCAGCGCGTCGTAATCGCGGCCGCCGACCTGTGTGTCATTCCGGCGGCCATGAGCTTCGAGCAGGCGGCCGCCCTCCCGACTGCGTTCGGCACGGCCCGTCAGGCACTCTTCGATATAGGCCGTTTGCAGCATGGACAGCGCGTGCTGATCCATGCCGCGGCAGGCGGTGTGGGCAGCATGGCAGTTCAGCAAGCACATCTGGCTGGTGCATATGTGATCGGCACGGCGTCGGGTGCAAATGTCGATCTGGTGAAAAGCCTGGGTGCGGACGAAGTGATCGACTACCGCACGCAAGACTTCTCGTCATTGCGTGAAATCGATCTGGTGCTCGACTCCTTGGGCGGAGAGACGCTGGAGAAATCATGGTCGGTACTGCGCCCGGGTGGCCGTATCGCGAGCTTGGTTGCATTCGACATCCAGGGCAGAAACGGGATGGTCGGCGAATCCGTGTTCTTCGAGAGTGCCACGCCCTATCTTCAGGAGGCAGTCAAGCAGTTTCAGGCCGGACAACTCCAGATCGTCATCGATTCGATCTTCCCGCTGGAAGAAGCTCGGGCTGCGCTTGAAAAAGTGGCCACAGGCCACGCGCGAGGCAAGGTCTTGATCCGCACGCGCAACTGAAGCATGAGTCGCCCTATGGCACACGACACAAGCATCTCACAACAAGTAGTGTTGGTAACGGGTGCCGGCTCTGGTATCGGCCGCGCGATTTCCCTGTCGCTTGCACGCGCAGGGCATCAGGTCTACGCAAGCATGCGTGAGATTCGGCAAAAGAATCGCCAACGAGTCGATGCGCTACTTGAACTCGCACGAGCGGAAAGCCTTTCATTGGATGTCGTCGAGCTTGACGTGTTGTCCGAGGTTGCCTGCCAGGCTGCGGTCAACCAAATTCTCGCCAGGCAGGGGCGTCTCGATGTGGTGGTAAACAACGCCGGCATGCTGATGACCGGCATCACCGAGGCGTTCTCTGTCGAGCAAGTTGCTCGCATCATCGATACCAATGCGCTCTCCTGGCTGCGCGTCAATCGCGCAGTTCTGCCGGTAATGCGTCGCCAAGGACACGGCCTCCTGATGTACGTGGGCAGCACGACCGCCCGCCTGCACGAACCCTTCCTTGGCCCCTATGTCGCCAGCAAGGTCGCTGGCGATGCAATAGCTGAGATCATGGGCATGGAAGTGCGTCCCTTGGGCATCGAGAGCGTGATCCTGGTTCCGGGTGCCTTTACCTCGGGAACCGAGCACTTCGCACACTCCAACGCCTCCGAGTACCTCGCGATCGAGCAGCAATATGGTGATTTGCCTGAGCGGATCGCGAGCTTGGGTGATCGGCTCAATGCGATTGATGCGGCCAACGGTGGCGCGTTGAATGTTTCGGCAGTCGGCCAAGCCGCGGTCGATGTGCTGGCGATGCCACGTGGCCGACGCCCGTTTCGCGTCGTCATTGACGGCCAGCGCAAGGGCACCGAAGCGATCGACACGGTCTACCACGAAAAGCAGGTCGCCTTCCTGCGCCAGATGGGCTTGGAAGACCTCGCTCCACCGGCGCCTCGCCAGATGCCGCAACTCCGTCAGCCGCTGTCACCTCCGTCCCTATGAATCCGATTACATTCATCTATTTCTCGCAATCTGGCTCCACGCTGCAGATCGTGGAAGCAGCGGCCAAAGGCGTGGTGGAAGCCAGCAGCGTCGAGGCGCAGTTGCTTCGCATCGAGGGGCGAGACATTCAGGAGGGCCGCTGGGCCAACGACGGTATCCTTGACGTGATCACGCCGTCCACGGCCGTGATTTTCGCAACCCCAACGTTCATGGGGGGGGCGGCGGCGCAGTTCAAAGCCTTCGCGGACGCAACGGCGCCGATTTGGTTCCAGCAGAAGTGGCGGAACAAATTCGCCGCCGGCATGACCGTCAGCAACAGCCCTAGCGGCGACAAGTTGCTGACGCTCATGTACCTCAACGTCCTTGCCGCGCAGCACGGCATGATCTGGATCGGCTACGACGGACTGCCGCGGCAACCCGACGGCATCAATCGGCTGGGCTCGAACCTCGGAGTGATGGGGCAGAACATCAGCCCCTCGTCTCAACCTGGCCAGTTAGACCCTCAGGACGTTGGCACCGCCATCCGCTTCGGTCGCCATATCGCGGAGGTCGTGCTGCACCGAAGCGGCATACCCTGACAAGCAATTCGCCTAGCTGCGGCTGATTGGCCCGAAAAACCTCGTCTCCCTGCCGCCGCTGGGATCATCAGACACCAATCCGACTACTACCAGGAGCCATGGCATGAGTACGAAGCCCAGTAAAGCAGCCATCGTGACGGGCGCATCCCGCGGTATTGGCAAGGACATTGCGCTGCGGTTAGCGGCCGATGGATTCGCTATTGCCATCGGTTACGCCGGCAACCAGGCGCAGGCTGACGCGGTGGTGGCCGAGATTCAAGCTAAAAGCGGCACTGCGATTGCCGTCAAGGGCGATGTCGCCGACGTGGACGATGTGGCCAAGTTGTTCTCGTCGACTAAGGAAGCCTTCGGCCGACTGGACGCGGTGGTCAGCAACGCCGGCATCATGGACCTCGCATCGATCAAGGTGGACAACGTAGCAAGGCTGGACCAGATGTTGACGACGAATGTGCGGGGCACGTTCCTTGTCTTGGCCAAGGCCGCTGAACTTCTTGGTGATGGTGGGCGCATCGTGGCTCTGTCCACCAGCGTTATTGCCAAGGCGACGCCGGGTTACGGACCATACATCGCTTCCAAGTCTGCTGTCGAAGGGTTGGTGCATGTGCTTGCCAATGAGCTCCGTGGCCGCAACATCACGGTCAACGCGGTTGCTCCGGGACCCGTCGCCACCGAATTGTTCTTCAAGGACAAGACCGAGGAGCAGATCGCGATGCTCGCGAAAATGTCTCCAATGGAACGTCTGGGCCAGCCGGTAGACATTGCCAACGCGATTTCCTTCCTGGTCGGGAGAGACGGTGGATGGGTCAACTCACAGGTTGTCCGGGTGAATGGCGGATTCATTTGAATCTTGCAACCCCGCGCAAGCGCTGCCAACGTATGGCTCCCGGGAAGTGGCACGAGATGAAACTTGGATCGTGCAGCCTTGTGAAGCGTCGCTTCGCACGTAATCCACGGTCATTTCATGTTGCCCATGTCGCGGTCGGATTCTGCCCCTTCCAGTAGCAGTGTGACTTCCTCGCCACTCCACTGATCGCCCCGGGCTTGGCCTCCGCTGCCGATGGACCGGCAGTACTCGCCGCGACAGCGCACAGCGGTGCTGTACGGGCCACCTCCCGACACCGCCATAAACGAGGACAGTTGTTCGGAGCTGCCAAGGGGCTGCTGTCGGTCGATGCGGGCCACAGCCGCTGGGTGGTGCCCGCCACGCATGCGGTTTGGATTCCGCCCGGCGTGCCGCATGGGCTGCAGTCCCACGGGCCTTTCTCGGGCTGGAGCCTGTACGTCAAGGCGTCGGTATGCGACGCCTTGCCAGCCGAGCCGTGCGTCTTGGCCGTTTCGGGTCTGTTGCGTGAAGCCGTGGCGCGAGCCGCTTCATGGCAGGTCACCGCGCTCGATGCAGCGCAGGCGCGGCTAGTGAGCGTCATCCTGGACGAGATCGGCTCCATGCCTCGCGTGGAGCTGGGCCTGCCCATGCCGCGCGATGCACGGCTGCTCAGGATTGCGCGGGCGCTGTCGAATCACCCCGAGGACGGCCGCACCCTGGACGAATGGGCCCGTTGGGCCGGGATCGCGCCGCGCACGCTGGACCTGGGCTACGACAACGTGAGTGCCTTCATTGCCTTGTTTCGCCGGGCCTTCGGGGTCACACCGGGGCGATATGAGTCCACGATGTCCTGACCTACGCTATTCGAGCGTGTCGGCGTGATGCGCTGCTGGGTGGATCGAGCAGCGCGGATTTTTGAAGGTGCCGGGGCGAGCTGAGCTTCAACCTTTCCGGGTTTCGAGCATGCGCTGAAGCAACTGCTGAAGGAGTTGCTGATCAGACGCGCTGAGCTGTTCGATGAGCGGTGCCAGTGCCTGTTTCCCCTGGACATGCAGCCGCTTGACGAGTTTGGACCCATCGCTCGTCAGAAAAACGTCTGTCGCCCTTCCATCTTCTTCGTTCGGCGCTCGCGCCACTAGCCCCCTCTTTTCTGCTCGGGCGATAAGCCCCGACATCGTCTGCTTCTCCAACCCAAGGTAGTCGGCGAGTTCGGTCATTCGCGGGCGTCGATCCGACAGGATTCCCAAGACGCGGATCAGTGAGAGCGACAAGTCGTTCTCGGCGCCAATCTTGTTGATCACGGCCATCGTGACAAAGGCGGTCGTCACAAGTGCATCGGCCAGCCCGTCGTCGGACGCAGGGGCTTGCTTCACGGATTTTTTCTCTTTCGTCATGGTTCTATCTTGACATAGTTCGTAATGCGTATCAATAATAGATCGTACTACGAACTTTATGGCCTGCGTGCCCACCTAAGGAGAACTCCGTGAAAGCTGCTGTCATTGCCTCGTTCGACCAACCGCCGCACTACGGCGACTACGCCGATCCCGCGCCCAAAGGGCCGGGAGAAATGCTCGTCGAAGTGCTCGCGGCCGGCCTGCATCACGTCACTCGCGGCCAGGCTTCAGGCGTTCACTACGCTAGCAGCGGAGGGCCGCCGCTCGTCCCGGGTGTCGATGGCGTGGGGCGCGGTACCGACGGCAAGTTGCGCTACTTCGTACAGGGTCCCGGGCAGATCGGCACGATGGCCGACAGGACGGTGATCGAACTCGACCACAGCATCGAACTGCCGAGCGACAGCGACCCGGTGACGGTCGCGGGCGCGATGAATCCCGCGATGGCGTCCTGGCTCGCGCTGCGTTGCCGCGTGCCGTTTCAGAGCGGGCAGAAGGTGCTCATCCTCGGTGCCACCGGAAGCTCAGGAAGCATGGCCGTGCAGATCGCCCGGCACCTGGGCGCATCGCAGGTCATCGCCGCAGGTCGCGACGAACAGAAGCTCGCGAAGCTGCCCGCGCTTGGCGCCACGGAGATCGTGCCGCTGGGGGATGCCCGATTGGGTGCCCTCGCTCGCGAGGTGGATGTCGTGCTCGATTTCGTCTGGGGGGAGAGTGCGGTGCGCGTCATGGAGACCGTACTCAAGCAACGGGCGGATCGCAGTTTGCCGATCACCTGGATACACATCGGCTCGATGGCGGGGGAAGCCGCTGCCATTCCGGGCGCCTTTTTACGTTCTGCAAATTTCCAGATCGTGGGCAGCGGGTACGGCTCGGTGTCGGGTCGCGAGATTCTCATGGAGTTGCCAGCGCTGGCGAAAGAAATCGTGCGGGGCACGTTTCGTATCGACGTGAAGGCCATGCCACTGCGCAATGTGGAGCAAGCGTGGGCCGAGGCAGCCCACGCGAGCGAGCGCATCGTCTTCACGCCATGATGAACGTTCGCCTGTCCTCTCTGGTCGCATCCTGCGGGCTGGTCCTGCTGTTGGCCGCCTGCGCCAGCACGCCGTTGCGTACCCCGGTAGCCGTAGATCTGCCCGAAGTCTGGCGCGCGCCCTTGCCCCATGACGGATCGACGGTGGCACTCGCCGATTGGTGGAAGGCATTTCCCGATCCGATGCTCGTCAATTTGATCGAACGCGCCCAGGCTGCCAATCCGAACCTGCAGGTGGCCGCCGCCAGGCATCGTCAGGCACGTGCCCTGGTCACCGAAGCCCGCGCCGGCCTGCTGCCCCAACTTGGCGTCAGTGCCACATCGAATCGTGGCAAGAACCTCAACGGCGTCCCCGCCATCTCCACCCAGTCGGACGCCCAGTTCAATGCCAGTTGGGAGATCGACCTGTTTGGCGGCAAGCGCGCCGCGGCCGATGAACAAGCGGCGCAGGCCGACGCCGCGCATCACGACTGGCATGCCGCCCGGGTGACGCTGGCAGCCGATGTCGCCGGCGCCTACGTGAACCTGCGGCTGGCGCAGGCGCGCGAGGAAGTCGCCGAACTTGACGGGGTGCTGGCGGCCCAGCTTGCCGCCTGGGGGCGCCAGCAGCAGGCGGCCGGCCTGTTGAACGCCACCGACGTGGCGCTGTTGCATACCGACGCTTCACTTGCCACGGCTCGCCGCAGCGCCGAGCGGGCCGAAGCCCAGGTAGCGCTGCAGGAGCTGGCCCTGCTACTGGGCGTACCGGCGGCTGCGTTGGCGGCCGAGCTGCAAGCCCCCGTCTTGCCCGCCGCGTGGGTGTCGCCTCGCCGCGCGCTGCCCAGCGTACCCGCCTTTGCGGTCCACGCGCTGCCGGCGCAGTTGCTGGCGCAGCGGCCGGATGTGGCTGCGGCCCATCAGCGCTGGCTGGCCACACTGGCCCATCACCGCAGCGTGGATGCCCAGCGCTACCCGCAGCTCAGTCTAGGCGCCTTGGTCGGCGAAGCGCGTCTGAGTGCGGGCGGACAGAGTGCGGTGAGTTCCCTGTGGTCGATCGGCCCGAGCTTGACGCTGCCGCTGTTCGACGGTGGGGCACGCCGTGCCCAAGGCCAGGCTGCGCTCGCCGCAGCCGATGAAGCGGCCGCAACTCTGCAAGCAAAGTGGCAAACCGCCGTCGCCGAAGTCGAGGAGTCGCTGGAGCGCATGGCAGCCACGCGCGATCGCCAGCGCGAGGCCGAATCCGTGGCGCGTGAGTGGCAAAGCATTGCGCAGCGTGCCGTCCTGCAGGCGCAAGCGGGCCTGCACAGCGGCCCGCAGCGTGTCACTTCCCAACGCAATGCCTTGACCGCGCACGACGACTTACTTACCGCGCAGGCGGACCAGGCACAAGCCTGGTTCCGTTTGTACCGCAGTCTTGGCGGTGGCTGGAACGCCGACCCAAGCCTCGCCGATCAATTGGCTGCTCAACCATGAAACGTCACCTTGTCTATCTCTTCGCTGGGGTCGCTTGTCTCTCCGTTGGCGCCACCGCGCTGCTCATTACCACGCGCGGCACCGCCCAACCCACCTCGTCACCGGCTGCGCCACCGGCACTGACGGTCAACAGCATCTTTGCCGTCGCACAGCAATGGCCGCAGACGCTGAACGCCGTCGGCACCATTACTGCCTGGCAGGAAGTCGTGATCGGCGCCGAAATCGGCGGACAGCGCCTGTCGCGGCTGCTGGTCGATATCGGCGATCAGGTGAAGCAGGGGCAGCTTCTGGCGCAACTCAGCCCTGGCACGCTCGAAGCCGATCTGAACGCCGGCCGTGCTGCGCTACAGGAGGCCGAGGTCAATGCCGCGGAGATGGGCCGCGCAGCCGACCGCGCCCGGACGCTGCAGGGCACCGAGGTCTTGTCCGCCCAGGCCATCGACCAAGCCCTGGCGGCCGGCGATGCCGCGCAAGCCCGTCTGGCCGCAGCCCGTGCACGCGTGCAGGGCGACACGCTGCGACTGGCCTACACCCAGGTGCGCGCGCCGGACGACGGTGTGATCAGCGCCCGGCTCGCTGTTGAAGGCGCGCTCGTTCAAGAGGGTGCGGAAATCATGCGCCTGCAACGCCAGGGCCGGCTTGAGTGGCGCGCCGAATTGCCGGGTCCGGAACTCGCGCGCGTGGCACCCAGCCAGACCGTGGTCATCAAACCGGGTGGCACGCAGGCCATCGAAGGTCGCGTGCGCATGATCTCGCCGCAGGTCGATCCGCAAAGCCGTACCGGCATCGTGTACGTGGACCTCCAACCCGCCGCTGCGGTGCGCGCTGGCTTGTTTGCCCGTGGCGAGCTTCTGTTGGATCAGCACACGGTGCTGACGCTGCCCGAGACCGCGGTCTTGCTGCGCGACGGTTTCAGCTATGTCTTCCGCATCGAGGGCGACAAGGTGCGGCAGCAGAAGGTGACGCTGGGCGTGCGGCGCGGTGACCGGGTCGAGATCCGCGAAGGGCTGGCCGCCGACACGGCGGTTGTCGAGTCCGGCGTCGGCTTCCTGGCGGACGGCGTGATGGTGCGCGTCGTCGCCTCCAATCCGAATACATCCCCCCAAGCCACCACGCGCTCAGGGGGACGACCATGAACCTCTCCGCCTGGTCGATCCGCAACCCCGTGCCGGCCATCCTGCTGTTCGTCATGCTCACGGTGGCCGGGCTGTTCGCGTTCCGTGCCGCCAAGGTCCAGAACTTCCCGGATGTCGATCTGCCCATGATTACCGTCATGGCCAGCCTGCCAGGCACCGCCCCGGCCCAGATGGAAACCGAGGTCGCGCGCAAGCTGGAGAACGCGATGGCCACGATGAAGGGGCTCAGGCACCTGCACACGACGGTTCAGGACGGCGTGGCCACGGTCTCGGCGGAGTTCCGCCTGGAGAAGCCGCCCCAGGAAGCTTTGGACGATACCCGGGCCGCCGTGGCCCGGGCGCGAGCAGACCTCCCTGCGGCCTTGCGCGACCCCATCATCAGCAAGATCGAGTTCAAAAATGATCCGATCCTGACCTATACGGTGGCGTCTCCGCGGATGGACGACGAAGCGCTGTCGTGGTTCGTCGATGACCAGATCACCCGGCGCCTGCTCGCCGTGCCCGGCGT
>RCUS01001575.1_pt1 | contig 11523 bp, 18 predicted proteins | sample 2166221 | NCBI WGS metagenome assembly RCUS01 (sample SAMN09932758, study PRJNA488358) | compost metagenome | isolation source: compost soil in cyclohexanecarboxylic | place: Germany: Experimental Botanical Garden | reverse complement strand
CTCGTCTTACTGATGGAAAAACCATGTGGTACGTTATGGAACCCATAGTAAAATGTAATCGTTGTGAAAACGTTATTTGGTATAAAGATGATAAAAAACAATATGAAAAAAATAAATTATGTGTTGATTGTAATAGAGAAATTAAAAGATTGATCAAAATAGATCCAGAGTATAGAAATTTAAGTGTTATGGACATATCAAATTCTCTAGAAATAATAAAAGAGCTAAAAGGTGAATAGACTGTGGATCATTTTGATTATGAAGAATTTAGGTATAGATGGAGAAAAAACTTTAATTGTAAAATATGCGGTAAGTTTGCTGCGGAGAATTGGGCTAAAGAGCGGAAATTTTGTTTTGAATGCTGGATAGACTTTGAAAGAGAATGGGTAGAATATTGTATAGATAATAAAATGTGGATTCGTTATGAAGATTTTTTACAAACTAAAATAAAGGCCGAGGAGCAATATGAAAATGGACAAAGATAACTATAAAATCGATCTAAGTAAATTTAATGTGCAATATATAGTGTATGCGTTCTGCTCGTTATGTGGTTCATTTCAAGAAAAAATTGAAGGTGAAAAAGCAAGAATATGCAATTCTTGCATAGAATCTGCAAAAGTACAGAGTGAAGAAATGGGCGTTTCTGTAGAAGATTATATTGATGGTTTGATCGTAAGTAAGAAAATGTCCGAAGTGAATATGCTCGATGGCCACAAAGTAAATTTAAGAATTAAAAAGAACAGGAAATAACTACTTGATTATTTATCAATTAGTGTAAAGATTGAATGATTTTTAATATAATAAGGATATATGGATAAATTCCTTCAAGGGTCAGAAGGTCACCCTGGGTGGATCGGATGATTAAATAAAACGGATGGAAAGGTTAAATTTTTGATGGAATGGAGAGATAAATTATGGCAAAAAGCATGATTGCTCAAATTAGAGAAGAAATAGAAACCTTTTTGGTAGGGCATAATATGATTTTTGATCAAACGTTAAGATTAGTGGAACATCCTGATCCGCATAGTAATGTATATCGTTTTATGTTAAGATCAAAATGGATATTTAGCGATAAATTTGTTTTTGAATTTGTAAAAACTATTAATAAAATTCATGTAACTATTTATGGAAATGAGCATTTCAAAGATAATATTGATTATTTAAAAAATAAATATAAAGTTATTTATGGCGATAAGGGTTCAGTTAAATGGATTTTTTCTTTAAATAAACCTAGTGACGTATATGAAATTTTAGTTAAATTTCAGGATCAATACAATATTATTAAAGAGGAATGGTAGGGAGTTCTACTTAGAGCTTATAGAAAAATAAAAAAGTGCCGCGCCGAAAGCCTTCGGCATGAAAAGAAAAGGAGATAAAGTATGGATAAATTTGCATCATATATAATAGGGATAGATCATTCACCTTGGGTAAGTATGAGATTTGATGAAATTAATTTTGAAAAATTTCATTTCTATCCAAACCTACGCGAAAAAGTAGAACTATTAATTACTACCGCGAAGATGTTAAATTGGGAAGTTAATTATTTACGTTCTACTCAACATAATAGATCTTGCATTGAATTTACAAGAAAATCTTCAAATGTTTTGGGAATTGATCAAATCAATATTTTAATTATTAGTAATAAAAAAAATCTTCCGGATTGTGTTGCTACATCGGGTAATTATGTTAATAATAAACATTCAAATTCTAGGAGAGGAATAAATAGGTTGTTTAACGAAGTTGATAAACAACTTATTGGTCTTGCATGATGATAACCACAACAATTGAATCACTACGTGATAACTCTTTAATGATGCAGTTGTATGAAATTATGAATAGTTTAGTGGTTATGGACGAATTAACTCAATCCTCAGAAAAGGCCACTAGAATAGATGTATGGCGAGATACTCATGGATGTATGTTGTCATACGTATTGAAAGAAGAATTTCTGCATTCTCCATTTTATGTAGTAAGATCATTCTATAGACATGACACAGAAAAGATTGCAATTCAATTTCTCGAACAGGATTTTAAAGTGGTAGCGGAGAAAGATTTAAAAGATTACGAATTTACATCATTATGTTGGCATAGTCCAGGAAAGAGACATGTAAGATTTTTTGTAGAATTAGAAAAATTGCAAGAATTTCTATTTGAGTTGGTGAAATAAGAGTGACAATAAAAGAAGAAATTGCATCGGTACTTGATAATTATATAGTGATGAGATTGCTTACCAATAGTGAAAATTATCAGATTTCGTATAAAATATCCAATGGAAAAGCTAATGAGTATTTCATACTTAGCAGAGATGATACTAACATTTCTTATTTAATAAAGTATAACGAAGAATTTGAAATTATTGTTTTTTCATATTCCACAAGATTTTATCATTCAATATCTACAATATTGGAAAATAAATCTCCAAAATTATTTGAAAAACTAGAAATAATACTTATTCCAAGCCGATATAGCGGAAATTCAAGTCCTTATATAGGCGTAAGTCAAATAAAGTTAAATGGGATAGAAGAATTTAAAGAATTTCTTATATACCTTGATGAGATCATTTAATAAATGATCTCTTTTTATTTACATTTTAACAAGAACGTTATATAATATATATATAACATAGAAAAATGAGGAAATTATATGAAATTAACAGAACATCCAAAATTGCAAACGGTTGATGATGTAATTTCTGCATTTATGACAGGTAATGAATTATCTGATATTTTTGATAATTTAAATCATAAAGTTTATTATGAGAAACAATCAATTAATTCTTTTAAGCACATTCATCATTTGAAGAAAAACATAAGAATAAACTGGCAATCAAATAAACAATTAATAAGTATCGTTACTATTTATCACAACACTTTAACTAGAGAAATAGTAATAACATTTAACGAAACTGCTATCAAAGCCGATACAGCACATGATTTAGAATATTTTAAACCATTAAAAAAGTACAATAAGGAACATTATTTTGTAGAAATGGATAGATTTATAAAAATATCTATAGATAAAGAAGAAAAATTGTATAAATTACTAATAGATCTACAAGAACTTATTTACGTTTACAAATAAAATTGTAAAAGGAGAAAAATATGCTAATTAAATCAAACGCAACACAATTTCTAAGCAAATTCGAGTCGGATTTAAAATACTATTCTATTAATTTACCGTCCAGGTGCTATATGGAAAGATATAATGTAGAAATGCCGCCAATAAATATAGTAGAAATAACAAAAGCAATAAACAAATTAAATTTTAAAGCATCTTTTACTTATTTTATGGCTGGAGAAAAAACAAGAAGAGAATTAAATGAGATAGTACCAGGAATAGCAGAAATAATACTTGATAATGGTTATGAACCTGGAGAAGATGTAGTAATAGTATTAGATCAATCGTTTGGTTTACAACTTTCGATAGAAGGAGAATACCCAATGTACGGGGAGCCAGAAATTTACGTAACAGTAAATGGAATAATCGCAAAAGAAAATACAGAACTTTCAGACGTAGAAAAACATTTTGAAATATTAAAGAAACTAGAAGCAATAGATGGAATAGATTAAACTTTCTTATCTATAGATAAAAGAATAGAAAGAACAGGCAGAGGACTACTATATGTAGTCCTCTTTTCTTTTTCTCGAGCGGATAGAATTAGAAATCAAAATCAATAGAAAACATATAAAATACTTGAAGGTACAATAAAGTCCTTACTGAATCCAATCAGAGTATTAAATAATAATTAAATCGTGAAGGGAGATGGGGAACAATGATTAAGAATACTACGGAAAAGATAAATGATTTCTATGAATACGAGATCGAGACGCAGGTAGAAGAAACAGCATTTAGTAAAAAAGCAGTAATAGAATTAAGACTATATGAGAAAAGGGGCGGGGAGGGAGAAGAAAGTATCCCTGAAACAAGAGAACTAATAAATACTTATAGTAAAGAAATAAAGAAAACATTAAAAGTAGCATCTATGTTAGGAACTCCTTGGGAAATGGAAATACTATTAATAGAACAACGGTTAAAGACTAAAGCTGTTAGAAGAGCTATAGAACTTTGGAGCAATAAAATACTTCCTGTTCAGATCAAACAACTATTAATGGATACTAGATCAGAATAAAGATCTATAGATAAAACAACAAACTATCTATAGATAAAGAATAGATCTAATAGAATAGATAAAGACTTTGCTCCTTATCTATAGATAGCTCTTAACAGCAATAAGTCTATTATCTATTATAGATCAATAACTTTTTTGTCTAATAGAACTATTCAGGCTATAACTATTACTTTTCATCTATAGATAGAATAAATAAAACTATGAATTTATCTATAGATAAGCTAATAAGAATGTTTAATAGAATAGATAAAGTCTTTCGATTTATCTATAGATGCCTGTTAGTTCTATTAGACATTTTAGTTTAAATGGATATAAAAAATATTCACTTTTTATATAAAATAGATAAAGAAAGATTTCTCGTTAGAAGGAGATAGTGGAATGCACAGATTATCTGGCACGCTGCAATATGGTATTCCAATTTCCATGGCGACAGCCATGGGTGGTTGTTTTTTGATAGGCAGCATTTTTCAAATTGAGCTGTTCACACTTGCTTCGTTTTATTTAGGTGGAGTTGCTACAAGCGCAACAATACTTTTATTTGAAAACAAAAAAGAACATTAGGGTGTCCTTCGGACACTCTTTTTTATTGTTACAATCCAAACTTAATATAATAAACATGTAACCTTAAGGGAGACAACAACTCTACCTTTCTACTCTAAGTGCTAAATGGTGTCTCGCGAGTCAAAAGACCCCTGGCCTCCGGCCTCTAGAAGCGCGGGGCTCACAAAAAAAAGCAAATTGGGGAAAATGCGAAAAAAAGCCAGGAAGATAATCTTTTGGGATAAAGAAAGAATATATAGAATAGAAGAACCAATTGATTCGTGGTTTCAACCTCGCGGGGCAAATGTTTATTATAAAGGTGGATTGAAAATGAGCAGATTGAGAAAATTAGCATTTGAAATTACTACAATGGATTTAAGAAATTTAGTAATGCAAGAAACTGTTAGTGCTTCTGAAGATTTTGCTGAGGCGCAACAAGATTATGGTGTTACTAAAGACGACAGACATAAAATTTCTCTTCTTCTTAATGGTCAAGAAGTAGGATATATGAATTTTTTAGAAATAGAAAATATTCCATTTCAAGTATTAGTTGGAGGTACAAATCCAGATAGTATTGGAAATATTGAAAAAGTTTTATATGTAGAAATGGTGGAAGTTAACGAAGAATATAGATCTTTAGGTTTGGGCTATAAACTATATGAAGAATTTGGAAAAATCTATAATTCTCAATTTAATGGTTGGCCAGTAGCAAGATATTTTGTAAATCCGGTAGCTGAATATTCATTCAGAAAAGCAGTCGCAAATGGAGTCATAAACGAAGTGGCATTGACTGAACAATATATAACTAGAGATTATGATAACACTAATAGAAGAGAATTAGCGAGAGATTTACGTAATAAATTACCATCTCAAGTTCAAGGTCCAGAAATATGGTCGAGACTTAAAAGAATATTATTTGAAAGAATTGGTAGTACTGAATATGTTTCAAACCCTTATAACGGTGAAAAACAAGAAAAAGAGCTAGAATTAGATTGGGATAACATAAAAATTGATATTCAATCAACTCCTAGAGAAGAAAATAAAAACAATGCTTCATCAGTTATTGATCATGAAATATATTGCGAATATTATGATCAACAAGTTGGCTATATGCATTTTTCCGAATTTCACGATGTGATAGCAAAAAATGTTCATCCTTCTTTACCAGATAAAAAGTATGAAAACTTAATATATGTAAATAACGTATTAGTAGATGAACAATTTAGAGGTTGGGGAATTGGTAAAAAGTTATATGAAGAATTTGGAAAAATTTATAAAGAAAAATTTTCAGGATACGATGTAGCTCAAGTTTTTGTAAATCCTGTTGCGGAATATGTTTTTAAAGAAGAAATTGATCAAGGAAATATACCAAAAGAAGTATTTAACGAAGAATTAATAGCTAGAGATTATGATGAACAAGAAAAGCAACAAGTAAAAGAATTATTTAAATGGTTGCCAAATGATAAACAAAAAGATTTTAAAGACAAAAACAAAGATATAGAATTTGATAAGAAAGAACCCGCAGCGCCTATTCTTTCAAATAACAAACAAAAAAGGTTGGTAGATAAAAATGGATTTAGATACTAGAAAAATATCAGTAGAATATCAAGCTGATGTAGCTGATAATAGCGAACCAGATGATAATTATCATTCTATGAGTCAAAGAATAGTTGCAACTTATAATGGTAAAGAAATTGGATATATCAATTTTGAACATGTTGAACAAGAGCCGTCAGAAGATGAAAATTTTCAACATGAAAATGAAGGAACAAGTTTAGAGGAAATTATTTATTTATCAAAAATTGAAGTTCCATCAGAATATCGTGGTTTTGGAATTAGCGGCATCTTATATAAAAAATTCGGTGAAGTTTATAGTCAGAAATTTATGGGATTACCAGTAGAACGTCACTTTGAAAATCCAATAGCTGAATATTCTTTTAAAAAAGCTATTGACGAAGGTTGGGTGCCTACTGAAGCATATTCTCCAAACAGAACAACAAGAGATTATAATACAACTGAAAAACAACAATTATGGCAAGATTTAAGACAAAAACTTCCAGAAAATTTGCAAGCTGATGTAAATTCAATAAAATTTACTAAAGAAGGAAGATTGGATTTGCGTTCACATTCATCATATAATATAAAAAAAGACATGAGAAAACAATCATCCAAACAACAATACCTTGATTTACGAAAAAACAAAATGAATAAATTTGCTTCTGAATCAATTGATATAAGAAATGGTATTGATGTAGAATTTGATGGTTCTATTGGGAGTTCTGAATATGCTAATGGCGTCCAAGCAAATGTTTATATGATTACTGCGTTGCTTAACGGTGGAGAAATTGGAAGTGTTAGATTTACTGAATATAAGTGTGATTCAAATGGAGATTTTGCCGGAAGAGATAAATTGCATATTGATTTAATTAAAGTTGAAAATCAATATCAAAATTTAGGTATCGGACAATTATTGTTGAAGAAATTTGGAGAAGTTTATCAAAATCAATTTGATCGTCTTCCTGTTTCGGCAGATTTTCATAATCCAATAGCCGAATATTCTTATAGAAAAGCTATTTCTCTTGGTTGGATTTCTGGTTGGGCTTTAGATGACGATAAATTAAAAAGGAATTATGATAAACAAGATAAAACTATGTGGAAAGATTTAAGAAAAAAAATACCACCAATGTATCGGGGTTGATAACTATGAGATTGATAAAAAAAGCAAAAGTACTAGATGCAAGAAGCATAGTTATTACAGATCCAGAAATTCAAATGAAGAACGAAAATGAAAAAATAAAGTTTTTTTCATTCAAAATTTCAGCATTATTAGACAATAGAGAAGTTGGATATATCTCATATACTTCTACAGAAAAGAAAAACGAAAAAGAATTGTATATTGAGTTTTTAAATGTAGATGAAGAATATAGACAAATTGGTATTGGACAATTATTGTACAAGAAGTTTGGAGAAATCTATTCTAGCAACTATTATGGTTGGGATATAGGAAGACAGTTTGCAAATCCAGTGGCTGAATATGCATTTAGAAAAGCTGTTGGTTTAGGTTGGATACCGGAAATAGCAATAACAGAAGAAAAAATAGATCGTATGTATGATGATGAAGATAAAGTTTTGTGGAATGATTTAAGAAATAGATTACCTGAACATGTTAGAGGAACTGAAGCGGCAATGAAAAAAGATATGCGAAAACTAGCTGAAACAGTTGCTTTGTCTCCAATTGATATACAACAACGTGAAATAAGTAGTCGTGGTAGAAAAATTGAAATTTTTAGAGATGGCGAATTACTTGGAGATATGAAATATGAAATTTATGCAGAAGAAAAGTACATTTATATAAATTATATAGACGTACAAGAAAAATATAGAAAAAATGGCGTAGCAACGTTATTGTATAAAACTTTTTCAGATGTCTACAATTCTCAATATCAGAATTGGAAAATTGGAAGAGTTTTCATTAACCCAGTAGCAGAATATGCATTTAATAAAGCTGTTGCTCAAGGATGGTTTCCAGAAAGTACGCTTAACGATAATAAAAGAGACTATACTCCGGAAGAAGAAGAAAAATGGTATAACGAGTTTGAACCAAGATTAAGAGACTTAAGGAAGAAAGAGAAAACAAATGTATAACGTTTTGTTATACATTCTTAAATATAGTTGAGAAGTTATTAAGCGTAACTGTTTAAGTATTAAATAATAGACATATTATTATCGGCTCACATAATAGAAAAGGAGTTGTGTTTATGATTCAGCCTACCTCGAAAGATATAGTTAAAATTATAAGAACTTATTGTTATCAAAACGGGATTACTGTTTCTGAATTTGCTAAAAAATCAGATGTTTCTAAGTCTTGGATCTCTCGCTTAAAAAATGAAGATGCTGAAATTTCATTGCAATTAGCTAAACAGTTGTTATCAACTGCAGGTTATAAAATCATTATTAAACATCAATCAGAAGTTGATAGTGGAGATACAAAGCCTATTAAAACACTTAACGACAATCAAATTGAAGAATTAGAAAAACAAAAGAAAAAGAAGTAATTTAATTGGAGTTGATCATAAGTGATTTTAAAACCAATACAAAGTAAAAATGTACAATTTACAAATTCAGAAGGGGAACAAGAATCCATTTGTTCTATATGCGGTTCTATAGAACTTGATATAGCACGGAACTCTTTACCTTTAAACATTATTTATAATGGCTGGAAATTTGTTCAAAACAAACCTGGTGCTCAAAATATTTATGCATCAACTAATGTTAGTGAATATTTAGATCTAATTTTATTCGATGAAGTTAAAAATACTTATTGGTGTTCAAACTGCGCGAGTCTATCTTTTGCTAGAATTTATGCATCTGTTATTAAAAATAAAAATATAAATATTGGTTTTTCCACTTTATCTGGAGAAAGTAATATAAGCTCGATAGAGCTAAACATGCTTAAAGATTTTGAATTAAATTTGTCATCAAATAGTTCTAAATTTTTTGTTTATGGCACAACGACGTCCGAATACAATTTAACGAAATCGTCTACAACAAATGCTATTATTTCAAATACAAATGGAAGAATTGGAAGTTTATCTTTTAATCAATCAACTAAAAAATTAACTGTTAGTTTTGATAATAAAACAAAAATAATATCAAATTCAATTATTTCTTTTGTTATTTCTTTAAATTTAGAAGATGTATTGTTAACTACTAATGGAATAATGGATTATGATATTTTCAATGCAAAAATCAATTTTAATGATGGTACAGATCAAAAATATACAGGATGCTATATTGCAAATTTCAACGATAAGTAGAAAGGAAAAACTTATGGAATTTCAAGAAGATCACATAGATAGTGCTATAGAAGCTTTATCTAGACAAATAGAACTTCTTTCTAGAAGATGCTCATTAGAAGACAATAGAAATGAAAAAAATTATAAGTTTCAAGAATTATTAGAAGCTAGTTCGATAATGTTACAATTATCTAGAACTTTAAATGAATTAATAATGACAAAACATATGGTTAAAAACAGTGTGGGTAATGAAAATAATATTAATAGCATGATCAACACTATTTTAGGTGGAAGGAAAAACTAAAATGATAGATGAAGAAAAGATTAAAGAACTTTCCGAGTTAATCAAACAACCAATTAAAGAGATTAGAGAAGAAGGTCAAGTTACAATTTTGGAATTTGAAAACGGACAATATTTACCTTTGTATGGTGGGCAAGCTGGAATGAAAGGGTTACAACAAAAAGTTCACAATTGTTCTTTTTGCGGTTCACCAGGAACTAAAGAAAGTCCAGTAGTTTCTCTCAATAAAGAAAATGATCCAGTCATTTGTTCATCATGCGCTACTACAGCTATTAAATTATTTGTAAATAACGGAATAGAAATAGAGTTAGATATTACAGATATGGTCTCGGAAGATTTAATTAATAAGCTTGTTGATTCAGATAAATAGTTTTCTAAAATCTATCATTTGATAGATTTTTTTTATTTCAACAGAGACATAAACTGTTCAGATTTTTTAAATTTAATACCAAAAGAAAGATTATTATTTAGTAACACTGTTTGAATTATGGTTGAAGATAATCGGTTTTATGTAATTTCACTCAACCGACAAATAAATTCACTGCAGAATCAAAAATTGAACATTTCTAACTTTTATTAAAAATTTAAATCTAACACTATAATTCATATTATCTTTAATGATAAGATTTTCATTAAAAATGATAAGGAGCATATAGTGTGAAAAAAAATGATATTGAATGGAAAAAAAGATTGAAACTTGGAAATGATAAAGAAGATTTATTAGTTGGCACATTAAATTTAAATGGTATAGCTGCAAGATTAAACAATGTGGAAAATAACAAAGATGTTGACATTGAACTTTTTGAAGATGAATTATATGTTGATAGTAAATATATTGAGACTGTATTTTTGTGGTCAAAACAATTTACAGGTATTGAACCAGAAAACTGCTTACCATTAAATAAAACCCATATTGAAAGTTATGATAAAAAAGAGAAGCAAAGTGGTAAAAAAGTTTGGATAGCTTTCTTGGTTGATTTCAAACAATTTGGAATATATGAATATAGATTTTTTCCAAACTCATACTTTGTACATCAATTAAATCACGGATTAGTTGCTAAAGACAATAAAATAAATGTTGATAGAACAAAAGGATACACCTTTGATGTTTTTAAAAAATATATTGGTGATTTGAGAAAAATTAGAAACAAATAAGAACGGTGCACTTTTTGAATCAGTGAACTTGCTTCACTGATTTCTTCTTTCTTTTTTTATTTATCTTTATTATAATAATATATCTATATTTATACGTGCACTCTGTGAATCACTTATTGATGCGATATAGTGTATTCTGTGAATCATTAAACACAAGCTATAGTTATGTATGTTAACTTGATGTTAATATAAAGGGTTTTTTGGATTAAAATATATATGTTTTTCAATCCTATGGAGGTGTTGTAATGAACAACCCGGCAGCCAATAGGAAAACTCAAACCAACTCGATTAAAAAAGCACGAACAATCTCAAAAAGGAAGTTTTACTTAGTTGCTATTGGGAGTGCAACGTTGATTCTGTTTTCTGTAGTTAGCATGTGGGTAATGGGCAGAGAATTACTAGAGAAATCTCAAAAATTAAATGATGTTGTTGTTGAAATGAAGTCGTTGCAAGATCAAACTCAAAGTTTGCACAAACAAACCGAGGAGCTCAAGCAGCAGTCACAAGTATTAAATGCTAATTCTATAGAAAATAAAAAAGAAATTAGCAATTTAAAAAATGAACTAATAATTCAAGAAAAAAGTAATAAGACTTTACAAGCA